>JAEEGJ010002803.1_pt1 | contig 77905 bp, 64 predicted proteins | sample 8958761 | NCBI WGS metagenome assembly JAEEGJ01 (sample SAMN16246546, study PRJNA631951) | gut metagenome | biome: gut microbiome; feature: rumen; material: RS-attached | host: Bos | place: Iran: Karaj | collected 2018-10 | reverse complement strand
ATACAGCCCAGTACCATCATTAACTATTATCTTGGGTATAATAAGCAATAAAATATCTAATGCAAAAATTTCAACTATACATATCAAATTATAAAAAAAATCTTCTGCTTTTATAAAATAACGTAATATAAAGTAGCTTATGACGCATATTATAGGATGAATTATATATATATCTGCGAATAACTCATATATAATTGTAGCAACAATATAACTTACCATACTCAACAAAAAACTTACTGCTGTAGTTTTCAATATTTTCATAATCAATGATCTCCATGTGCCTCATATTGTTTTTTGTACCAGTTACTATTACTTGGTTTAAACATTTTTTCATACCAATCACCGCCATCATTTTCCTTACCCTCTCCAACCCCGGCACCTGAGCTTATTGCATTTTCTTTTAAAAAAGGAATACCATAATTATCCGCATGAAATTCATTTTCAGCGGCATATGCATATACATCTTGGTCTCCGGTAGTAATTAATAGTATTGCATTTTTTTCATCTGGACTTAAACTGTCAGGATTTTTAATTATTATTGTATTTTTCTCCTTATTATATATTCCGGCTTCCTCCAAACGATCTAATGCGGCTTGCCCGGCATAAGTATCAAAATCTTCATATTTATACGGTAATTCATAAACGCCATCTTTAAAAGCTTCATTGTGAACAACTTTATCAACAGTAAAGTCTGCTATAAGATAGCTGGCCTCACTATTCGTATTTCTAAAATATTTTAGTAAATCTTTATCATAATCATCTGGGTAAGCTGCGGCTCCAGATATTTTAGTCATCTGACCTCTCGCATTTTCTATTGTAGTATCGTCTATTTCTTCTCCATTTACCGAATGAGCTATAATTTCTTCTATTGAATCAACACTCATTGAATTAAATACTACAGCAGTTCCCCACCTACCTTTGCTATCCATAGGTTCTCTAACTTTAACCATTGAATATACTGTTCTACCATCCGGTGTAACAATACCTGAAATATACCAATCATCATAATCTTTATAGTCCATTCTATTTGGATCAACACCTGCTTCTTCTAATATCTCAGCTAAGGATTTATCATACATAAAAAATCCATCATTCGTTTCCAACTTATTTACGTTAATATTATACTCTTCAAAAAAATCTTTTATGTCAGCCGGATAATACGTAACATCAAAGTTTCCAAGTTTACTTTTAAAAGTAATTTTTTGTGTCTTTGTTCTATCTATAGTATCAACTTTTTTAAAAATATCCCCTGCACTTAAAGAAATTAGACTCAGTGTCTGTTTGTTAATGTCAACAGCCTGAGTATGTATCATATCAAGTCCTGCGGAAGTATCAGTCACTTCTTCTATATGCTCTTGGATGGCATTCTTAATACCGGAATTAAATACCCTAGTACTTGCCGTATCATCAAATTCTTCCACTTTTTTAATACAATTATCGAGAAAGCCACCGGTTCCGCAATGATCATAATATTGCATTATTGTATTCTTGAAATTGATTTCTTCCAAGCCACAACCGTACCTGCCCAACCTATCAACAGCTTCTATTGTCTTTTGTTGAACTCCACATCCTATACGTTCAAGATAATCATACTGATTCATAAAATGTGTTTTAACTTTACTGACAACATCAGTGTTTATTTTTGCATCTGCAGCAGGATCTACTATAGCTTTGAATGTCTCGTCAAGATCATTGTATCTTTTGACCATTTCCTTTGAAAGATAATACTGCTGTTGATTAAATTTCTTCTGCTTTAATGCAATGAAGGTTTTAGTACTATCGGCAGCCTGTCCTACAAACGTTTCATTGTTTATATAATCTTCATAACATTGATGTACATCGCCTAAGCAATCCATATAATTGTATGCGGCATGCTCCAAATATTCAATAAAATCATTTACTTTCTTAGTATCCCAACTTTTCCCCATCTAGTTACACCTCAAATTTTAGTTTCAATGCTACTTTCCCTTGCTCTAAGCTCCGCTTCAAGTGCGTCTATTTCCGCTTCACATTCTCTTATAAGCTCTTGAAGCTTATCCATTGTCCGGTCAAGATTTGATAAAAACGTAGATATCTCACCCATTTTGTCTGCTATATTTGAACAGTTCATGTTTCTATGATCATCTGAATCCCGTTCAAGTTTACCAAGCCATTCGCTGGAAACTGTCATATCATACGTTTTATCAGGGTTATAAATTTCATCCCTCAGATCACTAAGCTGCCTACTCAAATATTCATAAACTTCTTGGCAGTACGAAAGATCTCGTTCGTATCCTCTTTTTTCCGCTTTCTTTTTTTCTATTCTTGAATGAAGTCCCATTTTTACCTCCGATTTTTCTCTACAGTGAGCCCTTCACTGAGTATTCTATCCTGTTCAATCATGCTATCGCGAACCTTAAGAAGTGCTCTAGGTAATGAATCGGACGTTTCATTTCTATATACTTCAGTGGACTTATAGTAAAGTTTAAGAATTTCATTCATCTCTTTACCGACGCGCATTTTTTCAAAAGCATCAGTCTTACTAAGCGGATCGGTAGATAGAACACACTTAGATGATGCCACTCCAATTCTATTGACAATATCAGTGAATACACGCGTATCCATATATACATCTTTATTTGCCATTATCATAATCCTTTACTGTGTGATTTAGTTAATATTGTAAACATATCTTTAATATATTATCACATAAAGGTATAATCATACAAACAAAATAAAAGGAGCCTATCCGTAGATTTTCACCTTCAAACAGGCAATAAAAAAGAGCATCGCACATGAAAATATCTCATTCAATGCGATACTCTTTATTTTATCCTTAATTACTTACCGATTATCTGTAATAAACAATTACAGGTGTCTTACTTTTGACATTATTCCATAGCCATTCAGCAATATCCGGAGGACAGTTCACACATCCGTGCGATCCGTTATACATATAAATATCGCCTCCGAATTCATGTTTCCAGTAAGCATCATGAATACCTATACCGTTGTTGTTAAGACGCATCCAAAAATGTACAAGCGTATCATAGTCATCACCGTGGAGGATCTTTTCTTTTTGCTTGTCATAAATATGGAAGAATCCACTCGGCGTGCCGTGGCCTTTATGCATATCACCGGTAACTATATCGGTCTCCATGGCAATCTCACCGTTAGTATAGTAGTACAGATGCTGTCTGGATATATCAACCTCAACATATGTTCCGCCAAGATCATTTTTGGCATTAAAGCAATCAACCTTATCGGGATCGGAAAGCTGTCTCACTTCTTCCGTTACCTTATCGGACCCCGAAGAAAATACTTTCTTTAGGTGCTCATATTCATTGGTATAATCGAAAATTCTCGGATTTCCCGTACGTGACTTAGAAACAAGTATCTCGACATCTTCACCGTTTTTGTATCTCTCGAGTGCTGTTGCCGTATCACTGTCCTTAGCCAGCTTATAAAAGAAATCATACATCCTCGATTCGGAAATAAGCGGATCACCGTTCTGAGTAACAACAAATCCTTCAAGGTTACGCACCGCACCGGTTGAAATATTCACTTCCGAAACACCGGCTAAATAACGTCCTTTTCCGGGATTATCATAATCGTACTCTTCATCTGAAGAAGATCTGAACTCTTCATAAGTAAGCAGAAAACTCGTTCCCGTTCCATCTTTAAGAGCGATCTTCCTTGTTCCGAGCTCGTAAGTTATCCCACAGTTAATAACAGGCTGGATCTTTGCATAAAGATCGATGATCTCCTGCTGCTCGGGAGTAGGCGTAACCGCCTCATAGCAATCTTTAAAATCCTCGGATGAAAGATCGATCTCTTCAGCAGCGTTAAGTGTCGCATGACTAACTGCTTCCAGGATCTTCTCCTGATTCGGAACGGATATAAGATCATTCTTAAGTTCATAACCTTTATCCGTCTTTAAGATTGCAACTTCCAAATTTTCTTTTGGAACAAATATTTCCCAATCAGAAAGTTTACTTGCAAGTTTTTCCTTGTCAGAACTAAAAACAGGCTCAACGGATCCCGTAAGTCCTTTGAAGATATATATTCCCCAAGACAAGGCATTCTGACTGGAAATAAATTCATTTAGTGCGTCGGTATAATCCACCTCAAAATCAATATCTTCGGCGCTGATAAAAAGGGTTGCGCCTGTTGCGTCTTTAATCTCTATTCCGTCATATTTAAACTTTTTACAAAGTTCGGAGTTAACCGTAGCCACACTCTTACCCGTGCAATATACACCGTTAACCCAGGTACAGCATGGGAAGCCTTTGCTGTAGTAATATCCAATGATCAAATACAGCATTATCAATGCTGAAAAAGCCAGGAGCACTATGCGTCCTATTAGTTTAGTTCTAACTTTCATCTATTCTCCTATGGCTTTACCCCAAAAAACTTTTTACTCCTACAGTATTCGCTTTTATCAAAAGTTTCTCCGACATAAGATTTTACATATATTACATAGATCCTTAATATGAATACCAATATGAAAACGGATCAAATGTAGGCTCCGGCTCAGGTTGCGGTACAGGATCGGGTGTAATCGACACATTCTTTCTGTAGTAAACAACTACAGGTGTCTTCTCTTTAACAGCTTCATAAAGCTGTCTTGCGATATCGGGTGGACAATTTATACATCCGTGAGATCCCGCATCGCGATATGTTTCACCGCCAAAGCTTTCCTGCCACCAGGCGTCATGAATACCAACACCGGTATCGGTCAGTCGCATCCAGTATTCTACCGGACACTCATAATCTTCACCTACTAAAACCTTATCTCTCTGTTTATCATAAACGTGGAAAAGACCTGCCGGTGTTCCGTGTCCGCCGACCATAGTTCCGGAAACGATTGCAGTATCTATGCTGACTTTTCCATTCACATAATAATACAAATGCTGATTTGATATATCAAGTTCTATATATGTTCCCTTAAGTTCGTTCTTGGCATTAAAGAAATCTACCTTTTTGGGATCTGTAAGATTCCTCTCTTCTTCCTGCACAAACGTTCCATCCATAAATGAAGCTTTTAAGGCTTTATACGCTTCATTGTGATCGAATATCTTGGTAATTCCCGTACGATCTTTTCTGATCATTATCTCGACATCTTCGCCGTTTTGATATCTCTTAACGAGATCTGCAGTATCCGTATCTTTTGCCATCTGGTAAAAGAAATCGTAAAGTCTGGCTTCGGAAATAAGCGGATCACCGCTTGGAGAAGCGGCAAAGCCCTCAATATTTCGAACCTCATCCATATTACTTATCTCTGAACTGCCGGCAATATAATGTCCGTTACCCGGATTTTCATAATCAAAATGGTCTCCCGAAATCTGATCGTAGGTCAGAATGAAACTGTCAGCAACTTCTCCCTTCAGAGGAATTGTCTTACTTCCAAACTTATAAGTAAGACCGCAATTGTATATATTCTGGAGCTTGTTGCAAAAATCAACAATCTCTTGTTGTTCTTCAGTAAACGTAACCGGCTCATAGCAATCTGCATATTGTTCAGCAGAAAGATCGATCTCACCTTCCATCTTCACAGCAGCCTCTCCTACAGCCTGAACGATATTGTCCTTTATAGGCGTGCTGAGCATTGTATTCTGCAGTGAATAGCCTTCCTCGGTCTTAGCTATGGAGACATCCTGACTGTCATCGGGAACAAATATATCCCATTCAGCTATCTTTTGATCAAGCTTATCCTTATCGTAAGTTATAACAGGTTCAACAGTACCTGCTTGTCCTTTAAATGCATATTTTCCCCAAGATAATGCATCCTGATTGTTTATAAATTCTTTAAGTGCATCTGTATAATCAAATTTTAATCCAAGTTCCTCAACATTGATAAACAGATCGGCCCCATTCAGATCCTTGACACTTATTCCTTGATAATCAATCTGTTTGCATAGTTCGGCATTAACCTCCGCTACGCTTTTTCCCGTACATTTAACCCCGTTTATCTTTGTACGGCAAGAAAAACCTTCGCTAAAGAAGTACCCGATGATCAAATAGAGTACCCCCATAGCACCCATAACCAGGAGCACAATGCGCCCGATTAATTTTGTCCTAGCATTCATTAACTCTCTTTCCCCAAAACATTTTAGTTCTTATTTCGCAAGATCACTTGCGTCGAATGCTTCACTTATTGAAGCTCCGGCAGGTACCATCGGAAATACCTTATCATCTTCTTCTATAACACAATCAATGACAACCGGAACCTTTGAGCTTAATGCTTTCTTGAGCGCAGGCTCTACTTCCTCCTTTTTGGTTATTCTGATAGCTTCACAACCTAGCCCCTTTGCTACCATGCAATAATCAACTTTATCCTCAAATACTGTCTGAGAATAATGCTTTTCATAGAAAAGCGTCTGCCACTGTCTTACCATCCCCAAAACCCTATTGTTTATGATAATCTCAACAATAGGAAGTCCATATCCCGAAGCCGTTGCCAGCTCCTGCATGTTCATTCTAAAGCATCCGTCTCCCGTTATATTAACGCAGACTTTATCGGGATTACCAACCTTAGCACCTATACAAGCGCCAAGTCCGTAGCCCATAGTTCCAAGTCCTCCGGATGTAAGGAATGTTCTGGGTTTTCTGAACTTATAATACTGGGCTGTCCACATCTGGTGCTGTCCCACATCAGTCGAGATAATGGCATCGCCCTCGGTAAGTTTATACAGTTCCTCAATTATGTACGGACAAGTAAGCTTATCCGTCTCATAGCTCAAAGGATATTTTCCTTTGTACCCTTCAATTTTCTCTTTCCACTCGGAATGATCCATTTTCTCGAGTTTCTCATTTATCTTACCAAGAACCTCTTTCAGATCTCCGACAATGGAATAGCTCGTTCTGATATTCTTGTTGATCTCAGCAGGATCGATATCTATCTGCAGAATCTTTGCTTTTGAAGCAAATGTCTTGGTATTACCCGTAACTCTGTCAGAGAATCTCGCACCTAATGTGACAAGAAGATCACACTCGCTTACGCCAAAATTAGAAGCTTTCGTACCATGCATACCGATCATGCCGGTGTACAGAGGGTGCGTTCCATCAAAAGCTCCTTTACCCATTAGTGTATCACAAACAGGACTGTCAAGTATCTCAGCAAATGCTATAATTTCGTCAGATGCACCCGAAATTATTGCACCTCCTCCTACATATATGAAAGGTCGCTTTGATGCTTTGATCATTTTTACCGCAGCATTTATATTTTCTTCAGTGTACGTCTTGTTTTCCGGCTTTTCTTTACCATTTTTCAAAGGCTTAAATTCGCAACTTTTTGCAGTAACATCCTTTGTAATATCGACAATTACCGGTCCCGGACGACCTGTGCTTGCAATCTTAAATGCTTTTCTCAAAGTATCCGCAAGTTCTTTTATATCTTTTACAATAAACCCGTGCTTTGTGATCGGCATTGTGATACCGGCTATATCAGCCTCCTGGAAAGTATCTTTTCCCAAAAGAGGAAGATTTACATTACATGTGATAGCTACCATCGGAACCGAATCCATGTATGCCGTAGCAATACCCGTTACAAGATTAGTTGCTCCGGGTCCGCTTGTAGCAAAGCACACTCCGACTTTGCCGGTTGATCTTGCATATCCGTCGGCTGCGTGCGCCGCTCCCTGTTCATGGGATGTTCTTATATGCAAGAAGTCATCACTCTGTTTGTAAAGTTCATCATAGATATTAAGAATACTTCCGCCGGGATAACCGAATATGGTATCAACTCCCTGCTCTTTGAGACACTCCAAAACAATCTGTGAACCATTTAACTGCATTTTATATATACCATCCTATCTGTCAATTATTTAGAAGTACCGGGAATCTCAAGGATTGCTCCTCTGTTTCCGCTTGTAACAAGCTCTCTGTATCTTGCAAGATAACCTGTTGTAACCTTGGGTTCTCTGGGCTGCCATTTCTCTTTTCTCTTTGCAAGCTCTTCGTCAGAAACCTTAACATTGAGTGAGTTATTTGGAATATCAATACTGATGATATCGCCCTCTTCAATAAGTGCAATAGGCCCTCCGACAGCAGCTTCAGGAGAAACATGTCCGATTGAAGCACCTCTGCTTGCTCCGGAGAATCTTCCGTCTGTGATAAGTGCAACAGATGAGCCAAGTCCTCTTCCTGCGATAGCAGAAGTAGGATTGAGCATCTCTCTCATTCCGGGACCGCCCTTAGGTCCTTCATATCTGATAACTACTACGTCTCCGGCAACAATCTTACCTGTAAGGATAGCCTCGATAGCATCCTCCTCGCAGTCAAATACACGAGCAGGTCCTTCGTGAACCATCATCTCGGGAACAACCGCAGACTTCTTTACAATACCTGTATCGGGAGCAATGTTACCTTTAAGTACGGCAATACCGCCTGACTGCATATAAGGATCTTCGATAGGTCTGATAACTTCAGGATTAAGATTTCTTACACCCTCAAGATTCTCCTTGATAGTCTTTCCTGTAGCGGTGATAAGATCTGTATTAATAAGATTCTTCTTTACAAGCTCAGACATAACGGCAAGTACACCGCCTGCTTCGTTGAGGTCTTCCATATATGTGGGACCTGCGGGAGCAAGATGGCAAAGATTCGGTGTTCTTCCGGATACTTCATTTGCAATTTCCATATCAAGCTCAACGCCTGCCTCATGTGCAATCGCAGGAAGATGAAGCATTGTATTTGTAGAACATCCGAGAGCCATATCCATGGCCATAGCATTCATGAATGCTTCTTTTGTCATGATATCTCTGGGTCTTATATTCTTCTCTATAAGATTCATTACGGCATAACCTGCATGCTTTGCAAGTCTGATACGTGCAGAATATACGGCGGGGATGGTTCCGTTTCCGGGAAGGCCCATTCCGATTGCCTCTGTAAGACAGTTCATTGAGTTGGCTGTATACATACCTGAACATGAACCGCAGGTAGGACAAGCCTTCTCCTCGTACTCGCAGAGCTTCTCGTTTGTCATCTTTCCGGCAGATACACTTCCAACAGCCTCAAACATTGAAGAAAGTGAAGTCTTATGTCCATCAACTCTTCCTGCCATCATAGGGCCGCCTGATACGAAAACTGTAGGGATATTGACCCTTGCAGCAGCCATAAGAAGACCCGGAACGTTCTTGTCACAGTTGGGAATGCAGACCATTCCGTCAAAAGCATGTGCCTTTGCAAGACACTCCGTGCTGTCTGCGATAAGATCTCTTGTAACAAGAGAATACTTCATTCCGATATGTCCCATTGCAATACCGTCGCATACTGCAATTGCAGGAACAACAACCGGCATTCCGCCGGCTTCCGCAACCGCAAGCTTAACAGCTTCCGTAATCTTATCAAGGTTCATATGTCCGGGAACGATCTCATTATATGAGCTCACGATTCCGATAAGTGGTTTCCTTCTCTCTTCTTCGGTAAATCCAAGAGCATTAAACAAACTTCTGTGAGGTGCCTGTTGAATACCCTCCATAACTCTGTCACTGTTCATAGCCATATTCGTTTCTCCTTTTACTTAATATATAAAATAAAATTGTCATTCTCATAAATTACAGTCATTGTAGACAGATAGTCCCAATCAATTGTTTCATAAGTCTGATAAAATTTCCAAAAATCTTCTCCCGTATACTTGGGTGTAAACATATTCTTGTCGAGCAGAACACAGTCCGCGCCTCTTATATTCGTCTTGTCGCAGTCTATATCCCAGCCAAACTTAAGAAGATACTGCTGATCGCAATCAATTACCGCAATGCTTTGCCGCTTCGCAACTTCAGCAGCATAAAGCGTATTAAATACATTATTCTCTCTTTCAGCCATCTGACAACTAAATACCGGGTCAAAAAACCTGAAAACAAATAAGATCATTATAGCGATAACAGGCACATATATTCCTATGCCCGAGTACCATTTGTCACCTTTTTCCACCGTTTCTATCTCTTCATGAGACTCAACGGCTTCATCTCCTCTGGCAAGCAGTTTTCTACGATTATACAATCTTATGCCCAAATTGATAAGTCTCTCAAGCGCCGTACAGACACAAAGGACTATAACAAATGCAATATAACCGAAAACTCTGAGGTATGGAAGTGTACGAAGTATAAAAAGTGCAATTCCCAAAAACATCAGGTTGACAATAACAACCAGACTTATTACCGTCCTGCTGTACTCGAAATGCTTAAAGCATTCATAAATAAGGCATCCCAGGCTCGCGATCAGGATTACCAATGTCAGCAGACTAAACTTTGGTACAAAAGAATTTAAGAGGCTCATAAACCATGACCAAACTCTTTTGCCGAACACCCCTGCAGGAAGCGTCTGAATATATGCATGTGAAAACATATACTCTATTCCTGTCCATACACATCTAAACGGTGCTCTCATAATAACACCAAAATGAGAATATTCAAAAAAATCCGAGTACTCTGATTTAACAAGAAGATTAGCTCCAACCGCAAGCCAGATTATCAAATACAACAACACATCAACTATAAGTGAATATGCTGCCGTGATCATGAGCTTTTTAAGTTTCCCATAATAAATATTCTCAGAGAAAGTACTGTATATATCCCTGCTTCGAAGTGCATTGATAAAAAGAAAGATCGCACCGGAAGCCCATACAGGAACTACCCAATATATACTGCTCGGAACAATATAGATTCCCAAAACCAGTGTTAATCCAAACAAATAATAATATGTCTGCTTATCTTCACCAAGTCTGCAGATATGTCCAACAAAATATATTGCCGCCAGAAAACAAGTCGTAGCAAGCGTATAACCTCTTCCCTGAACACTGTAATCATTCACGATCTGCATTGAAGCATATAATACGACCGCCCCGAAAGGAATCGCATGCGAATAATACTTCCTGCAGATCCTGTAAACCAGGATAAGATTCGTTATAGCAGCAATATATGATACGCCTCTGAGCCCTATATAAGAATTGCCAAAAAGATCAAGCACTGCAGACAGAACCGAATACCCGACATGGTTATTGGCAAGCGGCCAATGAATCGCTGAATACAACGGCCCTCTGCTGATAAAATTGTAATAGGTATACAGCTCGTCATAGCTGGGCGTTATCGCAAACATTCTCCACAGATAATATGCAGCCATCGCAATGACAAAAAGAGTGACTGCCATTCCCTCCGGACTGTGTGGAAGAAGTTCATTTATTTTCTTTTCTGTTTTAGCTATTGCTGATCCGTTCAACCAATAAGTCTCCCATCTTGCGACAACCTACAAGTGTAAAGTTATCTTCCCGGCCCTTAGGCAAAAGATCCGTTGTTCTGTAACCGTCTTCCAAAACCTTGCGAACAGCATTCTCTATAGCATCAGCTTCTTTATCAAGATTAAATGAATATCTGAGCATCATTGCAGCAGAAAGAACTGTAGCAATGGGATTTGCAATATCTTTGCCGGCGATGTCGGGAGCACTTCCGTGACTTGGCTCGTAAAGACCGAAACTTGTATCATTTAATGAAGCACTCGGAAGCATTCCGATAGATCCTGTGATCATACTTGCTTCATCGGAAAGAATATCACCGAACATATTCTCTGTAAGAACAACATCAAACTGTGTAGGCTCTTTTACAAGCTGCATAGCACAGTTATCTACAAGCATATGCTCAAGTGTTACATCGGGATAATCCTTCTTAACTTCCTCTACAACTTTTCTCCAAAGTCTTGAAGAATCAAGAACGTTAGCCTTATCTACGCTGATAACGCTCTTTCTGCGCTTTCTTGCAACATCAAAAGCACGGATTGCAATTCTTCTGATCTCACTCTCTTTGTAAACAAGAGTATCTGTGGCAACCTGCTCGCCGTCTTCTTCCTTAGTCCATCTGTCACCAAAGTAAAGACCGCCTGTAAGTTCTCTCATGATAAGCATATCAAAACCTTTATCAGCAACAGCCTCTTTTAAAGGACAAGCATCCTTGAGCTGAGGATACAGATATGCAGGTCTTAAATTCGCAAAAAGATTAAGTGCCTTTCTAAGCTTCAAAAGACCGGCTTCAGGTCTGAGTGAAGGCTCAAGTTTATACCAGGGTGATGTTGATGTGTTTCCGCCTATTGATCCCATAAGAACAGCATCGGCAGCCTTTGCATCGGCAATCGCCTCGTCTGTAAGAGGAACACCGTGAACATCGATTGAACAACCACCCATCAGAATATCCTTATATTCAATGGAATGTCCGAATTCCGAAGCAACCTTATCAAGTACTTTCTTAGCTTCAGTAACAATCTCTGGTCCTATTCCGTCTCCCGGAATGCAAGTAATATTAAGCTTCATAGTCTATCTCTCTTTTCTGTTTATTTTATATATCATCTGCTTTTGTACCGGTAAATAGAATTAATGATACAACAAAGCCCGATTGGGAGCACCAATCAGGCTTAACAGAATCAAAATCTTAATTACTTTTTCTTTGAATTCTTTGAATCCTTGGTGCTATCGCTTGAAGAAGCGATTGCATCCTCAGGCTTCTCAACTTCAACAATTGCATCCTTGATCATGGGAATACGGCAATTCTTATTGTTACCGAACTCTACAATTACCATATCATCATTGATATCAATAACAGTTCCGATGAAACCACCGGTAGTTCTGACACTATCACCTACAGCCAAAGAAGCCATAATCTGAGCTTTCTGTTTCTGCTCTTTTCTGTTGGGACGAATAAGAAGGAACCAGAAAACAACCATAATTCCGGCATATAAAAGCATTGTTACACCAAATCCGGCACCTGCAGGTACTGTTTCTGTTGATGCTTCAGCAAAATATAATAACATAATATCCTCCAAAACTTTTGTTTTTATTATATACCAAACAATAATACTAGAAAGAAACGGCAAATTCAAGTAGTCAAAATTCACCCTAACACATTACAAATTTAACCTTTGCGCCAATTGCGTGCAATGTTATATGACATATTTTCATTCGGCGAATCAAACTCCATCATGCCCTCGAGCGTTCTCTTTTTGTACTCCCGGAACGTATTGCTTCTGATAGCCTCTCTGATCTCTTTTACCAGATTATTATAGAAGTACAAATTGTGAAGAACACAAAGCCTCATTCCAAGCATCTCACCGGCTTTCAGAAGATGTCTTATATACGCCTTGGAATAACTTCGGCATGCGGGACAATTGCAGCCCTCTTCAATAGGAGTATCATCGAGTTCATATCTTGCATTTAATATGTTGATATGCCCTCTCTTTGTATAGAGATGTCCGTGTCTTCCGTTTCTGCTGGGATAAACGCAGTCAAAAAAGTCTACTCCGCGCTCGACCGCTTCAAGAATATTAGCCGGTGTTCCGACTCCCATAAGATATGTCGGCCTATCCTCCGGAAGGAAAGGCACAACGTGCTCAAGTACATCATACATCTCCTCGTGGCTCTCTCCCACGGCAAGTCCTCCGACCGCATAGCCGTCGAGATTCATTTCCCTGATTCTCTTCGCATGCTCAATCCTGATATCATTGAAGATAGCTCCCTGATTGATTCCAAAAAGCATCTGATGCGGATTGACCGTGTACTGAAGGCCGTTCAGCCTGTCCATCTCTTTTTTGCATCGCTCAAGCCATCTTGTCGTCCTGTCTACCGACATCTGAACATATTCATGCTCAGCCTTTGCCGACGGGCATTCGTCAAATGCCATGGCGATAGTCGATCCCAAATGAGACTGTATGCGCATACTCTCCTCAGGTCCCATGAAAAGCTTGTGCCCGTCAATATGAGAATGGAAATATACGCCTTCCTCTTTTATCTTTCTCGTCTTTGCAAGAGAAAAGACCTGGAATCCGCCTGAATCTGTAAGAATAGGTTTATTGCACGACATAAATTTGTTAAGTCCGCCCATCCTGTAAATCAGATCATCTCCCGGTCTTAAGTGCAAATGATAAGTATTTGAAAGAACAACCTGAGTATCTATTTCCTCAAGGTCCCTTGTGGAAACGCCGCCTTTAATAGCTGCAACCGTAGCAACATTCATAAATACTGGAGTCTGAACCTCACCGTGTACGGTAGAAAAAGTAGCGCTCTTGGCGTTTCCGTCTTTATTTATTACTTTGTACATAAATATCCTCTAATCTACATAAGTATTCCAGAATTCTTCCAGACAGATACCATTTTCATGTATAACAGTCGCCGCGTCAACCCCTACATATCTAAAATGCCACGGTTCGAATTCGATACTTGTAATATTCTCTTTTCCTGCAGGATATCTCAGGATAAAACCAAATTTATAGCTGTTGTCCGCAAGCCACTTTCCGGCGGCGGTATTGCCAAAACCCTCATCAAGACTTGAATATCCGTCTGTAATAATATCAATCGCAAGTCCCACCTGATGTTCGGATGCTCCGGGAACAGTTACAGCCTGTGATGCCAGATTATATGCATCCATATAATTCATTCCGCCGTCCATATATCTGTCTATCTTGTTATTAAAAAGCATTGTCTGTCTGCTCCTGTCTCTGTAAGGAGAACAGATGATAAGATTGACTCCGCTGTCATTGGCTGCTCTCATCATCTCAAGAAGCGGCGCTATTATCCTCTCATCACATTTCATTGATCCGCTTATAGTTCCGAGAGGAAAATCATAGTCTTCCGGTATCGGATGCTGCTTATTAACAAGCATGATCTTCCAGTCGCTGCTGTCAAAATGAGAAAAACCAAGAGCTGACAGATCGACCTTACTTTTATCATCAGTCCAGTTTGTCGTAATGCCGCCGTCAGTTGCTTCAAGAATCTGCGAAAGAGAAACCTGCTTATCGGGATCCAGATGATCAGCCTCGGTAACATCCGGATTGCCACTCTCCATTGCCTCTTTGATAAGCTCAGAATCAACATCCTGACTAACCGCAAGCTCAGCGTCCGACTCTGCAACTTCCACGCCCGAAAGTGCTTCATCAGTACCGGATGAATAGCCGTCAATACTGACATCTGAAGCAAAACTGATATTCAATGACATCGCAGGATATGAAAAACTGCTGCTAAAAACAAAAAACAGCAATATACACGCCAGACAGATATATCTTTTCCCACTTCTGTAAAAATAAAAAAGAATATCGTAAAGTGTTATTGCCATAAAAGCATAAGCGATGCCAAGAAAAGCCAAAGCTTTATGTTTTCTGTTGAATTTCTGAGCCTTGGAAAAAACTTTATTTTTATATGAAAGCTTCATCTGCAAGCTGCTAGCGTTCATATCGGAAATCCCCTCTCATTTCGGATACTTGGCTTGTAATCTGATACCGCATATAATATGATATGATATACACATTTCATTATATAACATATTTACGTATATTTCACCTTTTTTACGCCAATTGATGCGCAAAAATCCGATATATACGCATATTCATAAAATCTCACAACATGAAAGGATACCTATGTCAGGTTCAACACTCGGAAAAAATATCACAATATCAACATGGGGCGAATCTCACGGCGAAGCTCTCGGAGTTGTCGTAGACGGCTTCCCCGCAGGACTGGAATTATCTAAGGAAGATATTCAGAAGTTCCTGGACAGAAGAAAGCCCGGAACTTCCTCTGCAACAACATCCAGAAAAGAAGACGATGAAGTTCACATACTCTCGGGAATATTTGAGGGAAAGACAACCGGCACCCCCATTTCCATGATGGTAAAAAATACTTCTCAAAGATCCGGCGACTACAGCGAGATTGCAAGCTACTACCGCCCCGGACACGCAGACTACTGCTTTGATGAAAAATACGGTTTCAGAGATTACCGCGGCGGCGGACGCTCTTCCGGAAGAGAAACTATAGGAAGAGTTGCAGCCGGTGCACTCTGCCAGAAACTGTTAAACGAAATGGGCATCGACGTATTCGCCTACACCCGCTCAATCGGCGAAGTCGAGATAAACGACAACAATTTCAACAGAGAAACAATCTATACAACTCCCACTTCAATGCCCGACGCGGATGCCGATAAAAAAGCAATGGACCTCATAATGAAATGTCGCGAAAACATGGACTCTGTAGGCGGAGTTATCGAGTGCAGGATCAAAGGCGTTCCCGCCGGAATCGGCGAACCCGTCTTTGACAAACTCGACGCCCTTCTTGCAAGAGCCGTAATGAGCATCGGCGCCGTTAAAGCCGTCGAGATAGGCTGCGGAACCAAAGCCGCCCGCCTCTACGGTTCAGAAAACAACGACGAATTCATTATCGAAAACAATGAAATATCCAAGAAAACAAACAATGCCGGCGGAATCCTCGGCGGAATGTCCGACGGATCCGAGATCATACTGAGAGCCTACGTAAAACCAACTCCCAGCATCGCCCGTGACCAATCCACCGTAAACAAATCCGGAGAAAACATAAATATAAACATAAAAGGCCGTCACGACCCCGTTGTAGTCCCCAGAGCCGTCGTAGTAGTCGAAGCCATGTGCGCCTTCACCCTCCTCGACCTCCTGATCTCCAACATCTCCTCCAAGGCCTCAAACATAATCAATTTTTATAAAAAATAAAAATAAGAAAGCCCTGTAAATGCCACCTCCTCTGAAAGCCAATCAGAAAAGAAGCATCTACAGGGCTTATAATATGCGAAAATAACCGCGTAGCCAATAAACAATAAGTATTCCACAAACCGAAAGTCCTCATCGCAGAAGTACCTGCTCACACAGATGGTTCTTAGCGAATGCGCAGTTTTCGGACGAGCAAGATGATTTTCAAGATTGAAAAAACCTGTAAATGCTGACTTCTCTGAACAACGTGAAAGGAAGCATTTACAGGTTTTTGAAATCATGAAAATCACTGCGCAGCCGTACACAAGCATTCGCTAAGAACCATCTGTGTGAGCCCCACTACGCCATCAGCCTTCCAGTTTATGGAACACAATACAGTTAGGCCGTTTTACGGGGATTTCGGGTCCGTTCATAACCAGAGTGCCGGCCTCGGGATCAACTTTAAAGAAAGTCATTGAGTCGGATTCGTGGTTAAGTGATACAAGATGCTTGTTATCAGGGAACAATGCCGCATCCTTAGGATACTCACCCGCGATAGGAAGCTGAATCTTCTTTGTCAGAAGCCCCGTCTCCTTGTCAACCTTGTAGATGATAACATTGTTCTCACCCGCAGTTGAACTTACAAGATATGTATAATCCTCGGAGAATGTAAGCGCACTGCTTGCAACGCCGATAGAATCTGCTTCGTCTGAGTTAGACAAAGTCTGAATCTTGTTAAATTCAGGATTTCCGTCCTTCTCCAAGTACTCATATACTTCTATACCACACTTCTGCTCAAGACATACATAGAGGAATCTTCCATCCTTAGAAAACTGCATATGTCTCGGAGAAGACTCCTGATCGCAGTGGATCACATCTACTTCTTTTATCTTGCCTGACTCAATATCAAGAGTATACACATTTACTCTGTCCATTCCGAGATCTGCAGCAAGAAGATACTTGTTGTCCTTAGATACCTTTATGCACTGAACATGAGGCACATGGTTTCTTCCGGCAGCGGTACCGAGACCTTTGTGATATCTCTCATCTGTGATCTCGCCGATACTTCCGTCTTTATTGAGCCTAAGTATCGTAATCTTGCCGTCGTGATAACCGGCTGTCAAAAGATAATTATCCTTCTGATCCATATTAAGATAACATCCGCGCATTCCATTGATAGACGCCTCGTTCAAAAACTCAAGACTTCCGTCAGGCAGAATGTGATACGCCTCAACTCCCGCATCAGTAATAGAATACAGAGTCTTTTTATTGTGCGAAATTCCTATATAAGATGAATTCGTTATCTCAACTTTCTGCTTCTCCGTAAATCTTCCGTTTTTCATATCAACGTCATAAATTTTGATTCCGTATTTGGAACCAAGTCCGGAAGTGTAGCTAGATACATACGCCACATACTTATCTTTTCCAGCCATTTTACAACATGCCTCCTGAATAATTTATAATAACCTCTTATGTATTATAGGAAAAACCTATAAATTACCAATTTTTATATTTGCCGTTTACGCAAACTCCGGCAAATCCGTTTGCTGTCATTACAGCCTTGTCTGACTCGGAAATAACAGGTGTAGAATCTGTTGCTGAAGCTACATCGAAATAGTTTGCTCCTTCACCGGCAACAACTCCCTTTAAACCAAGTGTAGCCATCTGTCCGTTTCCGTTTGTAAGTGAAAAAGAAGCCATTGCAACATCTTTATCATTATAAAGCATTGCAATATTATCAGTCTTCTTTACTGTTCCTGTTTTCTTATTTGCAATAGGAGCCTGTACAGACTCTGCTACTGCTGTATTCTGAGCGGCAGCCTGTGCTGCAGTCGCACCACCGTTATTCTTTACTCTTACCTGAACATCATCATATGTAGCATCAGACATAACCTTCTCATCATCTACATAGAAATAAAAAGGAACGTTACCTGCCTGCTCATCAGCACCGATGTGGAAGATAACATCCTGAGTTCCGCTCTTAAATGAACACTCAAGATAAGTACCTGCACTTGTATGAGGTCCCATATGATAAGTGTAATCATAATATGCTCTCATATGCATTTTCTGTGTGCTTCCGGCCTCAACATTAAGAACGGTATCTCCAAAATCAAAGTACATGGGAAGATCACTCTCTGCATGTGCATCCACAGTCATGATCGAACCTGCCGCCATAAAAGCAGCAAGCGCAACAACAATATTTTTTTTCATTTTAAACATCAGCATTTCCTCCATAGTCTTTTCTCAAAAGTCTCTCTTTTTTATATTATAACGTTATAAATATTCAATCACAAGATTATCACTGTCTGCAGACACTTTTGCCTTAGCTCCCATCACTATCGGAAGCATCGGATCGATATGACCTATATCTGCATCAAATATTATCGGAACACCAAACTCTTGCAAAAGATCAGTTACAGCGTTATATTTATTAACTCCCATCAGGTCGCCTTCAAAGCAGCCCAACGCTCTTCCTATGATAAAGCCCTTTGTATTTTCAAACCAGCCGGCTTCTTTCATATTCCAGATTGCTCTTCTGTAGCTCATCGGATTAAGCTCACAATTCTCCATAACCCACAAGATTCCCTCATCGCAGTTTCTTGCAAAATCCGCAACTTTATCAAATCTTGTTCCGATCATATTGGCCATAACGTCAATACAACCTCCGAGAAGAATGCCCTCCATACCGATTCTTTCCGTCGTCTTCTCAGCTTTCTTTGAAGAGCAGTCAAAATTTGTAAGAATCTTTTTGGCATCACAGTTGTAAAAAAACGGCTTGGAATAATCTACTTCTACCTTCTCCTCTTTGGGTTTAACGAACTTTTCGTATCCGCAAAAAACGCTTTTTGTCCCCTCTAAAAGAGCAAATGCATCATTTTCGGTCCCTTCCCACTCCTTCGCATATCCTGATATACAAGGGCCGTATATTCCGCAGGTATTTGCAATCGTGACAAGCGGGAGCAAAAAGCTTGTATTGTCCGAATAACCTACAAACCACTTGGGCTCAGAGTTTTTTATGACATCAAAATCAATATTACCGATGGTCTCGACCATAAGCTCTCCGCCACCGGCAGAAATGATCGCATCGATATCATCTCTTTTATAAAACTCCGTAAGTTCTGCCGCGGTAACCTTCGGATCCGTACTTATCCCAAGTCCGTCACCCATTCTCGCGGTCTTGCCCTCGATAATATTATATCCTCTGCTTTTAATCTTATCCTCGGCTATATCAATCAGAAAACTGTACGGCTCTATGGCTGCGCCAAACGAAGGAGCCGTAATACCGATGCTGTCACCCTTTTTTATGCTTTTCGGTTTTCTAACCATCTTCACCTCTATCTTCTTCTGAAATTATTCTTTTTGCTTGATTTCTTTCTTGAATAATTTCTGAAGTCTTCTCCAAATTCTTCTATAAATTCTTCCTCGAAGTCTTCTCTCAAGTCATCCGCATAGTCATCCTTGTAATCATCTGCGTATTCGTCTTCATATTCTTCTGCATCTTCAAACTCATCGTCAAATGCATCCGTATAATCATCATCCTCGAAATCATCGTGAAAATCGTCATGAAAATCGTCTTCAAAATCATCCTCAAAATCATCGTCATCAAACTCTTCTTCATATCTTTTCACGGATTTCTTGCGAGGTTCCTCGACAAATTTTCTTCCGGAAGATTTTCTTGTTACTATCTCATCTTCCTCATCCTCATCCTCAATATATTCTCTTCTTGTTTCTTTACGGACTTCTTTTCTGGCTTCTTTCCTAACTTCTTTTCCGGCAGTTCTTCCGGGTTCTTCCTCAGCTTCTTCTCTAAGAACCTTCCTTGAATCGTTTCTGATATTTCTTCTCTTTACATCTACAGGCTCATCATCCTCATCATCGTCCTGTTCAAGATAATCGGATGAAATTCTGGAATAAGTCTTTTTATAATACTTATTCATCTTGATGCAATCAAGATAAGAGATAGGATGTCCTTCTCCGTGACGAAGCGCGGCAAGATAAGCAATGCAGCCCTTATCAAGTACAATTGACGCTGCAACCGCATCTTCCAAAGTCTCACCTATACAATAAGCACCGTCATTTAAAGCAAATACGGCGTTAGAATTTTTCTTTATATTATGATAACTGTGTCCGTCTTTTCCATGCTCATTGCTCGGAATCTTAACACTGTATCCGACAAGTTCCGCAAAGTCAAACAAAAGAGGTCTTAGATGCGTTGCAGTCCTTGATACAGTCATAACGGCATCGGACTTATTATGAACAATATATTTTACATCAGGTCTTCTGTCATAGATTTCTCTGTGAATGTGCTTAACTCTCTCCGGAGTATCCTCGATATCATAAATGATCTCATCGCCTTCAAGATGACTTCCAAAGCCCTCTTCTACGCCATGATACATATCGGTCTTGCAGACATCCATAAGGAAATTATCACAGGCATCCTCTGTTCTCTCAATATTCTCAATAACATCTTCCGCGTTTGCACCAACGAACAATGCACCGTGGTTGGACAGAATAAAACTATCTGAATCCCTGTTCTTTTTAAGAGACGTAACAACATTGCCGGCAAGTTTGGTACTTCCCGGAAAGCCGTAAGGAATACAGGGGATGACAACATCTTCATCCTCAACATAAGTATATATTCTCTTTAATCCCAGAACACCTGCGCAAGATGCAAAAACCTGGTGTGTGATAACAACAAATTCGACATCTTTCCTTGTTCTGTAGCAAGCTGCATGAACACCTCTCTCATAAGAAGGAGTGAATTCCCCCTTGTAGCTCAGATTCTTCATATTGACCAGACATATCATATCAGGTGTCATATCCTCATATCTGATACCACTCGGTGTTATCAAAAAAACTTCTTTATCGATCCTGCAACTTACATTTCCCCATGTACGGGGTAAATAGCCTTTCGCGTGTAACTCCTTAGCCACATCGATCACATGTTGTTTCGCCGCAAGCAATTCAGAATCGCCACTTCTCTTTTTCATTATCTGATCTGCCCCTCTCCGGTAATTTGATACTTGTATGATGTAAGCTCTTTAAGCCCCATCGGTCCTCGCGCATGAAGCTTCTGTGTGCTTATACCAATTTCGGCTCCAAAACCAAATTCAAATCCGTCTGTAAATCTTGTTGAAGCATTTACATATACGCAAGCTGAGTCGACTCTGTCAAGGAATCTTTTTGCAGTCTCTTCATTCTCTGTAATGATTGCGTCAGAATGACTTGTATTGTACTTGTTAATATGCTCGATAGCTTCATCGACGTTTTTAACCGTTTTTACAGAAATAATATAATCAAGGAACTCTTTTCCAAAATCCTCTTCCGTTGCGGAAACAGCACTTGTCATAAGCTTGCGGCTCTCTTCGTCGCCTCTTATCTCAACATTGTGCTCATTCATAGCCTTCTCAAAAAGAGGAAGGAATCTGTCCTTAATATCCTCGTGGACAACCAGAGATTCTGCGGCATTGCATACACCGATTCTCTGTGTTTTGGCATTTATAATGATAGGGATTGCCTTGTCAATATCGGCGTCCTTATCAACATATATGTGACAATTACCCGTTCCTGTCTCGATAACGGGTATTGTAGAATTCTCGACAACAGCATTAATAAGTCTTGCACTTCCTCTCGGAATAAGAACGTCAATGTAATCATTCATCTGCATAAACTTAGTTGTAACAGCCCTGTCCGTATCTTCGATAAGCTGGATCGCATCGGGATTGATGCCGCTTTCCCCGAGTGCAGCTCTCATAACATTTGCAATCTGAATATTGCTGTCTATTGCATCACTTCCGCCTTTTAATACAACAGCATTGCCCGCTTTAAAAGTAAGGGCAAAAGCATCTGCGGTTACATTAGGTCTTGCCTCGTAAATTATACCTATAACGCCCATCGGAACTCTGACTTTTTTGATATTAAGTCCGTTGGGTCTTGTGAAGGTCTCAATAACTTCTCCGATGGGATCGGGAAGAGCCGCAACCTGCCTAAGTCCCTCTGCCATTGCTTCAATTCTCTTTTTATCAAGAAGAAGTCTGTCCAGAAGTCCTTTATGCATTCCGTTTGAAACGCCTCTCTCGTAATCCTTTGCATTTGCCGCAATAATACTGTCAGCTTCAGCCACAAGCTTATCGGCAACAGCAATAAGAGCGTCATTCTTCTCTTTGGAAGTAAGACACTGAATCTCGTATTTTACCTTTTTCGCTTTTTTGCAAATCTCAATAAGTTCCATCTATGTTCTCCAGCTCCTTTATTTCTCGTGAATGATACTCTTTATCGGAATATCATATTCACTTGGTATTATCTCATCAACAATCTGAATCTTGTAGCAAAGTGCCACAGTATCAGCATAGCTTACTTTTGGAAGGAATCTGTCATAGAAACCACCCTTGTAACCTATTCTGTTGCCTTTCTCATCAAAAGCAACTCCGGGAACGATAACTATCGTCTTACCGGTGTTCTCACCATCTGTCCGGCGAACATTTGATTCATCCGCATATAAGTCGGGATCGAATATCTCACTCTCATCCGTTATCTCAGGTTCTCTAAGGCCATAAAAGCCCTCCTTAAGATTCTCGGGTTCGTAGATCCTGACAAACTTCATTATGCCATTTTTCTTATCGGTAACCTTTGGACAAAAAACTCTCTTACCAAGCGCAAGTGCATCAAGTATGATCTCATCCGTTTTAACTTCGCTTCGAACGGAAGCATAGATAAGAACATTTGAAGCCTCGATATACTCAGGCCTTGTAATAAGCTCTTCAAATATCTCGCGACTTTTTATCTCAATCTTATATACACTGAGGTCGTCTCTTTTTTGCAAGATATCTTTTCGTATAAAATCTTTATCCATCGGTACCTTCCATTGTATTTGAATTAGTCAAAACTTTCTACTATATTTTTCACAATTAATTCTGCAATTTTGATGCCATCCATTGCCGCAGACATGATTCCACCTGCGTATCCGGCTCCTTCACCACATGGGAAAAGTCCTTTAACATTTTCGGATTCACCGTTTTCCGTTCGATTTATCCTCACTGGAGACGAAGTTCTCGTCTCAACACCTGCTATAAGTGCATCCGGCGAATTGTAGCCTTTTATCATTGTACCGAACTTTTCCATTCCTTCAACAAAAGACTTGTTAAGGTCATCCGGCAATATCTCATGAACATTTGTAAAAGAATATGCTCCTTTGGTATTCGGGTGAAAAGAATCCCTGAACCTGACAGTTTCTTTATCCAAATTCGAATCCGAATTAAATGCACCGTCTTTATCAACTGCATTTTTAAAATCTTCATAATACTCAACGGGTATCTTGCCGTTTCCAAGTTTATAAGCCTTTTCTTCAAGCCTTCTCTGAAACTCAACGCCTGCAAGTACATCCTCAGAACCAAAATCTTTGGGATCAACGGTTATTATGATCGCGGAATTGGCATTTTCGGAATCTCTCTTGCTGTAACTCATTCCGTTAACTGCAAGTCTCCCTTCTTCGGAAGAAGCATTTACAACAAAACCTCCGGGACACATGCAAAAAGAGTAAACGCCACGCCCCTCTTTGGTATTCATTACAAGCTTATATGAAGAAACAGGAAGAGATTTCGGATCCTCAATTCCGTACTGCGATAGATTTATGAGCTTCTGCGGATGTTCAACTCTGAATCCTACCGCAAACGGCTTCTTCTGCATAGATACATCTCTTTCTTTAAGCATTGAAAAAGTATCCCTCGCGCTGTGCCCTATAGCAAGTACCGCCATATCAAAAGGAATTTCTTCTCCGTCTGCAACAAGGGCCTTTAAAGCTCCGCTTCCATCAGTAACAATATCCGTCACCTGCGTCTCAAATCTAAATTCACCGCCAAAAGAAATGATCTCCTGTCTCATATTTTTGACAACATTTCTTAGTACATCGGTTCCTATATGCGGCTTGGCATCATACATTATCTTACTATCCGCACCGAAAGTCGTAAACAAAGAAAGGGCTTTTCGTCCTCTTCCGTCCTTGTCTTTTACCATGGTATTAAGCTTGCCGTCAGAAAAAGTTCCCGCTCCGCCTTCTCCGAATTGCACATTGGTGCGGGTATCAAGCTCTCCTGTCTCCCAGAACTTTTCTACAATTTCCTGTCTCTTGTCGACATCAGCGCCTCTTTCAAAGACTACAGGCTTAAATCCGGCCTCCGCAAGCATATATGCACAGAAAAGTCCGGCAGGTCCCGAACCTATTACTGCGATTCTTTTATCCGTCGCACCCGATGGAAGTTCGCCAATGACACCTGCTTTTTCCATAAAATCATACAAAACAGGTGAGACAACTGAGATTCCTTTGTCTTTTGTCTTAGAGACAATCTTTTCCTCGGCTTTCTTATCCTTAGCCTTTGCCAAACTAAGGTCCACCATGAAAACATCATAAATCTGAGGTTTCTTCCTCGCATCAATCGAATGCCGCATTATCACAAACTCAGATATCTCATTTTCCGTTATACGCAAAAGCTTTGCTGCCTTTTTCTTCAAGACATCGCAAAGCTCATCGTGTTCACGTACATTTTTACCATCATTTAAAAGTTTGATCTGATTAATTCTTATCATATAATTCCTATAATAACTTCAGTTTTTAGTCATTCTAATCTGCCATGGAAGAAGCCGCTGTTCCCGCAATACTTCCGCTTGTCCATGCAAACTGAAGGTTATATCCCCCGCATCTTCCGTCTACATCCAGAAGTTCTCCGGCGCAGAATATTCCGGGGTTACCTGCAACAGACATATCATCGCCTATATCGCCAAGACTCATCCCCCCCGTAGTAACCTGCGACTGCAAATATCCGTAGCTGTCAGTTATATTAAAACGTATATCTCTGTATCTATCAAGTATACATGATGCCATGCTCTCTGCAATATTCTTCATATGCATGGATGGCGACAATTTCATCTTCTTAAGGACCATATCATTTATATTGCTGTTTGCAAATCCAAGCAAAAACTCCTCAAGAGTCCTGTCATCACGAAGCTTAAGCATATCACTTTTAAGCGTTTCAAAATCCGCATCATCATAATCAGGGAAAAAATCCGCAGAAGCAACTATTGGCTTCTTCTCCGTGACAAACTTTATCACCTCTCTGCTTGCCTGCATAACGGGAATTCCTGAGATTCCATCCTTAGAAATCTGCAATTCTCCGCTCTCGGATGTTATGAGTTCGTCACCAAGAAAAAAAGAAATCCTAGCCCCGGCTCTTACTCCCGCATCCGGCATCACATCGCCTGCTTCACATTTAAATCCGACAAGAGCGGGATAAGTATCCTTAAAGCCCATTCCAAGCTGCTTGCAAATATAATATCCATCTCCCGTAGACATTGTACTCTTTGCTCCCGAAAGAGATCCAAGCGCAAGAATAACACTGTCTGCTCTGTACTTGTCTTTATTCGTGATAAGAAGGTACGAAGAACCATCGTTTTCATCTCTTTTTACAGCCTTAACCTGACTCTCCGTGATAACCTTCACCTTGAGCCTCTTAATTTCATTTTCAAGAGCACTCACTACCGTAGAAGCCTGTCCCGAAACAGGATATATATATCCGTCTTCACTCTTTACGATAACTCCTATAGACTTAAAAAATCTTATCGTCTCCTCGGGGCCGTACAGCGAAAGCCAGGTCTTCATCCTTCCCTCTGCGGCCTTATTGTAATATTCAGGCTTCATGTCGAGATTTGTAAGATTGCACCTGCCGTTTCCCGTAACGGAAAGTTTTTTTCCAAGTCTGGTATTTTTCTCAATTATAGTTACGTCGGCGCCGTTTCTTGCCGCATACACAGCCGCGCACATGCCGGCCGCGCCACCTCCCGCAACATAAACTTTTTTGCCCAAATCAAATCCTCTTATACTTCATCATTTTTAAAAAGTACCGGTAAAACCGAAAGATGCTTTGCAAAAGGAATACCTTTAAGTTCTCTCGTATCGATTCCTCCGATAATAACCATGATTGCCAGATATGCAAAATAGAAAACAGGCACGCATATAATGAGCGTAAGTATTTCTCCTATTTTCTTACTGAATGCCATATCGATCAAAAAGATAGCAAATCCGGCAACAGCAGATGCCGCAAGTGTTCTTCCGAAATTAATGGCAAGATCATATCTTGCTTTGAGCATCTTTTTAAATATAGCAAGCGAAAGCACGTCATACACAAGGAATGATACAAGCACAGGTATCAAAACTCCGTACAATCCGATATTTCCAAGAGTTCCACAGAAGAACAACATCACAAAATGAACAAGCCATGTTATTCCCAGTCCCACAACAATAAGTATCGACTTGCCCGCATGGAAAAGAATCCATGAAAAGAATATCGCAAAAGGCACAAGTATTATCAAAAAGCATGCGACTCTTAAAAGTTCAACACTGAAATCATTTCCCTTCCAGTAAACGACTGTATCGATTGATGGAGCCAAAGTAAATACAAAAAGGGTAACTGGAACAGTAAGTTCAATAAAATGCTTTACCAGCCTTGAAAGCTTATCTCCCGCATTATCGGGCTCGTCTCTCTCAAATCTTGCTCTTATCCTGTTCCACTCAATGAGGAACGGAAGGCAGCAAAGAAGTGAAAATGTTATTACAAGCGGAATTGTTCTTCCCGCATAAATACCGTAGTTATATATAGGATCTACCTTACTTCCGACAGCTCTGTGGTGAACCATATAGAAAATCTGATCGATCAAAAGTGCAAGTCCCGGTGAAGCATACATAAATAATATCGGTCTAAGTCCCGACATTACGTCATTTTTGCTGTCCACATATCTCGGAGCGCTCCTTTTTCCTATCTCTTCAAGCTCATTTCTTCTTACGTAAAAGCTTACGGAAGTATGTACAAGACCAACTATCGAAGCAACGAATAGACCAAGCATCATTCCCGTCGAACCGTATACGGCACTAAAGTCCTCAATGTGCATGAGTGCGTTAACCTTAAGTCCGTATCTGAACATAACAGCCGAGAAAATAGTTCCCACAAGGAACGCTGCGCATGCCATCAAAATATCTGAAATAACGATGGGCTTAGTATATCCGACACCCTGAAGATATCCTCTTACAACACCCTGAATGCACAGGAACAGAACAGAAAATGTCGATATAAGGAACTGGAAACTTCCCTTCTCCGAACCAAGTAAAAGATCCGAAAAATAAAGTCCGATAAGAGTAAAGATAATCGTGACAACAACGCCTGTAAACGCGAATATCTTAATAGATTTCTTCATATTCTCCTCAGCGTTTTTGTACTGGGATTTCCTTGCTCTTACGCGAACCATAACCCATACGGCCTTCTGCACCGCAAGGACAAAAGAACAATAAAAGGCAAAGAAAATAGCAAGAGACCCTGCAGAATATCCCGCACCCTTCTCTCCGTAAATTCTTATAGCAACAACCTCATATAACATGAGAATTATGATTGCCCAATAAACAGCTGCAGTAAGCACATCAGGTCTTATTCTTTTTTCTTCATAGTACTTTTTCATGATCGATCTCCAATTGTATTTTTATCAGTCTCTTGTTATTCCAAGCGAATTAAGAACATCACTTTGTTTCTTTTCCATCACTGCCGCTTCGTCTTCTTCCATGTGATCGTAGCCGCACAGATGAAGCATGCTGTGAGCGATAAGAAAAGCAAATTCTCTCTTTGTACTGTGTCCGTATTCTTCTGCCTGACTTCTCACCCTGTTCTCATTGACAACGATATCGCCAAACATGATATTTCCGGTATCCGGATTCAGAAGGTCGTTTTTCTGCTCTCCGTCCATAACAGAGAAATCGCCGGGCTCATCATACGAGACATTTGGAAAAGAAAGAACGTCAGTCGGCCTGTCTATCTCCCTGAACTGCCTGTTAAGTTCCTGTATCCCGTCATCATCGGTGATCGTGAGACTTATCTCCACTTCTTTGTCGCACCCCTCGGATCTTAAAACCTCTTTTGCAACTACAGTCGCAACTTCTTCGGGATCAAAATCAAAGAGAGCTCCCGTCTCATTCTCAACGTAAAAAGTCATAATAAAGCTTCTCCTTTTTCATTATCTTCTTCATAACCTCAAGTTCCCTGAACGTAACATCATAGTCGCGAAGCTCTCCGTCGGAAACTTTTTTATCTATGATAGAATCAATAAGATTATCGTAATCTATCTTCGCATCCTTGTCCTTTTTAAGAAGATACATTATGGATGCTATAAGCAGTTCCCCAAGTTGAACAACAAGCGCCTCCTTGGATTTCGGCTCATTCTTTTTGGGTTCTATATAATCATGCAAAAAATCCATCGCCTCAGTCGGGAAACTGTTATCGGCGTAGATATGTTTGACATCATCCCAATCAGATTTCCCTTCAAGAACTCCTATCCTGTGATAATACGAGCAGTTCTTTACGGCTCTGGCATTTATATTAAGTCCGAGCGCCATTCTCTCTGCGATATATGCAGTGTGAATAGCCCTGAAATATTCATCTTTATTTTTTTCCTTGAGAGTAACAAGAAGCGGGAAATCCGCATCATTGATAACCATATACATATCATTCGTCCGTCTTATAACATAAACACCGAAAATGTTTAGGAATATAAGCAGGATGGTAAGATTAAGCATAATATTGATAGCAGGTGAAAGAAGCAAAAGCGCAGAAAAAGTCCTGTTAAGGAACAGGACATTATATGCAACCAGAAATACCGCCTGCATCAAAAGAGAAATAAATGTCGGAATTCCTATCTCGGTATCCTCTTCCAGATCTCTGAACATCGCAACAGCGACCGCTCCTGCAAGAACATACATAAACAGTTCTCCGCAGCCTCCGTTCTTTTCAAGCATAACAGAGATTGAAACCATTCCGATACCCGCAACCATACCTATCTCAGCATTTGAAAAGAGCACAAGCATGACAAAAAGTGACATATAAGGCCAAAATACGTTAGGTATAAGGCTAAAAACGCAGGCAAAAATTAGCGCAACAAAATAGCCCGCAACGAAGCGGTTTCTGACCACATTGTTATCATATAACAATCTGCTCTGACCGTCGGATACGGCGTCAACAAGCATAAATATGATCGTTCCCGCTATCGCGACAGAGACGATTGTATTTCTCATAGTAGCTTCATAGCTTTTATCCGTAAAGAAAGAAAAAGCAAAGACAATAACTCCAGTAAAAATGAGCATTGCCGCGTATAACAATTTGACTTTCACACTCGAAATCTTATCGTTTGCCATTGTCTGAACGCTTCTCCAATTTTTGTATAGACTTCTTTTTCTTTTTGTTCTCGGCCTTCTTCTCGTAATCTTCGTAGGCCTTAACAATTTTCTGAACAAGAGGGTGTCTCACAACATCGCTGCTTGTAAGTGTGCAAAAAGCTATATCATCTATTCCCTTAAGGACATTTCCCGCAATCTCAAGTCCGGATCTGACATCAGCCGAAAGATCCTTCTGAGTCGCATCACCCGTGATAATTACCTTGGAACCGAATCCGATTCTTGTAAGGAACATCTTCATCTGCGCAGGTGTTGTATTCTGTGCCTCATCGAGAATAATAAAGGCATTATCCAAAGTTCTTCCTCTCATGTAAGCAAGAGGTGCAACTTCAATAAGCCCTTTTTCCATATTTTTGATAAAATTCTCCGTACCCATTATCTGGTAAAGAGCATCATATAAAGGTCTGAGATACGGATCGACCTTGCTCTGGAGGTCTCCGGGCAAAAATCCGAGCTTCTCTCCGGCTTCAATGGCAGGTCTTGTCAGTATGATCCTGCTGACTTCTTCCCTCTGGAAGGCAGTTATCGCCATTGCCATTGCAAGATAAGTCTTACCCGTTCCGGCTGGTCCGAGACCGAAAACGATCATCTTGTTTCTGATCGCATCAATATACTTCTTCTGTCCGAGAGTTTTAGGCTTTATCGGCTTACCCGAAACGGTATGACAGATAATATCTCTGTCTATATCAACAAGGACGTTATCATTCTGCGTGACATCCTTGTTTTTGGCAGCATCTTCTTTTAACGAGATGGCATAATCGACGCTCTGCTCTTCTATATGCGAGCCTCTTCTCGAAAGCTGAACAAGCTCACGTATTATACTTGAAGCCTTGTTTGCTCCCTCTTTTTCACCTATTATGCGAAGCTCGCCGTTCCTGTCGATGATCTCGACGTGAAGGCTGTCTTCTATCTTGCGTATATAACTGTCGTTTCCGCCAAATATATTGCGCTCATCCTCAGCTGTAAGTGCTAATCTAAGTTCTGTAATCTCACTCATTTATGATATGGTTCTCCGCAGGAAATTTTATAACCTCTGTAAATCTGTTCCAAAAGAATTACTCTCATCATCTGATGAGGAAATGTCATGTCCGAAAAGCTGATCGATGAATCCGCTCTCTTAAGAACGCTCTCATGAAGTCCCAGCGATCCGCCGATGACAAATTGTATGTGACTGGTTCCGTTAACTCCCAGTGAACTTATATATTCAGAAAAAGCTTCCGATGTGTACTTCTTACCTTTTATTGCAAGCACGCAGACATGGGCTCTTTCATCAATATTCTTTAAAATTCTTTCCGCTTCTTTTTTCTTGATCTGCTCCTCGACAGAAGGCGGAGCATTGTCAGGAGTTTTCTCATCAGCTACTTCTATTATGTTTAGCTTACAATATCTCGAAAGCCTCTTGGAATATTCCGCGATTGCATCATTCCAGTACTTTTCTTTGATCTTGCCGACGCAAACGATACTGATATTACTCAAAAAAGTCTCCAATCATCTTTTTTAATCACTTATCTACAGGCTTTCCACCCGTCACGATGCCTCCGATTCCGTTATTGGAAAGACCTTCTTCCGACATGTAAATATGTTCATCACTGTCACTCTTGCGACTGAGCACAGGAATTTTGCCTTCTTCGTCATTGGAAGCATTTTCTACAGAAGACCACTTGCCTTCTTTGCAGTTCCCAACCCATTCCGTAGTATATCCGTCGGGATCGATGATGATAATATACATCTCTCCGTCATACTTGCCATCCTTGAATATACCGATGGCATTCTGCAAATATATATCTTCTTCGTTCATATATTCCGGATTGTAATCGTAGTGTTCCTGGCCTTCGCCTGTAGGAAGGTCGTTCTCCCAGGCTCCGAGATACGAATGCTCTGTAACAACATAGTTACTGTACGAAGGATAGAAATTTATCCAGGCTCCCGTACCCTGCCTTACTCCGTTTACCCAGTCTCCGAAATAGTAGCAATCATCTTTGTAAACGGCAAGTCCTTTTCCATTTGGCTTACCTTCAGAATCGGTATCACCGTAGTAATAGAAATCATTGATATAATTAAGCGAATACGACATGGCTTCATATCTCTCAAGATGAGCCAGATCGCTTACCGCAGCCATATTGTTCTCTGACCAGTATACATACATCTCATTTAGCTGCGTCTCCAAATTATATTCAACGCCCTTATATATATCCTTAAAAACGACTCCCTTAGTCATATAGAAGCTGTTTCCGGAAACAGTAGAATCCGTTGAACTGACCGTAGCCGCCGTCAGACTCATCGCAGATACATCTATCTCGCTGCTCTCCTGTGAGCTGCCTGCATATTCCGTGATATTCTTATCCAGTTCACTGTCATCATCTTTATTGTTTGAATTATTGAAAACCAACAGACATCCCGCAAGAATTAAAAGAATAACCGAGAGTATACCTGCAGTCATCGCAACTTTAACGTTTGTGTCTCTGTCCATACGTATTCTCCATTACATAATCTCATTCATTATATCACATTCTATCCATTAAATCGCGCAAAAAGGGAATAAAAAAGGAACGGAAGCAAAGTATTTCTGCATCCGTTCCATATTTTCAACTATTCGACATTAGCCGATTGTGTGAATCCATCCTTCAGGAGCTTCAACGCGTCCCATCTGGATTCCTGTAAGTGTGTCATAGAGCTTCTTCATAACAGGTCCCATCTCGTCCATTCCGCTTGCGAAGCAGATTTCCTTGCCGTGGTCGTTGATCTTGCCTACAGGGCTGATAACAGCTGCTGTTCCGCAAAGTCCCATCTCAACAAAGTTCTCAACTTCTGAAAGCTTAACAGGTCTCTCTTCAACATTAAGTCCAAGGATCTCTTTTGCAACATAAACAATGGATCTTCTTGTGATTGAAGGAAGAATTGAATCTGTGTGTGACTTAGGAACTACAAGTCCGCCTTCTTTAGTAACGAAGATGATGTTAGCTCCGCCTGTCTCCTCGATATATGTTCTGCTCTCTGCATCAAGATATACATTCTCTGCAAAGCCTTCCTCATGAGCCTTTACAATAGGATGTAAGCTCATTGCATAGTTAAGTCCGGCTTTGATATTACCTGTTCCGTGCGGTGCCGCTCTGTCAAAGTCACTTATCTTAACAACGATAGGCTTAGCACCACCCTTGAAGTATGGACCAACCGGTGTTACGAAAATTCTGAACTGATACTCGTCAGCAGGTTTAACACCGATAACGTTTCCTGTAGCGAACATAACAGGTCTGATATAAAGTGTTGCACCGCTTCCGTAAGGAGGAACCCAGTCAAGGTTAGCCTTAACAACTTCCTCAACAGCCTTGATAAATCTGTCTTCAGGGAAAGCAGGCATTTCAAGTCTTGTAGCTGAATCTACCATTCTCTTGGCATTTAAGTCAGGTCTGAAAGTTACAACCTTGCCATCCTCGGTCTCATATGCCTTAAGTCCTTCGAAACACTCCTGTGCATAATGAAGAACACCTGCATCCTCACTGAGCATGATCATGTTGTCGCCTGTAATGACACCATCATCCCATTTTCCGTCTTTATAGTTAGAAACATATCTCTTGTCAGCAACCATGTAGCTAAAGCCTATATTGGCCCAATCTAAATCTTTTTTACTCATAATACTACTGCATCCCCTTTCCAAACTTTAATGCGGCAAAGCGCTAATAGTTAAATTATAGTCCAATATTTTTGAACGTCAAGTAATGAATTGGAATAATTACTTATCGTTAGAATTGTCTTTCTTTTTAAACTTACCTGCAAGCTTTATCACCCTGTCACGACTTGTGTGATATAGCTTAGTCATCATACCGACTTCCTTGTGTGCATTATACTTATCATTATGTTCATCGGTAAGTGTCTTGTATTCTTTGTTCTCTATATATGCAAGATCGTCATAATCTTCCGTCTCGGTGCTAAGCCCCTTCTTAGACAGAAGTATGTTCGTGATCCTTGAAACAAAAGCATAAATAACGGCAAAAATAGGAACTCCGACAAGCCATCCGACTATTCCCCACAATCCGCCAAAGAACGTGATTGAAAAGAGAACCCAGAAACTTGATAATCCCGTTGAGCTTCCAAGGATCGTAGGTCCAAGGATATTTCCGTCAAACTGCTGCAGAACAATTATAAACGCAAGGAATATAAGTGCCTGTACAGGTGTGATCACAAGAAGAAGCGCTCCTATTGCGCCACCGATATACGGACCAAAGAACGGAATAATATTGGTAACACCGACAATAACGGAAATAAGCAAAGGATAATCGAGTTTCAAAATGATACATCCAACATAGCATATTATTCCTATTATCACGGAATCCACCAGCTTACCGCCGACAAAGCCTTCAAAAATATCTCCGATAAATCTGAATCCGCCTACGATCTCATTGGCAAATTCTTCTTTGAACAAAGCATAAGCAAGTTTCTTACCCTTTGTAGAAAAAACTTCTTTTGAATTAAGAACATATATAGCAACGATAAGTCCTACAACAAGATCAAAAATGACCTTGATTATAGAGAACACACCCTGTGATGCCATCTTGAAGAACGAATCCATGCTTGGCACCAAAGGCATAAGTTTTTCCTGAAGGAATTCACTGAGTGAAACATAAGAACGATCAAGCTGTGAATTGATAAAATTCTGAACTTCAAGTGAATTGGATTCAAAAAGTATCTGTGACTGAGTGTCGATCTGATCTTTATACTCAGGAAACTTCCTGACGATCTGTCTTATACTTTCGATAAGTTCAGGGATAATGATCCTGAACAAACTGTAGATGACCATCAGGAATATGATCATCGTGATCATTACAGATATTTTTCTTGCCTGTTTTCTTTTCTTCACATTCGCACCTGACGAACGTGAGATGTCATAGCCCCTCTTTCGATAAATAGGATAAACAATTTTTCTTTCAATACCATCCGTAAGCGGGATGAGAATAAAAGCGATAATAACACCTATTACTATTCCGGATAAAGAATCGATCACTTTTGAAAAAGTATTTACCACGGAAATTCCATTAAATATCACATAATAAGCAAGCATTATCGCAATGCTTAAAAAGAAAATCGTTATAGCCCAGGTTACCTGGTTTTTCTCAGGTTTCATTTTCATAGTTATGCCCCCAAATTATCCGGCATTACTGTTCATTCATTTCTTTCAGAATGTACTTTAGGCTGTCCAGATAATCATCATTTATATCTTCTATTTTTCCTTTATCACAAAGCGCTGAAATAGCGGGATCCAAAGGAATTCTTCCAAGTATATTGATTCCCTTTGATGCCGCATAGCTCTCAATCTTGCTCTCTCCGAATATATTGATCGGCTTGCCGCAATGAGGACAATTCATATAGCTCATATTCTCCACGATACCAAGTACCGGGATTTTCATCATCTCAGCCATATTAACCGCTTTTTCAACGATCATGCCGACAAGTTCCTGAGGAGTAGCGACAACGATAATACCGTCCACGGGAAGAGACTGGAAAACCGTAAGCGGAACATCTCCTGTTCCGGGAGGCATATCAACAAACATAAAGTCAACATCGCCCCAATTTACATCTGACCAAAACTGCTTAACGATACCTGCAATAACAGGTCCTCTCCAGATAACGGGATCTGTCTCATTATCCATGAGCATATTAAGAGACATTACCTTTGTTCCCTTTTCCGACTCGGCAGGCAAAAGACCTGTCTCATCAGCATTCTTGGCCTGTCCTATTCCAAACATCTTAGGGATCGAAGGTCCTGTGATATCAGCATCAAGAATTGCCGTCTTATAACCTTCTTTTGCCATATATACGGCAGATAAGCCTGTCACAAGACTCTTTCCGACGCCGCCTTTACCACTTACAATTCCGATAACTTTTTTTACATGTGTATGTTCTCCGGGAGCAACTTTAAAATTATCCTCCATCTGCTTCTTAAAGTCCTCCGGTTTCTTACCGTGTCCGTTAGCCATTTTCCGTCTCCGTTTCATAAAAAATTATGTAATCAGACCTTAAAAGATCAGCGCTTATATACGCAGTCAGCGACTTCCTCATCTTCTTTGTCGCCGATGTAAGACTCAATAATAAATCTCGGGCGATTCTTGGTCTCAAGATAGATCTTACCGATATACTCTCCGATAACTCCGAGAGAAATCATGATAAGTCCGCCTATTGCCCATACAGACAAAACTGTAGTTGTCCATCCCTGAATAGTCTGACCTGTAAAGTGTCTGACAAGCGAATATACAAACACCACGATACTTACAAAGAAAATAAAGAAACCCAGTCCTGTTATCAACTTTATAGGTTTTGTACTAAGACTTGTGATTCCCTCAATCGCAAAACTGAGCATCTTCTTGAGAGGATATTTACTCTCTCCTGCAAATCTCTCAGCTCTCTCATAGTATACGATGTCTGACTTAAATCCGAGCATGGGAACAATTCCCCTGAGGAAAAGATTCACCTCCCCAAATTCAGAAAGAGCCTGAAGCGCTCTTCTGCTAAGAAGTCTGTAATCTGCATGATTATAGACTGTCTTTGCGCCCATGGCATCTATAAGTTTGTAATATGACTCTGCGGTAAATCTCTTAAAGAAAGTATCAGTGGTTCTCTTTGATCTTACTCCGTAAACCACTTCGCTTCCTTCATTGTTGAACTTCTCGATCATGGCATCTATCGCATTGATGTCATCCTGAAGATCGGCATCCAACGAAATTGCCATATCGCAAAGATCCTTGGCAGTCATAAGACCTGCCAAAAGTGCATTCTGATGTCCCATATTCCTGGAAAGATTTATTCCCTGGAAAACTTCGTCATCCTCATGTAATTTTTTTATTATATTCCATGTATCATCCTTTGAACCGTCGTTTACCAGAAGGATCCTACTGTCGGAAGAGATCATTTTTCTCTCTATAAGGCTGTTGACCTTCTCCTTAAGTCTTTTGGATGTCTCCGGTAATACTTCCTGCTCGTTGTAGCAAGGAATCACGCAGAATAATCTGTTCATTTACTTTCCCTCCGATGAGTTTATATAATTAATAAGCCCCTCTGAATCAATAATCTTTTGCATAAATTCCGGGAAAGCCTGTCCGCGAAACTTCTCGCCGGTTGTCTCATCTGTGATGATACCGGAATCAAAGTCCACACTTACAATATCTCCGTTCTTAATAGCATCTGCAGCTTCCTCACACTCAATGATGGGAAGTCCGATGTTAATACTGTTTCTGTAAAAGATTCTCGCAAAACTCTTAGCTATTACACAGCTTACGCCTGCGCATTTAATTGAAAGAGGCGCATGTTCTCTTGAAGATCCGCAGCCAAAATTCTTTTCAGCCACGATAATATCTCCTGATTTTACATTCTTTGTAAAATCTTTATCTATATCTTCCATACAGTGCTTGGCAAGTTCCTCACCTGTAGTACTGTTAAGATAACGAGCGGGTATGATTACATCTGTATCTACATTATCACCATATTTAAAAACTGTACCTTTTGCAGCCTTCATCTTCTATTCTCCTTATAATCCAAGTTCAGCGGGTTGTGAAATTTTTCCTGTAATTGCACTTGCAGCGGCCACAGCCGGTGAAGCAAGATAAATCTCAGAATCTATTGCACCCATTCTGCCAACGAAGTTTCTGTTTGTTGTAGAAACGCATCTCTCTTTGGAAGCAAGAACACCCATATATCCACCAAGACAAGGTCCGCAGGTAGGTGTGGAAACGATAGCACCTGCTTCAACAAAGCTCTTGATAAGCCCTTCTTCCATAGCCTTAAGAAAGATCTTCTGAGTTGCAGGGATAATGATACATCTGATGCCGGGTGCAACCTTTCTTCCCTTTATGATCTCTGCAGCAGTTCTAAGGTCGTCAATTCTTCCGTTTGTGCATGAACCGATAACAACCTGATCGATCTTAGTTTCTTCGATCTCATCAAATGTATGTGTATTCTCGGGAAGATGAGGGAAAGCAACGGTAGGCTTAAGTGTACTTAAGTCGATTGTATATTCCTCATCATATTCAGCATCGGGATCTGCTTCATAAACAGTGTACTCCTTATTCGGAGCATGTTCCTTGAGATACTCTTTTGCAATATCATCAACAGGGAAAATACCGTTCTTTCCGCCTGCTTCAATAGCCATATTTGCAATTGTAAGTCTGTCATCCATTGTAAGATTCTTGATACCTTCGCCGACAAATTCCATTGACTTATAAAGAGCTCCGTCAACACCGATCATACCGATGATATGAAGGATAACATCCTTACCGCTAACCCACTTTGAAGGCTTTCCGATAATATTGAACTTGATGGCGCTCGGAACCTTGAACCAGGCCTTACCTGTAGCCATTCCCGCAGCCATATCGGTTGAACCGATACCTGTTGAGAAAGCTCCGAGAGCTCCGTAAGTACATGTATGTGAATCTGCACCTATGATAAGGTCTCCCGGAACAGTAAGTCCCTGCTCGGGAAGAAGTGCATGCTCGATTCCCATCTGTCCTACTTCAAAGTAGTTTGTGATATTGTTCTTTCTTGCAAACTCTCTTACGCACTTGCAGTTTTCTGCAGATTTAATATCTTTATTCGGAGTAAAGTGATCGGGAACAAGAGCAATCTTGTCTTTATCGAATACACCGTCCTTTGTAAATTTTGACATCTCGTTAATTGCAACCGGACTTGTAATATCATTGCCGAGAACAAGATCCAGATTAGCCTCGATAAGCTGTCCTGCCTTCACTTCGGGAAGTCCTGCATGGGCTGCCAATATCTTCTGGCTCATAGTCATTCCGCTCATTTTGTAATCTCCTTCAATCATCTATTAATTATAATCAAAAATATACTACTAAATATAACACAACACTTCGCCATAAAGAACATGACAATTTTAATCGTTTTTCTTGATCATTTTTAATGTATACATCGAATAAATAACCAATATAAGTGCTCCAACGATAGACATAGCAAGTCCGGCCTTTAATCCTTCAGGCTCATATGTAACTCTGATATCGTGAACACCTGCAGATACAGGGATTGCCATAAGGCCGTAATCAGCTTTAACAATCTCTGTAGGCTCACCGTCTACCGTACAACTAAAGCCTTCCGTAGCGGGAACCGAGAAGAATACAAGCTTTCCGCCGTCAAGATTGGTTGTCTTTGCACTAAATCCATATGTATCTGTAACAAATGAAGTGCATGCGCTCTTCTTTCTCTTCGCACACTCTCCCTTAAATCCGCTGTATGTAAGACTACCGGATGAAAGCTCCTCAGCCTTTATCTCTTCCATATCAAGCTTATCGCCGTATTTAACTGCATCTTCCGTTGAAATGATCACTACTCTCGCAAGCTCGTAGTCATAGTCGGAAGCTTCAAGATCTTTCCACTCATCTTCAGTTATATAGTAATCATATGCAAATCCCATAGGAATGTAATTTGCATTCTCAAAAATATCGAATCCGTTCTGATTGTCACGGAATGAATATCCTTCTGTTCCGTCACCGTCGTTAAATACTCTGTTTCTGCTGATTATTGCATTCTCCATGTAATATCTTGAAGACAATATCGCACGAATACCGGCTCTGTTAATTGGAAGATTGGTCTCAACCGTTCTTGTTATACCTGCAGTACCCTCAAGGAAATCAAAGATCTCAGAAGGAACCGTACTTAAGAAGCAGTGAACCGAAGGGATCCCCCAAGCCATATCATAGTTGGTAGATGTACTGTCAACTTCGCCTCTGCAGAAACTTGTCTGATCTACATTAACTTTATTAAACAGCATCTGATCCTGCCACTTCTGTTTTCCTTTATCACTAATGATAGAGCTTCCGTTGTAAACAGGAATAAAGGTAGATACAATACAGCTTGCGATAACAATTCCGAGAACAATTCTGTCTCTGTAGCTGATATTTGACTTAACCTTCTTCTCCTCAAAACTCTTCTCAAACTTAAACTTCTTAGGGATAGCAAATACAGTAACCAAAAGCATGAATGACAGGATTGCAGATCCCATAAGGTCTCTTAAGAAAATCTGTACATTCTCAGTCATGTTCATGAATACAATATCGTCCTTATCATTCTTTGAGGGCAAAAGATATACCGCAACAAAGAACAGGAACATGATAACCGCAGTAACCGCACCCTTCTTCATGTGAATCGACTTCCCGCGCTCCGCAGCCATTGCAGTCATAAGACACATTATAAGGATGGGCATATAGAACCATCTTGCATAATAAGCACTGTTGAACAGCGAAAATGCAGCATTTAAAACAGGAATAAATGCCATAACCGCACATACGGTAATAAGCGTCTTCTGCCAGCTCTTTTTCTTTCTGTTCTGCAGATAGAATGCAACAACGCCGGATATACCGAACAAAGGAAGGTAAGCCGCAAGTGAAGCGTTCTTAACCGTTCCGGTATAAAAAAGAGTTCCCTTTCCGATAATATCAGGAAGCATAGAAAGGCTCTTTACAATATCGAAAATAAGCTTCTCACTCGGATAAACGAGCATATCATAGCCGTTTATATAATTATTAAGTCTGGTATTTCCCTGTACTCCAACAAATGCCTGCATCAGGAAGAAGCCCGCAAAAAGGACTCCGACAAGTCCACCTGCCAGTGCTCTGCCAAATCTGACTGCCACAAGTTCTTTATCCTCGAGATCGACATATCTGATGACAAAGTATATGATCAAAAAGATAACCTGACCAAAGAAAAAGTAATAGTTTATGACAGACATAAATGCCGTAATCAACGCAAATGCAATAAATGGCTTTCCGGAAAACTTGAATTTACCGTCCACCTTCACCGGCGCATTCATAAGCTTGTCAAAGAGCAGCATGAACAGCGGGAAAAATGCCACAGCATCGGTAAAGTGGTTAAATACAATATTACAAGCGTTGAATCCCGAAAATGCATAAAGATATCCACCGATCATTGCATATGTGTACTTATGTACATACTTTCTGATATATACATATGCGCAAGTCGCAGAAACAGCATATTTAAGCGCCATTAAAAAAGGCATCATATAAGGAATCGCACTCTCAGGAAAAGGAACAGTCAGCCAAAAGAACGGGCTTCCCCAGAGATAAAAAGCAAAATCTCCAAACATAGTTCCGCCAAGATCAGCATTCCAGTTCCAGAAAAACTCACCGTTTCTCACCGCTCTGTGAGCGAGCATATAAAACGGCACCTGCTGTACGTTATAATCGCCGTAATAGAAAAATGGCAATCCTCTCTTAATAAAAATAGGCAAAAGAGCCAGAACATACATAAGATATGCGCTCAAAAACATGATGACAGGCACATACCAGCTCTTTTCCACAAGGCTTTTCTTTGTACTTGTTTTATCCAAACTAATATCCAAAATAATCTCCTCTATAACATCAAATTGTAAAAAAAACTAAAGAAAAAAGAGTGTCGCCATTTAAACAAACGACACTCTTTCTATATTATCCCTATTTTGAAACAATTTCAATTGTATGCTAAAGGATTAGTTGTTGATGAGCTTATCTGACTCATTGTTCCAGCTGTAAAGCTTTCTGATCTCCTCACCGATCTTCTCAGCAGGATGCTCTGAAGCAAGCTTTCTCATAGCCTTGAAGTGAACCTGTCCGCCTGCCTCTGACATATCAAGAAGGAATTCCTTAGCGAAGCTTCCGTCCTGGATGTCCTTAAGGATCTGCTTCATAGCCTTCTTTGTCTCAGCTGTGATAACCTTAGGTCCTGTGATGTAATCACCGTACTCAGCTGTGTTAGAGATTGAATATCTCATTCCTGCGAAACCTGACTGATAGATAAGATCTACGATGAGCTTCATCTCGTGGATACACTCAAAGTATGCATTTCTCGGATCGTATCCTGCCTCAACAAGAGTCTCGAAACCACACTGCATAAGTGCGCAAACGCCACCGCAAAGAACAGCCTGCTCACCGAAGAGGTCAGTCTCTGTCTCTGTTCTGAAGTTAGTCTCAAGAAGACCTGCTCTTGCTCCACCGATTCCTGCACCGTAAGCAAGTGCAAGATCAAGTGCTTTACCTGTAGCATCCTGCTCAACAGCAACAAGACAAGGTGTTCCCTTTCCTGCCTGGTACTCTGAACGAACTGTGTGTCCGGGAGCCTTAGGAGCGATCATAGCTACGTCTACATCCTTAGGAGCCTTGATAAGTCCGAAGTGTACGTTGAAGCCGTGTGCGAACATAAGCATGTTGCCGGGCTGAAGGTTGGGCTCGATGTCCTCTTTGTACATCTTAGCCTGCTTCTCATCATTGATAAGGATCATGATGATATCAGCCATCTTAGCAGCCTCTGCTGTATTGTAAACTTTAAGTCCCTGAGCCTCAGCCTTAGCCTTGCTCTTTGATCCCTCGTAGAGACCGATGATTACGTTGCATCCTGAATCTTTAAGGTTAAGTGCGTGAGCATGTCCCTGTGAACCATAACCGATAATAGCAATAGTCTTACCCTCTAATAATGAAAGGTTACAATCTTCCTGATAAAAAATACGTGCGTCCTGTGACATTTCTTTTTCCTCCGTTTTTTCTTTTTAAAAATCCTAAAAGTTTATATATATTTTGAATGATCAAAATCATATATTATCAATTCAAAAAACTCAGTCATCCAAGTAAATGACCTTGTCTGTTCCTCTTCCGAGTCCCGCAATTCCTGTTCTGGCAAGTTCAAGGATCTCATAGCCCTCAAGAAGCTTAAGGAAAGCATCAATCTTGGACTGATTACCGGTAATCTCAACAATAACCGAATCAAGGCTGACATCTACGATATTTCCTCTGAACACATTGGCTGTTGCAAGAATGCTCTGTCTCTGCTCTGCAGCTGCCTTAACCTTGACCATTGCCAGTTCTCTGTAAACACTTTCTGAAGGAGTAAGTTCATGAATATCTCTTACATCCACCAGTTTAGCAACCTGTTTCTCAATCTGATCGAGTATTACGTCATCTCCCGCAGCCACAATCGTGATTCTTGTATATCTTGGATCTGCCGTTACTCCTGCCGTGATACTCTCGATATTATATCCTCTTCTTGAAAACAAACCCGAGATTCTTGAAAGAACACCGGGATTATTGTCAACGAGGAGCTGAAATACTTTTTTCTGCATTTTACTTACTGCTCCTTTGATCATTTCAGGATAAATTTACACCCTGTTTTTTAACCAATTATATGAATTGTAGCACTACAAACACACTTGTTCAACAAGTTTTTCTTTTTTACTTTAAACTTTCACCGATTCAACTCGATAAAGCACCGCATTGACGGTATTCGGTAGTTATTGTTCTTTACATTTTGTAAGTGCAACCGTTCCTGTGCGTGCAATCTCGACAATACTTACGCTTCTTAACATCTCAATGAAAAGCTCTATCCTCTCAGATGTATCACAGATCTGGATGATCATCATGTTCTTTGACATATCGACGATCTGAGCGTTCATGATCTCGCAGTTTTCCATGATGTCTCTTCTGTTTTCTTTGTTATATTTAACCTTGATGAGCATAAGCTCTCTGTTTATGCTAAGGCTCTCTTTAAATGTCTTTACTTTGATGACATCGATCTTCTTATTGAGCTGTTTCTCAATCTGCTCAATAGTACGCTCATCTCCCGATGAAACAATGGTCATGCAGGATACGCTCTTATCTGCAGTCTCACCTACAACAAGTGAATCAATATTGAAATTTCTTCTTGAGAAAAGTCCCGATACTTTAGAAAGAACACCGGCTCTGTTTTCTACAAGAACTGAATATATACGCTTCATAATGGCTCCTCTTATAATATCTAATGTGACAGCGGTTATTACTTCTCTCTGGTAAGTTCCATCGGATCTACGCTGACTTCCATAAGAGCGGACTTGTCATCCTTAAGGAACTTCTTAAGCTCGGCTTCAATATCGCTGTTCCCGTCAACCTTCGCATAATCCATTCCATATGCTGCCGCAATAAGAGAAAGATCCGGATCACCCTGAAGTTCAACCATTGAATAATTGTCATTATAAGTATAATGCTGATGTTCTCTTACCATTCCAAGGAACCCGTTCTTCATAACAACAATCTTTACGTTTATTCCGTACTGTCGCATTGTCGCAAGTTCCATCATTGACATCTGGAAAGCGCCGTCACCCGTAACAGCAACTACCTGCTTTTTCTTATCAACAAGCTTGGCACCCATCGCAGCCGGAATTGAATATCCCATGGTTCCCATACCGCCGGATGTAATAAATCTGCCGTTCTTAACAATATGATAAGAACAAGACCACATCTGGTTCTGTCCGACATCCGCAACATAAATCGCATCATCATCCATAATCTCGGAAAGCTTTACTATGAAATCCTTTGGCTTAACATAGCCTTTTTTCGCAGGTTTAGCCTTAACAGCGGCGTCTTTCTTATATCCGTTTAAGATTTCAAGCCACTGCGAATGGTCGTCGGCATGCTCATCCTGAGCAAGAAAATCCGCAAAAATATGCTTGATATCACCTACAAGAGGAATTGTCGGTCCGACATTTTTGCCAATCTCCGCGGGATCTACGTCAATGTGAACCATAACCTTATTTTCAGTGATAAGATCCGGTCTGTTTACCGCTCTGTCAGCCACTCTCGCACCGACCATAAGCAAAAGATCCGACTCATTCATGGCTCTGTTTGCATAACTCTGACCGTTGTTTCCTACCATCCCAAAATACAGAGGATGCTCTGTAGGCATAACTCCGATTCCCATCATTGTAGATACAACGGGCACACTGTTGAGCTCGGCAAATTTTCTGATCTCAGCGGTAGCCTTACTTAAGTGCACACCGCCGCCCACACAGATAATGGGCTTCTTAGCCTTCTCAACTTCTTTTATTACTTTCTTTATCTGAACCATATTTCCCTTAACAGTAGGCTTATAGGTTCTCATTGAAATCGTTTCGGGATAGCTGAATTTCCCTTCAAACTGCGCATTCTGCACGTCAAAAGGTATATCTATGAGAACAGGTCCTTTTCTTCCCGTTCCCGCAAGATAAAAAGCTTCTTTGAATACTCTCGGAATGTCATTTACATCCCTTACAAGATAACTATATTTTACAAAAGACTCCACAGCGCCTGTGATATCAGCTTCCTGGAACACATCACTGCCTATCATATCGCTGTTTACCTGACCTGTGATAGCAACAAGAGGTATACTGTCAGCATAAGCCGTTGCAATGCCTGTAATAAGATTTGTTGCACCCGGACCGGATGTGACCGCACATACACCGACCTTGCCGCTTATTCTTGCATATCCGTTCGCGCAATGTGCGGCATTTTGCTCGGTTCTGATCAGCACCCTCTTGATATCAGTATCGAGAATCTTGTTCCAAAAAGGGTCGATCGCAACTCCCGAGTAACCGAATACAACTTCTGTTTTCTCTTTTTCAAGGCATTTAACTATAGCCTCAGCTCCTATCATGTCGTTCCTCCAAAATCATTCTATTAATCTATGCTTAGTATCTGCTTTACAAGTCTCACTGCGTCGGCGGCGTCGGATGAATATCCGTCTGCTCCGATCTCTTCCGCGTAATCGGGAGTAACAACAGCTCCTCCAATTATTATTTTGGAATCAAGGTTCTCTTCGTGAGCAAGATCCACAACGTTTCTCATTTCCTTCATCGTCGTGGTCATAAGTGCAGAAAGAGCTATTATGCTCGCATTGTTTTCTTTTGCGGCTTTAACTATCTCTTCCTTCGGAACATCTTTTCCGAGATCGATAACGTTAAATCCGTAGTTCTTGAGCATAAGCGCAACCAGGTTCTTACCGATGTCGTGAATATCTCCGTGTACCGTGGCAATAACTATGGATGGAAGTTCCTTTCCGTCATCGTCGCTTCCCTTAAGCAAAGGCTCAAGATATGCGATCGACAGTTTCATCGCTTCAGCGCCGGCAATTAGCTGCGGCAGGAAGTATTTTCCTTTGTCAAAAAGATCTCCGACCTCGTTGATCGCAGGCATCAGCACGGTGTCCAAAATCACCCTCGGCTCAATCCCCATATTCACAGCTTTCTCGGTATTCTTAACGATGCTACGCTTAGAGCCCGTAAGCACATCTTTTTTTATTATATCAAGAATATCCTCGTTAGAGTTAGTGGTGATTTTAACCTCTTTTCCGGTTGAGGTGCCACCTTCATTCTTCATTTCATATCTCTGCATCCTCTGAATGTAGCGAAGATCCGCGCCCTCTTTCTTCTTAAGAAGGTCGGAAGCAAATGCAGCATTTACCAGCATTTCCTGGGACGGATTGGCAATAGCCATAGACAGTCCCTTTTCAATCGCCATGGTCAAAAAAGCCGTATTTACATTACTTCTCTGAGGAAGTCCGAATGAAATATTTGAAAGTCCGCATATTGTAGCAAAATCATTCTTATAACAATAATCGATAGTATCAAGAGTATTGAGCGCCGCAGCGGGATCTGCTCCAACCGTCGCAACAAGACCGTCTACAACAATATCCTGCTTTGTCATGCCCATATCTTTGGCCATCTCGTAGAGCTTTTCAATATTGCCTATCTTCTCCTCTGTATTCTTGGGAAGTCCCTCGGGATTAAGCGGAAGAAGGATGAACATAGCTCCGTACTTCTTTGCGATTGGAAGGAACACCTCAGCTTTGCCCTTCTCAAGCGATATGGAATTCATAAGTGCTCTTCCCGGATACCTTCTAAGGACAGCTTCCATAACCTCCGCACTACTCGTATCAAGGCACAGCGGAAGATCCGTTATCGAGGTAACTTCCTCCATAACCGTGAGCATCATTGCTTTCTCGTCAATTCCGCTCATACCGACGTTTATATCAAGAATTGACGCTCCGTCCTCTTCCTGCTTCTCGGCGAAATCGATGACCATATCAAGATTTCCCTCGCGAAGCTGTTCCTGAAGCTTCTTCTTACCTGTCGGATTTATCCTCTCACCGACTATCATGAAGAGATCGTTCATTCCAAAAGAAAGACTGCTTCTCTCAGAAGAAAGATATCTTTTTGCCACATTTTTTCTCGGAATGGGATTGCCTTCATCATCCCTTATCTGCGAAGGATTCACTTCGCCGTATTTGTTCTTAAGACCTCTTATAAAGTCAGGTGTAGTTCCGCAGCATCCGCCAAGAACTGAAGCGCCTGCATTTACAAGTTTCTCCATCTCTATAACAAAAGTCTCGCAGTCCATGTCATACTCTGTATTTCCGTTCTCATCTACAGAGGGAAGTCCCGCGTTTGGCTTTGCAATAATCGGGATACTTGTGACAGAGGCCATATTTCCGATAATCTCAACCATCTTATCAGGGCCTGTCGAACAGTTCGCACCTATCGCACATGCACCGAGCGCCTCTAGAGTTATCGCGCTTGCCGAAGCATCAGATCCAAAAAGTGTTCTTCCGTCAGCTTCAAATGTAAGAGTCACCATTACGGCCAGATCCGATACTTCTTTTGCCGCAATGAGCGCAGCTCTGCATTCCTGAAGACTCATCATAGTCTCAACAACAAGGAGATCGCATCCCGCCTTCTCAAGTATCTTTATCTGTTCTTTGTAAACATCGATAAGTTCCTCAAAATCAAGATCACCTATCGGCTTAAGCTGCTTTCCCGTCATAGTCAGGTCGCCGGCAACAAGCGCCTTACCACCGACCGCCTCCTTGGAAAGCTTGACCAGTTCTGAATTTATTTCTTCAATTCTACCTTCAAAGCCGTAATCAGCGAGCTTTATCCTGTTTCCGGTAAAAGTGGGCGCATAGACAATATCAGAGCCCGCTTCTGCGTATGCGCTCTGAAGTTCTTTCATGACATCTTTATGATTAAGTATCCAATCCTCAGGGCACACTCCGACAGGCATTCCCGCCTTTATAAGATTTGAGCCCGTTGCTCCGTCAAGAAATATCACCCTGTTTTCACAAAACTTCAAAAATTCTTCTCTGGTCATAGAACATTTTCCTTTTATTATTCAAATCTTTTCTTTAAAAAAACCGGGGCAAAATAAAAAATCAAAAGGCACAGTGCCATCACCAAAACAGGCTTAAGCCACATTGGCGGATAAGGTATCACCCCGCTATATGATAATCTATCAAGTACCGCAATAACAAGTACATGATAATAGTAAATTACATTGGAACTTTTTTTACCGATCTTATACAAGAATTTTCCGGCCGCCACTTCACATTCGGACAAAAGAAATATTCCGATAACCGCAACAAGAGAACCGATAAAGACTTCTTTTTTCCCAAAGATAAAAGCCTCGGCGACCGACATGATGATTCCCGCCGCGATCGTAAGAATAAATAAAGGCTTCTTCCCGTTCATCACTTCGGCATAAGAATCTGCGTATTCTTCTTTCTTTTTCCTGAAAATATCAGCAAAAAGAATTCCAAGAAGTACAAACGGAAGTCCGACAAAAAGCCAGTTTCTCATGACATACCAGGTTGTAATGCTGATATCAAAAGGCCTTATCGGATAATATGTCTGAAGCGCCTCTCCAAAATATAATATAAAAAGAAGCCCTGCGATAAGCACTTTGTACCACTTTCTGAGAACGCCGGCGAAAATATATATCAGTCCAACCGAGTAAATAAGCGCAAAAAGAAACCACATATGATCGAATACAAAAGCAGAATCATATACAAATGTGCCCGAGTTAAATAAGAAAAACCAAAGTGCCTCCCGGGGCGAATACTTTGAAACAAGCCACTCACCGATTGCATCTCCCAAATAGATATGCACTGCCAGTGAAAAAACAAAATAGACAGCGTACACGATTCCTGTGATCTTCAGTATCTTTATAAGATATTTTCCGCATTTGAGACGAATTTTGCCCGTATCGTCATCGCCGTCTCTTAAAAGAAACCTTCCGGAAAGAGCAAAGAAATAAGGCACAGCAATTCTGCTGACAGCCTCCATAACAACTCCGAAATTTCCGGGAAATCTTGTATGTATAACGATAACAAGCATACATGCTATAAAACTAACAAGATGTAGAAATTTATTCTCTTTCATATTTTTTCTTTTGTCAGAAAAGAAGCACTGATATTACTCAGTGCTTTCCATCTCTATCATTTCTTCTGTTTCTTCTGACTCTTCCGCTCCTTCATCATCATCTATGGTCGCAAATTGATAAGCATCTTCCGTTGTTACAGAAACACTGTCATCTGAAGGATTTTCTCCGTGAAGAACCTGCAGCATGATAAATGCTCTTTTATTTGCTCTCTCATAATACTGACTTGCAAGAGACAAACTCTCTTCATCAAACTCACCGTCATATGCCTTATGATAGCAATCGTTTGCCTTCTGCATATAATCTTTGGCCTCGGTCGCAAGATCCGCAATGCCCGAAAACTCATTCGGAACCTTAAGATCACCCATAGCCTTGTAAGTATCATTCATCTGATCAAGATAGCCCAAAAGCTCTTCTTTTGCAGAATCCGAATCGGGATTGATGCTGTTTATAGAATTGTCATACTCGGCAAGCTTATCATAAAACTCCGACATGCTCACCTTATAAGCCGAAAGAGCGCTGTCCTCTTCCTTGCCACACCCCGTCAAAGCAGTAAATACCATAAAAAAAGATATACTAAAAACAATCTTTGCAATTTCGAATTTTCTCTTCTTTTCCAAAACTTTCTCCATAATCAATCACTGTATTTTGATGCGGCCTTAAGTCTTGTAAGCGCTCTCGCAAGACCGGCCTGTGATTTCTTGAATTCTTTGATGGACTGCTTCTGCTGCAGGTGCTCCATCGCAAATTCATAAGCCTCCCTAGCTCTTTGTTTATCGATATCTTCAGGTTTCTCCACGGTATTAACAAGTACAATGCATCTGTTATTTGCAACCTGAACAGAACCAAGACTTACTACTCCATAAAGCCACTCCCCACCGGGCTTTTTAATCTTGATAACACCATCCGATAACGCAAGTATCATTTCTTCATGATTGGCAAGAACTGCGAGTTCACCGTCCGCACATGGTAAAATGATTTCCTCTGCCCTGTCGTCATAAAATATTCCGTTGACGGAAATTACCCTTAATCCAAAGGTCATCACCTTATTACCATTCATATTTTATGCCTCGATCTGCTTCGCCTTCTCGACAACTTCCTCAATAGTTCCGACATTGAAGAAAGCTGCTTCCGGGTACTCATCCATCTCACCGTCAATAATAGCCTTAAAGCCTTTAATAGTATCGGCAAGAGGTACAAACTTTCCTTCTATACCTGTAAACTGCTCAGCAACATGGAAAGGCTGAGACAAAAATCTCTGTATCTTTCTGGCTCTGTAAACAGTTATCTTATCTTCATCACTGAGTTCTTCCATTCCAAGGATAGCGATGATATCCTGGAGCTCTTTGTACTTCTGGAGAATCTCCTGAACTTTAATTGCGGTCTCGTAATGCTCTTTGCCGACAATATCCTCTTCAAGGATTCTGCTTGAAGACTCAAGAGGATCAACAGCGGGATAAATTCCCTGTTCAACTATCTTACGTGAAAGAACCGTAGTTGCGTCAAGATGCGCAAAAGTCGTTGCAGGAGCAGGGTCAGTCAGATCGTCCGCCGGAACATATACCGCCTGAACGGATGTAACCGATCCAAGTCTTGTTGATGTGATTCTCTCCTGAAGCATACCAAGATCCGTAGCAAGAGTAGGCTGATAACCTACCGCTGAAGGCATTCTTCCAAGAAGTGAAGAAACCTCGGAGCCTGCCTGAACGAATCTGAATATGTTATCTATGAAAAGAAGCACGTCCTGATGCTTAACATCTCTGAAGTACTCAGCCATTGTAAGTCCGGTCTCCGCAACACGCATTCTTGCTCCGGGTGGCTCGTTCATCTGTCCGAAGACAAGCGCTGTCTTATTTATAACGCCCGACTCGTTCATTTCACTCCAAAGGTCATTACCTTCACGTGATCTTTCGCCAACTCCCGTAAATATTGAATATCCGCCGTGCTCCGTCGCGATATTCTGGATAAGTTCCTGAATAAGGACAGTCTTACCAACACCGGCACCACCAAAAAGACCGATCTTACCACCTTTTGCATATGGCGCAAGAAGATCGATAACTTTTATTCCCGTCTCAAGAATCTCGACAACAGGGCTCTGATCAACGAGCCTTGGCGGTTCTCTGTGAATATTCCATTTCTCTAAAGTCTTGACTTCACCTTTATTATCAATAGAGTCACCAAGAACATTAAAAAGTCTTCCCAGAACTTCATCTCCGACAGGAACACTTATAGGTCCTCCCGTAAGATAAACTTCCATATCCTTACTAAGTCCCTCACTTGGTGATAACATAATACATCTTGCAACATTGTCACCGATGTGCTGGGCAACTTCCATGACACGCTTTTGCTCTTCAACGATAACATAAAGCGCATCACTGATATAAGGAAGATCGTTGTCCTCAAATTGTACGTCTACAACAGGTCCCATGACCTGTAAAATCTTACCGTTTTTCAACTGTAATTCCTCGTTTTCTGCTTATCTTTTCTCTCTTTGGCAAGCTTGGCATTCTTAAGAGCCTTAGCTCCGCTGACAACTTCGGTTATTTCCTGAGTTATCATTGCCTGCCTCTGTCTGTTATAGGTCCTTTGAAGTTCGGCGATCATCTTCTCGGCATTTTTGTTTGCCGAATCCATCGCCATCATTCTGGCACTTTGAACGCTGCAAAATGCTTCTACCAAAGCACCGTAGATAAATCCCGTAACATAATTCGGCACTATATTATCAAGAATCGCCGAAGGGCTGGGCTCCATAAGGAATTCTTCCAGCATGGTTCCCGCTACCGGCGTCTCTCTTTTGATATCCGTAATAATCTCAAGAGGAAGAAGCTTTTCATATCTCGTCTCGATCTTAGCACCCTGAACGGTTGTATAGATGATATAGAACTCATCCAGTTTTCTTGAGTAATAATAATCAAGAATTTCAGCCGCTATCTTCCTTGCTCTGTGAAGAGTCGGATTCTGAGACGTAAACATAAATGATTCTTCAATGTCGACATTCTTGGAAATGAAATGAAAACGGCCGACTTCTCCTATGACAAAGAGTTTCCAATCTCCTTTGTCACCCTCTATCTTCTCTTCAGCAAGTTTAATGACATTGTGATTATATGAACCCGCAAGTCCCTTGTCGTCAGTGAAGATTATGTAGCCTCTTCTTCTCTCATCCTCAGGAATATCGAGCCTTGTCTCCAAAAAGATGTTGTCAACTCCTTCAGGCAAATGTCTTACAAGTCGCGAGATCATCGCCTGAGTTGCAAAAAAGAAAGGCTCGGTATCAGTGAGCATCTTCTTCGCTCTTCGAAGCTTTGTAGAAGAGATCAGATACATCGCATTTGTAATTTTTCTGGTATCGTTTACGCTGTTTATACGATCCCTGATTTCTTTAATGGTTGCCACTTTCCAATTCTTCCTTAAGTCTCTTGTTCTCGCTGTCGTTAAACTCATCAACGGCGTCGAGAATTCTCTTCTTTAACTGTTCGGACATATCTCCGCTCTTAATAAGTTCTTCGCAGATATCGCCCTGTTCCGTATCAAAATACGCAAGAAGTTTCTCTTTATACTCCCTGACTTTCTTTACAGGAATCAAATCGAGTCTGCCCGCACCGACGGCAACAAGGATAATTACCTGCTCGTGCATGGCAAGAGGATGCTCAAGAGGCTGCTTGAGCAGCTCCATAAGCACGTTACCGTGTGCAAGCTGTTTCTTTGTCGTCTCGTCAAGATCCGAACTAAACTGAGTAAACACAGCCATTTCTCTGTACTGTGCAAGATCTACTCTTATACTTCCCGCTGCTTTCTTCATAGCCTTGGTCTGAGCAGAACTTCCCACTCGGGATACGGAAAGTCCGACGTTTACCGCAGGTCTCATTCCTTCAAAGAACAGATCGCTCTCAAGGAAGATCTGTCCGTCCGTGATAGAAATAACATTGGTGGGAATATATGCCGATACATCACCCGCCTGTGTCTCAATAATGGGAAGTGCCGTAATTGAACCTCCGCCAAGCTCAGATGAAAGCTTACTTGATCTCTCAAGCAGTCTTGAATGCAAATAAAAAACATCTCCGGGATAAGCTTCTCTTCCCGGTGATCTCTCAAGAAGAAGCGAGAGCGCTCTGTATGCCACCGCATGCTTGGAAAGATCGTCATAAACAATAAGACAGTCTTTTCCCTGATGCATGAAATACTCAGCCATTGCAGTTCCCGAATAAGGCGCAATATACTGAAGCGGTGCCATGTCCGAAGCAGTTGAACTTACAACTATTGAGTAGTCCATAGCTCCCGTTTTCTTAAGTGTCTGTATGATCTTTGCGACGGTAGAAGCTTTCTGACCGATCGCAACATAGATACATATTACGTTTTTGCCCTTCTGGTTAATGATGGTATCAAGGGCAATAGATGTCTTTCCGGTCTGTCTGTCACCAATGATAAGTTCTCTCTGTCCGCGCCCTATGGGGAACATAGTATCAATGGACAAAATTCCTGTTTCCATCGGTTCATTTACAGACTGTCTGTCAACAATACCGGGAGCAGGCTGCTCAACAGGCCTGTACCCTGATTCCTTAATATCTCCGAGTCCATCGACAGGATTTCCGAGAGCATCTATTACTCTTCCAATAAATGCCTCACCTACAGGTATTCCGGCTTCTTTATACGTTCTGACAGCTCTGGTCCCCTGTCTTATTCCCGTATCGTTTCCAAAAAGGATACAACCTATATGGTCTTCCCTTATATCCTGAGCCATTCCCTTGGTGCCACCCTCGAACTCGATAATCTCGCCATAAAAAGCATGCTCGATACCATCGATATTTGCGATTCCGTCACCGACCCAGGTTACCGTTCCGACTTCTCTGTCGCCTATTGCAAGATCAAAGTTCTCAACTTTACTGCTGAGCATGCTTATTATCTTGCCTGTTTCACTGTCTCCGGTCTTCCTGCTCAGATTATTTAATTCTGCTCGAAGCTGCCTTGCTCTTCCCGCATCGGACCAGTCGTATTCATAGTTCTTGCATGATACGATAAAACCTCCGCCGATTGAGGTATCCTGCACAAGTTCAAGGTCTATTTCGGAAACCTCAAACTTCTTAAGGAGAATCCCTTTAATCTTGGAAATCTGATCCTCACTGGGAGCAATGCCCGCATAGCGCAGTTTAGCTTTTAAAATTTCACTCATTATTTGCTCCGGCTTCGTTTATAAATTTGTCATATAACTCTTTGTCATCGGCAGCACTGTGCTTTGTTGCAGCAATCTTCGATGCCGCATCAATAACCATATCGGTAAGCTGGGCAGCATAAACCTCTTTGGCACGCTCATTCTCAACTTCCGCATTGTGCTTAGCTTCAACAATGATCTGATCGCCTTTTTTCCTGGCATCACCGACAATGCGCTCATATTCCGCATATCCCTGCTTCTTTATATCAGCAAGGATCTGCTCCTTCTCCTCATCGACATGAGCGATCTTGTCCTCGTAATCTTTTTTTGCATCAAGTGCCTCCTGCTTGGCTGCCTCAGCCTGTTTTGTGGCACTTTCAACTTCTTCTCTTCTCTGTGCGAGAATAGCATCTACTCTGCCGAAAAGAAATTTCTTTGTCAGAAAATAGATGATCAAAAGATTAATTATAATACAAACGATGTTTGTCACACTAATAGTTAACACGTTATAACCCCTTTTTTTGCCTGAAAATTATTTTAAAAGAATAATCATGATTGCAACTACAAAGCCATAAATAGCTGTAGCTTCCGCAAGCGCGCATCCCAAAACAAGAAGTTTAAGTATCTTTCCGTCCGCTTCGGGCTGTCTTGCAACCGCATCAGTAGCTTTTGCTGTAGCGATACCGATTCCCAAACCTGCTCCTAATCCTGTAAATGCAGCGATAGCTGCTCCAATTGCTGTTAAATCCATTTTTTTCCTCCTTGTGCCGTATTATTCTACGGCTTCTTTTATGTATAATGACGTCAAAAAGACAAAGACATATGCCTGGATTGCTCCGTCAAATATGTCAAAATACACACTGAACAATGCCGGTAATATAAACGGCAAAACACATTTTATAAGCTCCATAATAACTGTAGCCCCGAGAACGTTACCAAAAAGTCTCATGCAAAGAGACAATGGTTTGATCACAATTTCCAGAACATTCATCGGCGCTATTACTGCCATAGGCTGTGCAAAACCTTTAAACCAGTTCTTTACTCCCTTTTTCCTGAACCCTGCCGCTTCAACGAGAATAATGCTCATAACCGCAAGTGCAATAGTGACATTAAGGTCCATTGTTGCCGGTGTAAATCCGAACAGACCGACCATATTTGAAAAAGTTATGAAAATAAGCACTGTAGCCATATAATCAGCATACTTTATCGCCTCTTCTCCAAGCATACCACCGGTCATATTTCTGATCCAGATTACAAAACTCTCAACAGCGGCCTGCCGCTTAGAAATGTTATGCACCCTGAAATCTCTTGTCAGAAACAACATAAGGATCAGCAAGAAAACCGTAACTCCCCACGTTATCACAACGGATTTGAAAATATCTATGGTTCCGTCTCCAAAAGGGATCCTCAAGAACGTTTTGTCTTCCATTAAAAGTTCATTAAGTACATCTTTCATGTCGTATACCTTCCCCGAAAATATACATATAATTATAGAAAATCCGCTTTGATAATGCAATGCAAAAAAAGAGCTCTGACTTTGCTTAACTTGGTGTCTTAAGCATAATAAAAGCTCTTTTTATAATTCATTATTACTTTCTATATAACTTCAATACTCTCTCTGTCAGCACTTGCCTTAATGGTCAGTTTGTCATATGTTTTGCGATCTTGTTCGATTTTTAGCGCCATTCCGTCTATAACAAAAACAGTTCCCGAATAGGCAACTTCTGTTATCGTTGCTCTTGCTTCACTTCCCTTGTCAATCTCGGCCTGCACCTTATTTTTTTTCTCAATAAGGTCTTTTATCTTGCCCTCTTTCATTCCGATAGCCGCATTGACTTTTATCTTCCACTGCATTATCTGTCTGTCGGTTGAAGCATCTTCAGCCAGCCTGTCTCTCTGAACCTTCAGACTGTTTAATTCTTCTTCCTCTCTGCTTATAGATTTATTTATATTACTAAGCTCTGTAAGAATGGTATTGTTGACTCCAAGTGTGACAATCGTCTTGGCACCTGCTTTATTTCCGACAGATGCGGTCTCTATGCCAAAAAGACTCTGACAGCTTCCGCCGTATATAGTACCTACTCTTCCGTATGTCTTTATCAACCCTGTGGCAACAACATTACAATTTATGAAATAGTTAGCGGAAATGTTCTTTCCATGTATTATCACACCCTCAAAGAATTTCGCTGAGACATCTCCTTTAGCTTTTATCGAGCCTCTTATAGGACATGTCGCACCCCCTTTAATGATAACATTTCTTCCGCTAACTATTTCAGAGCTTTCCATATGTCCGCCTATGATAACATCCCCCGATGCATCTATACCACTACCGGAATGCACATCGCCGGTCACATAAACAACTCCGTCATAGACAATCTTCTTGTCCGTTATCTTAACCTCAGGAACGATCATTATCTTCTCGATATTGATCACACCATCCACCATACTTATGGCACCCGAATATTTAGCAACATAAGTAACTCTGTCATTTAGTATCATGAATCCATCACCCTTAAGGATAGGAATCTCTTTTCCGTTTTTGGCTCTTAGTGCTTCTCCGTATACGTTATAACCGTCTTCTCCTTTTTTTGCCTTGTGATAAATTGCAATCTTATCGCCGGCTTTAACCTGTTTGATCGCCTCTATATTAGAAAGATCGGCCGTTCCATCGCTTAGGATTGTCGGCTCTTGTTCCTGCTCGAGATCTATCAAAAACTCATAATAACCGTCAACCCCGTCAACCGGAGCTTTGCCTGCAGCAATGACATATTTTTCGTTCGGGTTAAGCTTGCTCAGCATCTTTCCGATAGCTTCTTTGTCAATCCCGGCCATTATCCTGCACTGGACCAAAAAGCTCATTATAAGCTCCTCTGTATATGCCGCTCCGTCATTTCTTGTAGGAAGCTGAATCCAGCAGATCATCTCATCGGAAGTAAAAGATAGAAACTCATCTCTGTTCTCAAGCATATAATTAAGAAGCACTGTCTCATTAGGGACACCCTCAGTTCTGTCTAAAGCTTCATTGTCATGTGTATCGCGATCGACAAAGCCGTAACCTTCACCCATTATGCGTTCTCTTATACGACGCATGTCGCGGGCGGTATACATCATTGAGGAGTACGCACTGATATCAAGTCCCTCTTCTATACCAAGCCTTAGCTCTTTCATCTGATCTGCCTGATAAAGCGGATTGCAATAAGGTGTTATATCAATCTGATGTTCCAGACCTAAGCGCATCTCATACATCTGTTGCCACCCATAAGACGCATCTGCATATCGTCCTACTTCAACACCATTTTCAAGACCAATTCTTATTTCCTTTATCGCATCACTTCTCATTTCAGGGTTGATATATTTATCAATATTGATTTTTTCCTTAAGACAGAGTCTTATCTGTTCTATCTGCTCTGCATCATACTTTTCTTTTATATAGGGAAGAATATCGACCTTGTCATTATATGCCGCATGCATTTGTTCAAGAATACTTGCATTAAAATTCCTTATATGAGCATCACTAAAGAAAAGTCCATCCTCTGCACTTTTTCTTATCGCTCTCATCTTCATATAAGGAATATCAACGGAAGCATAATTGGAAATATCGATACCCTCTTCCAGCCCTTTTCTGATCTCACGCATCTGAAGGCTGTCGAACGCAGGGTCCTGAAAGAATATGATTGGAACACCTTCTCCTCTGCTCAGACCTATTCGCAATTCTCTCATCTGATCGGCGAAGTATTCCTTCTTGGCATAAACAGACACATCAATTCCGGCAGCGATACCCTTTCGTATCTGAGCAAGCTGCTGGACATCAAATCCCTGTTTTCTGTAAGAACTCATATCAATGTTCTGAGTCATTTCGAGTCTAAGCTCTTCCATCTCAGTCCATGATTTTCTGGGATCCATATATTTTGCAACATCAACTTTGTCAATGATACCTTTTCGTATCTCCGAAAGCTGAAGCGCATTAAAATTAAGAGCCCTCAGCTTTTCAGCATCAGCTCCCAGTTTCTTGCACATCTCTAGTTCTCTCTCCAGTGCGTTCTTGTTAAGTGAAGAGAGACCGGAGTAAGACATCGTTTCATTTTCAAGATCAAGTCCTAATCCAAGTTCCTGAGCATCCATAGATGTCACTTCTCCCAATCGGTCCGATATTTTAGATTATTTACAAGCAACTGTTTCTCTATATCTTATTATAATTTTATCATTATTACATTTACCCCTCAAGAGATGTTTTTGTTAATTTTATAGTAGTATTTCATGAATTCATATGCTAAAATTAACTTGCTTTTGTTTGAAAAATAGATTTTTTGGGAGAAAGTTTTATGAAAAAGAAATTTATAATAATAATGTTGGCCCTTGCGCTAACAGCAAGTTCTACCGCTTGTTCGGCAGGTAAAAATAATTCTGAAGGCAATTCGGAAGACTCAAACATATTTGAATCAATTCCCGATGATGGAGCTTTTGAAGGATCAAGCAGCGAAGCTTCAGAAGGCGCATCTGAAGAAGACGAAACTCCGGATACGAGCGATCCAGTTGCCGGTTCAATAAGCGGAAACACTTATGAGAACAAGGTTTATAACATCAAGTTCACTCTTAGCGACGGATACCGCTTCGCAACCGAAGAAGAAATCAAGTCTCTAAACATCTCAATTGGTGACATAGATATTTTTAAAAACAATAAAGCCGCAAAAAAAGCTCTTGATGACGGCGCGTCCATAACAGCTGCATATGCAATCGACAATACCAAAGGTAGAAACGTTACCGTAACACTCAAAAAAATCGGCTCTGCAAATACTGAAGAAGCCATTCTCGAAGCCGAAAAAGAAACAGTTGTAAAAGATTTTGAAGGCCAAGGTTTAACCGGTGTAACTGCAGAAGTTGAAAAAGTCACTTTCTTAGGCGAAGAACATCCTTCACTTAAGATTTCAGGAACATTCAACGGTGCCAAGTTAAACAGAAGAATATTATGCCTTATCAAAGATAACTACATTTCACTTTACGATGCATCAGGCCTTGACGATGAATATGATGCCGAGCTGTTAAAAGCAACAACATTAGAATGATCGGCTAGCAAATTGTGGTATACTATAAATAAGCAAATCAGAAAGTAGGAAACGATATACAGATACTCGTCTCCTACTTTTTATTTGATAATCTATTTCAAATCTACTCAAAATAAAAACAGGGAGAAAATCAGACTCAATGGCAAAAGATCAGGACATGACAACAGGCAATCCCTTCAAACTCATTCTTTCTTTTTCTTCATCCATGATATTGGGAAATATATTCCAGCAGCTATATACTGTCGTTGACAGCATTATCATAGGCAAGAAAATAGGTGCTCTTGGAATAACCTCAATCGGAGGCACCGATTGGCTCATCTTTCTCGTAACCGCTTCATTGATCGGACTGATTCAGGGATTCTCAGTGCTTTTGGGCAATAAGTACGGCGAAAAGAATGAACAGGCTTTTTATTATTACTACAAAAAGGCTCAAACCATATGCATCATTATTTCCATTTTACTCATCCCGATACTTCTCATATGTTTAAGACCTTTTCTGAATTTGATAGGCACACTGCCCGAGGCATTTGACTACGCATATACATATGCCGCCGTCATATTCACAGGAATTCCTTTTCTTATCTTTTATCAGTTCTTCGCCGCAACTCTTAGAAGCCGCGGAAACAGCCATATTCCTTTATTGGCAATGACAATATCATCACTCTGCAACATCGTTCTCGACCTTCTTTTCATATGCATAATGCACTTAGGCGTTGCCGGAGCCGCACTGGGAACAATCCTCTCCGAATGCCTTGTCATGATCATATGCGGCTATCATGTTCTCAAGATTAAATCTATAAAAGAAAAAATTGGCAAAAACTCTTACAAAGAAAAGCATATATTCCACAAACTTATAAGCACCGGCCTTCCAATGGCCATTCAAAGCATCATCACCGCAATAGGAGGTCTTATAGTAATCCGAAACGTAAACATGTTCGGAATAGATTTCCTATCAGGTTATATAATTGGCGGAAAAATATACGCCCTTCTCGAAATAGCCGCTTCATCATACGGAATGGCTATAGTTGCATACGTCTCCCAAAACTACGGAGCCAAAAAGATAGGTCGAATCCATTCAGGCGTAAAATCCGCACTCTTACTCGGTATAGTGACAGCACTAATCTGCTCCTTCATCATGATATTCTTCGGCGAAAGTTCCATGAAATTATTCGTCGAAGCAGACAAAACCTCCCCCATGACCTTTTCATACGGCCGCCAATATCTCCTTATAATCAGCCTCTTCTACCCGCTTCTCTACACCCTCTACATCATAAGAGCCGCATTACAAGGCATCGGAGACACCCTTGTCCCCATGATATCCAGCGCAGGACAACTATTAATGAGAGTTCTATGCGCAACAGTCATGACAAAAATCATAGGCTACACCGGCATCTTCTACGGCGAAGTCAGCGCCTGGATCCTCGCCGATCTAATACTCTTTGTTGTATATTTCTACGAAATCCGCAATAAAGAAAAAGCCATCTAAATAAATACAGTAAAAAAATTTATTCCCTAAACACATCTTCTCGAAGCTCGTATTCTTGCGTCTACCGCCATTTCATAGACAGCCCGGCCACAAAGGTATATGTTCGGGGATGCGCTGTATTCGGACGAGGACGATGATTTCCAAAATTCTAAAACAGATAAATGCCGATTGTTCTGAATAACATGAAATGAGGCATTTATCTGTTTTTGAATTTATGGAAATCACGCCGCAGACGTACACAGCGCATCTCCGAACATATACCTTTGTGGCCGGGCGTAAAGAAAGGCTGCCACACCAGATCAAACCGGTGCGACAGCCTCTATTGTATAAGCTATTAGTTCTTCTTTGAGCTATTGTAAACTTTCTTAGCTTCCTCAAGTCCAGCCTTAAGTCCTGCAAGTCCAGCCTTAGCAACCTCAGCTGATGTCTCAGCAAGTTCCTTAGCGATAACTGTAGCTTTCTCAGCAGCTTCCTTAAGCTTTTCCTTTGTCTCGTCATCTACGATAGTCTTTGAACCGCAGCATGCGCTCTTCTCAGCGATTGCAGCCTGTGCAGCAGCAAGTCTTGCAACAGGTACACGGAAAGGTGAGCATGATACATAGTCAAGACCGATCTTGTGGCAGAACTCAACTGATGAAGGATCACCACCGTGCTCACCACAGATACCAACGTGGAGACTAGGATTAACGGGCTTACCAAGCTTAAGTGACATCTCCATAAGCTTACCAACACCTGTCTGGTCAAGCTTAGCGAAAGGATCGTTCTCGAAGATCTTTGCATCATAGTAAGCATCAAGGAACTTACCAGCATCATCACGAGAGAATCCGAATGTCATCTGTGTAAGGTCGTTTGTACCGAAGCAGAAGAAGTCAGCTTCCTTAGCGATCTCATCAGCTGTAAGAGCAGCTCTGGGGATCTCGATCATTGTACCAACTTCGTACTCAAGCTTAGCGCCTGCAGCAGCGATCTCAGCGTCAGCTGTCTCTACTACTACCTTCTTAACGTTCTTAAGCTCTTTTACTTCGCAAACAAGAGGAATCATGATCTCAGGCTTAACATTCCAGTCAGCGTGTGCCTTCTGAACTTCAAGAGCAGCACGGATAACAGCCTTAGTCTGCATCTTAGCAATTTCAGGATATGTAACTGCAAGACGGCATCCTCTGTGTCCCATCATAGGGTTGAACTCGTGAAGAGAATTGATGATAGCCTTGATATCTTCTACGCTCTTGCCCTTAGCATCTGCAAGCTTCTTGATCTCGTCCTCTGTTGTAGGAACGAACTCGTGAAGCGGGGGATCAAGGAATCTGATTGTAACAGGATTTCCTTCAAGTGCCTCGTAAAGAGCCTTGAAGTCATTCTGCTGATAAGGAAGAATCTTATCAAGTGCAGCTTCTCTCTCTTCAACTGTATCTGAGCAGATCATCTCACGGAATGCAGCAATTCTGTCTTCCTCGAAGAACATGTGCTCTGTACGGCAAAGACCGATACCTTCAGCACCGAGCTCTCTAGCCTTCTTAGCATCAGCAGGAGTATCAGCGTTTGTACGAACCTTAAGCTTTCTGAACTGATCAGCCCAAGCCATGATACGTCCAAACTCGCCTGCAATCTGAGCGTCTACAGTAGCGATCTGTCCTTCATAGATGTTACCTGTTGTACCATCAATTGAAATGAAGTCTCCCTCTGTGAATGTCTTTCCACCAAGTGTGAACTTCTTGTTTTCTTCGTCCATGTTGATGTCACCGCAACCTGATACGCAGCACTCACCCATTCCACGAGCAACTACGGCAGCGTGTGATGTCATACCACCACGAACTGTAAGGATACCCTGAGCAGCCTTCATACCTGTAATATCTTCAGGTGATGTCTCAAGACGAACAAGAACAACCTTCTCGCCTCTTGCAGCCCATTCTACTGCGTCATCAGCTGTGAATACAACCTTACCGCAAGCAGCTCCGGGAGATGCACCAAGACCTTTTCCGATAGGTGTTGCAGCCTTAAGAGCAGCAGTATCGAACTGAGGGTGAAGAAGTGTATCAAGGTTACGAGGATCGATCATAGAAACTGCTTCTTCAGGAGTCTTGTGTCCCTCATCAACGAGGTCGCAAGCAATCTTAAGAGCAGCAGGAGCTGTTCTCTTACCGTTACGGCACTGGAGCATATAGAGCTTCTTGTTCTCAACAGTGAACTCCATATCCTGCATGTCATGGTAGTGGTTCTCAAGAGTATCACATACTTTGATGAACTCAGCGTATGCCTCAGGGAACTCCTTCTCCATCTGAGCGATAGGCATAGGTGTACGAACACCTGCAACTACGTCCTCACCCTGTGCATTGATAAGGAACTCACCCATAAGCTTATTCTCACCAGTAGCAGGGTCACGAGTGAATGCAACACCTGTACCTGACTCATTGTTAAGGTTACCGAATACCATAGGCATTACGTTAACAGCTGTTCCCCAAGAGTAAGGGATATCGTTATCACGACGATATACGTTAGCACGAGGGTTATCCCATGAACGGAATACAGCCTCGATAGCAAGCTTAAGCTGCTCTACAGGATCTGAAGGGAAGTCCTTGCCAAGCTGATTCTTGTACTCAGCCTTGAACTGCTCTGCAAGCTCCTTAAGGTCAGCTGCTGTAAGGTCAACGTCGAACTTAACACCCTTCTTCTCTTTCATCTGGTCGATAAGCTGCTCGAAGTACTTCTTACCAACCTCCATAACTACGTCAGAGAACATCTGGATGAAACGACGATATGAATCATATACGAAACGCTCGAATGCAGGATCGGGATTACCCTTGATCATTGCTGCAACTACTTCATCGTTAAGACCGAGGTTGAGGATTGTATCCATCATACCGGGCATAGATGCACGAGCACCTGAACGAACTGAAACAAGAAGAGGATTCTGAAGGTCGCCAAACTTCTTACCGTTAATCTCTTCCATCTTTTTAACGCCGTCCATAGCCTGAGCCATGATCTCGTCGTTAATCTTACGACCGTCCTCATAGTACTGTGTACAAGCTTCTGTAGTAATTGTGAAGCCCTGTGGTACAGGAAGACCGATACTTGTCATCTCAGCAAGGTTAGCACCCTTACCACCCAGAAGGTTACGCATTGTCATGTTACCTTCGTTGAACATATAAACCCACTTGTTCGCCATTGTTTTACCTTTCTTGCCATTCCTCTAATAATGGCAACCTTTCATTATTTACATTTATTTATAACTACTGCGGTTCTTTATATTAAAGATGCAGTTAATTATCAAAGCTTGGGTCCGGAAGCCGGAATAAAACTATCAAATATATAGATATCAAAGTTCTCTTTAGCTCTGGTAAGCTCTTCCTCACTCTTGATGGTCCAGGCAGCTGTGACATTCTTGTACAGATGTCTGCAAAGCCATAATGAAACATTGTGAGGATATTTGTGGTTGTAAGCGATGAAATCAGGCTTAGCAAACACATTGAGAAAAAGATTGGTAAGCGCAAAATACAAAAATGTATTGAATTCATCAGGCTTTTCCTTATGGAATTCATCTGAGAGCTGACCTCTCATGACTGCATTATTATGTCTCTTATACCAGATAAGCCCGAGAGGATTGAATGATTCGATACAATAAACACCCTTGTATGCGCGCAAAAGTGCATCAACCTTGGGGCAGACCGAAAGGTTCTTGAATTCTATCTTGAGTTCTACTATAAGAGGGATCTTACCATCTACAAGCTTAAGGAAATCCTCAAACCTGGGGATGCGTTCATTGGAATCAAGAAGCTTAAACTTAAGCAGCTCATCATAGGTGTAATCAATAACCTTGCCCTTAACAGGTGTGCCGTCCTCATTCCTCGCTACTCTCTCAAGAGTAAAATCGTGAAAAATAACCGGAACACCGTCTTTGGAAAGCTGTACGTCACACTCTATACCATAGCCGGCATCAACAGCTTTCTTAAAAGCAGCCATTGAATTCTCAGGAGCATCACTGTTGTTATCATGAAGTCCTCTGTGTGCATACAAAACCTGTACATGGGGCTCTCTTGAAGGCTTGCAAGTCATTCTGGGCATAATAAGTATGAAATACAATACTGTCAAAATAGCCAAAATTATGCATAAAACCTGTAAAAAGAACATCCAAATCACTTCCCTATGATATTTTTTTAACGCGTCCGCTAAATATTTTACAGCCTAATTGTATAAACCGCAACAATAAATTGTAGAAATTTCAGTCATCTATATCGAAATTTTCCAAAATACTCTTCTTTTTGTCAGGACGAGTATCGCCATGTCTTACCATAAGCATTGTAATGAAGGCAAGTACAGAGAAAATAAATGCGTATGGGAAAAGAGTTTTATAAGAAATATGCTCAAGCAAAAATCCGGAAAAAATAGGTGTAAATACCTGAGCTGCCATGGAAAATGTATAGTACATACCGGTAAACTTACCGATATCGCCCTCCTTACACATCTCAACAACCATGGGATAAGAATTGACATTTATAGCTGCCCAGCCGATACCGACCATGATAAAGCATATATTTATAAGAGGTGAGAAGCTTCTAAAGAGTCCTGCGCTGATATATCCAAGGGCCATAATGGTTACACCCGCAAGGATCGTCTTTTTTCTTCCGATCTTACCTGATATATATGCGATCGGAACATAGCTCAAAGTTGCTGCCACTGTGGCAACAAGAAGGCATGTAGCGTATGCGCCGTTTCTAAGATCCCATACTTCCACAACGAATCTTGAAAAAGCTGTAGTTACGGCATTATATGCTGTGTACCACAAAAATACAGATATAAGGAGGAATATAAGGCTCTTCTCTACTGCCTTAGGCATTGCACCTTGGTCTTTGCTATCAGAGTCTTCTTCCTCAAGGGAATCTCCAAGTGAAAAGAGTCCGCCCTCTTCTTTTATCTTTTTCTTAATAGTATTCTCTTTAATAGTAAGAACAAGAATGCCTATTCCAACAGCCATACAGATGATAACACTTATTGAGAAAGGCATATAATCAGTATCTGCGGGATTAGCTGCCTCTTTTAACAGGATCTTAGTCATTACAAGCACATAGATACCGCCAAGTGTACCCATAAGGTTGATAATGGCATTTGCAGAGCTTCGAACAGGTGCCGGTGTAAGGTCTGGCATAAGCGAAACCGCAGGGGATCTGAATATCCCCATTGAAATAAGAAGAAGCAACAGCACTCCTATGAATATAAGCAGATTACCGCTTTGTTTAGCCACCGCTATAAGAATATACAGAAACGCTATTGAAAGCACTGTTCCCGTAATGATATAAGGCATTCTTTTTCCGAGCTTAGTATTGGTCTTATCTGATAACATGCCAAAAAACGGAAGCATGAAAAGCGCAAGGATATTATCCATCGCCATAACCGCTCCTGTAGCCGTCTCTCCAAGGCCAAATGTATATTTTAATATCTTGGGAATCTCATTGTCATAGAATTGCCAAAAGGCACAGATAGATAGAAATGCAAATCCGATCAGTAACGTTCTCTTGTAATTTAACTTCATATTGTTGTCCCCTTTAAGCCTTAAAATAAGCAATTATCAATTTCACGCCTATATATCATATCTTATAATCCCCATAAAAACAAATAATTACACAATAAATTCTCTTTTTTCCTTATATAATTCATACCTTAATATATTGCATTTTATAGTAGATTCTCATATAATACGAACTGTTGCAAAGACAATCAGATTTTATTAAGTGAGGCAATTTTTAATGATAAGTGCTAATAACGTAACTTTAAGAGTAGGTAAAAAAGCTCTCTTTGAGGATGTAAACATCAAATTCACCGAAGGTAACTGCTACGGTATCATCGGTGCCAACGGTGCCGGTAAATCAACATTCTTAAAGATCCTTTCAGGACAGATTGAAACAACCAACGGTGATATCGTCATCACTCCCGGTCAGCGTCTTTCTTTCCTTGAGCAGGATCACTTTAAGTATGATGATAACGTTGTTCTTGATACAGTTATTGCAGGTAATGCAAGGCTTTTTGAGATCAAGAACGAAAAAGACGCTATTTATGCCAAGGAAGATTTCACTGATGAAGATGGTATACGCGCAAGTGAGCTGGAGGCTGAATTTGCCGAGATGAACGGATGGGAAGCTGAGTCTGACGCTGAGAGCCTTCTTAACGGCCTTGGAATCGAGACTGAGAACCATTATAAGCTCATGAAAGATCTTGATGGTAATCAGAAGGTTAAGGTCCTTCTTGCAAGAGCTCTTTTTGGTAATCCTGATATCCTGCTTCTTGACGAGCCTACCAACCACCTTGATCTTGATGCTATCGCATGGCTCGAGGAGTTCCTTATCAACTTCGAGAACACAGTTATCGTTGTATCTCACGACCGTTACTTCCTTAATAAAGTATGTACATATATTGCTGATATTGACTACGGCAAGATTCAGCTCTTCGCCGGTAACTATGATTTCTGGTATGAGTCTTCACAGCTCATGATCAGACAGATGAAAGAAGCCAATAAGAAAAAAGAGGAACAGATCAAAGAGCTCAAGGAGTTCATTGCCCGTTTCTCTGCTAACGCAAGTAAGTCCAAGCAGGCTACTTCCAGAAAGAAAGCCCTCGAGAAGATCGAGCTTGATACTATCAAGCCTTCAAGCAGAAAATATCCTTACATAGATTTCAGACCCGAAAGAGAGATCGGTAACGAGGTACTTACTGTTGATGGTATCTCTAAGACTATCAACGGAGAAAAAGTCCTTGATAAGGTTTCATTTGTAGTTCAGCACGATGATAAGATTGCTTTTGTAGGCGGTAACGAGCTTGCAAAGACTACTCTCTTCCAGATCCTTACAGGAGAGCTTGAGGCTGACGAGGGAACATACAAATGGGGTGTTACAACATCTCAGGCTTACTTCCCCAAGGACAGCACCAATGAGTTTAATAACGACTACACTATTACAGAGTGGCTTACAGGATATTCAGAGATCAAAGATGCTACATACGTAAGAGGTTTCCTTGGACGTATGCTCTTCGCCGGTGAAGACGGTGTCAAGAAGGTTAAAGTCCTTTCCGGAGGAGAAAAGGTTCGTTGTCTTCTTTCCAAGATGATGATAAGCGGCGCTAACTGCCTTATCTTTGACGAGCCCACCAACCACCTTGACATGGAATCAATCTCCGCTCTTAACGACGGCATGATCAAATTCCCGGGTGTTGAGCTCTTTGCCTGTCGTGACCACCAGGTAGTTCAGACTACAGCCAACAGAATAATGGAAATCCTTCCCGACGGAACACTTGTTGATAAGCGCTCTACTTACGATGAGTATCTTGAAAACGACGAGATGGCAAGAAAACGTACAGTTTATAACACAGTAGCTGAGGAAGAGGAAGACGACTGATAAAGTTATCTTTTCTATATATTAAGGAGGAGCAATAATGCAAACATTTAGTCCTGTAAAAGAAGGTAAGGTTCGTGAGATCTATGATATCGGTGATAACCTGATCATGGTAGCAACAGACAGAATTTCTGCCTTCGACGTAATTCTCAAAAACAAGGTAACCAAGAAAGGTGCTGTTCTCACCCAGATGTCCAGATTCTGGTTTGATTACACCAAAGATATTGTGGCTAACCACATGATCAGCGTTGATACATCTGATATGCCCGAATATTTCAGAACACCTGATTTCACAGGAAACAGCATGCTATGCAAGAAGCTCACAATGATCCCTGTTGAGTGCATCGTTCGCGGATACATTACAGGAAGCGGCTGGGCAAGCTACAAGGAAAACGGCACTGTATGCGGTATAAAGCTTCCCGAAGGTCTTAAGGAATGCGACAAGCTTCCTGAACCCATCTACACTCCAAGCACAAAGGCTGAGATCGGTGACCACGATGAGAACATCGACTTTGACAGAAGCGTTGAAGTTCTTGAGAAGGAATTCCCAGGAAAAGGACTTGAGTATGCAACCAAGATCAAGGATTGCACAATTGCTCTTTATAAGAAATGTGCTGACTACGCTCTCACTCGCGGTATCATCATCGCTGATACAAAGTTTGAGTTTGGTATTGATGAGAACGGCAATGTTGTCCTCGCTGATGAGATGCTCACACCTGACAGCTCACGTTTCTGGCCTGTTGAAGGCTATGAACCCGGACATGGTCAGCCTTCATTCGATAAGCAGTTCGTTCGTGATTATTTAAAGGCTAATCCGGAGTGTGACTACAATCTCCCTCAGGATGTCATTGATAAGACAATCGCTAAGTACCTTGAAGCATATAAGCTCCTTACAGGTTCAGAACTTAATGTATAATAGCCACAAGGCTATATAAAGCCCCTCGACTTAGATAAAATCTAAGCCGAGGGGCTTTTTGCTGTTTATATCATCATAAATGTGATCAGTATTTTATTTCTTTACTTTAATAAGCTTATCAAAGACTACTCTATATTTAGATCCAAAAATATCCTCATATACGACAGCTCCATAATGGGTATCCCCATAGGATAATTTTTTTACATTCTTAATCCTCATCTTAAGCTCGTCATCTTCATCCATTCCCAAGAGCTTTTTATCCGGAGTTGTAAAATATATAAGAAAGGTAAGCGGATCATAAGTAATACCGGGATCAAAATCTCTATTCGGATTGGCATAATCATAAATACATTCATTATATTCGCCAAATAAATGGTAGACTTCCATTATATCAGGGGACGAAGTACAGAACCATATATGCTCAGAATTGTCATCATTCGCAAGTTCACATATATCTCCTTTTGCCTTAACAACAGTCTTATCATCGGCAACACCATCTTTAAATGTAGCGTAATGGAACTCATTATCTCTGTAATACGCCAGATAATAACCGTTATCATCCTTTCCCACCACATCTGCACATTCGGTGATATCACTATCTGCAAATGGGATCAGCTCCATATCCTTATTGAGCCAATAATACTGACCTCCCGCCATTACAGCTGTCCCTTCCAGATTATCTTCTCCAGCCACAATCACCGTACCGGTATCTGCATTATTTTTAGGAAAAACTTCGCAGTAGTCTTCGGAAGATAGCTCTTTAGCTTCATCTTCGCCCACTTTGTAATAATATAAGCCATCCCTGTTATTGATCAGTACATTATTCATATTGTGATCCATATACAGCTCTGAATATGAGTCTGATTTAAAGATTTCTTTTAACTCTACGTCCCTAAGGCAATACAGATTATCTGAATCTAAAAGATCTGTCAAATATACAGTCTGCCCATCATCGCTCACACTTACAAGATTATAATAATGATTTGGGGCGTCACTTCTATACTCAGAAATCACTTTATCATCGCTGTCAATTACTTTAAACACAGTGTAGCTTACATCTTGATTAAAAACCTGTTCCATGCAGCAAAAATAAGCAGTATTTAATGATATAACCGCTCCGATAGTGTCATTAACAGTTTTATGAACCATTGTAGTTCTATTGGCTATATCGTAACCCTTAAGAACATAGTTATTATCAATATAGTACATGATCATGCCATAGTTACTAAAGCCGTAGCCTAAAGAATGGGCCAAAAATTCCGTGGAGAGATCTTCTGCATTTATAAAATAGAGGTCTCGATTTTTACAAATAAGAATTCCACAAAACGCTTCCGGATAAAAAACAATGTCTTCAAAGTTATCTTGAAACTCTTTGTTCGTACATCCTCTATCGTTATATATTATGCCATCTTGTTCAGCCAGCATAATATAATCCGCATCAGGATCCAAAAACTCCGATACGACCGGACTATTAAGCGAACTAATAAAACGTGTCACCGATGGAATAAAAAGCAGCAATCCACACAGCATCAAGATAATAACAAGCCCTATGATCACTCGAAATTCCGACTTGTTCTCACGATTATCAAGTGCTTTTATAAAGTCTTTTATTTTGAAATTCTCTTCTTCTACGCCTTTAAAAGAGCCTTCTGTCTGCTGTGGATTAAATTGCTTTTCATTATTGTCTATTTTAAAAGAACTACTCTCTTTTTCATCATGTGAAACCGGCTTTGTTTCAGGTATCTGTACCTTCTCCCAACCGGTATCATCCATCTCAAGCAAAGGATAACCGCATACGGGACAATACTTTGCTCCTTTTTCTGCTTTATAACCGCAACTTGCGCATTTCATTAATTCTTTTTCCTACCTATATCTATAATGTATTTATATATCAGTAATCTGATACTCCTGCAAATATATCTCCGTAGACTTTGTATTTCTCATCATCCAGATCAGTGCATACGACGACACTTTCATATGGGTATCTCGATCTGATCCGACCAACATCCTTTTTTATAAATCCAAAACTACCATCCTTTTTTAACTCGAATAATTGATTATCACTAAGAAGTAGCAGTCGTTCTGCATATATGTCATAAACCAAGTCTATTAATGATTCCCCTGATTCAAAATTTAATTCCTTTTCACCTGATCCATCAACATGATATATCTTTTTATCCTCAGTCGATACCCAAATATCATCATATTTAGGATCTGCAGCAACAGCATGTATTGGTGCGCTGCTTTCAAATAATACCCTGTCAGAAGCCCCAGCTTTTTCAAAGATAACCAAATGAAGCTTATTATCTTCTTCATATAAATATCTGTATCTGCCATTTTCAGTGCAAACAAATTTGCAATCTGTCGGCTCGGATTGCTCTGCGATCGGAAACAATCCGAAATTGTCGGTAAGCCAAAACAGATCCTTATCCTTATTTATAACACAACCTTTAAGGGTTTCATCAAATAAAGTGGCAGTCAAAAGGTTATTATTATAATTCTTAGTAATCACACTGCAGCTCTCACCGGAGATAATCTCAGTAGTTTTACCTGTATCAGCAGAAAAGTGGCTTACAGTCTGATCACTTTCCAAAATTGCATTCTCCATCCCGTTATCAAAGGTCAATCTTGCATTTTCAGATCCATCTATTTTAGCAATATCCCCGTCCTTGTAATAATATACAGCATTTTCTCCCAGATCATGACACTGAAAATACACTACCTTTCCATCATTACTAAGACCTTCTATTACATAATAAATATTTGATTCAAACTCCAATACTTCTTCACCGGAATTAGTGACAACCTTATAAATATATTTTTTATCATCGGAATCATGATTGCTAACCGCAAAAGCAACATAATCTCCATTTGATGAAAAATGCAGATCTAAGCAATACTTTGCAGATGTCAAGACATGAGATTTAAACGTTGCAAGGTCAACCACATTAGCCTCACAGTCTTCTGCCATATAATAAAAATATGCTCCGTTCATGCTAAATCCCGCTTCAATAGCATTGGATATATACTCACTGGTCAGATTACTCTTAACAATATAGAGTTTGTCTTGATTATCAATAACAGCGCACATTGAATGATCAGCATTAAATATACACTCAGAAAGTACGCCCTTGAACTTTTCGTTATAAAGTCCTTGATTGTTGTAAAGTATACCGTCCTTTTCGCTAATAAAAATATGCGACACTTCCCTATTAACAGCCCCCTTTATGACATCCTTATCATCAGCTGTATCAGCAGAAGCTGTATTATCAGAAGCTCCTGTATCCTCCGCATCTGAAGAATCCGCAGAAATGCCGGAATTATCATTGCTACTATCAGTATTGGAAGCAACGGGGCTCTGAGGAGCATTACTGCCATTTCCGGAAGTAAACTTAATAGAAATTACAGCGACAAGAATAAGCGCCGCAACTATAGAAAAAAGAATGATAATCTCCGACTTATGCTTTAGCTTACCTTCGTTATCAGATTGCTGATAGGAAGTCTCCTGCTTTCTATCAGCAGCATAAGAACTCTCCCTTTCATTCATTGGATTCCATGCATTTACAGAAGGCTCAGGACTATGCTTTTGTGTATTCATCTGCATACCGGATGTAGGCTGCATCTGAACTGCATCTGACTCTTTATTTCTTTGTTGTTTTGGTACCGGAAATCCGCATATCGGACAATGAGATACCCCAGCCTTTATTTCATAACCGCAATTAGAACAAAACATATATAATATCCCCATTTATAAAAAATATATAAACAATTCTAATAAAAAAGTAATAATTAAGCAACACACTAAACTAAAAGAATCAAAAGTCGATATAAAAAGTGAAGGAGGAAAGGGAACATGAATAACCTTTCAAACGTATAAAGTACCGTCACTGCGGCAGGCTCCCGGTGGCGGTACTTTTTTGCTTTCACGCGTTTTTTGCAGACTTGGGGCCGGCGGGGCACAGACTCCGATAAGGGGAAGGGGCCTTGGGGCGCACGGTCCATAAACAAAATCGTCACTTCAAATATGCCGTAATTCATGGCTTTTCCGTAACTATTCTTAGAATCTTCAGGTCCTAAACTCCTTTCGATTTAAACGGCGAACTGTCTCCAAAAACATGCTTTATTTTTGAGCATTAGCGAAGAACTCACATTTTCTAATGCTCAAAAGGATGTTTTCCAAGCGAATGCATAGACTATTGTTTGAGCAGTGCAGCGCACGCGCTGCACGCGAGTTTAGTCGAGCATTCGCAATCAAAGGAAAACATCCTGAGCATTTAAGAAAATTTAGAGTTCGTAGGTAGCGAAAAAATAAAGCATGTCTTCGGAGACTTCGCCTGAAAAATCGAAATTCAAACAACGGACCTAAGACAGATTCTAAGAATAGTTATGGTAAAGCTCATGAAATTATCGGCACATATAAAATGTTCAGATTTTGTTTATGGACCGTGCGCCCCAAGGCACCCTTCCCCTTTCCGTAGTCTGTGCCCCGACGGTCCCAAGCCCGCAAAAAACGCGTGAAAATAAAAACTAGCCCTCGATTTCGTAGGGGTTAGCGGGGTGGTCGGGAACGCCGCGCTTGGTGAGAATCTGGATGAGGAGGCGGACGATACCTACTAGGATGAGGTAGCTGCCAACTGTGATGGATTTGCCGTAGTTAAGACGCTGCGGCATAAAGAGCGTGATAATGCCAATGTTCAGGCTGACAACGGCTATTGTTATCATACCGAAGCTTGCACCCTTCTTGATCTTTTCCTTGTGTTTAATGACAAACTGCACACTTGCAACAGCCAGACTAAAAAATACAATAGATACAAGCGCATTGGTCCATTTAGGTATTCTCTCAATATTAGATAATATAAAGACCATAAAGGAAAGCACAAAGATATGAAATACCATTCTTCCACGCTTAATAAACGCTTTTTCATCGCGAAGTCCTGCCTTAACAAGGCGCACTCCACTCCAGATAGCGCAAGAAAGAGCTACTCCTCCTCCGATAACAGTATAGACATCCTGAGGCGTAGCAAGGAATATGATTCCAAGGAGAATCAGAAAGGCATCAATAAGACCCTGCTGAGTCTTAAGCGCATCAAGTACCTTTATTTTCTCAAATTCTCTCCATAGTGAGCCAAAAAACTTGCCAAGAAGTATCTTGGTCTTACTCTCAGAACCTGCTGCAGACAGGATTATAGTACCAAAGTCGTGTATTCCGCTCTTTGATATATCTTCAAGTGATACTGCACCGCCTGATTTCATCGAATCGAACATGTCCTTGGTAAAAGCCTTTCGCTGCTCCATTGTGGCATTACCGATCCAATCATCTATAACCCTGTTAAGACCGGCACTTTCTTCTGTAACATGCTTGCGTTTTACAAAATGATCCCCTTCTACCTGCCAGGTCATACCGGAATGTTGTAAAAGCTTTGTGGCATCGCTTGCAACTATCTTGTGTGGAACAGGAAGTTCGAAAAGCATTCCGACTATACTGTAAGTAGGAATAATATGCGTAAGCTTCCACTTAATAGCTTCAAACTTCTTCATATCTATAAGTTCGGGACAAAATCCCGGTCCGTCGTTACTGTATATATGTTTAATTCTGTTCTGAACATCATCGGATATATGCATTGCCGCGTAAAGAGCGAGATTACCTCCCTTAGAGTGCCCTCCGACATATACATCACCGGAATACTTATTCAAAATATGATTAAGATATTTAACCGCAGCTTTCTGAGCCTTGATCTCCTCAAAACTGATCTGGAAGTCCATCCTCCAGTCATCAATTTCCATGGTAGTGCCTCTAAAAGAAACATATAGGGCGCCTCCCGGAAGATGAACTGTAAAAGCAGTTATCATCATATCCCTCTCTGTATCTTTTATATCAAGATAATCAGAAAGACGCAGTTCACCAAATCTCTTAGATGGTCCCATATAATATGGAACCCAGCCAAAATCGGTCTTGGGTGCACCTTCCAGATCATAGCTTTCAAGGAACTTTGCACACGCCTTTTTAATGCTGATACTTCCTTCTTCGTCCTTTCCGGGCACAATACCGGAAAAGTCATTATATACAAGAAGTGAAAGTGCAAGATTATCAACTTCATTTATGGGCGCTCTTCCAATTGTCAGATCTCCGCGCCATTTAATATAATTTATTACATTCGCCATTTTTTGCTCCAATGCATGTGAATTCAAAATCTATTACTATTATATTCTTCTTTAAAGCAAAAAAACAAATTGGCGAATAGTTTAAGACTAATGTCAACAAAAATACACTTGCTGATATGTCTACTCATTAGAGATATCAGCAAGTGCAACTCTAAACCAAAAGCTCTTTAAAAATACATATTCTATGGATGGTAATGTAGCATGCTAATTAATGCTTATCAACATGCGGTTTATTATAATCCACGTGAGTTTCTGTTACTTTGGGCTCAGGAACAAGTTCCGCAGTATCAGGAGTTGAAACAACGGGTACATCCGCCTTCGCCTTCTCCTCTTCACTGCATCCTGCTACTGCAAACATTGCCGCAAAGGCAACGCATGCGGCTATTAGTGCTGCTCTTCTCTTCACTTTAAAATTCTCCTTCCTTTTATAAAGCATTTATGTACTATTATTTATTAGGGTGACGGAACTCAACGATCTTCGCACTTTTTTTGAGAGTCTTGATCTTATCGATCAACTTCTGGTCATTTGTAAATTCAACTTTCTGACTTGGGTCATTAGACTCATTATAATATCCCCAAAGGCTATCATAATAAAGGAAATCCTTATGCACAATGTCCTTACCATCTTTAGATACAAGGTATGATTCGATTGCTTCATCACCGGTTGCAAAGATAATTCCGTTATCAGTTATGCTAATATCTCCGCCAGATCCTCCCGGATTAAGACGACCGATGCATCTTACTGCCCCGTCTACCACTGTGTAGAATTTCGCATTACTGCAATAGTTTGCAGCAGGATCATCTGACTCGGGGTCCTCGCGAGGATAAACAACATCTTCAGGATCATTTTTATTTTCATATCTATTATCAACCAGCATAACGTCTCCGTTATAGCCTTTAAGGTATACATGAGCAACCCAAGCATTATCACTAAGTGATCTCTCAAACTCTTCGAGAGTATTATACTTGGTAATTTCTTTAAAACCTTCCGTTCCCGATAAGCATGAGGTTTCATTCTCCTCCATTGGAACTTCAACTTCCTCTACTGTCTCAACATCTGTTGTCTCAGGAGCCTCTGCACCTGTTGACTGAGTGCTTCCGCATCCACTAAGCGCAAGCATTCCCGCAAATGCAATTCCTGTTGCAATCTGTAATGCTCTTTTCTTCATTTTAATTCTCTCCTTTTTCTGCGTTTTTTTAACATTGAAAATCCCAAGAGATTTTCTGTTATATAAAAAAGCATGAAGTATGCACAAACATACATCATGCATTTTTATTGAATAAATCCACTTTACTTACTTGATAGTAAAGTTAACACTTGGTGCATTATTACTATTATCATAAAGCTTTAGGTAAGCTTCATATCCTCCTACGAGCGGAGAAGTAATACCATTACTAGCAAGCATTCCTGCCAGCAAAATACCTGTGATTAATTGTGTTGATCTTCTTTTCAATTTTTCTCCTTTCCTAATACAAAGGTCACAATTAAGAAAGAAGAGGAATTAGTCTCTGTTTACTTAACATTATATCATCACTTTTTTCATACGTCCAGCTTTTTGTTGCAGAAACTATGCATGGTTATGCGGTTTCCTTTTTGGGGTATTTTGCAAATGTTAATTATTATTGTGTTTTTTACTTACAGAATAAGCTTCGCCTGTGCCTTCTTGTGGAACTTTTTATTGAATAAGTATTCCGAAATATTTTCTTATTCAATTAAAAAAAGCCTTCAGTTGAACCCTTCAACTGAAAGCTCTTTAAACGCACTTAAATAATCAAATATTAGCTTTTATCTTAGCAATGATTTCTTCATACTCAGCATCTGTAAGGAATTTCTCCTGAGGATTCATAGCAAATACGCCTCCCCACTCATATCCATCCTTGTACTTAGGAACAAGGTGCATATGAAGATGACAAAGTGTATCGCTGAATGCTCCGTAGTTAACCTTATCAGGGTTAAACGCCTTATGAATAGCATTGGATGCAGTACAAATATCCTCAAGAAAAGCCGCTCTGTCTTCCTTGGAAATATCAATCATCTCGCTTACATGATCCTTGTATGCAACAATGCAACGTCCAAGATGACTCTGCTCTTTAAAAAGAAAAAGTTTACTAACCTTAAGCTCGCAAATCTCAATTCCAAAAGCTGCAAGCTTCTCACCACCTGCACAATAAGGGCAATTATTATCTATCATTTTATTATCCTCTTTTCAAAAAAATATCTTTAAACTATCAGATTTAGCGCCATATAAAACTATATTTATTATAAAGCCTTCTTGATGGCAGCAAGAAGATCATCATACTCTTCAAATGCAGGAAGATCAGGATAATCAGCCTTGATCTTATCAGTTGAACGGAAAAGGAAGCCCGCCTTTGAAGCCTGGATCATAGCAAGATCGTTGTAGCTGTCACCGCTTGCAATTGTCTCATATCCAATAGACTGAAGTGCCTTAACTGTTGTGAGCTTGGAATTCTCGATTCTCATCTTGAATCCTGTAATCTCTCCATTATCAGCAACCTCAAGAGAGTTGCAGAAAATTGTGGGCCAGCCAAGCTTCTCCATAAGAGGAGTTGCAAACTGTGTAAATGTATCACTTATGATGATTACCTGAGTAGTCTTTCTAAGTTCATCAAGGAATTCCTTGGCACCGGGAAGGGGATCGATCTTAGCGATAGTCTCCTGAATCTCTTTAAGACCAAGTCCGTGTTCCTTAAGTATACCGATTCTCCACTTCATAAGCTTGTCATAGTCAGGTTCATCTCTTGTAGTCTTCTTAAGCTCAGGGATACCACTCTCCTTAGCAAATGCAATCCAGATTTCAGGCACGAGAACGCCTTCAAGATCCAAACATACGATATTCATAGTAATACTCCTATCTAAATCAACTATAATAATATAAAAATTGCACGCATCTGCAATTTTCACAATCCAAAGTCGATTTTAACACATTAAAGCATCATAGACAATAAAGAAAATACCTCATATTCCCAAATATCTTTAATAAAAGAAGCTTAAGCGATATAATACTTTTATTCATACATCAGGGAGAATATCCATGGAAGACAAAA
>JAEEGJ010002802.1_pt1 | contig 77934 bp, 62 predicted proteins | sample 8958761 | NCBI WGS metagenome assembly JAEEGJ01 (sample SAMN16246546, study PRJNA631951) | gut metagenome | biome: gut microbiome; feature: rumen; material: RS-attached | host: Bos | place: Iran: Karaj | collected 2018-10 | reverse complement strand
CAGAATAGAATTCAATTCAAATTAATTTCGTAGTTTTGCCAATTATTTCACATCGATGGCCATTCCAAAGGAAACAGTGGAGCAAATCCTACAAGCCGCTCACATTGAGGAGGTTGTAGGCGAGTTCGTCACGCTGAAAAAGCGTGGGTCGAACCTGTGGGGCAATTGTCCTTTCCACAACGAGAAGACGCCGTCGTTCAGTGTCAATCCTGCGCGAAACATCTTCAAATGTTTCGGTTGTGGCAAGGCGGGCGACTCGGCCAAGTTCCTCATGGAACACGAGCATTTCACCTATCCCGAAGCGCTGCGTTACTTGGCGAAGAAGTACAACATCAAAATCGAGGAGAAGCAACAGACTGCTGAGGAAATCATGCAGCAGAGCATCCGCGAGAAGATGTTCAACATCAACGAGTTTGCCGACAAGTATTTCGTTGATACGTTGTGGAACACTGAGGAAGGTAAGTCCATCGGCCTTGAATATTTCCGCGAGCGTGGTTATTTCGACCCAATCATCGAAAAATTCCATCTTGGTTACAATCCCGCCAAATGGGACGCCTTCACCGAACATGCCAAGAAAAATGGCTATTCTGACGAGCTTTTGGAGCAAATCGGCCTGTCCATCAAAGGACAGAACGGCCTTTACGACCGCTACCATGGCCGCGTGATGTTCCCCATCCACAGCCTCACGGGACGCGTCATCGGTTTCGGTGGACGTATCCTTTCCAACGAAAAGAAAAGCCCGAAATACCAGAACTCGCCCGAGTCGGAGATCTACGACAAGAAACAGACGCTCTACGGCATCTATTTCGCCAAAAACGCCATCGCCAAACAGGACGAGTGCATTCTCGTTGAAGGTTATTTCGATGTGTTGCGCATGCATCAAATTGGCATCGAGAATGTGGTGGCCAGCAGTGGTACCTCGCTGACGATGGAGCAGATTCGCCTCGTGAAGCGCTACACGAAGAACATCACCATGCTTTACGACGGCGATGCGGCGGGTATCCATGCCGCACTGCGTGGTACCGACATGATCCTCTCTGAGGGTATGAACGTTCGCGTGGTGGTGCTGCCCCCTGAGCATGACCCCGACACCTTTGGCAAGGAGTTTTCGGTGGAATATGTCAGCAACTACTTGAAAGAGAATGCGAAAGATTTCATCCGTTTCAAGACAGAATTGTTGCTTAAGGATGCCGAGAACGACCCCATCAAGCGGGGGCAGGTGATTCGTGACATTGTGGAGACCATCTCCGTCATCCCCGACAGCATCTTCCGCATCACCTACGTGAAGGAATGCAGCCGCCTCTTGGACATGCCCGAGCAGACGCTCACCAACGAGCTGAACAAGATTCTCAGGGCGAAGATGAAGAAAACCTTGGGCATTGAGGATAATGTGGTTCCCGAGACGGAAACCACGACAGTGCCTAAGCAAGAGGAAACCGTCGAAGAGCAGCTGCCTGCAGGTTATTATCAGGAACGAGAGTTGGTGAAACTGCTACTGATGTACGGTAAAGAAATGATTGTGGACGAGCGCATTGACGAGGAAGGACAAAGGATTTACGAGCAAGTTTCTGTGGCACAATTCATTATTGATGACTTGAAAAACGACGGTTTCGTTTTCACCAACGCCGTCAACAAGAAAATCTTCGACATTTTCGACCATGCCATTGATGAAGGTCCTATTCCTGAAGGCCATTATTTTACCTCCAACGAGGACGAAACCATTGCGCAATTGGCCGTCGACCTGCTGTTTTCACCATACAAACTCGACAAATGGGATAAATACAGCATTTTTGTTAAACAGGAAGAGAACAATCTGAGAAACACTGTATTATCTTCGCTTTACCGCTACAAGGACCTTATCATTGAAGACCGTCGCAAGGCCGTTGAGGAGGAACTGAAAACCACTGAAAACTTGGACGACCAACTCATTTTGTTGAAGCGGAAAAAAGACCTCGACGACATCCGCATGCAGATTAATAAGGTGTTGGGGACTGTTATAGTCAAATGAATTGAAAAAAAACGTACTTTTGCAGCCCAAATTCAAACAATATGTTTAACAGGCGTAAAAAGTGGCGTGTGCCGGCCGGACAGGAACCGACAGCATTGGACAAAAAGGTGATGGCGATGGAGGCCAAGGGCGCGATGGTGCCCAAACGAAGCCTCATCCGCACCCCTGAGGAGATTGAAGGTATCAAGAAGAGCGGCGTCATCAACACGGCCATCCTCGACCTCGTGGGCGAGAAGATCCACGCCGGCATGAGCACGTTGGAAATCAACGACCTGGTGCATAACTACACTATTGAGCATGGTGCCATCCCCGCCACTTTGGGTTACGAAGGCTTCCCAAAAAGTGTGTGTGTTTCCGTGAATGAAGTGGTCTGCCATGGCATCCCTTCCGCCAAGGAAATTCTCAAGGAGGGTGATATCGTCAACGTGGACTGCACCACCATTTTGAATGGCTATTATGCCGACGCCTCGCGCATGTATGTCATCGGTAAGACCTCAGCTCGCAAGCAGAAATTGGTTGACGTCGCTAAGGAATGCCTCTATGTGGGCATGGAGGCCGCCAAGCCTTTTGGTTTTGTAGGCGACATCGGCAATGCCATCCAGCAACACGCCCACAAGAACGGTTTCAGCGTGGTGCGCGACCTTTGTGGCCATGGTGTGGGTGTCAAATTCCACGACGACCCTGAGGTGCTGCACTATGGCAAGAAGGGCACAGGCATGCTTCTTGTCCCCGGCATGGTGTTCACCATCGAGCCGATGATCAACATGGGCACGTGGAAGGTCTTCGTCGACAGCGCCGACGGTTGGACCGTCATCACCGAGGATGAACTGCCCTCCGCACAATGGGAGCACACCTTCCTGATGACGGAGACAGGGTTGGAGATTTTAACCCATTAAGCGTTTTTTCGCGTTATCGCCTCCCTCATCGGATGGATGATTGCCTTTGTGATGTTTTTCATTTCAATAACTATTCTTCCGAATAATCCATCACAAGGCGAACAGATGCGCCAAACTCTCGGTTGTTGACATCCACGTCACGTTGTTTTTCGCCCACAACAAAATACATTGAATAGGCCATGTCGTTGAATTGGGCGGTTGAAGCCCAATATATGCTACCCGTCTGGACATAAAGAACCTGTGTGCCTTCTGCACGTATGCCTGCAGCAGGCAAAAAGACTACACCGTTGGCCTCGAGTACGGTCCAATCCGCTAATGAGACCATGTTGTTCGTGAAATCAGCCAAATATTTGTCGGGCTCGTTGATAGGATACGATCCATCCCAGTCATCGGGGAAAAGGAGCATGCCATTGGTGCCGTCAACAACTGCCGTGGCGAAGTGGATGCCAGTGGTTGTGACGCGCTCCGACATCAAATAGCTCCACTCCTCTCGACGCAGTGTGCGCCAACCGATGTTTTCGGTGTTGCCGCCGTTGCTGATGGCATTGTAGCCCCAATCGGCCTGACCTGTCTGGTCATAGAGATTGTTGCGACCATTGCCATAGGCATAATAGTCGCTGTAATGCTCGCTGGTCGACCACGGCTGATAGGCGTTGGCGCCGTGGTTGTAGCCGCTGGTGCCCCAGCCGAAGAGGTCGATCCAACCGTCGTAGGTCTCGTTGATGTTGGCGTTGCCTTCCCCGATGTAGTCCGACTGGCGCTCGGCAAAACGCCAAGTGCCGGTAGAGGCCTGGTATTGCAGGTTGCCTTGGCTGAAGCGCACCTGAAGGGTCGCGCTCACCGAGAAAAAGCCTTGCGTGAGCCCTTCTGGCGTTTCGGGGTCTGGTTCGGGTTCATCGCCTCCGCCGTTGCCGGCCAAAGTAGTGAAGGTGTTGTCTTCACCATAATAGTATTCCGACTCATACAGCGCGTAAGCCCGCACATGGTACTGCGTCTCGGGCAGCAACCCTTCGAGTCTACAATTGAAGGGTTCGTTGGTAACCGTGGTGGAAAGGTGGCTGTCGGTGGCTACTGGGTTTTCCTCTGTGCCCCAGCAAACGCCAAGTTCGGCAATCTTGGCCGTACCCGTTGCGGTGACATGGCCGCCGCATTGCGCCGTGGTAGCGGTGATTTCGGTGGGCGCATAGGTGGTCACCTTGATTTCAATGTTGTTTTCGTTATTCTCGGGGTCTTTGCAACCCGTGAAGGCCGTTGCCAGCATGAGGGCAAGCAGGCCGATTCTCTTTGTTCTGTTCATTGTTTCTTTGTTTGTGATTTAGACAGGCTAATTATAAATTCATATCCAACTTGTGTTTTCGAATCATAAGTTCATCAATCCACATCTCACCTTTGATAATAGGCATAAGATTTTGTCGAATAAACAATGCTGCTTCTTCCAATGTATAGCATGATTTATCTACATGAAAACCGAATTCTTCAAAATAATCATCAACTTGGTGGCTCACTCCATTTCTGGATTGTGTTTAAAAACCGATGCTGAAAGTCATCCCCAATGCGGTTTGGTCTTGTGGCAGTTGGCATCTCATCAGTGAGGGGGAAAGGTGGAAGGCGACCTTTTGCTTGTCTATATTGTATTGTCCCATTATGCCTTCCAGTTTCTTTTTGCCGTTGCCTCTGACAATATAGCCTATGGTAAACATATCCACTCCCAAACCAGCGACAACTGAACCTAATATAATTCGGACCAATGACTCCCTATTAATATGGTAATCATATACAAAATACGTCAGTCCCGCATAACCCAGTCCTACACCGAAAGTGGTCCATCCGATGGTTTTCACCAGATTGCCTGTACGGTACAAATACCTGGCATTATCATACTGATAGAACAATTCCAAGCCCAGCAATGTCTTTAATTCTTCATCGGTAAGAAGATGGGAGCCAGGGGTATTGTAAGTCTCCCCGAAATACAGTTTCTCGCGATGCATTTTCATGGGCAAGCCCTCGTAAGCATCCAAAGTGGGATTCTCTTGTGCATTGGCAAATAAACCGCTAAATACCAATACTAACAATAACAGTCTAGATTTAACTTGTTCCATAACATTTTTTTTATTGATTTTTATTGTATTAAGTAAGTGTTCAAAAATAAACTACATTATCTTTTGACTTTGGGACACTGGACCTCGGGACTTCGAGATTATTTGATTTATTTTTCTGATATGCTGATTGTTTTCGCATTGCAAATGCTGATATTCTAGGTTGGCGGATTGCAAATCCGCCAGAACAGGCAATTTTTATTGAATAAACAATAGGTAAATATATCCAACAATAGGTAAAGAAAAAGATTTCAAGACAAAAAGAAGAAACCACGGCCGGGTCGTTTTTTTCTTTCCTCTTTCGTCCAAAGACTTAAATCTTTCAGCTACCTTCAAATATCGTTTCCTAAAAACGAAAAGAAAATAATTGAGAAGCATTATTAATGCAACAATGACGTAAAAAAGCCACGTTGGGAAAACCATAAATTGTGAAACTCTAAACCAATATTTTAACACAAACATGAAAGACATTACCATGTTTATCGACATAACCGAAAAGAGAAGTGCCGAAAGAATGGCAGGCCCTAAAGGATGTTCTTCTCCTCCGTACTGTTTCCCGACTCTCACAAAGATGGAATAGAATAATGTGTCTAAACTATTTCTCATGATTTGTCTTATCTATTATTTGTTTTCATGTTATTCAAGTAATCATAACCTTCGTCAAACCCTCCGTATGCATTGACGACCCCCAAGACAAATGCACCTGTAGCAACAACAGGACCTGCAAAGACTGTAGCAGCTCCAAGCACAGATCCAACAACGACTTTTGTGACATTTCCAAGACTAGGGTCGTTCCAAGCTATGAGCAGGTCGGGAATTTCGGAAACAACAACAAAAGCCCCACCTAATACTTTACTGGTAAGAGAGAGAGTCTTCATTGTAGCTTTTGAAGCAGCACCATCCACAGCCGTTGCGATGCCTCCGCCTGCCTCACCTACATTCGTAAAAGTTTGTTTCGTTGTTTCATTTTTCTTATTATTAGCACTGCCGCTTCCCGGTGGGTCATCAGGTCCACAAGCCAAATGCATCGCATGGTTCAGTCCCGAGCAAATAAGTCCATTGCACATACCTTCCCAGAAATCTCCTCCTGCCATCGAGGCGCTCACGCCGCCTGAAAGACCGCCTGCCGCCACCATGGCCGCCTTCGTCCAAGAGTCCGGAACATGGAACTCCTGGCAGCTAATGCCAGTAATCGTACTCACAAACGAGGCCGCTGCTCCCGAGGCAAAGCCGCTCCAGAACTTGCCTCCGCGTGCTTCCGTGGATATACCGCCCATGATGTGAGTATTAGATTGCATATTAAACGAGATTTATTGATTCTGCTTTGATTATTTTGCCCATGGAAGACCGAAGAGAGCAATTAATATGACCATCGTAAATAAAGAGGCTATTGAAAAAACGAGGCACAAAAATGATCTATCAAGTCTCTTGTTTTCATTTTCTCCATGAAACATTTCTTTGATTTGCAAATAACGTTTCTTATAAAGAAACAGCCATCCATTAATGCCAACGTCTACAATGGCAATGATGATGAAAAAGACATCCGATGGAGGTGAAAAAGGCAAAACGAATCTTGCTATTACATAAAGCAAAGTTAAAAAATTAGCAAAACATAATACAGTTATTGGAATTAAGGCTGCTATTGCGGCAAAACTATCCGTTTCTTCTCTTCCAAGACTGTCTTTCTTCTCTATTCGGAAGAAGAAATAGAATAACCTATAATATACTTTTAATATTTTTTCTGTTATTATCATCGTTTTTATTCTTTGTAAGATACTATGTTACCCGTCCCAGCGGATTTGCTTGCAAAGATATGTATTTATATGTTACCGTGCAAGAGTTTCCCGCAAAAATAGGAAATACTAATCAGAACTGGAAATAAATGAACGACTGTAGGTCGGCCGTGATGAACTGGTAGATGACGAATACGATGATGGCGCAGACCACAATCATCAGCGGGATGGGCATCTTGGCAAACCAGATGCGGTAGCGCCGCTTGAAATTCTCAGGCAACCAATGGATAACCAGCCCTATCACGATGAGGATAAACACATTGCGATAGTGGGTAATGATGTCGGGAATCCTGTTCAAGTCCCAATGGCTGCCCATCTGGTTGACCATATTCTTGGCCGTGTTCCACGCCGTTTCGTTGGCCTCGGCAGGGTCGAGGTTGGAACCGCTGCGGAAGAAGAGTCGCGTGAAGGTGATGAAAGTAAAGGTCTGGAAAATAGCCCACGCATCTTGTAGCCATTGCCAAGGCTTTTTCCCTCCGAATAGGTTGTAAGTCATGCGGATGATATTCCCACATAAGACGATGAGGCACCACACGCAAAGCACATAAAACACGGGTTGGGGCGTGTAATAGCAAAGCAGCTTTAGTCCGGCGGTTACAATAAGAATAAACAAGGTGCGCACATACACATTCCAATCTTGCCAAAAACGGTAAAACACCATTCCAAGCCCGTTCAGGCCACCCCATATCATGAAATTCCATGAGGCTCCATGCCACAATCCACCTAGCAGCATCGTGTCCATCCTGTTGATTTCGGTGGTGATTTTTCTTCGTTTTTTAGGAACGAAAATGGCCACAACCCCTAATGTCAAAGCGATGGCACCAACGCCGACAGCCACCCATAGGCTGTTGGAGAGGAAAACCGCGATGGCTGCAATCACGATGATGATGCAGAACGAGCCAAAGGTGGCTTTGCGGTTGCCTCCCAAGGGGATGTAGAGATAGTCTTTCAGCCAGCGCGACAGCGACATGTGCCAGCGGTTCCAAAACTCAGCGGGGCTCTTGGCCTTGTAGGGCGAGTTGAAGTTCTTGGGCAGATAAAAGCCCATCAGCATGGCCACGCCGATGGCGATGTCGGTGTAGCCCGAGAAGTCGGCATAGACCTGCAACGAATAACCGAACAAGGCCATCAGGTTCTCGAAGCCTGTAAACATCAAGGGCTGTTCAAACACGCGGTCGATGAAGTTGATGGCGATGTAGTCGCTGAGCACGATTTTCTTCACCAATCCGTTCATGATCCAAAAGACAGCGATACCAAACTGACGGCGACTGAGGAAGTATTTCTTGTGCAGTTGCGGGATGAATTCGTTGGCTCTCACGATGGGACCGGCCACCAGCTGCGGGAAGAAGCTGACATAGAAGCCGAAGTCGAAGATGTTTTTCACAGGTGAGATGCGCTTGCGGTAGACATCCATGATGTAGCTGATGGCTTGGAAAGTGTAGAACGAGATGCCTACGGGCAGCAGGATGGAGTCAACGCTGAAGCGGTTGTCGCCCGTGATTTGGTTGCCTACCCATGAGAACACGTCGAACACACGGAATTTCAATCCAGTAAGGTTGTTGAGGACATCTGTAAGGAAATAGGCGTATTTGAAGTAGAAAAGTGTGAACAGATTGACAATGACGCTGATGGCCAACACTATATTCCGGCTCCCGTCTTTCTTTCGCGAATGCAGCCATTTGCCCGCCAAGAAATTATATAAAGTGATGAAAATCAGTATTAAAGTGAAGAGCCCGCTGGTTTTGTAATAGAAGAACAAGCTGACGAAAAACAAATAGGTGTTGCGGAGCAGACACTTGTTTTTGAACAGGCAGAAAAAGGCGAACACGATGGCGAAGAACGCCCAGAAGTAAAACTGGGTGAACAACAAGGGATGTGCCTTGTCGAACGAAAACAGATTTTTCAGGAAATCCAATGCTATTTCAGGAAAAGTCAACATGTCACGGTCGTTTTGCAGTGGATTTAATGTGTTCTATATATCTATCAATGAAGGCATTGTAAAGCAAATCGCCCAACAGCCTGTAGCCTTCGTTGGTGAAATGCACCTTGTCTTTCTTGGCCAAGCCGGCGTCTTCCCATTCCTTCATCGAATTCAGTCCGCCCATGATGTCGAATTGGTCCCACACGGCAGCATTGTACTTTTTCCCCATTTCCATGAAGGCCTGTCGCGCTACCAAACCGTTTTCGTTCACCTGGTATTTGTTTTTCCTTATCCTTTTGAAGCTGTCGTTGTTGGTCATGAAAAGCATGGCACAATCAGGATTGACGCGTTGGATGATTTTGATGAGTTCCTTGTAGTTCTGCTTGAAAATCCACTTGTCGAAGTCTTTTTCTGCCGCGTCATTGATGCCGATGCCAAAGATGACGAGGTCGGGCTTGATCAAGGCAAGGTCGCGTTCGAAGTCTTCGCAGCGCAAATAGGAAGGCACACTGGCTCCGTTGACGCCTATGCCGTGCACATTGATTCCCGTTTTTTCGCTTTCCAACAGAATGCCGGTGATGGTGAACTCACCAGGGATAGAGTCGAAATAGATATGGATGGAATCGGTATAGGAAGGCAAGTCGAAAGTGTAGGAGGATAGTTGTTCGTCACGATGGGCCCGAATAGTGGTTCCGTCGTAGCTGACCAAGGGTTCCACATTGACGGTATCGGCGAACCCAAGAAGGGTCACCTTGTTAAAATCGAAAACAGGCGGCATGAGGGAAGGATATCGCTCACGGGTGATGATGCTGACGGAGGCGATGGAGTCGGCGGTGGTGATGGCAGCCCCTGCCAGTCCCATCCGTTTTTCGTTTTCATTTTTCACGGCATTGCGGCAATAATTCCATGAGCCGGTATATTTCACCATGTAATAGGAAGGGTTGTTGGTGCTGCCGGCTGAAAATGGGAAGACGAAACTCTGTCCGCCAATCAAATCAGTGCCAATGCTTAATAAATTGTCGCGAAACTGTTGCGTGAAAACACCCGCCTGCACATGTGAACCGCCGATGTGCATGATGGTGACATTGCCATCGCCCAAAAACAGGACGGAATCCAGTTTTTGGAAGAACTGTTCCATAGGCAGGCTGTCGCCTGGATAGACAATCCGATTCCGTTCAAAATGCGTGAACGGGTAGTTTGGGACCTTTTTTGTCAAAGGTCGCGTCTGACCAAAGGCTGTCAGCGTTGCTAATGCCCAAAAAAGTATGACGAGGATTCTTTTCATCGTTTGGATTGGGCATAAGGTTGATAGATGGGTAAATGCTTTCTGTAGGCTTCTCTAATCGAATCCTCGGTTTTGTCGCTGTTGATAAAGTCGATGACGTATTGGGAGGGCACATGCTTGCGCAGTTGGTAGAAGTCGTAATAGGTGGTGAACGACTTGGCCAAGTCGGAACCGATTTCCTGTGCGCCGTGGAACGTGAAGTGAATATGGTCGGGGCCAGCCAATGCGGGTTTGTGTTTCACCCATTGCACCATCGAGCCTTCGCCGCCCATCACATGAAACATATCCCAATAGGCAATGTTATTGCGCAGGGCCATCGAGCGAAGAGAGTCGTTCAGCTCTGGAAGACCTTTCCATGTGCCTAACTTTCCATTGTAGCTCTTGCTCATGTCGGCAGGACCGATGAATATCAATGTAGCTTGCGGAGCCACACGTTTCACATAGTCGATTTGTTTCTCCAATTCTCTGGTATAGGCTGAAATACTATTGGAGGAGGTGATGCCGGGCATTCTGTTTCCGCCAAATTGCAGGATGATCAGTCGGGTGTCGAGAAGGGCGAAAGACTGCCGCATGGTGGGCTCGTCGATGCGGGTGAATATGGTTCCCGAACATCCGCGCAAAGCTACATTATCGATGGCCACGCCTGGTTCACCGTCGAGCAGGATGGCATAGATTTCGGCATTACCCTTGAAGTTGATGGTACCGCGCTTCACATTGACAGGAAGATTCCAGGTGATGAGGGATACGCTGTCGTTGGCGGGCAGGATCTTAGGCTCCAAATTGAGGGAATCGCATTTCAAGGTAGCCTTAAAGCCATTGCTGTTTCTTCCCAAAAGCACCGACACGGTTGAAATCATCTTTGAGTTCTCGAAGGCGCGCGAGTGGCTGGTTTGGATGAACGAAATGGAACCCTCGCCTTGCACTTGGGCAAATTGGGTCATCACTCCATAGCGGTTATGTGGAGCACGACGCGTGCTTTCGTCTCCATATAAGGTGTAACGAATGAGGTTGGAGCATTGCTGCGAAACGGATATGGTAGGCACAGCTTGGATGGCTGGAATCATGTTAGGCCCCGAACCTCCGAAAAAATCCTGCAGTTTTTGGCGAAGGACAGAAGAAATGCGGTCCATTTCAATCTGAGAGTCGCCATAATGCATCACCCGGTAGGTTTTCCCTTCCCCTTTGGCTTGCTCGAATAAGTAGAACAGCGAGTCGAAATACTCGTAGTCATCCTGAGGCAGATAGATGCGGTTGGGGTTTTCCTTGAGGTAGCTGCGGAAGAAACGCAAGCTATCGAGCAGTGATTCGGAATAGTTCATCACAAAGCTCTTGTTCACCTTGTCGATGACATCATCCACGTCGACGGTCTTGTCTTCACTAGGATTCTTGGCTTCTGCGTATGAGGGGAAGCGGAGGTTGCGGTTCTCGACCTGAATGCCTTCTTCTGGGAAAAAGAACCAAACGATTCCAAGCAGGGCAATCACCGAAATGATGAAAATCAATATGCGTATGGGCTTCATTTTTTTATTATCAATTCTTGATCCTCCCGGATAAAGTCACTTTCCAGGTGGTTCCATTCAATTAATTCTGATATTGTAACATGGTGTTTTTTGGCGATATGACTCAGTGTGTCACCTTTTTTCACCTTATATATTATGTTCTTTTCTTTACTTTTCGGCTGTTTGTCATGTTTTTTGGGCTCTTCTTTGACCGTTTGTTTTGGCTCTTCCTTAATGGTAGGTGCTTCAACGACGGTCTCCTCATAGAGTTGAGTCTCAATGTCAGCAAACTGTTTCGCGACTTCCTTGGGCAATACTAAAGGATAGTGTTCAATAGGAACGAAGACATCTGAACGGTAGACGGGATTCAGTGCTTTAATCGTTTCCACAGAAAGCCCTGTTTTCTGTGCCAAGACTTCGATGGAAATGGGTTGTGAAAAACTGATTTCGGTGGTTTCCTGCTCTTTGGGTAAGGTGTCTCCAACCTGATGGTCGTGGTAAACGCATACACAAGCAATGAAATCGCTGATGATTTCGGAGTTAGGGATCAGTTTTTGGTCGTAGAAATCCCATAATTCGGGGTCTTTCTCGCTTTTCGAGAGGGCATGTTGCAGTGCGTTGGGGCTGCTTGAGAAAGCCAGGATGGCATGCCACCAGTCGTTGTATTTTTCATGAAGGTCCGAAAGATAGTCCAAGGCGGCCTTGGTGGAGGCTTCAACGGAATAGCGCTCATCATGCCGTTCATCGATGATTAGGCCGTAATGCATTCCTGTTAAAGCAGGCATGGCCCAAACCCCGCAGCGACCATCATGATGATAGCCGGGCTGCATCTCAGAAAATGCCAAGGGTAAATACTTCAGCTCCAAGGGGAGGTTACGTGTTCCTAATTCTTCTTCAATGAAGGCCTCGTGAGCCAAGAACGATTCCGGCAAGGATTTCTGGTTGTATTTTTCGATAGATTTGTCCAAATCATGGTGATAAGGAAGAGAGATTTCTTTTTCTATCGTTTTCAGCTCTTTAGTAATAGCGTTGGAACCCGACGATACGCAACAATTGTTGGCCGTCAGGCAGAAAAACATGGATAATGATATGACTAACGCTCTAAAACTCATCTTATTACAGGTTCGAATGCTATCGCACTTCCTCTTTTGAAAAGAGAAGGCAAAAATACGGAAATTGTTTGGAATAGGGACGGGCTTTTTTGCTACTTTTGCAACCGTTTTTTTCTCATTTCTCTTTTTTTATTATATGCATCAGACGGATAGAACTTTAGAATTGGAAACTAAGAGTATCAGAAGATTACTTTGGATTTATGCATTGCCATCAATCGTAAGCCAAATTATCGCTTCGATTTACAACATAGTCGACCGTGTGTTCTTGGGTCAGTGTGTTGGGGCTTTGGCCATTGCAGGCCTTGCCATCACCATGCCCATCATGAACATTATCCATGCTTTTGGTTCTTTGGTGGGTGTGGGCTCTTCGGCGCGCATGTCGATTGTGCTAGGCAAGAAAGATTACAAATGGGCAGAAGACATTTTAGGCAACAGTATGCTGTTGACGTTTATCTTTGGTTTTCTTTTTGTTTCGGGAGGCTATCTTTTCATGGACCGTATTTTGACTTTGTTTGGCGCCTCCGATGATACTATTGCCTATGCCCGTGAGTATATGGACATTGTGCTGCCGGGTATGTTCATGACCACTGTGACTTTCAATTTGACGGGTTTGATTCGTGCTACGGGTTATCCTATCAAATCCATGTGGATTTTGGCAGGAGGTGCCATACTCAATATAGTGCTTGATGCCTTGTTCATTTTCGTGTTGGATTGGGGCATCGGAGGTGCGGCTTGGGCTACCACAATCTCTATGACTTGCTCGGGTATTGTAGCCGTTTGGCATTTCCTGCAGCGGAGCTCGTTTATCCGCTTCCGTCGTCATTCCTGGAAGCCGAAGCTTTACATATTCCGTAACATTCTGCTTATCGGCATGAGTCCTTTTCTGATGAATGTGGCGGCCTCTGGCGTGGTGGCTTTGCTGAATCGGCAGCTGATACGTTATGGTGGTGACCTTGCTGTGGGAGCATACGGTATCGTGAACACTTTCGGCAGCCTCAGCGTGATGCTGATCCTTGGCGTGTGCCAAGGCATGCAACCCATCGCAGGCTATAATTATGGTGCGGGTCATCCAGACCGGTTGAAGTCGGTTTATACGTTGACCATGAAAATCAATGTGCTGATAGGCTTTGTCGGAGCCTTGCTTGCTTTGACCATTCCAAGCCTTTTGCTGCGAGCTTTTACCACCGACGATGCGCTGATTGAGATTGCTGTACCCGCTATGCGCTTCATGATGGTGATGTTTCCTTTGGTAGGTTTCACCATCACCAACTCCAACTTCTTTCAAAGTATCGACAAACCTTGGATTGCCATTGTCACCAGCCTTTCGCGTCAGGTGTTGTTTCTTGCCCCGATGATCTACATCATTCCGCCACTCTTTGTCAATATGGGCGGATTGGGACTGACGGGGGTGTGGGCTTCAATGACCATCTCTGATATGATGGGTGCATTGCTTGCTTTTGTCTTGATGTTGTCCCAAAGAAAAGTGTTTAGACCAATAGAATGATGGATACCTCGAATGCCATACCTACCGTCACCAACACAAAAATTCTGGATTCTTGCATCGTCAAGAGCAAAAGCGCCATGCGTGATTATTTGCAGGAATTGCGCGAGTCTGTACCACCTGAAATGGCTGTTTGTCAACGCGATATAGAGTCACAGGTGCGTGAATGGAGGTCGCATAACTTCTTCTATAGGATACACATTTTCCGCAGCCGCACCAAAGACGTAGACCTTGAACTGAAACAAGCTTGGTATCGCGAGCTCTTCTGTCGGATAGTGAGTTTCTTTTACTTTTGGGACAATGATTAAACAAGCTATTTGTTCAAGTTTGGGATTGATTCTGTATATTTGCGCCAAAATAAAACAACATTCATGAACAATTCTTTCACCATAGGAGGTCAAATAGTCGACCTTGTCAACTCAAGGATTTTTTCGGGGGTTGTCGTTGTCGAAAACGGGAAGATTAGCAAAATAGAGGAAAAAGCGGTAGGCAACACACGGTATATCATGCCAGGCTTCGTCGATGCGCATGTGCATATTGAAAGCTCGATGCTGGTGCCGTCAGAGTTTGCCCGGCTGGCCAGCTGTCATGGTACGGTTGCCACCGTCAGCGACCCTCACGAAATAGCCAATGTACTTGGCAAGGAAGGTGTTCGTTATATGATCGACAACGGCAAAAAGGTGCCGTTCAAGTTTTTCTTTGGTGCTCCCAGCTGCGTGCCTGCCACAGCCTTTGAGACGGCCGGTGCTTCTCTCAATGCTTCGGATATAGAGGAACTGATGGCTTCCGACGATATTTATTATCTTTCAGAGATGATGAACTATCCCGGTGTTATCTTCGACGATCGTGAAGTCATGGAAAAGATAGCTTCGGCAAAGCGATATGGCAAGCCCATCGACGGACATGCTCCCGCTGTAACGGGCCCCGATTTGCAGAAATATGTGAGTGCGGGCATCACTACCGACCATGAGTGTTTCCGTCTTGAGGGAGCCTTGGAAAAAATCGGTCTTGGCATGAAGATCCTCGTTCGTGAAGGCAGTGCGGCCAAAAATTTCGATGCGTTGATTCCATTGATGGCCACACATCCCGACAAGTTGATGTTCTGCTCCGATGACAAGCATCCTGATGAATTGGATGATGGTCATATTGATGTGTTGGTTCGTAAGGCTATAGCATTGGGCTACAACGTGTTGGATGTACTTAAAGCGGCTTCACTCAATGCTGTGAAACATTACAAGCTCAATGTCGGAATGCTCCAATTAGGCGATGATGCCGACTTCATCGTGGTCGACGACCTGCACAGTCCGGTGGCCAGACAGACTTATATTAGAGGCGTGCTGGTTGCCGAAAATGGTGTGTCGAACATCAAATACAAGGAAACCGAGACTCCCAATCGGTTTGAGGCCCATTTCCTTTATGCCGATGACCTTTTTGTGCCTGATGAGGGGAAGCGGATCAAAGTTATCGAGTGCTTTGATGGACAGCTGATTACGAAATCGTTTTTTGCTGAGCCGAAAGTTGAAAACGGTGGCATTGTTAGCGATGTGGAGCGCGATATATTGAAACTAGTCGTCGTCAACCGTTACAAACCCACAAAACCTGCAGTTGCCTTCATCAAGAATTTTGGCCTGCAACGTGGCGCTTTAGCTTCGAGTGTGGCCCATGATAGTCACAACATTGTGGCAGTGGGTGTCACCGACAATGACATCCTTCATGCTGTCAACCTGCTCATTGAGCATGGGGGTGGCGTGACGGCCTATTGCAATACAGAGATGGTGGCAGTGCCCTTGCCCGTTGCGGGACTGATGAGCAATGAGGACGGCTACGAGGTGGCCGCCGCCTATCAAAACGCCGATGCTTTGGCAAAACGCTTGGGCTCAAAGCTTTTCGCACCGTTTATGACCTTATCTTTTATGGCATTATTGGTCATTCCCGAGCTGAAACTCAGCGATAAGGGTCTGTTTGATGTCAAGCAATTCGGTTTCATTTCAGTTTTTAAGGAATAATGCAGTTACGACAATGCCAACCTGCTGATTTACAAGTTATCATTGACTTGAATGAGGCAATATATGCCGCGTTACCCGACAAGTCGGTGCTGCGTCATAATTCGCCCGAGATGATAGCTTCCTGTCTAGAAGAGCCTAATGTCACTTTGGGCGTTTGGGATGGTGATTTGTTGGTGGCCATAGGGATGCTCTATGTACCACAATGTATTGAAGAAGACCATTTCCACGACTTGGATTTGCAAGGCGATTACAAATCGGCAAACCAGAAATTGTTTTTGGTGAGAGACCGCTATCGTGGCTTGGGATTGCAGAGAAGACTCATTCGAGAAGTGGAGAAAACAGCAGTTGCACGGGGTTATAATCTGCTTTGCACTACGGTAGCACCAAATAACGATTTCAGTATCAATAACTTTCTCAAAGAAGGTTATGTGTATGCCAAAACTGAAATGAAATATGGAGGGTTGGTTAGGAATTTGTATTACAAGGTGTTATAGGATGTTCAATCTATAAGCGTCTTGCTTCACAAAAATCGCCAGCATGATGGTGAACGCCAGCATGCTTGAGCCGCCATAGCTTAGGAAGGGCAATGGGATGCCGATGACAGGCACCAATCCAATGGTCATCCCGATATTGATGGCCACGTGAACAAACAAGATGCCAGCGATGCCATAGCCATAAACACGACTGAAGGTGGAGCGTTGTCGTTCGGCCATGAATATGATTTTCACCAATAGAACTATATACAGTAGTACGACGATAGAGGTCCCAAGGAAACCGCCCTCTTCGCCTACCGTACAGAAAATGAAGTCGGTGTGTTGCTCGGGGACAAAATCATACTTGGTTTGGGTACCCTGAAGGAAGCCTTTGCCAGTCAGGCCGCCCGAGCCAATGGCGATTTTCGACTGGTGTACATTATAGCCTACGCCTTTCGGGTCGTCGAGCTGGCCTAATAGCACCAAAATTCGGTTCTGTTGGTGATCCTGAAGCACTTTGTTGAAGGCATAGTCTACAGAGAAGACAAAAGCAAACATGAATGCAAAAACAGCCACCATCGTCAAGAGCCCCTTCTTCTTGTTCAGCAAGTAATAGGTTAACGTGAGGACGAATAAGCTGCCTAAAATGATATACATGATTTTTTGCGACCAAATCAGTGTGAATACAAACAGAATAATAGCGACCACACCAGCTATCATGACCCACCCCGTGCCAGGCAATCCTTCACGATAAAAGACAAAAATGAAAGATACAAAAACGATGGCTGACCCCGTGTCGTTTTGAAGCAATACGAGGGCCATAGGGATGAGGACAAGTGCAATGGCAACGAGTTGGTCTTTGCGCTTTTGCAAGTCAACGTCTAATCGGTCAAGATAGCCTGCTACAGCCAAGGCCGTAGCCATCTTAGCAAATTCGGAAGGCTGGAATTTAATGGGTCCAAACTCAATCCACGCGGTGGCGCCTTTGGTGGCTTTGCCGTAGACCAAAACAGCGAATAATGAAAACAAAACAGCGATGTAGATCCAAAGCGAAAAGGCGTTGAAAAATTTAGCATCGATAAGCAGGACGATGAAACCAATCAGAAGGGAAATACCAATCCAAACCAATTGTTTTCCATATACTTGCGACATGTCAAAAATGCTGGGATGTGCCTCATTGTAACGTGCGGAGAAGATACTGAACCAGCCTATCATCACTAATGCCAAGTAGATGAGTACAATCGTCCAGTCGATTTTCCCTATGATACTGTTCCTTTCGTTCATCTTTCGTTCTTATAAGAGATTCTGCCTTCCATCATACGTTTTTCCAATTCCTCACGCGTGGTGTAGCCTCGTATGTATTTTTCTATCATCAGGCTGGCGATGGGCGCTGCCCAAGTGGCACCATAGCCTCCGTTTTCGATAATGACGGCGAGGGCGATCTTGGGATTGTCGAAGGGCGCGAAGGCGATGAAATTGGAGTGGTAGTTGCCGTGTGGGTTTTGGGCCGTGCCAGTCTTTCCGCATTGGGGGATGTCTTTCATCTCGTAACGTCGTGCCGTGCCGGCAGGTCCGCTGAACACGGTTCTCATGCCGTTTTTGATGGTTCTGACATGTCGTCTTTCGATGCCAGGTTCAATTTTGGTGGTCATCACTTCCGGAATGGCCGTGGTGTCGCCGAAGCACTTGATCAGGTGAGGAGGATAGTAATAGCCTTCGTTGGCAATCATGGCAGCGATGTTGGCCAATTGCAAGGGGGTTACCAAAACTTCGCCTTGACCGATACCTAAAGAGCGGATAGTCACAGAGTTCCATTGGCCATTGTACATTCTGTCGTAGTATTCGCGCGATGGGATGTTTCCTGCAACTTCATAAGGAATATCTGTCTTGAACTTGCGACCAAATCCTAAGTTGTAGGTCATGTCCTTCCAATATTCATAGCCTTTTTTGATGTTTCCGAATTTCGGGTTGTTGATAGTGGCTTTGAAAGCCTCATAGAAATAGGGATTACATGAATTCATGATGGCATTGGCGAAATCGGGGCTGCTGCCGTGGCTGTGGGTGCATTTAATGGGCAAGGAGGCTGGTCCGCTGCAGTGAAAAACAGTGGCTGGAGTGATGGTTCCGCTTTGGAGAGCAATCATCCCGACGACTGTCTTAAACGTGGAGCCAGGTGGGTAAGTTCCACTGATGGCACGGTTGATGAGGGGCTTCATCGGGTCTTTTTGGAGCTCGGTATAGTTGTTGCCGCGTTCACGTCCGACCAGCAGATTGGGGTCGTAAGTGGGACTGGAGACGAAAGCAAGGATTTGTCCTGTTGATGGCTCGATGGCTACGATGGAACCCACTTTGCCTTGCATCAATTGCTCACCATAGGCTTGCAGCTCGGCATCCATTCCTAAGTAGATGTCTTTTCCTGCAATCGGGTCTTTGTCGAGTTCGCCGTCCATGAAACTGCCCATCTCGCGGTTATACACATCCACCATCATGACTTTCAGACCTTTCACGCCTCTGAGTTCTTTTTCGTACGATTTCTCAATGCCTGACTTTCCAACATAATCGCCTTGCCGATAGTAGCCTTCCTGGTCTTTATCCAATTCCTTCTGGCTGATTTCGCCAATGTCGCCCAAGGTGTGGGCTGCAATGGGCTGAGGATAGTGGCGGACGGTACGGGTTTGGAAGTAAAACCCTGGATATCGGTACAAAATCTCGGCGATATGTGCAAAGTTTTCTTTTGATACTTGCGTCATGAAAGGAGAGGGTTTCATTTTCGATTCCTTTGTCGCTTTATTCATCCTTTCAATGAACGAAGCCTTGTCGATATTTAATAGATGACAAAACGTCAATGTGTCGAAAGGATCCAGCGAATCTCTTTTCATGGCCTGCTTGGGAATAACCATCAAGTCGTAGACGGCTTCGTTGAACACCAGCAGGTCTCCGTTTCGGTCGTAAACTTTTCCTCGGGCAGGATATTGCGTCACAAACCGCAAAGCATTGTTGTCGGCAAGTTGCTTGTAGTGCTTGTCGATGACTTGAAGTGAAAACAACCTGACAATATAAAGCACGCCTACGGCAATAAAAATGCCCAGGATGAGTAATTTTCTGGATGACAGGTTGTTATTCTTCGTTTTCATCGCACGAAATTGAGTTTACAAAAGTACATGTTTTTATTGGTATACGGAAGGCCGTTTCAACAAAAAAAGTCCTTTTTTTAGAAAAACTATCCCATTCATTGTGGAAATTATCTTTTTTCGTATATTTGCACGATTTTTTATACTTAAAATGAAGAAGTGTGCCATACTTGTAATAATCTGCTGCCTGTGTCTCGTGGGATGTGGGTCGAAGGAAAAAAATGCGGAAATGTTACACCGTGATTTTTACAATGCGATATGGGAACGCTTTGATTATGTGCGAACTGATGTGGAAGTCAAGGAGAGCACCACATTTGACTTGAGTATGAAAATCAGTTTTACAGAGGATTATCCTAATGACGACTTTTCTATGATTTTCACTGTATTCGACAAGGACGGACAACCTTATCGCTGTAAAGGATACAAGTTCAATTTGAAGGATGCTGAAGGTCGATGGAATTCGCAACTTTCCGATGGATGTTATACTTTCAATTTTCCCATTAATAAGAGTTTAATGATTGCAGACCCAGGCGTATATCGTTTTCAAATTGAAAACCGCATGCCAATAACTCCGCTGGTGGGCGTGAAAGAATTGACTTTGTTTAATAATGCAAATGATTAAATTATAAATACTATGAAAAACATTAATAGTCTTAAAAAAACAGGATTTGTTTTGTTATTGCTTGCAATGGCCTTCGTGTCATGTGTGCCGCAAAAGAAAATGCTTTATTTGAAAGACGCCGAAATGGCGGCAGCAAACATTTCAAAGGAGTATGTCAATGACCGCTCGGTCGACTACAAGCTGCAGCCTGGTGACAACCTTTTCATTCGAGTGCTGAACACCATTGACGAGCGAAGTGCTTCGGCTATTTCTGGTGAGTATGGAGCCCGGAATTATTTGTCATCTGACGCTTCCATCTACCTTCAATCCTATACGTTGGACGAGGAAGGCTGCATCGAAATGCCGTTGACGGGAAAAATAGAGGTGAAGAACCTGACCATCGATCAAGCCAAGGCAAAACTGCAAGCCGAGCTTGACAAGTTTGTCAACCAGACAACGATTATCGTAAAACTGTCCAATTTCAATCTTACCGTGTTGGGTGAAGTGACCCGTCCAGGTATGTATAAGGTCTATCAGTCACAAATCAATTTGTTTGAAGCCATCTCAATGGCGGGCAATATGACCAACTTTGCCAAAAACAGTGAAGTGAGAATCATTCGTCAAACCGACAATGGCTCTGAAGTGATAACTGTGGATATGGGTCAGGCTGACATCCTTTCGTCACCTTATTACTATCTGAAGCCGAACGATATCATCTATGTCGAGCCGCTCAAGATCAAGCAATGGGGCTTCACCGCATTCCCGTATTCGACCGTCATTTCTGTTATCTCATTGGGTGTCACTTTGGTCACTTTAGTACGTAGTATGCAAAAGTAAAAATAGCTAATTGAATAATTAATAAATAAATAACAATCATGCAGAACGAAACAACAAATTACAGACCACAGCAGACCACTGACGAGCAATCTGTTGATATCAAGCAATTGATTTACGTTTGTCTTAGTCATTGGTATTTGTTTGTGATAGGTGTTATCATCGCTTTGGCGGTAGGTTTCTTTATCAATAGGTACAAACCCACTGTGTATCAAGCCTCGGGTACCATACTCATCAAAAATGATCAAGGATTCGATCCTACTGCTTTGATGACCAACTTGAGCACGGGTAAATCGAATGTTGAGAACGAGATGGCCATTTTGCGTTCGTATACCCTTACCGAAAGAACCATCAAAAAGATGAATCTGGAAGTCACCTATTTTGAAAAAGGCCGTTTTCTGACAAGTGAAATGTATAAGACAGCTCCCTATGACGTGGAATTTGACCGTAGTGTGCCTCAGGCCGTGGGGATTGTTTATGAGGTTTCGGGTTTGGGCGATGGTAAAATAGTGCTTCATGGCACTTCCCAGTATTTGACCAAATACGACTTTGTCCTTTGCCAAACTTTGTCGAGCGTTCCTGCCAAAATTGATTTTATTACTGAGTGTAAACAAGGAGAATGGATCGACAATGGCTACAACCGCATTCGTATTGTCTTGAATGACCGGTATAATGCAGAAACCGATAACACCAAGAACTTTTCTTTCCGCATTAATAGCTATCCGAATTTGGTCAGGCAAATGAGCACATTCACTGTGGCTGCCACAAGCAAGCAGTCGTCCGTAGCTTCTCTCGTTATGAATGGCAACAACCCTCGTAAGATTGTTGAATTCACGAATATGTTGATGACGGAATATGTGAATAGTGGCTTGGAAAAGAAGAACAGCGTATCGGAAAACACAATTCAGTTTATTGATAATGAGTTGGAAGGAATTCAAGAGTCTTTGAGCAGTGCTGAAAGCGAATTGAAGGATTTCCGCACGCAAAACGACCTGATGAACCTTGATATGCAAACTTCTCAGATTTACAGCCAGTTGCAAGCTTTGGATAGAGAGAGAGCTGAGATGTCTGTGAATGTTAAGATTTACAAACGCTTGCAGGATTATATCAAGGAGCAGATCAACGACCCGGAAAACTTGGCTGCCCCTAGTACGATGGGTATCACCGACCCGCTGTTGAACCGTTTGGTCACGGAGTTGGTTACACTTTCGCAGACCAAGGCTACACAATTGTTGACCCAAACCGAACAACACCCGCAAATTGTTAAGCTTGACGAACAAATTGTCACGACAAAGAGAACCCTTTTGGAAACCATCAACAATTTGGTGAGCAATGCGGAATTGAGCCTTGAGGAAATCAACAAACGAATTGCTAAGGCAATGTCCGAATCAAAAGTGCTCCCCGAGAAACAACAGCAGTTGATCAACTATCAGCGTAAGTTCAATTTCAACGATGAGACTTACAAGTATTTGATGCAGCGTCGTGCTGAAGCCCAGATTCTTAAGGCTTCTAACACGCCTGACAATGCCATTCTGGATGAGGCAAGAATTGAGAGAGTGATGAAAATCTCGCCTCGCACTTCCATGAATTATCTTATTGCCATTATTTTGGGTCTGCTGATCCCAGCCGTATATTTGTTCCTCAAGGACTTCTTCAATGTGTCTATCAACGACCGCAAGGATGTGGAAAAACTTACGCATTTCCCGATTATCGGTCAAGTTGCTTTGGCGGGTGGCAAGGATCCGCTTGTTGTGGTCAACTCTCCCAAGTCGCCTATTGCCGAGTCGTTCCGCTCAATTCGTACCAATGTGGAATTCCTTACTCAGGGTAAAGCAAAGAGTACAATTCTTGTTACTGGTGATATGCAGAGCATCGGTAAGACCTTCAACAGTATCAATGTGGCTTCTATCTATGCGTTGTATGGCAAGAAGACCGTGCTGTTGGGCTTCGATATGCGTAAACCGAAACTTTTCAAGGAATTCGGACTGAGCAACAATATTGGTTTGAGCTCGTTCCTTTCCAATAAGGAGCCGTTTGATAATATCATCCAATCAACGACAGCCATTCCAAGTCTTGACATCATCACCAGCGGTCCTATTCCGCCTAATCCGGCAGAGCTTATCGCCTCCGATAAGTGTAAAGAGCTCTTCGATTTGCTGAGAGAACGCTATGATTATATCATCATTGATACTCCGCCTGTTGGTCTCGTGACGGATGCCTTCCTGTTGATGAAGTACTCTGATGTGAACTTGTTCATTGTCCGTCAAGGTGTCACCAACAAGAACATCTTCGGTAGTATTATCAAGGATCTTGAAAACCGTGATCTCAATATTTCAATTGTCATCAATGGTATCCAAACCAACAAGGGTGGCTACGGTTATGGTAAGAAGTATGGCTACGGTTACGGTTATGCCTATGGCTACGGCTATGGCAGATATGGCAGCAACAGCAGTGGTTATTATGGCAATGACTATTACGGTGAAGCTGAAAACGAAGGGAAAAAGTCCAAACACAAGAGTAAAGACAAAGAATAAGCTATAAATGAAGGATCAAGCAGTTAGGTATTGGCATGCCCTCTATGTCAGGTCGAGGGCCGAAAAAAAGGTCTTGGCTCAGCTTGAAGATATGGGCATCCAAGCCTACTTGCCCTTGATTACGCACGTCAAACAATGGAGTGACCGCAAGAAAAAGGTGGAGGAGCCACTGTTCAAGTCGTACGTGTTTGTGTATTCAAATGAAAAGGAGCACATTCCCGTCTTGAACGTTTATGGAGTTCTTAAGTTTGTAACTTTTGAGCGTGCCGCTGTGGTGGTTCCTGAAAACCAGATTCTCGCCATCAAGCGATATATTCAGGACTACGAGCGTGGCGAAGAGGGTAGGATCATGAATGATAATGAGGATTTGAAAGAAGGGCAAATGGTTCGTATCATCAATGGTCCCATGAAAGGTCTTGTCGGACGGCTTGATGCAATTAAGGATAAGCGACGTTTGATTGTCTATATCGATGTGGTGGGGCAGTACATACCTGTCAATATCCCCAGAACAAGAGTGGAGCGCGTGATTGAAGGCTAATCACCCCTCACTTGGATTATTACTATTTTTGCAGAACAATATCAAAACTATAAATCATGGACTCAGAGAAAAAAACAAGAACACCAATTTGGCTTTATGTTCTTCTTGGTTTATTGGCCGTTGCACTGGTGTTTCTGGCAGTTCGCAATTCGTCGTTGAAAAACGACAAGGAAATGCTTGAAGCCGAAAAGGAATTGCAACGCGCTGACTTTCAAGCTGAAGTGGATAGTCTGATGAAGGTTCACAATGAACTGAAGGATAGTTATGGTGAGCTGAGTCAGGAATTGGCTGAGAAAGACAGTATCATCCAAGCTGATGCCGTTGAAATCAAAAAGCTCCTTGATTCTCAATGGGATTATTATCGCGTCAAGAAAAAACTTTCGGAACTACAGGAAATCTCACAGCATTATGTGCGTCAGATGGACTCGCTTTATACGGTCAACCGTGAGTTGGTGGCCGAAAACGAGCGTATCCGTGAAGAGTTTCAGAACGAACGTCGTCAGAATACCAGCCTCACCCGTCAGAAGGAAGAGCTGACCAACAAGGTGAACCAGGCGACTACGATGAAGCTTTACAACTACACCGCACAAGCTGTGCGTTTCAAAGGCAGTGGCAAGGAAACAGCAACCGACCGAGCTGCCCGTGCTGAGCGTATCAGAATCGATTTCACATTGGCGGCAAACGACCTTGTTCAACCAGGTACCAAGCTGTTTTATGTGCGTATCGCCGACCCCAAACGTGCCATTATTAGCAAAGGGACAGGTGACGAATTTGCCTTTAAATCGAATGGAGAAACCCTACAATTCACGGAATTGGTTAGGGTCAATTTTGATGGCAAAGAAACTCCCGTGCGTGCTTATTACAACAAGCCGGATGCTTATGAGTTGATGCCCGGAACCTATTTCATTGACGTCTATGAAGAAGGAGGCAAACTGATTGGCCAAACGGCCATTGACTTGAAGTAGTTTTCTGAGCGACAAAGGCTTTTAGATGCCTTGAAATCGCCCGTCTATCGATTCCATTCGGGAATGACATAGACGGGCGATTTCGATTTTATTCCAGCACGGTCTTCAACACCTCATGTGAGTGAAAATCTTTCATTATAGGTGCATGAAGTCGCATGAAGATGATGAGCCCGTCAAGCAATCCACGACGCTGATTCACGTTGAGTGGAACTTTACATACCTCGTCAATGCTTGCATCAAGCAGCCGGGAGAGCAAAGCGGCGTCCTTTGCATCGAAATAATAGGGATGTAGTGGATAGTCGTGTACAAATAAGCCTTCCATCATGTCAAAGCAATAGCCCGTGTTGTGGTTTGATTTGGGATAGAAACCGAGATGGCGTGTCAGTTCAAGGGTGAAATATATTGGGAAATTGGCGTAACTCTGCTCCACCAAATCGAGCCATAGCAGCGACTTCACGATAAAGTCATAAAGTGCTTCGTTTTGTTCTTGCTCGGTAATGGTTTTTGTAAGCAGTTCGCTGACATACAATATGATGGCGCTTTTATTCATCACAAAGGGGATACTTTGATAAACTGTGGCGAGTTGCACTTCTTTCAAATAGCCCAAGCTGCTTTTATTGGGCTTGCCTGCCTCTATATAATTAATAAGGTTTAGGTGTTGGAATAGGGCGGAGCGGCTTTTGGCATTCCGATTGAACGCCCCTTTCACCATGTAGGACTTTAATCCTTGGCTTCGGGTGAATATCTTTACAATCAAACTGGTATCCCCATACCGCAGCGATTGCAGGACTATGCCTTGGATTTTGTCGTCCATCAGTTCATGATAAGGATTTTGGTAGCAAACTTGTTGGTGCCTTGTTTGGTACTGACGAAGATAAGATATACGCCAGGTTCTACTTTCTCGCCATTGATATTTGTGCAATCCCAAACGGCTTGACCTCCATCTGATATCAGTTGTGTGACGAAAGCGCCGTCGACGGTAGTGATTCTGACCAGTGAGTTAGCAACCAAACCTTTGATACCTACATATCCGTTGTAACCCATTCGGACGGGATTAGGATAGACTACCACATCACTGATAATGGGTTCTGGGGTGGCATATTTACCGCGATAGGAGATGATGCCGTTGGATGTGCCGAAAAACACCTCACCGCTCTTGTCGACGGCCATAGTGGTGACGGCATTGTCGAGCAAAGGACTGTTTGTCGTGTTGAAATAATGGATTTCCTTGGGCTTGCCGTCGAACGACATGAGATATACGCCCGACTCAAGTCCGAACCAGATTTGGTTGGTGCCTTCCATGGCGGCCATGGATAGTACATTGGAGCCGTCGAAGAGGTAGTCGTATTGGTTGGTGCCATCATTGCGAGGCACACTGACTTGGGTGGCGTCGAAGTTGGAGCCATTGAAAAACTTTTTTGAGTCGTCAAACAAGCAAGGGCCTTTGTCGGTACCTGCCCAAACATTGCCTTTGTTATCGACGGCGAGACAAGCGACGGAACCAGTCAGATGCCCGTTGCCAGTGGCGGTGGTGAGGTTGACAGTCTGGTCGTCAGCATTATTGTCTAAAGTGCCGTTGTCATTGAAAACGATGACTTCGCCATTTCTACGGGTAATCCATTTGTAGTTGTTATGGTCGACGAGGATTGTGCCAATATCGATGCCGCTGAGGCTGCCTCCGAGGTTGAAGGAATGCCAAGTCCCGTTAGGCTCAAGCACCGAGAGGAGATTGCTGGCACCAGTGTTTGCCACCCAAAGGTTGCCTTTGCTGTCGAAGGCCAGACCGCTGATGTTGATAAGTTCTTGGTCGTTAACCCAACACTCAAGAGTACTGTTTTCTGTGTTGTAGACTTCAACTAATTCGTTGTTCTTGAACTTTAGAATACCGTTGCCCCATGTGCCGACGTAGGTAACCGAAGGGTCGTTGGGGTTGGTGGCCGTACAAACAAAATCGGAATAGTCACTAAAGTCAGTGAGGGTGGTGCTGTTTAGGATGGTCCATAAACCATCAAAGCGGGCCACACCTTCTTTCATGTAGCGTTTGCCCCAGTTAGCAGCATGGCCTCCTGTGGCAATCCAAACTTGGTCGCCGCAGGCTTGTAACTCGAAGACGTTTTTTGAGTAGGGGCCATTGGGTTTCACGTCTTGGTTATTCCACCCGTCGGTTGTCATGATGAGGCCGCGTTTGGTATCGCCAATCCAATAGTTGCCACTATGGTCTATTGCAGCTGAAAGAGGCTCAATAGAACCGCCTGGCAAGAAGATGTTAATCGTCTCGTTCATGTTCAAGTCGTAGCCTATAATGTTGTAGCGGCTGGTCATGAGGAAACAATTATTGTAGGCTCGGAGTTCCCTTTTTTGGCTGATATCTTGTTTGTTGAAATAAGTCCATTGGCTGCCGTCGTTGACAAAAACCGTGTCGGTTTCGAAGCCACCATCGTAATTAAGATAGAGCTTGCTGTTGAAAACTTCCATCTCTGTATAAGCCAAATGGGGATGAATCAAACTGGAGTCGAAATGCCATGCGGAGTAATTGGCTAGATTAGGTGCGTCAAGGGAGGCATAATACACCCCATCATCAGTGCAAGCATAGATACGGCCGTTGAAGAAGGCAACATCGGTAACGTTGACGGCGTCTCCTTGGTTACCAATATAATAGGTATCCTTTACTTCTTCTTTTTTAAGGTCGAAGACCACGATGCCAAAACCACAAGCCACGTATGCCAAATCACCGTTGAAAGTGACGTGGTTGATGCTTTTGTTGCCCACGATGTTCTTGTCCTTGATGTCGCTCATATTCTTAATGTTGCCGTTGGTATCAATGAGGTCTACATTGGTATTCGTGTAGGCCACAAAGAGTTTGCGCTGGCTCTCATTGTAGCGCATGGTGCTGATGCCGATATCCGACAAGCCGTTGATTTTGTTTAAGATATTGATGGAGTTGTCCTCCGTATCGAAGTAGAACAGCTCAAACTGGGTGGCAGCGTAGATTTTGTTGCCGACAGGCTCCACAGCGATGACTTTTTGGTAAGGCAGATGGGTTCGCCAGTTGCCGATTGATACTCCGTCTTGAGCGAAAAGGTTTGACGAAACGAGCCATGAGGCTATAATGAGGGTAAAAAACTTCAGATACTTCATACAATTCAATTTTAGGCGGTAAAAATACGAATTTATAGGATGATAACGCGGTTTTTGGCGAATTGTTTTATAATTTTGCAAGGAAAATAAGAACAAAATGAAGAAATCGTTACTTTCTATTTTCGCCATAACATTGACATTCAATGAGATGTCAACATTTATTGTAAAACATTAGTTAGACACAATTAAAACACAATAAGGCTATGTTTAAGTTCAAGCATTTCATAACACTTTTATTCGTATGGGTAGCCGGGGTCGTTCATGCCCAAGAACCTTATACTTTCGATATCGTATACGAGTGGTTTACCCCTTACAATTCATCCAAAGTGAGGAATGTTGTTGAGTTGGACAACGGCAACCTTTTGGTTGACCTCTTGGAAGAGGGAATTTATGGGGATTACTATAGCCGTTTCTTGGAATATACCCATCATGGTGAGATTATGGCTGATAGTATTACTATTCCATGCGATAATGAATTCAACGAAATCAATACCATGAGTCTTTTCAGGCATGACCCACAAGGCGAGGGCTATGTCTCTGCAAAAATTGTCAATAATAAAGTAACGACGCCTGGTTTTGGGAAGACTTGGCTTCGCATCAGCCATTTCGATGAGGCACTCAACTTTCAGGGATTCGATAACTCTGAAATGGTGCTTTTGGAAGACAGTGTCAGTGTCACCTTGGTGAAAAGTTTGATGTTTGAGGGCGACGAGAGCATCATTGCCATGTATGTGCTTGAGAACACCCCAGTGCTTGTTCGTGTCGGTCTTGATGGCATTCTGAAAGACAAGGTATGTTTCACAGGCTTGTTCCAATGCAATGATACATTGCCCTATCGCCTTGGAATCTTCAACGACACGCCGCGTAAATATGCCTTTTGCAATTGGGAAGTCATCGAAAATGACACCTGCCTCAGATACCATGTAGTTGATTCGTTGTTTAACTTATTGGAAACTATTAGGATAGAGGATCCATCGCAACAACTTCAGCTTGTTAATGATATAGATTGGCCTTCTGGCTATTATTATATGAATACCGATCCGGAGCCGCCACTTATGCTTTCTTTGGATGATAGTACTTGGATTGTGGCCACCCAATATAAGCGGGTCGATGGACCACTCAACGGCACCTGCCTTCTCAAATACCATAAGACGACCCATGAATATCTTGGTAACATCCAATTCCAGTCGCAACCCATATATTCTGACATGAAAAGGATAGCTTATCCTATTGGTTTGGCCAAGTCGGATGACGGCAACATCTATTTTGCATATAGGACGTGCCATTGCTCCAACAATATGCAACCCGCTCCACAGAGAGGTCGCATAATAGTGGTCAAGTTGGATAAAGACCTGAATATCATCTGGCAGCAGTTTTGTTTAGATGCCAATAAGATAGGACAGAGCGATTGTCGCATGGATACGTTTGACGGTGGTTTTTTGGTGAGCAGTTACTATTACAATTACGATGACCACTACAACTATTGTTTCTTTTTCTTCAACGACAATGGTATAGAAAACACTCCTGAAGCAGAAACCTACGTTCGCCCCTACGACTATTGGCCCAATCCCGCCGCAAATCAACTTCACTTACGGTATTCCCCTGATGTGCAGCCTGCTCTTATTGAGTTTTATGACCTGCAAGGGCATTGTGTGTATTTGGTGCAATCGGATTTTGAAAGTGTTGATTTGCAGAATCTTAAAGCTGGTCAATACTTGATGAAAGTGACTATGAGGAATGGGAAGACCTATACAAACAAGGTGGTGAAAGAGTAGAGGTATAACTACTCCAAACCCCCATTTTGAGGCTTCAAAATGGGGGTTTCTTGTAGCCCAACTAGTTTAATAACAACCGAATGAAACCAAATGAAATACGTTCTTTCAACGTGCTATTTGTACTGATTATCAATGAATTATAACTATTGAAAAGAACGGTGTCAAATCGTTACAATTCTATTCATTTCTCATTCTTTGGGGCAAAAATTCACTTGTTGCCCCATTTGGTATTGTCGTTAATTGTTTGTATTTTAGCACCTGTAAACGAAGGTTTTATATGGAAAGAATTATAATTGTTAATCGTACAACCAAAAGTAAAGGTGTAGTGAAATTACGCTTTAGATTGCGTGATACAGGTGGTGTTGATTTATATTACAAGAGTGATATAGAAGCAGCATTGGACGACTTGAACAAGTTCGATAACTTAGGCGAATTGAAGAGAAAGGTTTCTGTGTTTAACAAAGACTTGCTTAAACAGATTCGGGAAGAAAAGCAAATTATCCAAGTGGCTTACAAACAAATGATTGATGAAGGATTAGACATAGTGAGTGCAAATTTGGAGCGTACAATCATGCGTATCAAATACCCCGAAAAGCCCAAGGAGGAGGTAGTTGAATTATTGGCATCCTTAACCGAATTTGCTGAGCAATGCTATCGTAGTGGTCGGTTCTCAAATATCCGTTATAGGCAGTATGAGGTTATGCAAAGACAACTTGAACGCTTTCTTGTTATAAATAAGAAGAAATCAATTCATCCTCAGCAATTTACCGCGAAGGATGTGATGGCCTTTAGGGAATTTCTTTATGACGAATACAAAAGTGTTGGCAAATATCCATTTTTGTATGAGGACATAATGGATAGACACATTCCGAAGAAAAGAAGGTCAGATACGACCGTAGCATCTACATTAAAGCGATTGAAGGCGTACTATAAAGAAATGGAAGACACAGATAAGATAATGAAATCGCCCTTCAAAAGCCTTAGCAGTGCCGATAAACGACTTTTGCTAAAAGAGAATATAGGAGCGATGACAGGTTTAACACAATCAGAAATTAAAATTATTCAGAATCAGAGTGTTCCGAATGAATTGAAAGAGGTGAAAGATGCTTTCCTGTTGCAGTGCTATATTGGTTGCAGGGTAGCGGATTTTGCTTCAATGACTATGGATAGAGTGGTTTATGCCGATGATGGCATACCATACCTTCATTACTTGCCGAGCAAGGAAAGAAAGAGCAATAAAACCATAGATGCACCATTGATTCCATCAGCGATGGAAATAGTTGAAAAGTACAAATTCAACTTCAAGATTCTGAATAATATAAGTGGTCAAAAAGGCTATAACAAAAGGATTAAGAATCTGCTTGAATATTGCGGAATCAATAGAAAAATTGACGACCCTTTAACGGGTGAGTTTCTGCCTTTGTATGAATTAGCATCAAGCAAAACGGCAAGAAAGACATATATGACTTTGCAAGTTGAGCACCAACCTGACCCATATATTTTGGGGTTGCATAAAGTTGGGTCTTTGTCCGTGAAAAATTACTTGACCAACTCAATAGTTTTCAAGTATATGCTTGTTTGCAAAATGTTTGATGAAGTGGAAAAAGGCGAAGATTATTTAAGGCGGAGCGCATAAGAAGTCTATGATGATTCTGTTGCAATTATTACCGAATTTCTATATCTATTATTCGGTCTATCTTTAGACCTTTGTAATAAATTAAAATTCAAATCATTACCGTAGTTTTTATTTTTGAAAAATTGCGGTATTTTTTTGTCAAATGCAGAGTGTTCAGAGGCGGTGAAGGATTGTCCGCTATGTTTTTTTGCGTTATCCGCCTTTGCTTTTGTGGGGTAGGGGTAAGTCTGATAGGTATGCCCACAGTTTGCCGTATTGATTCTGTGTAGAAATTAACCACAAATCGGACTTTCTATATTTATTACACTATTTATTAGAAAATAAAACTAATGGAAAGTAAAAGAATATACAGAGAATTGAACGATGAGACCAAGCAGAAAATCTCAGCGGCCATGAGAGGTAAACAAAAATCAAGTTCCCATAAACAGAACATTTCAAATAGCATGAAAAGATATTGGGCGGATGTCCCTCACAAAGAGGAAACCGACTTCACATCAAGCGGGCGAATTGTGTAAGTAATTCCATATCTTAGCCACCATGTACACGTTTTTCAAGTTCATAAGCGGCTTGAATAATGGTGCTATGGTTTCTATTCCGTATTCCGATTTCTTTTTGACGGTGGTCACATTTTCAATAACATAAATGGATGTCGGGTCTGCTTTGATACGGTCTGTTAGAGCTTGTATTTCTTGTTTGATGGTATTTAATGTAGTTCCGATTGTGTGAATTGGATAGCCCTTTTTTGGAAACGAGGTGTTGGCTGACCATATTGTATCATAATGTCCCTGTCCCCATTCGGTTTCTTCTTTATTACACCCATATACCACTATTGTGTTTCTGCTCCATGTTTTTATTGCATTTGGAGCAATGTATGGGTTGGAAAGAGAAGTCCCGTCAAATTCATTGATGATGTCAATCAACTCTTTAGGGAGGAATAATGCGGCTTGCTCAGCAAGTTCAATCGGTACACCGTAAAATGCGGCGGCAATCGACCCCGCCATGCAACCAATAGTGTCTGTATCACCACCGTATGAAATTGCAGTCCTAATAACATCTTCATAATCATTGCCATTAAGAAATGCAATGATGGCAACGGGGACGCTTTTTGCGGCCAATGCGCTACTACCTTCCCTGTTTAGCACCAACTGCATAATGTCATCATAAGTCATGTTGAGATTATAACCAAATTGGGTTTCAATATATGCTTTAATGTCGCTCTTTGCTTTTCCCGTTCGGGCAAGATATGTGGCTGATGCTATGGCTTGTGCGCCTTTTATTCCTTCAACGCTATTGTGTGTTGGAATTGTTGCTTCTTTTGCTGTTTTCAACACATTGTCAAGCGATGAGCCTCTAATACTTACCGCGCTTATACGCATAGCACCTCCATTTGCTGCACTATCGTTTTGAAGCTCGTATGAGCCTTTCAGCCATTTCTTAAACATACCACCAAAACCTGCATTGGGGTATTGGTTTCCCCATTCCCATAATGTTTGTGCAAATGACTTTTTATGTAATATTGCATCTGCAACGGCGACAGTTAAAACAGTATCATCGGTGAACATGCTACTTGCACCGAAAAACTTGAAGTTTTTCTTTGGAAATTTATGCTCATGTTCAAATCTTGACCCTACAATATCACCAATTACCGCCCCGATTATCCCATAGATTCTATTTGGTTTTTGTGTGGTAATAATTGGTGTTTCAGTTGGCGTTTCAATCGTTTTTTGATTTTTTGACGATTGGGTTTTTGTGATGTTTTTGGTTGGCTGAGCGGTCAGCCATTTCATTTCAGTATTGCCTTTGAAATCCTTTTGCCATACATACCAAGCATAATTTGAATTAGGCATTAGATACAACCTGTAAAGTGGATGCTTTTTCAGCACTTTTCCATAGATGGTTTGGTCGGTTAGGTATCGGATTGGCAATAATAAAGAAACTTTGTTTTTGCAGACCTTCAGGCATTGCAGGATGATGTCAGGCAAATTGTTGGTCGGTGATGGTATGGTAACGACATCGTATTTGCGTTTTGGATAGTCGCTTTCCAAGATGTTGTCTTGTATGGTTTGGATTCCACTTAATCCGTTGATGCGATAAGGGTCTGCAATGGTGGGCGTGAAGTCTTCTATGGCTATGATTTCATTGAAGACTTGCGGGCTGATTCCAAGTCTGTTTATATCAGTTTTTGGAAATTTATTTCTACTATTTTTTGGTGTGGTTTCTTCGCCTTTGCAGGTTTTCCAATACTTGTTTATCGTGGTAGTGCTTCGCCCCGTTATCCTTGCGATTTCAGCCTGTGATACCGTGGGATTGGCTTCTATTGCCTTTGTGATTTCAGCAATGAGGTTATCCAAGCGGTCTTCTTTTCGTTCAATGCCGTTTGTTCTCAAATAATAGTAGATGCCATCTTTGGTGACATTGTTTAATCTTGCGTTTTCCTCAATGGATTTTTTCGGGTCGTAATGGATTTTGCTTTTTCGTGCCATACCAAAAAGTATTAGGAATGATTTCTAAAATGCAAAAATAGAAAAAATGTGAAGACATACAGCCTCCACATCTTTTTTCTTTTGTCTTTTGGTTGTTTCACCAATCCAAAGCAGCGTAACAGTCCAATATCTCCTCCCGCTTGATGCCCAAATAGCGGCGGGTGATGGAAACGTTGGAATGGCCAAGCACCGACCCCAACTTGATGAGCGCATACTCTCTATCGGTGGCCGTGTCATAGATACGGCGGGCGAAGGTCTTGCGGAGTGAATGGCTTGTGAAGTGTTCAACGCTCAGGTTGTAGCGGTCTTTCAGGCCGTGCAAGGTCTTGTTGACCATTTGGATTGTGATGACCGAACCTTGGTATGACAAGAACATCGGCTTGGTCGAATCGCTCAGCCCCAAAGCCTTGAAGCAATCCTCAACGTGTTTCTTGTAGTCCTTGCTCAGCGGGATTTCACGGCGTTTGCCCGTCTTCTTCTCATTGATGGTCAGGATTTCATTGCTCAGGATGTCGGAGAAGGTCAGCCTGAGAATGTCGGAGATTCTGAGACCCGTCATAAAGCCCGTCGCCACCATCATACTATCACGATAGCGACCATCACGAAAGAGTTTCTTCACCAACATCATTGCCTCGTTCCAAGGCAAGTAATCCGCTGTTGTATATTGTCCTTTGAGTGCCATAGTGGTTTGATTTTGATTGTGATTGATATAAAACTGAAACCGATTTACCCTACTTGATATTTAACTTCTTGATTTTCAACAAGTGTTTCACTATTGCCCTTTGTTGAACCACTCAGGCTGAGCAGTTCATCAACCATTGTTCAACATCTTCCTTGTAGTTTTCGGTATGCTCAACCCAACCATCAATTAACCCAATAAGCATATCAACATAGACCATATCTTGTTCCTTCACGATTTCACCATTTCTGAGGAGGCGAACCGAAAACAAATCCCAACCTTCATCATATACGATTTCCACAACGCCCCGAAAAAGGAAACCTTGAACACGGAAGCGAAGCCCATTGTTGATTGCGATGGGTGTGTTGAAGCCCCACGAAAAAACGACCATTGGGCTTGTTCTTAAAACGCTCAGAATGTATTGTGCAAGTTCCATTGTTTTGAGTATTGTGGGAGGGGGGTGCCCCCTCCCGTGTTTGACATTTGATTAAAAGACCTTGATTAAAGTTTCCCACCGGAAAGAACGCCATTCGCCCTTTTCCACATCGAAGTAGGCGGTGGTGGCAAAACTCTCACGGCTTTCGCCACGGCCATTGGTCTTTGCCTTGGCGATATTGCTCATTGTAGTTCCCCACGCTTCACGAATTTCGCCGTTCTTCTTCACGAAGGCGAAGTGGGCGATGCCGTTGGCCAACTTGGTCTTCAACTCGTTTATCATAGCGGCCTTGACAATGCCGTTGTCGATGCTGTGGGTACGGAAGGCAATGACCCTGACACGCTCAGCGGTCATATTGTTTACGATAGCGATTTGGCTCATTTCTCTGCAAGTGTTGGTGATGATGCTGTTCATAGTAGTAGTGCTTTATGGGTTAATTACTCTGTTTGTCTATCATTTCCTTTGTTTGACACTGCAAAGATACGATATTATTTGATACAAATAACATTTTTGAGCAACTTTTTTTCAAAAAAATGCACTTTTTTTGATACAAATATCATTTTTTGTAATTTTGTGGCTTCAAATTCATAATTGACATGGCGCGAAATGTAATTTATGTGGAAAAGGACGGTCGATTTGAGTTTTTCGGCTCTCCATCGGCTGTTTATGACAAGTATGGAACGGATGAAATCGGAGTAACAATCCAATATCTCAACAATGCCTATTGCAAGATGCGGAAAGAAGGCAAACCGTTGGAATTCGTGTCGCCTACGGGATTTATTATCCGTAAGGGTGAAATCATCCTGAAGGCGACTGAATCAAAATCGGAAAACCACCTTGGTTTAAAAAAGAAGGCGATGGCTGAGCAAGCCACTAACAATTAACATAATTACTAAAGTCTATAAATATGCCTACACTCAGTTGGATAGGAAAAGAAAAGGTCGTAAACCATCATCTTGAAGTGCCATATAGGGTGCTTGAACACCGTTACGGTTATCGAGCCGGTAATGCAGAGGACAAGTCGTTTACGGGTAGCGGCAATATGATTATCCATGGCGACAATCTTGAAGCCCTCAAAGCCCTTTTGCCCGAGTATGAAGGGAAGGTGAAGTGCATTTACATAGACCCACCATATAACACGGGCAACGAAGGTTGGGTGTATAACGACAATGTTAATCACCCCAAAATACAGAAATGGCTTGGTGAAGTGGTAGGCAAACAGGAGGAAGACTTCACACGGCACGACAAATGGCTGTGCATGATGTACCCACGCCTTCGCCTGCTCCAACGCTTGCTGAGCGAAGACGGGGCTATCTATATCAGCATTGACGATAACGAACAAGCCAATTTGAAGTTGATTTGCGATGAGATTTTTGGAAAGAAGAATTTTGTTGAATCGTTTGTATGGTATATAGATGGCCATACTGATAATCAGGATGTTATTACTAAAGTCCATGAATACATCTTATGCTATGCTAAAGAAATAACCACATTGAAAATTAATGATGTGGTCGACCCTAATACTCCACCTGATTCTAAAATACTCAATTCATTTGCGGAAAACTCAATTACAAAAAACGGATACAAGAATCCGCCTTCGATAATTGAATTGCCAATAGGTTTTCCGTGTGAGGTTGAAACTCTGAATAAAAGCAAGCATGATGCGGTAATGCAGTTGATGGATGATGTCGCATCAGTTGGTTTTATTACCCGCGAAATGACAAAGAGATATAAAATATCATACCCTGCCCGCATGGATGATATGTCAGTTAAAGACTATGTTTTGGAAAAACCATGTCGAGTTTATTCAGGTTGGATGAATAATGGGAAGTTAAAGAAGTTCATTGAAAACGGCTGTAAACCAATAAACGATGGTGGGGCTACATTGAAATTCTTTCTTTCAAAGAATGGCGTTTTGTATTATAGAAAAGATGGTAGGAGTAACCATTATATTCAGACTGTATTAGAGAAAATTGGTACTACAGAAACGAACAAGTATATGTTAGAAGGTATGGGAGTGGCTTTTGATTATCCTAAACCTGTTTCTCTTATCGAATATCTTGTGTCAATGGTGGCAAATCCCAATTCCATTGTGATTGATTCATTTGCGGGTAGCGGCACAACAGCCCATGCTGTTTTAAATCTCAATAAGAAAGACGAAGGTAACCGCCGTTTCATTCTCGTTGAAATGGAAGATTATGCCGAAGAAAAAACAGCCAAAAGAATCCAAGAAGTTTTGAACGGTTATGCCGATACCGAAGGCACGGGCGGTTGTTTCGATTTCTATGAGTTGGGCGATACACTTTTCAATGCAGATGGAACGCTTAACGATTCAGTAAGTGAAGACCGGATTCGTGAGTACATTTATTATACCGAAACTAAGCAGCATTTAAGTCGGAAGCGTGAGGTGGCCAATCGTTACTTGCTTGATATATGGAATGGGATGGCTTACTATTTCTATTACGAAAAAGGCAAGGAAACCACACTAACTTACGACAAACTCAGCATCATCAAGGAAAAGGCTGAGCGTTACATTGTCTATGCCGACACTTGCACCCTCGACAAAGACTATATGAACGAAAAGAACATCATTTTCAAGAAAATCCCGCGTGACATCCAAAAATTCTGAACACTATGGAACTCAAAAAATATCAACGCGAAGTGTTGGCCGACTTGGAGGATTTTTGCCAACGGCTCAACAAAGAAAAAGACCTGCAAACCACCTTCAGGCACTATTGGGAAGATAGAGGCGTAACGCTCAGCGTGTTTGATGATGGTTTCTTCAAGCCCTACAACAATACTATTAAGGGTGTGCCGCGTGTGTTGCTCAAAGTGCCAACGGCGGGTGGCAAAACCTTCATTGCCTGCAACGCCCTGAGAACCATTTTCGACAATACCCCGACCGAATTGCCGAAAGTGGTGGCTTGGTTTGTGCCTTCTGATACTATCTTGAAGCAGACTTATAAGAACCTAAAGAACCCCAATCATCCATATAGGCAACGCATCGACAGCCTTTTCAATGGTCGGGTGCAAGTGGTGGATAAGGAGGCCGCATTGATGGGGCAGGGGATTTCGCCTACTCAAATCCGTGAACAACTGACCATTTTTGTGTTGAGCATCCAATCCTTTGCCACCAACACGAAAGAGGGTAAGCGCGTGTATCGTGAGAATGAGAATTTGGCGGAATATGCTCCACTGACCCAATCGGAAACCGGTAAGCAATACAGCGACATTTATGATACCGCCTTCATTCGTGTGCTTTCAAGTCTCAATCCTGTTGTAATCATTGACGAAAGCCACAATTTCAAGTCGGATTTGAGATATGATGTGCTTACCGACATTCACCCACGCTTCATATTGGACTTGACCGCCACGCCGCGCGATAACAGCAACATCATCAGCATTGTCGATTCCATGAAGTTGAAGCGTGAAAATATGGTCAAGTTGCCCGTCATCGTCTATAACCACCATACGACCAACGAAGTTTTGGTCAGTGCCATACAGTTGCAGCACACATTGGAAAGCCATGCCATCGAACAAGAAAAGAACGGTGGCCGTTACATTCGCCCGATAGTGCTATTCCAAGCCCAACCGCGTACATCCAAAGAGAGTGTGGATTATCAAAAAATCAAGGACAAACTAATTGAAATCGGCATTCCCGAAAACCAAGTCAAGATAAAGACGGGCGACAAGGACGAAATCAAGGATATGGATTTGCTCAGCCGTGATTGCGAAGTGCGTTTCATAATTACCGTGAACGCCCTGAAAGAAGGTTGGGATTGTCCGTTTGCTTATGTGTTGGCATCTATAGCCAATAGGAGTTCAAAAGTCGATGTGGAGCAAATTTTGGGTCGTATTTTGAGACAGCCTTACACCGAAAAGCAGCGTAACGAATTGCTCAACCTTTGCTATGTCTTCACTTCATCCAATGACTTCAACGAAACCATCAACAACATTATCGCAAGCCTTAACCACGAAGGATTCAGCCAACGCGATTATCGTATTGCTCAGCCCGAACCCACGAAGGCCAAAACCGATGATGATTTTATGATGACCGAGCAACTGTCTTTTGATTTGGAAAAAGAACCTGTTGAGCCAATAATCAATGTAGACCAAATCAAAGAGCAAGTCAAAAAAGACGATGCCATTAGCGGTGTGATAGCATCGGCGACTGAGCAAAGCCGACAATTCGCCGAAAAACTTGAACAAGCGGAAAACGATGAATTTCAAATGATAGCACCTGAGATTATGAAGAAGAACAACAATTATAAGATGAAGGAAACCTTCAAGGAATCCGCAAGCAAGGTTTGTTTGCCCATGTTCAAGAAACGCATCAACGAAGGGTCTATCTTTGAGGATGCGGGTAGCCTGAAACCCTTGACCAAGGGAATGTTGGCAGAAGGGTTTGAGTTGAGCAAAGCAGACAAAAACATCGACTTTACCCGCGCCCGAACCGAGGCCGTTTCCATCGATATTTCGGAGGTTGGAAAAAACGACTATGCGCCCGAATATCAGAAATTGACTGATAAGAGGCTGCAAGTTATCCAAGACACATTCCGTACCTATTCCACCGAAGGACAAAGGGAACAATTGGCCAAATCCATAGCAAAGCGCATCAGGATGGATGAAATATCTGAGCTTGAAATAGAAAAGTATGTGAAGGATGTGATACATGATTATGATAGTGAAAAGGTTGAAGAACTGTTTGAATACCTTGACCTGACCACCGAAACAATTAGGACAAAGATTGCGGCCATGCTGTTGGAATATGAGCGGAACAAATTCATTGAAGGCATTGATACGGGTGAAATCCATTGTGATGCTGAGTTTGTTTTTAGGCCATATATTTCACCGTTGCAAACAGTTTCCGGTATAAAAAAGAGCCTCTACCAATACGAAGGTGATATGAATGTTTTTGAGAGGGATGTGATAACTGAGGTGGCGAAGTTGGAGAATGTGGAATGGTGGCATCGCAACCTTGAACGCGGTCGTGGTTTTTGCATCAATGCCTATATCAACCATTATCCCGATTTCATTGTGAAACTGAAGAACGGAATGATAATCGTTATTGAAACCAAGGGCGATGATAGGGATAACTCGGACAGCAGGCGGAAACTTGAAGTGGGCAAACATTGGGCATCCGAGGCGGGCAACCAATACCGCTATTTCATGGTCTTTGACAAGGTGAAAATGGATGAAGCCATAACCATCAAGGAATTGCTGAGCAGGATAGAGGCGATGCGCTGAGAATCGGGTTTTATGTTTTTCTGTAGTTTGAATTACTACTATTATTTGTAATTCAGATTTGATAACAGCAACCTGTGAAAGTTCAAGCGTGATTCTTTGTGCCATTTATTTGTAGTTTCGATTGCTACAAGTTTCTGTTATTCATTAGATATAACCACCAACCTATTAGATTGGAGAGCAGATTTCTTATTGTCGTTTCTTTGGCTTAGGCATAATTTGGCACTATCCACATCGTTGCTGTGGTAGTACAATTTCTTATAAGCATTTGAATTAGAGTTAATTAAAATCAAAATCTGCAAGTGTCCTACGGAATTGTTATAAGTTATAGTTTTGTTTTTTATTTCAATTTTAATTCTAATTTTATCTTTATAAAAGTCTGTATTATAAGTATTTCCTTCAATTGGGCATAGTAATCCCTATAGGGGAAGACCGTGATTTTGAGCAGATGGCTGAAATTCAGGATGTAATGGGTTATTTTCGTTCTCCAATGTTCGGTTTTTGCCTCCTAAAGCACGGTTTCCCAAAGGTATCAACCGTGGGTTACATCCCTACAAAGAACCACATTTGTGAAGGTATCGGGGCTTGCTCTAAATGTCTGTTGTCTCGCCTAACTATGTTGATAGGCTACTGCCACCCGATTTCTAACCGATGGTCTTTATTCTTACTATTGTAATTTGTTCCATCAGTGAACATCGTTTATACCAACGATATGCCTTCTTATTTCAAATAACTGATTTTTAATCAAATAACCGACTAACCTTTTGAGTTGTGTCGCATCATTCTTTGTCGTTTCTATTATAAATATAAGTTGAGCATGGGAAAAGTCAAGGCGTATTTTAATTTAGATTAGTTCTAAATTATCGTAGATTTGGATTATTCAAATTATGCTTGTATGTTAGATTTGTTTCGATTTCATTCTATCAACGGCTGCAAATCGAAACAGAAAGAATAAACAAGAATGTGAATATGACAAAAGAAGAAGTATTTAATGGCATGGGGAACAACTTGCAGTTGGTTGTGAGTTATGAAGATTTGAAAAGAGTATGCGCTGATTTATACAACGAAGAACGAATCCGCCAAGAAAAGATTAAAGAGAACGAAAATGATGGGATGCTCAGCGCAAAACAGGCGATGGATATGCTTGGAGTGAAAGCCGAAACATTGTGGCGATGGCACAATAGAGGCTATTTGTGCCATGTCAAAGTAGGGAATAGGAACTACTACAAGAGGTGTGATTTGGAGGAAATATTGCGTAAAAAGGATGTAAATTGAAGGCGATGAGAAAAAATAATGAAAATTTCATCCACTATTTTTGGCTGTTGGGATTGCTCAACAGCCATTTTAATTCTTTGGGGCAAATTTGGGGCAAATAAAAGACCCCTAACCTGATTATCAACAAGTTAGGGGTTAAATCTGTAGCCCAACTAGGACTCGAACCTAGATTTAAAGTTTAGGAAACTTCCGTTCTATCCCTTGAACTATTAGGCCATTGGATAAATCCGCTGCAAAGGTACTACTTTTTCTGAGATAGGAACAAATGTTTTGAAAAAACGTTTACCATGTGGTGAATTGTTGCAGGTCTCAACAGGTATGTCATCCCCGCGAGGACAGAAGCAGGCAGCAGAAAGCATGTCATTCCTACGTAAGGCGGTGCGATGGCAGGAATCTATGCTTTCTGATGCCGTGTCAATAAGGTTTTTCTTCTTTGAGCCGCCTTCCATAGGTTCCCTCCAACGCACATGTCTCTGCTGGAATGACATGGGAGGCTAGCTATAAGATATGTCAGAGTTTATGCCAATTCCAATACAATAGGACAATGGTCAGAGTGCATCACCTCGGGCAGGATGCCAACGTTGGCGATGCGGCTCTCAAGGTTGTCGGTCACCATGTGGTAGTCGATGCGCCAACCGAGATTCTTGGCACGGGCACCAGCGCGAAAACTCCACCAGCTGTATTGGTTGGGCTCCTTCACCAAATGTCTGAAACTGTCGATGTAACCGTCGCTGAGGAAGTCGGTCATCCATTGCCGCTCCTCGGGCAGAAACCCCGACGAGGTGTCGTGTTTCCTCGGGTTGTTGATGTCGATGTCCTCGTGACAGATGTTGTAGTCACCCGAAAGCACAAGATTGGGACGTTCTTTCCTTAACTCGTTGACATACTTGCGGAAGAAATCCAACCACACCATCTTGAAAGCCTGTCTTTCGTCGCCCGTGGTGCCCGAAGGGTGGTAGACACTCACTACCGAAAGGTCATCAAAGTCGGCACGGAGAAAGCGGCCTTCGTTGTCGTATAAAGGCTCATTCATGCCGTAGACCACATTGTCAGGCTCCTGCTTTGTGATGAGCCCCACACCACTATAACCTTTCTTTTGCGCAGGAAACCAATAATGATGATAGCCCATCATCTCGAAGTCCATCAGAGGGATTTGGTCGGGGGTGGCTTTCAGCTCTTGGAAGCAGAGCACATCGGGTTGGTAGTCGTTGATCCATTGCAGCAGGCCTTTGCTGATGGCCGCACGGATGCCATTTACGTTGTAGCTGACGATTTTCATTGAGTTGAATTGTTGAATTGTTGATTGTTGAATTGTTGTCCGATGGTGCGAAATTAAGGAAAAAGTCATTTCTTTTTTCTTTGCGCGTTACTTTTTCCTATTTTAGCGGCCGAAAAAACGATAACGACTGTGCTTAAAGACAAGCTCAACGGATGGATTGACCAGTTCAATGCTTGGCGTGCGACCCACATGACGGATCGTCGGTTCATGCTGTTGCTCAGCATCCCAACAGGTTTCCTTGCAGGTGCGGCTGCCGTCATCATCAAGAAACTGGCCCATGGCATCCGCGAATTGGTGTTCAATTTTCAGGGTCAATATGCACATTTCCTCTTTTTCATTTGTCCTGCCATCGGTGTCTTGTTGACCATCTTGTTTTGCAAGTACATCCTGAAAAAGGATGTTGGTCACGGCATACCTGGTATTCTTTACGCTATCTCAAAAAACAAGGGCAAGGTGGACCGCAGTAGCACTTGGTCGAGTATCATCACCAGTGCTTTGACGGTTGGCTTTGGCGGTTCGGTGGGTTTGGAAGGTCCCTCAGTTTCGACTGGCGGTAGCATTGGTTCCAACATCGCCCAATTGTTGAAACTAGACTACAAACACACCATCCAACTCATCGGTATGGGTGGCGCTGCAGCTTTGGCGGCCATCTTTCAAGCTCCCATAACGGGTATCGTTTTTGCCCTTGAGGTGTTTATGATCGACCTATCGCTCAACGCATTAGTTCCTATTATCTGTTCTTCGTTTGTTGCCATCTTGACTGCCTATTGGTTCCTTGGTCAGACAGTGGAGTATCCGGCCGTCATCGTGGAGGGTTTCATTCCATCCAATGCCTTGTATTATGTTCTGTTAGGTCTCTTCGCTGGTCTGGTTTCGGCTTATTTTCTGAAGGTTAGTTTCGGAGTGGAAAAGCGTTTCAAAAAGATTCAATCCCCATGGACGAGGTTTTTTGTTGGTGGTTCGATGTTGGGTATTTTAATATTCTTGTTTCCAGCTCTTTATGGTGAGGGTTACGAGGCCATCAACTCGGCTTTGCGTGGTGACTACAGCCCGGTCTTTGGCAACGCGTGGTTTGCGAGGTTCAAGGAATACGACTTGGTGGTCATCATCCTCTTTGCGGGCATGATTCTGCTGAAAGCCTTCGCCACTGCCTTCACCTTTGGTGCAGGTGGCGTAGGTGGCACCTTTGCTCCAGCATTGTTCATTGGGGCATTCACTGGTTTATTCTTCGCCACCTTGGTTAACTATTTAGGTCTTGGCAACCTTGACCCTGCCAAATTTGCTCTCGTTGGTATGAGTGGCTTGGTGGCGGGAATGCTCCACGCCCCATTGACAGGGCTGTTCCTCATTGCCGAAATTACCAATGGTTATGCCCTGATTGTTCCTCTGATGATAGTGTCGGCGTTGTCTTATGCCATCAATAGGCTGTTTTTCAGCCATTCCATCTATACCAATGCAGTGGCTGAGAAAGGTGTGGAGGTGACTCACAACAAAGACAAGAGCATCCTCAACATGATGGCAATCAATCAGCTGATTGAGACCAACTTCAGTCCCATCCATCCGGATGCCCTTTTCCGTGACTTGTTGCCTTTGGTGTCGTCATCAAAGCGCAACATATTCCCTGTGGTCGACAAGGAAGGTTTCTTCTGTGGCCATGTCCTGTTCGACGATGTGCGAGGCATTCTCTTCGATGTGAGTTATTACGACCAGTCGATACAGAATTTTGCGGTTCTTCCTGACTACATTATCCACCCCGAGGAGCCCATGGAAGAAATTGTGCACAAGTTCCAAAAGTCGGGCAAATACAACATTCCTGTCATCCAGGGAGGGAAATATTTGGGTTACCTCTCGCGAGCCAATGTGTTCTCGGCTTATCGCGCCATGATGAGCGAGATTTCGGAAGATTGATTTTTTTCACGTAAAGGTAGGTGCTTTTTGGCATGCAGAATTATCAGAAGTTTCTTGGCATTCTTGCGAAAAATGTTCGATTTTGCGCAAAAACCCCATTTTTTTTGCTGTTTCGGTAGTAAAAAAAGACCTTCACTATGCCAAATTGGTTATTTTTGCAATTTGATTGAATAAATGTTTAATAAATCGTTTAATAAAATTTCAACAAAATGAAAAAAGTAACGTTTTTACTCGCCACCCTGCTTATTGGTGGCATGATGCTCACGGGCTGCAAGAAAGAAGACCCGAAACCAACACCAACGCCTACGCCAACGCCGACAACCGCCAAAGTGACCTACAAGGTTGACAACAAGATGAACACGCTTCCTTTCGTCACTTCCGATTGTTTCAAGTACACCATCACTTATGTTGGTGCTGACGGTAACAATGTCACGGTGAATGATGTCACCTTGCCTTGGACTTCACCTGAACTTACGGTGACGCTGCCTTTCGATGCCAAGATGGAAGGAAAATACACCTATAAAGAGGAAGAGCTTCCCGACCAAGTCGGTTTTGGACAAATTACGTATATCTATTCTGGCGAAAAATTGATTGCCACTGGAACTGATAATATTGTATCCCTTCCGAAGGCTGGTTTTTTGAATTACATTTCGCAAAATCCTGACGCCACGAGTTTCAGCCTCAGTGCAAAAGTTGAATAAGATTATTGTTTTTGTTAACTCTTAATCAACAGACAGATGAAAAAAGTAATGTTTCTCGCTATCGCATTGGTAGCCTTAGTGTGCACCTCGTGTACTAAAACCGATACCAAAGGTTATTATTCCTATTCTCCGATAATGAACATTCATGGACCTGGCAACAACACCACAGAGCTTGACGATGCTCTGCGTCCTAAACTCGGCAAAACGATGCAATTGACAAAGTCAGAGGCTCACGCCGAATGGAACAGTTTCATGTCTTCGGTCTCAAACATCAATGTGACTTTGAATGACTCAAGTTACTATACAGTTAAATTCTGCCGTAGGGAAGAGAAAGACGGTCAGTTTGTCAACGTTGAGACCATCGGTGAACATACATGGGGACATGCACCCGCTAATTAAAGATCTATATTTTTTTCCATAACTTTTAATTCAAGAGTTTAAAAAAATGAAAAAAATAATGTTTTTGCTCGCCACCCTGCTTATCGGTGGCATGATGTTCTCGGGCTGCAAGAAAGATGACCCGAAACCTACGCCAACACCTACGCCGGCAACGAAGACAGTGGTTTACAAGATGGATAACACTTATTTTGACCAAATATCATCATATACGGCTACTGTTTCTCCTTGCTTCCATTATACTTTCAGTTACAAGGATGCCAATGGAACGATGGTTGAAGTGAATAATCCCACTTTGCCGTGGACAAAGGAAATCTCAGTGACGACTCCTTTTGAAGCCAAACTGGAAGGAAAAGTGACGTATAATGAGAATGAACTTCCTGAAGAGGGAAAAGTTTATTTTGGTGCGCTGGGCTCTATCACTTTTAATCATACTACAACAACTAATCCAAATTTTAAAGAGTTCCATAACAAGCAGCAATTCCTCGATTTTCTCAGTACCCATCCAGATATGCTGAACTTTAGTTTTACCATGTCGGTTAACTAAGCATCGGTAAGGAGATTCTCTTTTATTTGCCCGACTTTCCCCTGTTTGGAAGGCCGGGCAAATTGTTTTTTGTGGACAAACATCTCATTTTTTCTGAACATTGTTGCAAAAACTGTACTTTTGCGGTCATGGAAACAAAAGAACAAACCCCTATTGAAAAGATGGAAAGCATGGAAAGCCAATGTCTTGTGAACCATGTGGACAGCGGCCTGCCGCGTTGGCTCATCGAGGTGGCTTTTGTGTGCTACCTTTTGCAAGCTGTCGTCAACTATGCCCCGCTGATGCACTGGTTAGAGGAAACCCATCTTTCTTGGGTACGAGGCATCATCCAGACCTTTGGGGCCTTGGTGATGTATTTTGGGCTGTTGCGAGGCATGAAGCCTCTTTACCGTCCATTCTCGACATGGTGGTGGGTGGTCATTGCGCTGAATCTCGCTGGGTTTGTGACGGAGTTGGTTCCTGCCATCATGTATAGTGTTGGTCTGCCTATAGCCGTTTCGCTCATGTTGGTTTATCTGCCCTTGGGCTGTGTCATTGCTTTCAGCTACCGTGGTCGGCTCCGTCAGGTAGGCATTTGGATGGCGCTCTACATCCTGATTTCCAGCATTATCCCCGTTGTCTCCTTCCTGCTTGTCGGCCCCAAATCGGGTTTGGCCAACCTACCTATGGAAATTCCCACCATGGCTGTTATCGTCATTTATGCCTGGGTGCAGCGGCGGGTATTAATCTGAAGTTTGTGGTGTTTCTTGATGGGCGGTTTCCATCCCCTGTCGGTATTGCAAAGGCGTGATGCCAAAACGGTGTTTCATTTCCATTTGGAAAGTGCGGCGACTGCCAAATCCGGCCTCCGTTCCAATGGCTTCGATGGTCCAATTGGGTTTCTCGCGCAGTAGCCTACAGGCCAACAAAACACGTTTCTCGTTGAGATAGTCGCCCAAGCTGGTGTAGTTAGGATGGCTTTTGAACAAAGACCCTAACCGCCGTTGTGTCAGGCCAAGGGCGTTCGCTAAGGCTTTCAAAGTGAGGTTGGTGTCGGTATAGAGGCGCATTTCGTCCATCTTTTGGTCTATCCAAGCCAACAGGTCATCGTCGCTCATGTCGGAAGTCAGTTCGATGTTCTCGCGGTACTCGCGCGTTTGCTCCCTCAGTTGAGCCACTTCACCTCCTGTTTGGTTCTTCAGTTCTTCCTCCAATTCATTAATTCGTTTTTTCAACTCGGTTTTGTCTTTTTCCTGCTGCTTGTTTTGTTCCAATAATGCGTTTTGGTTGTCCACCAACCTTGAATTGGTGGAGAACATCTTTTTGGCATGGATGTTTAGCACGACCATTGTGATAATGAAAGCCAATACGAACGCAATAATAATGGCTAATGTAAGCAGTTGAGGCCCTGTCATTGAAATCTTGTCTTAAAAGTGTGCAAATTTACCATTTATTTTTCGGCAAAATTGCAACGATTGCACAGAAAAAGCTGTTTCGCGCAAAATCATCTTCTTTTCTTGAAAAACTCAGTCAATAACGAGAGACATTCGTCGTGCATGATACCAGTATCGATCTTCGTCTTGGGATGCAACATGTTTCCGAAGCGCGAGAATCCGTTTTTCGGGTCGTCGGCAGCCCAAATGATTTTGCCGATATGCGAATGGCACAAGGCTCCGGCGCACATGGGACAAGGTTCCAAGGTGACATACAATGTACATTCGTCCAAATATTTAGCTCCTAATGCGTTGGCAGCGGCAGTGATGGCCAGCATTTCGGCATGGGCGGTTACATCGTTGAGGGTCTCGGTTTGGTTGTGGGCACGGGCGATAATCTTGTTGTTGCACACTACCACAGCACCAATGGGGATTTCTTCGGCCTCAAGGGCAGCTTGAGCCTCTTGATAGGCTTGTTTCATGTAGTATTCGTCGGAGAAAACGGTCAATGGCATAGTTTTAGTTTTTGATTTCAAACCCATCCCAATCGGGTCCCAAAGGGAATTTTTGTCTGAAGCGTTGCAGTTTTTCAAAATCCAAAGTGCAGTGCATCACCGCTTCCTTGTAGGCTTCAGCCTTCGAGATGACCTCGCCACGAGAATTGATGACCTGCGACTCTCCGCTATAGTGCAAGTCGTTGGCATCTTCACCGACACGGTTCACACCTATCCAATAGGCTTGGTTCTCAATGGCGCGGGCTACCAGGAGTGTGTTCCACACAATCATTCTGGAGTCGGGGAAATTGGCGAGATAGAAGGCCAAATCGTATTCATATTGTCCGTTTTCGTAGCGGTTGCGGGCCCACACGGGGAAGCGGATGTCATAACACACCATGGGGCGGATGCGCCAGCCTTTCAGCTCTACAATCAGTTGTTTTTCACCGCGTTCCACCAATTTGTCTTCGCCACCCATAGTGAAGGTGTGCCGCTTGAAATAGAGCTCATAACTGCCGTCGAGGCGCATCCAGACGAGACTGTTGTAATAGTGTCCATCCTTTTCCAACGGGAAAGTAGCGCAAATCACTGCGTTTTGGGCTTTGGATTGCGTTTTTAGCCACTGCATCGTCGTGCCGTCTTCTTTTTCGGCATAGTTTTTGGGGTCAACCGGGAAGGCCGTTGTAAAAGTCTCTGGGAGAAGAATCAAGTCGGTTTCGGGTTTGACTTGTTTCAATAACTGGTTGAAATGCTGCAGATTAGCTGATTTGTCTTCCCATTTGAGATCGGACTGAATGTAAGCGATATTGAGGTTTTGCATGATTAAATTGAATACTGATGCAAAGATAGAAAAATCTTATTACTTTTGCCGAAAAATAAGAATCAAAGCAAACGAATAATACTAAACAATGAAAAAACTACTCTATTTACTTATGGGAGTGCTACTGATGCTGGGCGTCAGCTCCTGTAGTGGCTTTGGTAACGAGGATAACTTCGACGCAACGTTGTTGTATGGCCGTTGGCAGGAAGGCTCTGTGTTTGAACGCTATGACGAAACTGGCATGGGTGCCACTTGGGATGCAAGCGATGATATAGAGGAAGAGGAAGCCCAACTTTTCAAATGGTCATTGGAAGGCTCGACGCTCGTTCATGAACATATTGGGACTTTTGTTACCGTTCCTAAAGTGTATACTGTAACTACGCTGAATTCCAATAACTTGACCTATCGTGATGATTACGGTAGGACACATTACTTTTCTAAAGTGAACTAAGCGTTTCAAGCATGTAGTTTTCTTCAAATAAATGGATTATACATGAAAAAAGCACTGAAAATCACGGGTATAACTTTGGCATCCCTTGTCGGATTGGTGCTTGTTGTTGCTGGCATTGCAGCAGCGATGATTACTTCCTCGGGTAGACTCACCAAAATGGTCAGAAAATACGCACCGCAGTTTGTGAACTGTGAGATGCAGTTGGGCAAGGCTGATCTTACCTTGTTCAAGACCTTTCCCAATGTAGGCATTGCAATCGAGAATGTTGCGCTTATCAATCCGATGCCAGGCTCACCTTCCGATACCTTGGCCAACATCGACAACCTTATTGTTGTTGTGGATGCCAAGAAACTCCTGAATGAGAAGGAAATCATTCTCAGGCGCTGCATCCTTGAGGACGCTTTTGTCAACCTCTATACGGATTCTATTGGCAACAGCAACCTCAATGTTTTCAACTCAAATGATGATACAACCCATACTTCTTTTGATTATCTGGTTGACATAGAGGAAGTGAAACTGAAGAATTCCACTTTGCTGTATTCTGATGACCGCAATGGAATGGTGGCTCAAGTCAAAGGCCTCAATCTCGATTTGAAAGGCAATATGCAAAATCAAGACATCAGCGCAAACCTGACCTTGAAAGCAGATGATTTGAATCTGAAGATGAAAGCTATCAAAATGGCATTGAAATCGTTGAATCTGGATTTCGATGGCGATGTCACTGAGATGAATCAGATTTCAGGGGTTTTGAAATTGGGCACTCCGGGCATTTGTCTGGATCTCAAGGAGCCTTATCTGAAAAACGATACGTTGAGCTTGAATCTACCACTTCAGTTGAGTTTGAAGGACAAAGCCGCCCATTTGGATCAGGCGCAAATCGGATTAAACAGTTATCTAATTGATTTGGGAGGCGATGCTGGACTGGCTGAGAATGGCGATTACAATCTTGATTTGAACCTGAATACCAATACTTTGCTCATCGAGGATGTGTTGACCTACTTACCAGAACGTATTCAGCAGCGGCTGAGCGATATTAGCTATTCCGGCAAGTTGATGCTCAATGCGGTCGAGGTGAAAGGCATATTCAACGACAGCCTCATGCCCGTGATATCGGCTAAAATCCAAACCGACAATGCCACGGTCAACGTTCCGCGTCTGCCTTATCCTTTTACAGCTGTCAATCTGGATGGCTTGCTGGATTTGGACCTCAACGAAAATACGGGTAGTGTAGAAGTCAATAGCTTGAATGCCAAATTCAACCGCAGCGACCTTAATCTAAAAGGCACGATCAAGGACTTGTTGGGTGACATGCGTTTCAAATTTAACGTGAAAGGGGATGTGCCGATAAATGATTTGAAAGGTTTTCTGCCTAAGAACCTCAAATTGGACGGTCGTACTGACCTTAACTTGGATGCCAATTTCACACTGAAGCAACTGATGAAGACCCTGAAAGACTACAACCTCAACCGGCTTGTTGCCAAAGGAAAGTTGAAAGTCAAGAATTTTGCATTCGATATGGATACCATTCATGCAACGGCACCTATGCTTCATCTGGGACTCACCTTGCCTGCCTCGGCAAAGGAAAAGGGGCGTAGGGGAGGCTTTGTATCCCTTGCTTCCGATGTGTTCCAAGCCCGAATGGGTGAAGGCATTCGAGCCGATGTGAAGGATTTTGCCGTTGATGTGAGTGCCGACAATATCAAGAAGGGAATGGAAAAGATGGACTTGAATGCTGACCTGAAGTTCGGCCATTTGGATTTGAAGTATGATAGCATTTCGGCACAAATCAACCGACCCTCCGTTAGTTTCGTTACTCAGCCTACCAAACATTCAAAGGGACTGAAGGCACATGTCGTCTTTAGCAGCAACGAACTGGATGCCGCCATGGGCAAGAGTTATGCTTTGAACACGAAGTCATTGAAAGTGGATGCGTCAGTGGATCAAAACAAAGACAAGAAAGATTTCCTGAACCAATGGAATCCGTTGGCCGACTTTATGCTTAACAATGCCGTGGTGCAGGTGTCGGGTCTCGATGAAGAAATCCGCATCAACAACATTGATTTCCTCTTTAATTCCGACGAACTCGATTTCAAGAAGAGCACCTTCCGCATTGGGCAATCCGACATGAGCCTGCAGGGTAGCGTCATTGGTGTCAAGAAGTGGATAGAAGACCATAAGAATTTGATGAAAGGTGAGATGCAACTCACCTCCAATCTTATGGATATCAACGAAATCATGGATTTGACCAGCGGCCTTGGTACTTCGCCTTCATCCGAGGGCTCAGCAACCGAAACCAATGATAATGGCGAAGACAATCCGTTTATGGTTCCTGAGGGAGTCGATTTCAGCTTCATCCTAAACACGAAGAAAGCTTTGTATGACAACTTTGACTTGAACAACCTCAACGGAACGCTCACGGTGAAGGATGGTACCTTGATTTTGCAGGAAATCGGTTTCACCAACAAGGCTGCCGAGATGCAACTTACGGCCATGTACCAGTCACCACGGAAGAACAACCTCTTCTTGGCCATGGACTTTCACCTGCTCAATGTGCAGATTAACGACTTGTTGCACATGATTCCCTATATCGATACGTTGGTGCCTATGCTGAAGACCTTCGATGGACAGGGCGAGTTCCATCTTGGGGCTGAGACCAATCTCAAGTCGAACTACGAGCCCAAGATTTCCACCTTGCGTGCCGCTGCCGACATCGAGGGCAAGAACCTGACAGTGAATGATAAATTCACCTTTACGAAGATTACCGACATGCTGAATGTCAGCACCAATGGCGAGTACCGTGTCGACAGTCTCGATGTGCAACTCACGGCATTTAAGGATGAGATCGATCTGTGGCCTTCGCAGATTGCCATCGGGAAATACAAGGTTACGGTTGACGGACGTATGACTTTGGACAAGAACGGTGAATACCATCTCTCAGTGACGCAGTCGCCTTTGCCAGTGAGATTGGGATTGAAGATTTCGGGATCATTCAACAAGTTGGAATACAAGCTTGAAGACTGCAAATACCCTAATCTTTACAAGCCCAACAAACGCAGCGACCGTGAGCAATTGTACTTCGAGCTGAAGAAGAAGATTGCCGACCGCTTGAAGGCAAATGTGAGGTAAATGCTTTCGTTTTGCCTGTAGGGCTGTCACATCGTAGCCGCCGCTGTGTCGTTTTTATCGAGCGGCTTCCGTAGTACGACAGCCCTACAAGCTCATGTTTATCGAACCACAAATTTCCGTGTTTCGTCTGCAAAGGTGATGAAATACATTCCAGCAGGCAATGATTCAATATTAATTTGTTGTGTTTCGGTGGTGATGTTGCCTTGCAGCAGAGTTTGTCCCATGAGGTTGGTGATTCGGTATTCGGTTTGTCCCGTTGTAGGGCTGTCACATTGGGGCAGCCGCACAAACAAAATGCCGTTGGCGGGATTGGGATAAACCACAAAAGTCCCTGAGCCTGCCGAAGGGTAGTCCTCTATGCCGTTGTGCAGTTGTTCATACACCTCGTCGCAATCCCTGTCTCCGTATTTAAAGACCAATTCTCCGTCCACCCAATAGCAACGCATGCCTTCCACACGATAACCTTTTCCTTGATTCATCAGCCTTTCGGGGAAGAAACTCGTCATGTGGCCGATGCCACACACGATGTCGCCACTGAAAAGGTCATTGGGGTCGCTCACATGAAGCATCCGATAGGTTCTGCCTTCATATTCGTAATTCTCTATGGCGTCCACATGCATGGTGAGGCTTTCAGTTCCAACCTTGATTTCCCATTCGTCGCCGACGTTGGCATTGAGGTTGTAAAGTGTGGTGAACTCATCCAACTCATTGTTCCACCAATAGACGAAGCCGTTTTCCTCATAGATGTATTCGTGTGATATTTCAGTGACGGTATCGCGGTCGTAGTGTGTGTTGCTGCGCACGATTACCTTAGGTCGCTTGCCTTGCATGACGGTGTCGCCTGTGCATTCCAAGTGTTGGTAGGTGATGCTGCCGTCGTCGTTGAGGATTTCGTAGTACCATTCGGAGCCTTCCAACTCAATGCTGTTCAAACTGGTTTGTCCCCAGCGTAGGGGATAATCGGGGATGGTGCAGTAGGCGACGCGGTCGACATAGGCCCAAACTTTGTTGGAAGATGATGTATGCTGTTTGTCTGCATGTACGCTTACCCAAGCATAGTAGTTTTCGCCGTTTATTGTCTTACGAAAACCGATATAATCTTCCAAATAGGTCGTATCAATGAACATATATTGCCATGGATAATTTGGGGTAAGCCAGTAATGTATGGATGGATAGACTTCGTCGGATGGGACGATGGAATCGCTGTCATATGCCTTATAACGATGTTCCCAAGACGATATCATGTCAATGGCAATCTCACCAGTTGAGCGCCATGATAGAAACACCTTAAAATCAATAGCTCCATCTTGGTCGAAATCAATTTTAATTGTGTCATGAGGGTATGGGGCGCTAACCCAAGACACGCATAGGTCCGGCTCAAAATCGGTGTAGAGGATAGGGGCTTCTTCGATAAAGTTGGAGAAATAGTTCCAGCCTTCGGCATTTTGATATATCTCAGTGCAGCCAAAAGGTATATGGATTGGCGTGCTTGTGTCGTATCCATCGAAAGCGAATGGATATAAATCGGTAGTATTAAGTGTAGGAGGCATCCTGTTTGGAGAATAAATCTCGTTGAAAGAAGTATTCTTAAATGCCAGTTCATCAATTTGAGTAAGCGAAGCGGGTAATCTTAATGCTCCTGTCAGATTGTTGCAATCTAAAAAAGCGATGCTTTCGATAGTAGCCACAGATTCTCCCAAGACAAGCTCTGAGAAGTTGTTTCCAGAAAAAGCAGCGCCAACGATAAGGTTTACAGAATTCGGTATGACGAGAGTTCCAGAAAACTGGCAATCCGCAAAGGCACAATTCTCTATTGTGGAAAGTGACGAAGACAGTGTCAAACTGCCACTAAAACGACATCCATAAAATGCGTGATGTCCTATCTCCGTCACGGAATTGGGCATAGTCAAGGATCCTGAAAAACCGCTTACATAAAAAGCCGACGAGCCAAGGGTTTCCAATGATTCAGGTAGAGCTAGGGAACCCGAAAAACTGTTATATGCAAAAGCTCTATCTTCAATAATCCTTACAGAATTTGGAATTAACAAAACACCACTGTTGCCCATCGCATAAAAAGCTTCCTGGCAAATAATCTCAATGCCTTCAGGAATTGTGCTAGTCATACATCCTACCACCAACGCATTGTCTTCTCTTCTTATGATGACGTTGCTTTCCGAATAGTATGTTGGATTTCCTTCTTCCATTGAGATAGATTCCAAAAACTCACAAGCCCCAAACGCTCCTGGAGTGATATAGTTTACAGTGTTTGGTATAAAAACAGATGTAATAATGCACTCCCAAAAGGAGTTGGAGTCAATGGCGGTTACGGTATAATCCGTGCCATTATATGTAACAACAGAAGAGATGATGATTTCTCCTTCTGGCTTTACATATCCCTCATAATAATCTCCCTGGAACGAAGGATTACCTTCTTGTCGGTAAGGGTGTGTTAAGATTACTGTGTGCGCTTCCGCATCAGTAATGCGGTAGTATAATGTTTGCCCCGATTCGCAAACTGCCGAGAAATCATACTGATTTTGAGCAAATCCACCCATGGCCAAGGCCATTAGAACTGTAATTGTAAGTAAACTTTTCATGGTATTTTAGGTTTTTATTATTTGATTCAAAGATTTAAGATTCATAGACTCAATATTTCAATTGAACAACTGAATAACTGAACAACAGACAACTATATCGAATTGATAATCTCTTCAAAACTCCGCTCGTCCTCCAAGCCGTTCATCTTCTCCTGCTTGATGCGCGACTTGCGGCGGGCATAGGAGTTGGTTTGCAGGTTCATCATGATGGAGATGACTTGGTTGCTGAAGCCTTGCTTGGTGAGGCAGCAGATTTGCAGGTCGCTCTTGGTGAGGGTGGGGTATTTGTCCATTAGCCGTTTGGTGAAATCGCCGTACACTTTGTCGATGAGCGTCACGAAGTCATCCCATTCGGTTTCTTTCAGGTCGAAGTCGAGGGTCGAGGCGGTGATTTGCTCGGTGAGGGCGAGGGCAGTGACATACACCTTGTTTTTCTTCAGCTCCAGCTCCAATTGGTTTTTCATTTCTTCGGCTTTCAATTTGGCATTCAGCGTTTTTTGTCGCAGAAGCAGCAACACTACGGCCAAGGCCACCACCAAGCCGAAGAGGATGAGGTAGAGATAGAGACTCTTTAGTTTCTGTTCGGCTTTGAGGTTGATTTTCTGCATCTGGAGGTCATATTCCGCCTTGATGCGTTGCATTTGCTCGCTGCGGTGGGTTTGGTTGGCCTGCATCATGTTCTCGTTGAACAGCTCTTGACATTCAAGGGCTTGCTGGTAATCTCCAGCCAACTGATGGATGAACGCCAGGCTTTGATAGGCCGACATACGCACGCCTGCCATCTCGTTTCGGGTGGCTTCGGTGAGGTGGACGATGGCGAGGCTGTCCTGCTCCAGATAATAGTAGGCCAAGCCCAAAGTCAGCGGGCCATCACCTTGTGCACCGTTGGTCAAGGCTTGACTGACGCGTTCAATTACTTGTTCATAGTCTTCCTTCACCAACAGCACGTCGCGGCTTGATTCCAAAAGGATTTCGTTTTCCATCGTTTTGTCGTTCAGAGCCTTGGCTAGTCCAAGAGCTTCCTCATAATGTTGCTCCGCCGCATCGATGTCGCCCAGCGAGGCAGTAGCCCGCCCGCAGTTGCGCAGGGCATTCATTAATAAAGTGGAATCGCTGAGTTCACGAGCCAGTGTGGCGGCATCTGCATGTAGGTGTAAGGCTTCGTCGAAGAGTTCGTGCTTCCAGTAGCAGAAGCCGAGGTTGTCCTCGGTTTGCGCTTTCAGCCGTTGCACTTCAGGCTTTGCTTGATTGCAGTGATCAATGGCAATCAGTGCTTGGCTGAACGATTCGGCAGCGCTTTCCGATTGTTTGGCGGCGCGTTGTTCGAGGCCTTGCTGGTAGTATGTTTCCGCTTCTTTGAGCCATCGCGCCTTGTGCTGGCATGCTGTGAGACCTGCCAGCACAAGGAACGCACATATTATACATCGTGTTTTCATTGTTTCACAAATTTTGCGGTTTGTTCACCCACGCTGATGAAATACATGCCCGCAGGCAGGTTTGCGATGTCAATCTGTTGGGTTTCAGCATTAATTGAACCTTGCAGGAGGGTTTGTCCCATCAGGTTGGTAATTCTGAATGATGAATTCGGAATGCTGAAATGCGAAGCATTCGACGTAGTCAATGCTGAATGCTGAATGGTGAGGACGCTATTTGTCGGATTGGGATAGACAGTGAAGGCTCCTGAGCCCGTCGAAGGGTCGTCTTCTTCAATGCTATGGATTTCGCCATAAATTGCATCGCAGTCTTCCTCCCCGATTTTAAATATCAAGTTGCCGTCAACCCAATAGCAACGCATGCCTTCCACGCGGTAGTTTTTGTCTCGGTTCATCAGTCGTTCGGGGAAGAAACTGGTGAGGTGGCCGATGCCGCACACGATGTTGCCGCTGAAGAGGTCTTCGGGGTCGCTCACTGTCAGCATCCGATAGGTGTAGCCTTCGTATTCGTAATTCTCTACGGCATCCACGTGCATAGTGAGGCTCTCCGTGCCGACCTTGATTTCCCATTCGTCGCCCGCGTTGGCATTGAGGTTGTAAAGCGTGGTGAACTCCTGCAGATCCTTGTTCCACCAATAGACGATGCCGTTTTCCTCATAGATGTATTCGTGCGTCACTTCGATAATCGTATCGCGGTCGTAATGCGTGTTGCTGCGCACGATTACCTTAGGTCGCTTGCCTTGCATGACGGTGTCGCCTGTGCATTCCAAGTGTTGGTAAGTGATGTCGCCGTTGTCCCACTCGATTTCGTAGTACCATTCTGAATTGTTTGGGTGTGGTGAGGGTGGGACTGGGGGAATGAAACCGCTGATATCGAAGGTAAAGCCTTGGTAAAAATTGTTGCCACCATTTGGGTCGTCGTCTTGGATGAAGGTACCCGTTTCACTATCAGTCTGGACAGCAACCACGAGGGTTGATCCAATCACAGCGGCTTGTGGATAAACGAACTCGTTGAGTGCCCACATGAAATCGTCGGTAAGTTGGGTTTGAGGAGTCCACGTGAGACCACCGTTAAGGGAATAGCTGGCGAAGAGTTTAAAGTAGAAGTTGCCGGAAGTACCATCTATGTTGTTCTCATCCAAGGCAATCCAAACAGCTATTAGGTCATTGTCGGTGTTAGGCACCTTGCAGAGGACAGGCATGGCCACGGGACCACAGTGATAATCTCCGTGTAAACTGAAATCTTCAATATTAAATTCTCCATAGGGTTCTTCGTTTTTTTTAATGTAGCCAAAAAATTCAGTCCATATCTCTTGCAAAGGGTTGTTCCAATTATAGTAGTTGTTAAAGCTGTTGTACCAGCTATTATAGAGTTCGAGTAGGTAATCAGTGTTCATGACAAAGGGTTGGCCAGGAGTGGGGGGTGGGGTCTCACCATGGTAAGGCAGGCTCTCGCTCCAAAATGCAACACCGCCGATGCTTGGATCGTAATTTCTTGAACCAGGTTCACCAGTGTTGCAGTTAAACTCGTAGGCAAGACAGAGCTCATCGTTGGCTCCCCAGACACAGGAAGTCCAACGCGGATACATGAACCAAGTGTCGAAAGTAGTGTTGATGCCAGGATGATGGTAGAATACCTTTCTTTCCCATGTTTCACCATCGTCATAGCTGTAGATAACCATACCGTCGCTCCAAGGGTTGTTCACGACGAGAGCGAGGCAGTTGTCATCAGTAGTTTCCATCCAGTAGCACACGTGGACACCCCAGGCAATACCATATTCAGGACCCATGTAGGGAAGAACGATGTTTTCTTTGTCCCAAGTTTCGCCACCGTCCATCGAACGGAAGTAAATGATGGGCATGTTGACGCCTTCAGCACCAGGAACACCAAAATTACTATTGGCAGTGGCAACCACGTGGATGATGTCACGGTTGGCTCCCGAGGTCATTACATTGGGGCAGCGAGGATTGTATGTGGGGTCAAGGTAACTGACAGCAGGGACACTGTTAGGAGTTATGTTGTCTTTGTCCTCCACAATGTATAAGCCACACATGGATTCAGTTTGGGCAGCAACAACAATACTGTTTTCCTGATAGCGGGCGATGGAACCGAAACTGGTTTTTTCAATTTCTATACGTCCATCTGACGGAATCCATTCGTCAAGGTTGGAGTCGTAAGTGCCAATGCCGGTACCACAATCGCTGAGGCTCTCGCTATTAGCCATGTTGTAGGCAAAGTTGACTTTCCCGTCAGGCCAAACGATGGTGCGGTTGATATTGCTCCAGTTGGTCTGCCAATCGTAGACCGTGTAGTCGAGTTCGCCGTCGGAGCGGGTCTTGTTGAGTTCGCTTTGCTTGTTCTTTAAGCTTTCCATGTCTTTGGTGACTTGACTGGTAGCGACTTTATTCTTAGCGTCGTTCTTCGACACCTTTCTCACTTGTGAGTGGCCCATTGTGGCTACCAACAAGATTAATGCTATGGTAAATAACTTTTTCATGGTATTAGGTTTTTAATGGTTTATTTTACAACAAATTTCGTGGTTTGTTCACCCACATTAATGAAATACATACCCGCAGGCAATGTTGAAATGTCAATCTGCTGGTTTTCTGTGTTAATTGAACCTTGCAAGAGGGTTTGTCCCACGAGGTTGGTGATGCGGTATTCGGTTTGTCCCGTTGTAGGGCTGTCACATTGTGGCAGCCGCACAAACAATATGTTGTTGGCAGGATTGGGATACACCACAAACGATGCAACATCCTTTTCCTCAACGCCATTGTGCAGTTGTTGATAGACCACGTCGCAGTCGCGGTCGCCGTTTTTGAGAATCAGGTCACCATTGAGCCAATAGCACCTCATTCCATCCACGCGGTAACCTTTGCCAGGTGTCATCAGATTTTCGGGGAAGAAGCTGGTCAAATGCCCTATGGTGCTGATGAGTGTGCCGCTGAAAATGTTGTTGGCATCGCCGATGGTCATTCTCTTGTATGGGATGCCGTCAATCATATAGGTTTCCATTTCATAAACGCGGGTGACGAAGCTTTCCGAACCCACTTTGATTTCCCATTCGTCGCCTACCTCGGCGCTGAAGTCGTACAACAAGGTGAAGTTCTGTAGTTCCTTGTTCCACCAATAGATTTCGCCGTTCTCTTCATAGACATATTCGTGCGTCACTTCGGTGATTTCGCTACGGTCGTAATGCGTGTTGCTGCGCACGATGATTTTGGGTCGTTTTCCGTTGATAGTGGTGTCACCTGTGCATTGCAAGTGCTGATAGGAAATGCTGCCGTCGTCGTTGAGGATTTCGTAGTACCATTCCGCGCCCACGAAGATGAGACCGTCGGTGCCGAAAATGGGATAGCCGTCGTTCATGTATGGCTCGTGGTCCATCATAAAGACTGTGCTGCCGTTGTTGAGTTGGTTGACAAAAGCCTCCGTTTTCATGTAATCGTTCTCCACGGGAATTCCGAAACCTTCGTCGGAGGCGGTGGATTGGTCGAAATAACAGTTTCGGACAACCGTCATGCTGCCAATCTGAGCCAAAACTCCACCTTTATTGCGTGCAACCATTTCACCGGCATGGTAGCAATTCTTGACATAAATTGCAGTACCAGCTTCCGCTCTTCCTATGATGCCCCCTGCATAATTGGTGGAATTTGTCTCATGAATGTCAATGTTGTGGTTGCTAAAGCAATTCAATATGCTGAGTGTATCGGCAAAACTGGCACCTACAACACCTCCGACAATTTGGTTCATTGGTGGGGTGACATATCCTGTGGCATCCGTATCTCCAAGACCTTTGATGTAAGCCTTGTTGTAGCAGTGCTCTATTTGGATTTTACCATGTTTGCCTTCGGCATTACCACATCTTCCAACAACACCACCTGCGTATGCTTTGACAAAGGAATTGAATTGCCAGAGTTTGATGGTGCCAGTGGTAGCGCAATCAATGACATCTGTTGCTCCCAATGAGTCATCACAAAGAAGGACACCCACGATGCCTCCTATGGTGTTTTCGAATCCAAACAAATCAATATCGCTTGTGGATTTTTCGATACGACATGATTGTGCTTCTCCTACAATTCCGCCAAAGGCTGCATATATGCTTGACCATTGTGGGCTGTTTTGGTCGGAAGTGATTGTACCCGAGAAATGGCAATTGTAGAAGTAGGAATTGACAGCTTTTCCAGCGATTCCTCCACAACGGTCTCCAAGCCAGTTTGAATGGATTCTGGCATTGGTGACAATGAGATTGCTGATTATTGCATCGGAAACGGAAGCAAACAAGCCTAAATCAAATCCTACTGTATCAGCCCCATCGGGACCAATAATTTCCCATGAAATTTTGTTTAATAATTCATAATTTGAAATGGTATGGTCGTTTCCATCGAAAACTCCAGAAAAATAAGCACGCCGCTTGCCGTTTTCAAATTCTTGGACGCCTCCGATAGTTGTCCAATACAAGGTGTTGCGTTGCAAGTCAAGATCAGTGACCAACTTGAAACAAGTGTCCTGAAAAGCTTTTACATCATTGAAAGAATTTAGTCTTTTATCGACGGCGTTTGCCAACCAAGCCAGGTTTTCCGCCGATTCAATGAGATACGGGTCTTCCTCTGTGCCGCTACCGTTGGTCCAAGGCTCGGCGGTGCCGTTCCAGAGGGATTTTTCAACGATACTTTCGCCGAAGCGCGACCAACCAGAAGCATTTTGGTAGGCTTCCTTGGTATTGTAAGGCACATAGACGGGAATCGTTGTCGGGATGCCGTCAAAGGCATCGGAAGCGGTGGTGGGTGGAGTTTGACATTTTATGTTGATGGATTGGATATTGAAATCGCCTTTAAAAGCTTGTGTTCCAATGGATTCTATTGTTTTTGGCAAAGAAACCATATTGTTGAATCCGCTACATTGCTCAAAAGCGCTGTCACCAATTTCCGTCACTTTGTTGGGAATGGAAAGTCCTCCAGACAAGCCCGGGCAATTGTAAAAAGCGCATCTCCCAATGAAGGTCAAGGAATCGCATAAATAGAGTTGCCCCGACAAGCCTAAGCAATCGCAAAACGCTTCGTTTTCAATACGTTTCACCATAGTTGGAATGTTTAAGTCACCGTTTAGGTTGGAACAGCCTTTGAAGGCACTTTCGCCGATGAAGGTTAGGGTTTGGGGCAATTCGATAGACCCTCTTAACATTGTACAGCCACAGAAAGTATGGTCGCCGATGCCAACAAGGATGTAGTTGATGCCACTATGGGTGACAGTATCTGTAAGGATAAGTTTGCCTTCGGGTTGGTCATGGCCCCACCAATAGTTGTCGCCGTTTTGGCAAGGGTAGGTGGCCTCTACCCAATGGTTCTCTTCGTCGATGATGCGATAGTAAATCGCATAACCTGTCGGATTAATGACGAAGAAATCATAATGGATTTCCTGCGACATTCCGCTCAATGTCATGACCACCAATACTGTGATCGCGAATAACTTTTTCATGGTCGTAGATGTTTTTGATTGTTGATAATACCTTTTTAATCTGTTCATGAACTTTCGCCTACATCGTTCTGATGTCTGCAACGCAAAAGTATAACAATTCTCAAGACAAAAAACCAATTGTCAAGCCCCTAAGAGGCCTTGTCTATCAATCCGCAAAGATAATAAAAAATAAACGATTGGATTTCAATTTGTTGTAAAATCGAAATCCAACCGTTGTCTATGGGGTTGTCTATGTTGTTAAGAGATTGCTTCGCAAGAAACATATCAAAATCAAAACAAAAAATCTCCCAAAAACTGAGTTTTGAGAGATTTTTGAAGATGATTTTTCTCGGATTTGGCTACGCCGAAGGCAGAGCCTTTCTTGCCGGAGGCAATCCTAATACTACCAGTCCGAATCCCAATCGGTGCTACCGCTGTCCCACGAGTCATTGCCACTATCCCAGTTGCTGTCGCTGTCCCAGCCGGAATCGTCGCTATGGCTCCCTGAATCGTACCAACAAGACTCTTCGAACGATTTACCAGTATGGTGGTAGGTTTGGTAGTCCTTAGCATTTTTGTCCGTGATGTCGGGGTCGTCATAGGATTTGAACCAATCGTCTTGCCCTTTGTCGTAGTAATACCATGACGAGCCTTGATGGTAGTATTGTGTACCGTTGTAGTTGTAGTAGCCGTTAGGAGGTGTGTTGTCAAAAACGGCCATCAAGATGCCCATGACAAAAAAGATAATGACGGCAATCAGGCAGCCTTTTCTCCTCTTTTTCTTACTGTCTACTAAAGGCTGCTGCGGGCTGCTTGCAGGACGGTTGCCTTTCTGGTCGGCGATTTCCGCCTTTAGGCGCTGGTACAATTCGTTGACGGCATACTTCTCGTCGGCACCTTGATAGCGGATGGCACGCTCTCCGGTCGACTTGTTCTTGTAAACCACAAAGTCGCCATTGCCGTCTCTATAGATGCCGAAAGCTTTGGGCTCGGTGATGTTCTTGCCGATGAAGAACCTGGTGATTTCTTCTGGCGGTAGATGGTGCGCCACATACCAAGCTTGCAGCTCTTCGATGGTCTTGGGCTGCTCAGCGGACGTACGGTTAGCACCCGAGAGCGGAGCGCCGCAATTCGGGCAGCGCTCCTTTGTCTCGTCAATCATCGCCCCGCAGAAATCACATTTGACTTGCATAGGTTTTATTTCTTCGGCTTCAATTCATCGAAAATCATCGTACGCAGGTTCTCAATCGGGACGCGTACTTGGGCCATCGTGTCGCGGTCGCGGACGGTGACGGTGTTATCGACCAAGGTGTCGTTATCCACCGTGACGCACATCGGCGTGCCGATGGCATCCTGTCTTCTGTAGCGCTTGCCGATGGAGTCTTTCTCCTCGTACTGGCACATGAAGTCGGCCTTCAGCGAGTCGATGATTTCGCGGGCCTTTTCCGGCAGACCGTCTTTCTTGACTAACGGCAGCACAGCAACCTTGTAAGGTGCCAGGATGGCCGGCAGCTTCAGCACCACACGCTCCGAGCCGTCTTCCAGCTTCTCCTCGGTGAAGGCGTTGCTGAACATGGCGAGGAACATGCGGTCGAGGCCAATGGAGGTCTCGATGACGTAAGGTGTGTAACTTTCGTTGGTGTCGGGGGCGAAGTATTGGAGTTTCTTGCCCGAGTATTTGGCGTGGGCCGAGAGGTCGAAGTCGGTGCGACTGTGGATACCTTCCAGTTCCTTGAAGCCGAAGGGGAAGTCGAACTCGATGTCGGTGGCGGCGTTGGCGTAGTGGGCCAGCTTCTCGTGGTCGTGGAAACGGTATTTCTCGGCAGGCAGACCCAGCGAGAGGTGCCAAGCGAGGCGTTCCTGCTTCCAGTGTTGGAACCATTCGAGCTCCGTGCCGGGGCGGACGAAAAACTGCATCTCCATCTGCTCGAACTCGCGCATACGGAAGATGAACTGACGGGCCACAATCTCATTGCGGAACGCCTTTCCGGTCTGGGCGATGCCAAACGGGATCTTCATACGGCCGGTCTTCTGCACGTTGAGATAGTTGACAAAGATACCCTGTGCCGTCTCGGGGCGCAGGTAGATGGTGTCGGAACCGTCAGCTACGCTACCCATCTTGGTGGCAAACATCAGGTTGAACTGACGCACGTCGGTCCAGTTGCGGGTGCCGCTGATGGGGCAGACGATTTCCAGGTCGAGGATAAGCTGCTTGATGGCATCAAGGTCGTTACGCTCCATGGCGCCATACAGGCGGTGGCTGATTTCTTCAATCTTAGCCTTGTGTTCGAGCACGCGCGGGTTGGTGGTCACAAACTGTTCCTCGTTGAAGGCGTCGCCGAAACGCTTGCGGGCTTTCTCCACCTCTTTATTAATTTTCTCCTCGATCTTGGCCATATAGTCCTCGACGAGCACATCGGCGCGATAGCGTTTTTTCGAGTCGCGGTTGTCGATGAGCGGGTCGTTGAAGGCGTCCACGTGGCCCGAGGCCTTCCAAGTGGTGGGGTGCATGAAGATGGCGGCATCGATGCCGACGATGTTCTCGTGCATCTGCACCATGGCCTTCCACCAGTATTCGCGGATGTTCTTCTTCAGCTCCACGCCATTCTGGCCGTAGTCGTAAACAGCTGACAATCCGTCATAAATCTCGCTCGAAGGGAAAATAAAACCGTATTCCTTCGCATGAGCGGTTATTTTTTTAAAAAAGTCTTCTTGGTTCATAATTGATTGATTATTTGTTATTTATTTGATTTTCTTGATAAGTTCTTTTGCTGTAATGTCGCGCATCAGCGTGAAGGCAAACCATTTCTTTCCCAAGTCCTTGATGGAAGCCCCGATGTGATAAACCTTTTCGTCAATAAGAAGGAAACGGTCATGCGCTTTATTGAATTGAAAGACCTCAATAATAGGGTATTGGCTGTTATGTTTGTTAATGTCCAATTGAAGTTGCGGACTGATTTTTTGAGTGTATATTATTGCTGTAACACTGTTTTTGCGTTTATCAAGTACAGAAAGCACTGAATCGTCTACATAATTATCAATGAGAACGATAGATTGTTTAGCCTTTTTGATGAGGTTGGAAACAAAACAATATGCATCGAAGACTTGGCCGTCGAAAAAGATACCTTGTTGGGGAGGTGTTTGCGCATCAATTTTCTTGAAAACTTCGTCAATTCTTTTGTCGGTCTCAATTTGGTGATATTCAATGTTGGAAAGGCGTTGAAAAATCTGTGCATTGCTGGCAAAAAAGTGTCGCATGGAAGTAAATGCCCTCATAATGCGGATGTTAGCTTCAATGGCAGTTGGCGAACGAAGTACACTGCTGAGCATGGCAATGCCGTTTTCGGTGAAGGCGTAAGGTAGATACCGGTTTCCTCCCCAACTTGAGATGCCAATTTGGCATTTCAAGATTTCCACCTCTTCTTTTGAAAGTTGGAACATAAAATCTGAAGGGAATCGTTCAATGTTTCTTTTGACTTGCCTGTTAAGTTGTCCAGTTTCAACACGATAGAGCATGGACAAATCCCTGTCAAGCATTACTTGCTTGCCTCTGAAAACATAAATGAGGTGCTCAATACTAACTTGTTGGATATCACAGTTTGTGATATCCAACTGTTCTGCGGTTTGTGCTAACGCACCGCTCTTTACTTCTGTTACTTTTTTCGTTTGTTTCGCCATAGAAAATGCTTAAATAATCAGCATCGCGTCGCCATAAGTGAAGAAGCGGTACTTCTGTGCGATGGCTTCCTTGTAGGCTTTCATCAGCAGGTCGTAACCCGCGAAGGCGGCCACCTCCATCATCATCGGTGACTTGGGCAGGTGGAAGTTGGTGATCATGCAGTTGGCCACAGAGAAGGTGTAAGGCGGGAAGATGAACTTGTTGGTCCAGCCATTGAACGGCTTGATTTTGCCGCTGATAGTCTGGGCAGTCTCCAGGGCCTTCAACGAGGTGGTGCCCACGGCAAACACGTTGTTGTGGCGTGCGTTGGCCTCATTGACCAAGGTGCAGCAGTTTTCGTCGATATACATCTCCTCCGAGTCGGGCTTATGCTTGGTGAGGTCTTCCACTTCGATGTCGCGGAAGTTGCCCATGCCGGGGTGCAGGGTCAGCTCAGCGAAGGAGGCACCAATGATTTCCAAACGTTTCATCAGGATCTTACTGAAGTGCATGCCAGCTGTTGGGGCTGACACGGCACCTTCCACCTTGGCGTAGATGGTCTGGAAGTCCTCGGCGTCTTCGGGGCGTTCCTCGCGGTTGAGTTCCTTCGGGATGGGTGTGTGGCCGAGTCCCGAAAGGGTCTTCTTGAACTCGTCGTAGGTGCCGTCGTAGAGGAAACGCAGCGTGCGGCCGCGTGAGGTGGTGTTGTCGATGACTTCGGCCACCAGCTCATCGCCGTCACCAAAATAGAGTTTATTACCGATGCGGATCTTACGGGCCGGGTCGACGAGCACATCCCAGAGGCGGCTTTCGTGGTCCAGCTCGCGGAGCAGCAGCACCTCAATCTTGGCGCCGGTCTTCTCCTTCTCGCCGTAGAGTTTGGCGGGAAACACCTTGGTGTTGTTGATGACGAACACGTCGCCGTCTTTCACATAGTCCACCAAGTCCTTGAAGATGCGGTGCTCGATCTTGCCGGTCTTGCGGTCGACGACCATCAGTCGGGCTTCATCGCGGTTCTGCGTAGGCTGCAGGGCAATGAGCTCGCTCGGCAGGTTGAATTTAAACTGTGAGAGTTTCATCGTATGTTGTTTTGCTGTTTTTTTAGAAAAGAATCACAAAGATACAACAAAATGAGAATTTTGTCAAGTCTTTTTTCTTAACGTATTGGTCTTTAGTTACTTATTCAGTGTAATTCTAAAAGTGGTTCCTTCGCCTATCACTGATGATTTCACGAAAATCTTGCCTTTGTGGTAGTCCTCGATGATGCGCTTGGCCAAAGAGAGTCCGAGACCCCAGCCGCGTTTCTTGCTGGTGAATCCCGGGTTGAAAACCTGTTTGATCTGTGACTTCGGGATGCCCTTTCCAGTGTCGCTCAGGTCAAGGTGGATATGGTCGCCATCATCGATGAGGTCGAGGGTGATTTTTCCGTGGTCGCCCATGGCGTCGATGGCGTTTTTGGTCAGGTTTTCAAGCACCCAACGGAACAGCGATGGAATCAGGGGCATGATTAATTCTCCTTCAGGCAGGTTGAGTTCGAATTCAAACTTCTTGGAGAACCGTTTTTGCAGGTAGTCCATCGTGTCGCGGATGAGGTAGTTGATGTCGGTAGGTTCGGGCACGGGCACGGAGCCGATTTTCGAGAAACGGTCGGTGACGATTTGCAGGCGCTCGATGTCTTTCTCCATCTCGTGCGTGCCTACGAAAGGCTCTTCCTGCATCTTCAACAGTTCGATCCAACCCATCAGTGAGGATAGCGGCGTACCCAACTGGTGAGCGGTCTCCTTAGCCATACCAGCCCATACCTGATTTTGCTCCGAGCGACGGGCATAACTGAAGAGCAGGTAGGCAATCAGCAGGAACAAGGCGAATACAACAAACTGGATGACAGGATAATAACGCATCTGCTGCACCAAGTCGGTGGTGCGATAGAAGATGGTGGCCTTGCCCTTGTTCATGAACTCGATTTGGAGCGGCTCGTTCTCGTTACGCATGATCTCCAACTGTTGATTCACGTAGTTGGTATCCTGCATCATGAGGGAGTCGAGGTTGCCGAAGCTGAGGATTTGGGTCTGTTCTTCGTTGGTGACGATGACGGGCACACCCATCGAGTTGAGCGTGATCTCTTCCATGAAGTGGTCGCTCATGTCTTCCAAAACGGCTTTCAGGTCGGTGTAGATCCTTGATTCATTGTAATATAGCCATTGCACGGAGCCATATCCTGGGTCGATCTTGATGGGAGGAAACTTGGAATAGGCCTGTCTCATTTCGGCATCGAAGACTTTTTTTTCTTCTTGCTCGGGGGGCAGATTGGCGCGTGACATGATGTTGCCTTCCTTGTCGGTAAGGACTAAAGGGATGCTGATGTTATTGCGGATGATGTCCAAATAGACAGCCGTGTTCTCGTCGCTTGTGATGTCGATGATGCGGCGATAGGCATTGGCCAGCAGCTCGACGCGCTTCTGTTCCTGTTCGCTCACCTTGTTGAAGAACTCTTCGGTCGAGTTCATCATCACGGCATGCTGCTCCATAGCGGCGGCCCACATCTTTACCTGGCGTTTTTCCTGCTCGGCAAGAGATTTCACCAAGTGGTTGGTGTACCACAGAGAGACACCGATGATGAGCAAGGCGATGACCGCCAAGGCCCATTTCCAGCGTTTCTTGTTTGTATAGAGGTTCGTTTTCACAATGATAAAAACGAAGTTATTTCGGAAATATTACATTTTCTTCCTCATTCTCCCCACAGGAATACCCAGTTGTTCCCTGTATTTCGCCACAGTACGGCGCGCAATGGGATAGCCTTTTTCTTTCAGCACCAGCATCAGCTGTTCGTCGGTCATGGGGCTGGCCTTGTCTTCGTTTTCCACGGCATCCTTCAGTATTTTCTTGATCTCGCGGGTCGATACCTCCTCGCCTTCGTCGTTGGTGATGCCTTCGCTGAAGAAGAACTTGAGCAGGAAGGTGCCGTAAGGCGTCTGCACATATTTGCTGTTGGCCACGCGCGAAACGGTGGAGATGTCCAAGCCGATCTTGTCGGCTACGTCCTTCAGAATCATGGGCTTGAGCTTGGTCTCGTCACCAGTGAGGAAATACTCTTCCTGGAGGTCGACGATGGCTTTCATGGTGACATACAGCGTGTTCTGTCTTTGGTTGATGGCATCGATGAACCATTTGGCCGCGTCGATTTTCTGCTTCACAAACTGCACGGCTTCCTGCTTGCTGCGGGACTCCTTGCTGCTCGAGAATTCCTCCAGCATCTTGATGTATGACTTGCTGATATGCAACTCAGGGGTGTTGCGGCCATCCAACGAAAGCTCTACCTTGCCGTCTCTGACGAAGACAAAGAAGTCGGGTGTGATGTAATGGATGTTTTTCGTGCCTGAGCTGGAGGCGTCGGCAGGTTTCGGGTTGAGTTTCAGAATCTCGTCCAAGGCGGCTTTCAACTCCCGGTTGCTGACTTCCAACTTCTTGGCTATCTTGTCATAATGTTTCTTGGTGAACTCTTCGAAATAGTCCTTGACGATGGTCATGGCGAGTTTTAGGTCCATAAACGGATTCTCTTCCTGAAGCCGTTTCAGTTGTATCAGCAGGCATTCTTGAAGGTTACGGGCGGCTATGCCGGGCGGGTCGAGTTCCTGGACGATTTCGAGCACCTCATTCACCTCTTCTTCGGTGGCGGAGAGGTTCATGGTAAAGAGCAGGTCGTCAGCGATGTTGGGTATGGGTCGGTTGAGGTAGCCGTTGTCGTCGAGGTTGCCGATGATGTATTCCCCGATTTCGAGTTGTTTCTCCGTCAGGTCGCGATAGGCAAGTTGTTGGTTCAGATAGTCTTGGAAGGTCTCTTCGTTGACGATGGGTGCCTCGTATGGGTCGTCGTCGCTGCTGTAGTTGTTGGCTTGAAGCTTGTAGGAGTAGTCGTCGCGGTCTTCTTCGGGCAGGTAATCGTTGATGTCGAACTCGTCGTCCTTGCTAAAGTTGAGTTCGTCGTCGTTGTAGTCGTCGTTTTCGCCGTTATCGGTGTCGTCAACGGTTGGCTCGTTGTCTTCATAATCGTCGTGTTCACGCGAGTCTTCCAGGGCGGGGTTGGCTTCCATCTCCTCCTTGATGCGCTGTTCGAGTTCGATTATGGGCAGTTGCAACAGCTTCATCAGCTGGATCTGCTGCGGCGATAGTTTCAGCTCCTGCCGCTGGGTTTGAGTCAATCGTTGATTATTCATTGTTCTTATTTTGACGCGTGACTTCGAGACTTCGGGACTTCGGGTCGTCCTGCTGTCTCGCAGTCCCGTAGTCCCACGGTCTCGTGTCGATTAATATAAGCAGTTCTTAGGTGTACGCGGGAACGGGATGACGTCGCGGATGTTGGTCATGCCGGTGATGAAGAGCAGCAGGCGCTCGAAGCCAAGGCCGTAGCCTGAATGCGGCACCGAGCCGAAGCGGCGACTGTCGAGGTACCAGTTCATGGATTCCTCGGGGATGCCGACTTCGTGCATGCGGTCGAGGATCTTGTTGATGTCGGTCTCACGCTCCGAGCCACCGATGATTTCACCGATACCGGGGAAGAGCACATCCATGGCACGGACGGTCTTGCCGTCTTCGTTCTGTTTCATGTAGAAGGCCTTGATTTCCTTCGGGTAGTCGGTCAGGATGACGGGTTTCTTGAAGTGTTTCTCGACGAGGTAGCGCTCGTGCTCCGATTGCAGGTCGACGCCCCAGCCGTCAACGGGATACTGGAACTTGCCCTTCTTGTTGTAGTTGGAGTTGCGCAGGATATCGATGGCTTCGGTATAGGTCAGGCGGACAAACTCATGCTCCAACACAAAATGCAGCTTGCTGATGAGTTCCATCGACTTGTCCTCTTCTTTCTTGCCCTTCTCTTCGTCTTGGAGGCGTTTGCTGAGGAATTGGAGGTCGTCCATATTGTTGTCTAAGGCATACTGAATCAAGTATTTCAGCATCTCCTCGGCGAGATCCATGTTGTCGTTGATGTCGTAGAAGGCCATCTCAGGCTCAATCATCCAGAACTCGGCCAAGTGGCGGGTGGTGTTGGAGTTCTCAGCGCGGAAGGTCGGACCGAAGGTGTAGATTTTGCCCAAAGCCGTGGCTGCCAACTCACCTTCGAGCTGTCCCGACACGGTGAGGTTGGTCGACTTGCCGAAGAAGTCCTGTTTGTAGTCGATGTTACCCTGTTCATCACGTGGGATGTTGTTCAAATCCAAAGTGGTGACTTGGAACATCTCGCCGGCGCCTTCAGCGTCGGAAGCGGTGATGAGTGGCGTATGGATATTGTAGAAGCCTCGCTCGGTGAAGAACTTATGGATGGCGAACACCATGGAGTGGCGCAGACGCATGACGGCGCCGAAGGTGTTGGTGCGGAAACGCAGGTGAGCGATGTCGCGCAGGAACTCCAAAGAGTGTTTCTTGGGTTGCAGCGGGTATTCATCAGGGTTGGCGGGGCCAAACAGGCCAATCTCCTTCACGGAAAGCTCCACGGCCTGGCCGCTGCCCATCGAGGCGACGAGGACACCCTTGGCCCATAGCGAGGCACCGGCATGCATTAATGCCAGTTTTTCTTCGGGGATGACGTTCAGGTCGATGACCAGTTGCAGGTTGTTGATGGTGGAGCCGTCGTTGAGGGCGATGAACGCCACGTTCTTGCTGCCGCGCTTGTTGCGCACCCAGCCCATTACAGTAATCTCATTGTCAGAGGCTTGCATCTGCAAGGCTTGCTTGATTTCTACTCTTTTCATATTATGATGCTATTCTTTGTCGGGTGTTATAAATAATGTGCAAAGTTACAAAAAATTGCAATGCAGGTTTGAAAATGTTGTACTTTTGCAAACATAATGGCGAATACATACACACAATTATTCACGCACATTGTTTTTCACACGAAAAGCACTGGCATCGTCATTCGCGATGAAGATTTGAATCGTGTGTTTGAATATATAGGTGGCATTATCCGTACCGAAGGTGCGATACCGTTTGCGGTAGGTGGCGTATGTGATCACATTCATATTTTAACTACATTGCCGAAAACGGTCACCATGTCGGATTTTGTCCGTGCTATTAAGGCGAAAAGCAGCAAATGGCTGAAAACATTGGATGTGTACTATGAATCGTTCCAATGGCAAGAAGGGTATGGGGCATTCAGTGTCAGTCCGTCGTTGATGGGTCGGACAAAAAAATACATCTTCGGTCAAGCGGAACATCATAAAATGAAATCATTTCATGACGAATATTGCGAAACGTTGAATGCTTATGGAATCGAATATGACGGACGATAAGCAGGCGGATTCATCCCCTGCTTTTACAAGTCCAATCCTCATCGCCGGCCCCTGCAGCGTGGAAAGCGAGTCCCAAATCCTCGCCACAGCCCAAGCCTTGACCCAAATCCCTGAGGTGACGATGCTGCGAGGCGGCATCTGGAAACCCCGCACGCGCCCCGATGCCTTCGAGGGCAGGGGAGAGCAAGGTCTCGTCTGGCTGCGCGAAGCGAAGCATGAAACGGGTCTGCCCACCATGACCGAGGTGGCTACGCCCGAGCATGTCGAGTTGGCGCTGAAATATGATGTCGATGCCCTGTGGATAGGTGCCCGCACGGTGGTCAACCCTTTTTCGGTGCAACAGCTGGCTGATGCCTTGCGCGGTGTGGATGTGCCTGTATTAATCAAGAATCCCGTCTCGCCCGACTTGAATCTCTGGATGGGCGCCTTCGAGCGCTTCCAGAAGGCGGGAGTCACCCAGTTGGCGGCTATCCATCGTGGCTTTGCGTATTATAAGGAGACTCCGTACCGTAACTATCCCATGTGGGAGATCCCCATCGAGCTGACCCAAAGGCTGAATGTGCCGCTTATCACAGACGTGAGCCACATCTGCGGCAACCGCGAGCTGCTGCAGGCCACAGCCCAGAAGGCCCTTGACCTCGCCACTGATGGATTAATGATAGAATGCCATATTAATCCTGACGCAGCTCTGACCGATGCCAAGCAGCAAATCACACCCGAAGAATTGAAACAGTTATTGGCCAGTTTGACCTTCCGTTCCAAACAATCATGTAATGTGGAGCGTGACCTTGCAGGTCTCCGCGGAGAAATCGACGACATCGACAGTGAGTTGCTCCAACTGTTGGCGCGCCGCATGGAGGTGAGTGCGCAGATTGGGGAATACAAGAAACGCAACAATGTCACTGTGGTGCAGATGGACCGCTGGAAGAAGATCCTTGCCGACCATGTGGCCACGGGTGAGGAGATGGGTTTGTCGCCGCAATTAATTAATAAGGTGTTTGAAGCCATCCATCAGGCTTCCATCGAACGTCAGAGCGATATCATGGAAGACGAATAAAGCCCGCCTGACGACGGGCCTTATCGATACACGCCACCGCGTATTGTTTGATGCACCAAATTCAGTAGTATTACGATTACGCTGCAAAAGTATCCCAAGCCCAAAAACTGGGCAAGAAAAACCGTCTCCACTTTCTCAACAAGTATCAACAAATTGTTGATAATATGTTGATGTTCAATGGAATAATGAAGAAAAATTAGTTTGAAATGACCAATTTACTTCCGTCGTATGTGGTATGGTATTGTATCAGCGGGTAAATCGTCGTGCCGTCGGTGGGGAAGTTGGGAATCTTATCGGGTTCGGCAACGATGAGTTGTCCGTTGAGGATGTTGTAATAGGCGTTGTTGCAAAGGTCGACGATGAAGGGGAAATCCACCACGAGGCGGGTGGTGTTGCCTTGATTGTCGGTGCAGGCGTCGGGCTCATTGGGCGGAATGCGGTCATAGGCCAAAAACTCCGTGTCGCTCTGACGGTAGACGATGATGCCCCGGCTGGTGCTTTCCACGTCGGAAGTGATGTAGCTCCATCCGCTCACGAAGTTCAGGTCATAGTATTGCATGGAGTTTGGATAAATCGTGATGGGTGAGGGGAGAATCGGTCGGTTGGGATTCTGAGGGATGTCTTTGCACCCATGAAGGAAGGGCAAGAGTGCCATTAATATTAATAGGTGTGGTTTTGCGTGTCTCATAACGAGAGAAAAACGCTGTTTTTTCCAAAATCGTATGCTTTTCCGGGAAAAATCTTATTTTTGCCCGCAAAAGGAAGATGGGCTTCGCCTGATGCGGAGCGTTTCAACATAGTTAAACAAGGAAACCATGAAGAAATTAATGAAATGGATTGCCTGTCTGTTGGTGCTGGTTCTGTTGTTCGGTTCCTGTGCCTCGTCGAGGTCGTCACGAGCCATGCGGAAGGCTGAGCGCCAGATGGAGCAGATGGAGAAGAAATCGAAGCGGCAATACGAACGGGCCAAGACGGCGCATTACAAGCGTCAGGCGAGGAAGACCAAGCGGATGATCCAGAAGGACAAGCGCCATGCCGAGCGGATGCGTCGCCGTCAGAAGACCAATCCGTTCTTCTGAGGTGTTATTAATAAGGTATAATCTCAAAAAGGGCTGCTGTAACTGAAAAAATACGGTTGAAGCGGAAAAAATCTTATTTAAATGGTGATTTTGCAAATGACTGAAAATCAAAAATATAATTGTTTACAGCAAAATTTTCTTGAAAAAAAAACGCTGAAAAAGCATATTTTTCTTGCGTACTTTCAAATAAGGTTGTAATTTTGACGACTTTTAATGCACATAATATGCACCAAACAAAGTAGTATTACATAAAATTACAAGGTATGTTTAAAAATTTACTAATGACCCTTGCCATAGTATTGGCCACCTGCTCGATGACCATGGCTCAAGCGCAAGGAAGACTCAAAGGCAAGATTACCGATGAAACAGGAGAAACGGTACCGTTTGCAAACGTCATTGTTGAAAAAGGCGGAACGCAAGTGGGAGGTGCCTCCTCGGACTTTGACGGTAATTATGACATCAACCCGATTCCTCCGGGAACGTATGACCTCAAGGCGAGCTGTATCGGCTACAATCCCTTTGTTCTGAAGAACATTGTGATTCCGGCCAACAAGATCACCTTCTACGACATCAAGATGGCCAGCGGCGCAATCAAGATTGATGAAGTCGTGGTTATCGATTACGAGATTCCTTTGATCTCAAAGGATAACACATCCACAGGTGCCTCCATCACCTCGGAAGAAATCGCAAAGTTGCCGGTCCGTTCGGCTGAAGGCGTTGCCGCTAGCGTCGGTGGCGTGTTCTCGTCCGACGGTGAGGTCGGCTCCATCCGTGGTTCTCGTGAAGGTGCCGTGTACTACATCGACGGTGTGAAAGTCATCGGTAGCGGTAACGTCCCGCAAGGTGCCATCGACCAGGTCGACGTCATCTTGGGTGGTACGCCTGCCATGTACGGTGACGCCATGGGCGGTATCATCAACATGACCACCAAGGGCCCCAGCCGTACTTGGGGTGGCGGCCTCGAAGCCGAGTATTCGATCGATGGTTACGGCCACGCACGTCTCGGTGGTAGCTTGCAAGGACCGCTCATCAAGAGCAAAAAGGACGAACAGGAATCCCTCCTCGGTTTCTTCCTCGCTTTTGATATCAACCGCAACCAATACGGTAGCACCTCCGCCGTGGGTTACTATCGCGCTACTGATGATTGGATGAAGACCATCAGCGAGCGTCCTCTGACCCTGTCAGGTTTGGGAACCAGTACCTATCAAACGGCTGCTTTCACCCAGAGAGACAATCTGTTCCACACCCGCTACCTCAACAACACGTCTAACAACAGCATTAACATAACGGGTAAGATTGACGTCCGTACGGGTAAGACCACCAACCTCACCTTCGGTGGCTCCATGTATAGAAGCGGCGGTTACTACGACGACGGCAGCGGTCAGCATTTCTTCAATACTGACAAGAACTTCCTGTCGAAGTCGGGCACCTATCGTGGCTATGTCCGTTTCAGCCAGCGCTTCCCCACGGATCCTGAGAGCAATTCGCTGATCTCCAACGTGTACTACAGCATCCAGGCTGACTATTCGCACTACAAAGGCGAATCGGGCGACCCCGACCTGTGGAACAATATCTTCTCATACGGCCATATCGGTAAGTACACCACCACTCGCGAGCCTAACTACTACTTCCTGTCAGGTAGCATCGACTCGGTTTTGGTCAATGGCCAATACAAGACCTTGAGCAATGTGTATGTGTTGAACAACTACTACGATACATACGTTGAATTTGAACCTTACACCTTCAATCCTCTGCTGGCCACGTATGTCAAGAACTACTATGACTTGTACATGCCTTATGGTGCTACGGGATATTATGACAACATCTCCAACATCCAGCTGAACAACGGCTTGGTCAATGGTATGAGTCCTAGTGCTGTGTATTATATGTATGCAGTGCCGGGTACGGTGCAAAGAGGTTATACCAAGTCGATGAGCGACCAGATTGCCGTCAATGTCAACGGTTCAATGACCCTCGGCAGAGGTGACAACTCACACGAAATCAAGTTGGGCTTCCAGTATGAGCAGCGTAACAATGCTGCTATGCAGTATAACGTCACCTCTTACAACAGGAATCCTTGGACCTTGATGCGTGACATGGTCAACTTCCACATCAGAGAGCTCGATGTCGATCATCCGTATGCTATCAGCTACGACGGCTTTGTTGACACGGTGCTGTACAACAGAATGTACGACGAAAGCACCCAGTTCACCATCGACGCCCGTCTGCGTAAGGCCATGGGCCTGCCGGTTGACGGAACCGACTGGATCCTCATCGATACCTACGATTTCGACAACAACACGATGCAATATTATGATGCCAATGGTAACCTGAAGACTGCCACCGTTGAAGGCGGCCTTGACATGAGCATGTTCGGTGCTGACGAGCTCACCCGTGATGCCCAGTTCTCAGTCTACTACTATGGTTTCACCTACGACGGCAACAGAAAATATGGTTTGACGGAACGTCCTTCACTCGACGAGTTTTTCACCGCTACGGATGATGAAGGTGTGTTGACCCGCCCGATCGGTGCCCAACAGCCCATCTACATGGCCGGTTACATCCAAGACAAGTTCGCATTCAAAGACTTGATCTTCAACATCGGTGTCCGTGTCGACCGTTTCGACGCCAACCAAAAAGTTTTGAAAGACCCGTACGTTTTGTACGACTTCTATACTGTAGGCGATTTGAAGAGCCTCAATCTCCAACTGGATGACAACTCTTCATACACCATTCCGGATAACATCGGCGATGACTTCGTTCCTTACGTCAACAAGATCACCGAAAAGACCTCTATTGTCGGTTTCCGTGACGGCAATACTTGGTACAATGGTGACGGTGTCTTGGTGAACGACCCGACCGTCATCGGTATGGGCGCCGGTTCCGCTCCTTGGCTGAAGAACGCCTCACAGCAGCATGTGGATAAGGAATCCTTCAAGGATTACGATCCTGCCTGGAGCGTCATGCCGCGTATCTCCTTCTCCTTCCCGATTTCCGACGAAGCCTTGTTCTTCGCCCACTACGATGTGCTGACACAGCGTCCTTCCAGCAACTTCTACTGCAGCCCGCTGTACTACTACCGCTTTAACGAGACCTCAGCCACGCTGGCTAACCCCAACTTGAAGCCCATGCAGACCATCGACTACGAACTCGGTTTCACGCAGAAGGTGACCAATACTTCGTCCATGACCATCACGGCTTACTATCGTGAGATCCGTAACCAGATCCAGATGTACCGTTTCAACGGTGCTTATCCTAAGGCCTACAACTCCTACAGCAACCTCGACTTCGGTACTGTCAAGGGTTTGACTGCCAGCTACGACATGCGTCGTACGAAGAACGCCCGTATCCGTGCCAGCTATACCTTACAGTATGCCG
>JAEEGJ010002801.1_pt1 | contig 77958 bp, 48 predicted proteins | sample 8958761 | NCBI WGS metagenome assembly JAEEGJ01 (sample SAMN16246546, study PRJNA631951) | gut metagenome | biome: gut microbiome; feature: rumen; material: RS-attached | host: Bos | place: Iran: Karaj | collected 2018-10 | reverse complement strand
GCCGTTGCTCTGAGGCTCCAAAGTTCCCAGCTGGATCCAGGAGTTACTGAGATAATTGAACTCCGTAGCGGCAGTATCTCCTTTTATGAGGCTGGCTCCGTCAAAATATACAGAGCCGTACATGTTTCTCAGGGCTAACTCCACCGTATATGTTCCGGCAGACTGGAATGATTTGGTGACAGATAATTTTCGCCAGCCGTTCTGAACATTTGCGCCGGTCACACTTGAAATAATATCCGATTTTGTGCCGTCAAGCGCAATATACGCACCGTTTATGAGCCCGGTAAATTGATACCCCATTGACATTGTGGATTTTACGTAAGCGCTGAACGTATACGTGCCGGGCTCAGATATCGCCACGTTCTTAGACAGTGTTCCGCTGCATATGGAACTGACGCCGGAGAGACAAACGGAACTGGTTCCGTAAAAATATTCCGTACCGGTTGCGGCACAAGAAACAAATGATAACGTTTGTGTCCAGCCGCTTAAATACTCGAGATCGCCGTTGCTGATCAGATTAGCGTTATACCGCCCTTTCCCTCCAGATTTAACAACAGAGTTGTTTGATTTGGGATTGGAAGAAACGTCAAGTTCCGTATATTCGGCAGCAGACGCTCCGTATACGTTTACTCCTGAAAGGTCGGTCAGATAACTGCAGACGGTATTCCCGTAGTTGTCAAAAGGTACACCGAGAGAAGGTCGTCGGTATTTCCGTGAATATCATCCTCACCCGCGTAACGCACCACGGCTTTCTTGTGCTCGTATTCAAAAGTGCATTTGTTTCCCAAAGAAGCGTCTGAGCCGTATTGATGAAGTTCGGACACGCGTCCGCCGTTTCCGAAATAAAGGCGCGCGTACGTCCCGTAAGCCGAACCGTTACCCTGCCTTATGAGGTACAATTCATCGTTTTCATCGTATAGGTACTCTGCAAAGTCGCCGTTTGAATACTGTATTTTCCGAAGATAACCGGTGTTATTCTGCGAGACGGTTCCATTGTATGTCGACGAATAGTAAAATTCCACGTATATACTCGTATCTTTCGCATTTGTTATCTTTTTTATCGCGTTACCGGAGTTGTATGACAGCGTCAGTTGCTGTTCGGCCGCAGACATAGTTTTTGACTGAAAACTTATACTTGTAAGGTGGTTGCCGGAATCATAATTGAACGATCTGCGGTTGCCGTATTCATCCTTTATGTACCTGATCCGCCCTGCTGAATTGAAATGCTTTTCATTGCCGCTGCTGTCAGAAATAACAAAGCGGGAATCGCTGCTGTTGCTGTCAATGGTAAGTGACATATCGTATCCGTCTTCGGACAAAAAGCCAAGAACGCCATAGTCTCTGAAATACAGTTCCGTGCCGTCGGAGTCGTTGTAGCAGTAATAATTCTCGCCGCTTATACTTTTGTATGTCACGCTCTCCCAGCAGCTTAATTTAAAGCCGTAACCGACCGTGGCATTAAAATCTGCGGTGATCGGAGCGTTTTTGTCAGTCGTTGACGGTGTAAACTGAAGACCACTCAGGTATCCGTTGTACACCGGATATACGGAAAGCGGAAGTATCTCGTCCTGCGTGGATAACCCAGGCCCTGTAACCACCGGTCTGCCGTTGTAAAGATTCACGTAGACCGTTCCGGCTGTACCTGCATCTTGGACTGCAAAAGCCCAGCGGCTCTCCAGCCCTTTAGTATCGTAATATGTGATATAAAAAGACGGGTTTGTCGTTGAGAAAATAACATCGTCTGCAGAGATAAACGTAGTAAAGCCATCGAGTGATTCCGTTGCCGATTGAAGTACTATACCATAGTTTGTACTGCTGTCTTCGTACCATCTCTGCATGCACGAAGTAACGTCGAAGTTGAGATAGATCTCTGCGGTATCGGAGGCGGAAACAGAGTAGTCAATAACGGTATCTGAAAAAGAAGGCTGGTTGTTCCAGGTAAGCGTGTTTTCCGCCCAGGATGAAGTCACTTCTTTAGCCACCACCGTAAGATACGAGGACGAACTTGACGAAAATGAATACCAGTAACCGTTGCCGGCCTGTTGAAGCGAAACGATTGCGGAAAGGATGCGTGACGCTTTGGGGAGCTCGGGAAGATTATTGACCCTGAAGAACGAGCGCATTTTGAGAAGCTCGCTGTCGAGCGAAGCGTTGCCCACGTGCATCAGATAATAGTAATTTGAATTGAAATTCGGAATTCCTTCCCTGACGTACGCGTCCGAAACGTCGCCGTGTGTCGGGCTGTCGGTTATGAGCGTGGGGTCAATGACGACGGGATATTCGCGTTCCGCATTTTCGAGCCATTCTCTATCCGGCGTTACGGTCAATATATATCCGTATTCTGTCTGCTCAAGGGTATATTCTACCGAATCTGAAACGTCACCCCGGGCATCGTACATAAATGCATGAGGAATGGTCCCTTCGCCAAGATGGATGCAGCCTTCTTCGTCAATGTATAATTCGCAATTAGTCGTGACTGCGAATCGGAAAGCTGTATCTTCAGGAAGCGTCTCTAAAATTATATTTTCTTTCACGTTCCTTCCGTAAATGAGATATGAGAGCGAAACGCCGCTTAAAATATTGCTGTATACCAGTTGTGATTTGGCATTTGGTATTGCAAACAGCTCGGCAGTTCTTGTGGCATATTCCTGCTTCGGCAGTTCGGAAATTTGTGCTTCCGATAGCTGAAGATTATCGTGTATCAATTCGAAAGAAGCGCTGACGCCGTCAAAACCGATACTGTATGCGGGACATTCAAAATCAAATGCCAGTTCAATATCCGACAGCGTGGGCGTAAAGGAATCTCCTTTGCGAACAAGGGTGTTATCGTATTCTACGAAACCGTCGGAAGTTTGAAAATGAATATTGAAACCGTACGAACCGAGAGTGTAGGTTCCGTCGCTGAGGCGGAGTGTTTTGGAGTTAGAATTTCTCAAAGAAGTGTCTTCAAAGAGAGCATCGATCATATTATTTGATGCAGTTTCTTCCGGGAGAATAACCGAGTCGTTTGCAGGCGTTTCAATTTGCGGCACAGTACTGTCTTCTGCCCAAATGACCATTCGTGTGGGTAGCAATGTGGCAAAAGTGGTTACAACAAGCAGAATCGCAATTGCCTTAATTCCTGTTTTTTTGAGTGATTTGTTCATTGTAAACCTCCGCTTTTAATTTTACTATTAGCACCAGTTTGATGCAAGCCCCATACTCTTGGCTTCTTGGAGTCGGCAGTAATATCCTCCCCGCTATTGGAATTGGCTGTTGGTCAAATTATAATCGATCCGAAAGCAGATTTCTACGGCACAATTTGGGAAATATGTCGCAAAAACATATAAAAGCGCATTATTAAGGAGTTTTTTATGTCTCACTCTCGGAGACAGAATCCTCGATCTGTTGCAATAAAGATGAATCATAAAAGGCATATATACAATTGCTATCTGAGACAAAGCCATAATACTTTTCCACTTTGGAGATTTGTGAAATTGCAAACATTCACAGAAGTACATTTTACAGACATTAGGAATGTATCGCGTCTCTCTTCTTCCGTTTTCATTTTAAAAAAGCACAAATCGATGTCAAAATTATCCGCATAATATGAGACCGGCAAGAGCGTTTCACTTCTCCAGCTTCTTCATTGACCGCATCATAGCAAAAGGCACGGCGAACTGAAGGACGCTCTGGATCAGCAGGAGCTGCTGGGGACCTGTAATATTGACGCTGAAAAGCGTGAAGGACCAGTCTTTTACGAGGCGGATCCACAGCGTGCCCAGCGCCATACCGAGGAAGGAGCTGAGGTTGCTGACTATGAAGTAAAACGACATGAATTCGGTACGGTTCTCCTCGGGCATATTGACGTAGATTATGTTGGAGCCGGTGACGTTGACGCCAACGCCTATCACGTGCTGGGTAAGCCTGACGGTGAGCATCACCGGGATGAAATTGGCGGAATTGACGAAGGCATAGAGGAAGGTTGTCGGAGCGTGGAGTATCGCAGCCAGCGCGAAGGCCCGGAACCAGGAAGTGCGACGGATGTAGCGCTTCCAGGGGCGCTGGAAGAATATCAGGAACAGCGTGTAGGAGGCGTTGATGGCGCAGATGAAAATGTAGGGAACGCCGGAATCCACCGTGAGGTAGTTGTCGATGATATTGGCCACGGCGAATGTCCTGGTGAACGTCCACAGGAAGACGAACAGCATGGTCCAGAGGAATCTTTTGTCCCGGAAAGGCAGCTTTACGACGTTGACCAGGCGAATCTTTTCGGTGCGGACGTACTCCGGCTCCTTCGGCAGCACCATGAACAGCAGGTCTATCAGCGCCAGGCCGTAGGCGAAAAATCTGATCCAGGTGAATATTTCTGGATTCGCTTCGGCAAGTTTGTCCTGGAGCATGGCCAAGGCAAGTATTATGACGCCCGAGGTCCCTGCGCTGATGGTCTGCACGTATGCAAAATAGTCTCCCCTGAGCTCGTCGGGCACGCTGTATATATGCATCTCTGAGATGCCAGGGACTGATACAGCGTTCATTACGTTGGCGGCAAATATGACCAGGCAGAACGATACGGTTCTGGCCCCCGGGTCCGTTATCACGTAGGGAAGCAGCGTCACGGTCAATATGTTAAGCGTGTGGAACATGAACCTGAGCAGCACCAGCACCGCCTTGCGTTTGCGGAACCGGGCAAGCAGGTTGGGCGAAAAGACGCAGAAAAGATTGGCCAGAAAAGGTATGGCCGCCACGATTCCCACCTGGGCCGCGTCAAGCCCCGTATGCGCCAGAAAGCCGCTGTAGAACACGCCGGCGGTGAGGTACGAGTTCACCGAGTTCAGCAGGCAATAGACCATAATAAAGGTCCTTGACCGGGCCAGCGTCTCTCTCATATTGAATACCCTCCGGAAACTTCCGGAGGGATTTGGACGGTTCGCTCTGTTCACGTTTTTCAGTCTGCCTGCGTCAAGGTTCTCGTAAGCAGGGGTATCCGGCTGCCTCGTGGGCGTCCAGGAGCTCGTCGCACATTGCCACGATCTCGTCGGTGGACAGCTGGGCGCCGGTGTGGGGATCGGCCATGGCCGCGTGGTATACGGTCTGGCGGCAGTTGTTGACCGCCGCGTCGATAGTCAAAAGCTGCATGTAGATATTGGACGAGTTCATCATCGCCAGCTGGAGTGGCAGCTCGCCTATATAGGTGGGATGGATGCCTGCCCGGTCGACGTAGCAGGGCACTTCCACGCAGGCTTCTTTGGGCAGGTTGGTTATGAGGCCGTTGTTGATGACGTTGCCGCCCAGTTTGAAGGGTACGCCGGTGATGGTGGCCTCGATGATGTGGGAACAGTACTCGCTGGTGCGCGTGTGGGTGACGTTGCCGCCTGCCATTATCTCGTCGCGCTGCTTCTCCCAGCCGTTGATCTGCGCCACGCACCTTCTGGGGTACTCGTCAAGGGGGATGTTGAACTTCTCTATGAGGTCGTCCCTGCCGGCTTTGATGTAGTAGGGATTATACTCCGCGTTGTGCTCGGAAGATTCGGTGCAGAAGTAGCCCAGCTTATCGATGTAGTCCAGGCGCACCATATCGTCGTGCTTTTCTCGGGCGTTCTTCTCTTTCGCCCGGCGGCGGATCTCCGGATAGAGGTCGTTGCCGTCTTTATCCCTGATGTCCAGGAGCCAGCCCATATGGTTGATGCCGGCGATGGTCTCGATGCGGAAGTCCAGCTTGTCCTCCATGCCCAGTTCAGTGAGCAGGCAGTAGGTGCAGGCCTGCACGGAGTGGCAGAGGCCGATGGTGCGGATCTTCGAATATCTCTGCATAAAGCCCGAGACGATGGCCATGGGGTTGGTGTAGTTCAGGAAGAGCGCGTCGGGGCAGACTTCTTCCATATCCCTGGCAAACCCTTTCATCACCTGTATAGTGCGAAGGCCTCTCATAATGCCGCCGATGCCCAGCGTGTCTCCGATGGTCTGCCTGAGGCCGTACTTTTTAGGTATCTCGAAGTCGATGATGGTGCAGGGATCGTAAAGGCCCACCTGGATGGCGTTGACGACGAAATCGGCTCCCCTGAGCGCGTCTTTTCTGTTCTCCACGCCCAGGTATTTTTCCACCGTTGCCCTGCCCTGGTTCAGTTTCCGGTTCATCGCGTCGATGAGAATGTACGATTCGTCCAGCCGTTTGGCGTCAATGTCGTACAGCGCGATCTGCACGTCGTGGGTCTGTTCCGTCAACATCACGTCGCCCAGCACGTTTTTTGCGAACACCGTGCTTCCGGCGCCCATAAAGGTCAATTTCATATCGTGTTCTCCCCCCTGTTTTCGTTATTTACGTATTCTTCCATCTTTATTCTGTACCGTCTGTAAATAAACCCGAATATGAACAGCGCAAGGCCGCATACCGCGGCGATTATCCCGCCCGTGGCGTAGCTCAGGCCAATCTCGGGGATCGCTGCCGCGGCTGCCTGATCTCCTGCGAGCCGCATGACCAGTTTTGAAAGGCCGCCCAGCCGGATATACGGGATGAAAGTCAGGAAACTGACGAGCGACCAGCCGAATACGATGGGCACCCAGAGCGTCACGCCCGGGTTGGGTTTCGAGGCTTTTGCGGCGATCTTTATGAGAAGGTATATCCAGGATAATATATTTATGAGCAGCACTGCCGCCATAACGATCAGGACAACGTGGACCGCCACGCCTGCGACGCCGTAGGATTCTTTCTGGACAAGGCCGTTGAGGTATGATTTGAGGCGGTCTTTTACGTTGCCGGCGGGGATGCTGGCAGCCGCTTCGTTATCAGTAGCCGAAGCGCTGTCAGCAGCCGGTGCGCTGCCATCCGAAGCGGGAGTTCCGGAAGTGGAGCCTGCGGAACCGGTCCGCGCGCCTTTCGAAATGCCGAAATTGACCACGTCGTCGCCGGGAACAATATCTGCCGCCGCGTCCGCGTCCGGTATCATATCGAGGAAATTGCCCACCAGCAGCGCGTCGATCACCGAGTCGATGCTGAGCTTGCCCCCGGCGTCCAGCATGCCGGACTGACTGACGAATTCCATGATGCCGTCGAAGAAGCCGTCGGGATCGTACTCGTATTTATCGAGGATGTCGCTGCCGTACTCCGGGTCGCGTACGGACCTCTCGTAAATGCTTACGTAGATGGCCCTGGCCCTTTCGGCGATCTCATCAGGCGTGAGTCCCTCGTCGGAAAGGTCTTCTATTATCTCTCCCACGTCTTCGCCGATGTCCCCTTCAGTGAGTCCCACGCGCTGGCAGAAGTCGTCGTATTTGGACAGGTCCGTTTCGCCGGTGGAATCGGAAACTATGTCTTTGTACTCGTCGAATCCGTTCTTTATGGCCACGCCGGAAACGGCCTTGAGGACGCTTTTCACCATATTGACCACCACGGGCCTGGACTCCTCCAGCTGGTCGTAGGCGCTGTCCACCGCGTAATCCACGTTGGCCCGGAGAAATCCGGAAGTGGCTTTGTCGTGGGACAACGGGATGGAGCTCAGCAGCATTGCCGGAGTGACTCTTACCGCCGCGAAAACGGCAACGCTGTCGTTCCCCAGTCCGTCGATCAGCGCGTCGATTATGAGCCCGCTGTCTATCCCTCTGGCCAGGCCGTCGTTCTCGGCCTCTCCTTCGGAATGAACGGCCTCCGACCGGACGTATTCCAGGAAGCTCCTGTCTATCTTCAGCCGCACTCCCACTCTTGCCACGGGAATAAGGAGATAACCCAGCACCGACGCTATGCACATAAGCGCTATCACTACGTTGCTGACGATCAGAAACCTTTTGGTCTTCACGGCGTCACCGTTCATGCGGCTCCGTCCTTTCTTCGCAAAAAACGACCCTTATTGCTACCTTTAAAAAACGCTTTTGCCGCCCTGCCTACTGCCTGGAAAGCGTGACTTCGGACCTGCTGATCTTCTCGGACATTGCCCCTTTGCCGGCGATGCCGTTGTCGTTCTTTCCCCAGACCACCAGCAGCCCGTCTTTAAAGTAGGCGCTGAATCCCACGCCTGTGCCCGCGGCGCTGACGCCCTGGGCGATCTCCACGGGCGGGACCACGGAACCGGTGGAGCCGGACTTGCTCTGGCCGTAGCCGTTCTCGCCCCAGCCGTACAGTTTTCCGTCTCTGGTCAATATAAGCGCGTGCCCTTCCTGCATGGATACCGAGGCGACGTTGTCCATCAGCCTGTTCATTTTGCCGGTGGCGCCGCCGCTCACGTATGATTCGGCTCTCGTTCCCATATAGTACAGCACGCCGTTCCGGTCGATATAAAACGCGGAATGTTCTCCGGCGAAGGCGGCAACTGCGTCGGAAGCCAGTTTGTAGGGCGTCGTGATCATCTCGGGAGCGGAAGAACTGAGTTTGCTCCAGCGGTTGTCCCCCAGGCCGTAGAGCGAACCGTCAGCGGTGACGTACAGCGTGTGGCGCCTGCCCGCGGCGGCGCTGACAACGCCGTCCGCTATCTTGATCCAGGAGCTGCTCTGCTTGGAGCCCGTATTCCCCAGCTGGCTGTAGGCGTTGTTGCCCACGCCGTAGAGAGTGCCGTCGCTCATAAGCAGGAGCGCGTGGTCGTAGCCCAGGCTCATTGCGGCGACCTGGCCGTTGCCCGGTATCTTTATGGAATCGAATATGCCGGAATTGCCTTCGCGGCCCAGCTGTCCCGCGGAATTGTCGCCTGCGGTGAGCACACGGCCGTCGGCCATAAGTACGTAAGTGAACTGGAGGTCTCCCGTGCCGCCGCCCTGGGCGGTAGCCACGGACCTGACTCCCGTGAGAAGCATCATCGGCCTGGAATAGACGCGCCTGGCGATGCCCATGGAACCGCCCGAATTGTTGCCCCAGGCGTACAGCGTGCCGTCCTCGGTCAACGCGAAGATGTCAGTGGCTCCCGCGGCGATCTTATATTGCGTCTTCGTGGAAACGCCTTTCTTCACGGCGCAGACCGTCAGCGTGGCGTCGTCATTCAGCCCGATGGTCCCGGTCAACGTTCCCAGTTCCTTCTGCTTGCCGGCAGCGTCGGACAACAACACTGCGCTCAGCTCGTACCCGTCCTTGACCGTGATCTCGTATTCCGCGTCAACTTCCGAACCCAGCATTCCCAGAGTGTTCTTGACGCCGTTCTTCACGGCGGCTCCGTTAAGTTTCACCGTCACGGCCGCATCGTCGTACACCGCGGTGACAGAAGTAGGAGAAATGTTGAAATACGCGTACAGCTGCGACAGCCATACGTCCCTTCTCTTGGCGGCAAATCGCTTCATGCTGTTTATATTGCTCTTCCAGGTGGATTCGGCGGAACCGGCAACGGCCCAGCGCTGGAAGTTGGCGGTGATGGGCTTTTCCATCTCGGCCACCGTGGCGTTGATCACTTCCAGGCAGCGCTCTTCGGTGTAGACAACGTCTGCGGCGTAGAGGCAGCGCTCTATGAACTGCTGCTTGAACTGGCTGTTCTTGAGCAGCCTGTATACTACGGACCCCAGTATGGTGCCGTCGTTCAGCGCGTGATTGAACATGTTGGAATTGTAGTCGGAGAGCAGTCCTCCGTCCATGTCCATCACCACGAACCGCCACTTCTGATCGAGGTGGCTGGGATCGTTTTCAGAAGTGCAGCGCCAGACTTTTACGTTGTTCCAGGGGAAGTCTCCGTTGCAGAGATACATATGGGCGATCATGGTGTCGATGAGGCTGTCGATATCCAGCTTGTCGATCACGTTGGTGTAGTATTTGTCCTTGCCCATGTCGTGGCCGGTGATATATTTAACGAGATCTTCCCAGTCTTTTACGTCCTGCTCCGTGCCGTCGCACAGCTCGTAGGGGCTGTTGCCGTTGCCCGTGACCAGGGGCGTGGGTGCCTCCAGCATGGCGAAGTTTTCTTCGAGGATGCCGTAATGTTCGGTGAAATATTTGGGGCTGTAGCGCTCTCTGGCGTTGTAGGTGCCCCAGAGCTCGCCGTTAATGAATACGACAACGGACCTGGCTTCCTGGTAGTCCACGTTCAGCATGGAGGACAATTTCTGGCTCACCCGGTCGGCCATGAACGAACCTACGGCGTCGTTGCCCGCGTTACGGAGCAGGATCCGTTTGAAAGAGGTGATCTTGTAGCCGTTGACGTCGGTGGCCCGGCCCCGGAAAAGGTCGTAGCGGAGCTTTCCGGGATTGCCGGTGATATCCGGATTGGCGTCGCTCTTGAAGTAGAGGCGGATGGATTTCTGAAGATTGCCCAGAGAGCCGTTGCCGGAAAGCGATATTTCCACCCACTGATCTGCCCGTTTTTTGCCCGTTTCGTCGTATATCTCGCAAAGAGCCGTGACGCGGCGTTTAGTGGTGAACGGAGACTGCATGGTGGTGTAGTAAATGCCTGTCTTGCCTCCGAAATCGTCCGGCTCCACCACGAGAGATATTATGGGTGCGTCGTATTTGGCCACGCCGTCGGACCACATCATATACGTTTCTATGGTCTCTTCGGTGCGTTCTCCTTCGGCGTTGATGCCTACCGCCCGGACCACCCTTCCTCTGGGCATCTGGTTCGTAGGGACCGGGTATCCCAGGGCGTTGTGAGTGCTCTTGATCAGATTGCCCACGTTCTTTTTATCCGTCATGCCGAGAGACAGTGGTGCCGAGTACTGTCTGCTCTCCTTATCGGGCGTAGAACCGTCGGTGGTGTAATATATCTCGTACCCTTCCGGGCCTGTCATTTCTATCTCGATGCTGGTGGTGTAGATGCCGCCCTTCAGCGAAAAAACTATGTCTTTTTCCGGGGTCAATACTTCCGGTTCTTCCGTGGGCTGCGGCTCTTCCGTTGGCTCCTCTGCCGGATCGGTGGCAGGGTCAATATCTCCCGTGGGCGCCTCCGAAGAACCGTCGGTGACGTCCGGTCCGTCGGGCCCGGACTGTCCGTTTTTATTGCAGGAAACCGCACCGGCGATCAACATCACCAGCGCGGCAATAAGTATCAATATTCTTACGGGTGAGAACCGTGCTCGGCCCGGAACGGAGCCCCGGCCTTCACGCCCTTTTCCAAGGCGTCGCGGAAAGTTTGAATCAGCCATAAAACACCTGTTTTTTCTGTTTTTTCCTGTCTTTTCAATCCTGGTCGGAGAAATTCACACGGTCGCGAATGAGATAAAGCGGCCTGTTCCTGGTCTCGTCGAACATCCTGGCCAGATACTCGTTCTGCACGCCCATAAGGATGAGCGTTATGCCCTGTACCAGCAGCCCTATGCACAGCACGGCGAACAGCAGCCCTGTCTGTCCCAGCACTCCGCAAAGGCCAAGTATCAGGGCGACTATAAGGTAGATAATGCTGGCGGCGGTCAGAAAGATGCCGAATCCGGTGGCCAGCTTGAGGGGCTTGAAGGAGAAGGACAATATAGCGTCCTTTGCCAGTTTCAGCATCTTTTTCAGCGGGTATTTGGTGGTGCCCGCGAAGCGTTTCTGGCGCTCGAATTCCACAGGAGTCTGGCGGAAGCCCAGCCAGCTGACGATGCCCCGGACGTAGCGGTTGTGCTCCCTGACTTCAAGGAGCGCCTCTTTCACCTTCCGGTCGATGAGCCTGAAATCTCCCGTATCCACCGGGATGTCAACGTCGGTCATCTTGTTCAGCGTGCGGTAGAAGGTCCTGGCGGTAAACTTTTTAAAGAAGGACTCCCCTTCTCTGGATATGCGTTTACCGTACACCACGTCGTATCCGGCGCGCCATTTTTCCAGCATCTCGGGAATGACTTCCGGAGGGTCCTGCAGGTCCGCGTCGATGACGACGACGCATTGACCACCCGCCGCGTCCATACCGGCTGTGATGGCCGTCTGGTGGCCGAAATTTCTGGCGAAATTTATAAGTTTTACGCGCCTGTCAACGGCGCATATCGCCCTGGCCAGCTGCTCCGTGTCGTCGCGGCTGCCGTCGTTGACCATAACGATCTCGTAGAGGATGCCCTCCCCTTCCATTACCGCCGTAAGCCGCTTGTAGGTCTCCCCTATGACCTCCTGTTCGTTGTACAGAGGGACCACCACGCTGCATACCGTAGTATCGCCGTCCACGACTCTGGGTTCAAACTTTTCTTCCATCGTTTTTCACCTTTCTGAGGTCAGAATGACCAGGAATTAAACCACCTGAGGTCGGAAATGTAGCTGTTCTTCACGGGAATGCCTACCAGCACCGGGTAGAAGAACACGTACAGCGCCAGCACTATGCCCATATAGATGAGTATCGTAGGCTTTCCGATTATCTTGTCCTCCCACAAACACTTTATTACGTACACCAGCATTATGATGAGGAAAGGCACGGAGGTGAAGTAGTGGTAGATGAACGTGCACCGGGTGACAAGTATCCAGGGGAACAGCTGGCAGGCGTATCCCACGAAGGCCACCAGCATGCCTTTGTCCCGCCGCTTCCAGGTGTAGTACACGGCAACGGGCAGGCATCCCAGCCCTACCCACCAGACGGCGGGGTTTCCGAAGGATGCCACGGAGGCCCTTATGCCGCTGGCCAGTCCCGCGTCGGAGCTGGAGTAGTAGTAGATCGGCCTCATATCGATTATCCACGAATACCAGGAGGACTGGTACGGATGGGTGGAATTCAGGCCTGAATGGTAGTTGTACATATATTTCTGATTCTCCCAGACCACCTGGAGCAGCGATTTGTCCGGGTTGGAAGCCATGTACGGCAGGTAGGACAGCACATAGATGGCAACGGGTATCAGTATGAAGAATATGATGCAGCAGCCGCAGGTGGGCAGGAACTTCGTGAGCGTCCAGGAACCCGCCTTCTTGCCTTCCTTTCCGGCAACCGATCCGTCTGCGCCTCCCCTGGTGGAGTTGTACGCCTCGCTGAGGCTGCCGACGAAGAAAAGTATTGCCAGTCCGACTCCGGAGTAGATGCTGGTCCATTTGGACGCGGCGCCAAGTCCGAAGCAGAGCCCGCAGAGGAACAGCGGCAGCAGCGACTTCCAGAAAGGCTTGTCGTATGACCGCCCCGTGAAGTAGTCGAACATAAAGTAGTACATCAACATCGTGAAGAATACTGAATAGGTGTCAATAGTCGCCAGCCTCGTCTGGGCCGTGCGCATAAAGTCGAAGCACAGCAGGAACGCGGCAATGAACGCGAAGTTGGACTTTCTCAGCAGCTTCAGGGCCAGCAGGTAGATTATCGGCACCAGAAGTACGCCCATCAGCGTGCCCATGAACCTCCAGCCGAAGGGATTCATGCCGAAGATCCTTATGCCTATGGAGATCAGAGTCTTGCCCAGAGGCGGATGGGTGGTCTCGTAGATTGGAAGCCCGTAAATGTGTTCGTAGGCCGTGCGCGGGAAGTATATCTCGTCGAAATACGTGCCATTTTCGTAGGTCCTGAACGCCTCGGCCAGATCCTGCTCGTCGAACAGGTTGGCGGGAGTGAACTCGGTGGTGTTGACCTCCGGATCGTACTCCTGTCCGGTGACCGTCACGGGCAGCTGGACGTAGTTGCCGTCCGCGTCCTTCTCCCAGAACGCCATCTCGTTGAGGGCAAGGCCCTTAATTGTGCAGACCACTCTGACGCGGCGTGTGGTGAACTTGTTGTTGTACAGTTTCCACTCGAAGAATTCCGGTGGATCGGAGTCGCTCCTGGAGAACGAGAAGGCCTCCTTGAAATTGCCGCTGCCGTCAGTCTCCTCGTACATCACCATATAAGTGCCCGTGCGGGAGGAAGGAATGTTGGGCAATACCGTCGTCCTGGATACGTTCCGCACGGAGTCGAACTCCACGGTGACGCGCTCCAGACCGGCGGCCGGTTTCCAGTAGGAAGAGGCGCCGTAGGCGTTGCCCAGCTTATAGAAGGACACCACCGCGCATACCAGCGTCAACGAGCATATCAATATTATGTCCAGCTTTTTGATCCTTGTGGGATCTTCGGCAACGGACAGCTGCTGCTTGTATTTTTCGTCGTCGTGCTTCTTGATGACCAGCAGCACGAACACCGCCAGGGACACGCCCAGGGCAACGAACAGTATCTTGAACCATATATTGGCCTCCTGCCCCTTTTCGGTGGAGCTGGAGGAATCGCTGCGCAGGATGCTGATGGCGCCAACGCCCTCGGGCAACGCGTCGATCTTGGTGATCCTGACCTCGTCGAGGTACGCCACGCCTTTGGATTCGGCGCTGTAGCCGCCGATGCCGATGCTCAGTTCCGCGTCCTTCTGGCTCTTGCCGGTCTGCACGTACGCCGTGTATTCCATCCACTCACCGTTTGTGGTGTAGAGGCCCGTGGTGCGCTGATACACCTGGATGGCGGAAATGTTGAAGCCCGCGCCGCGGTTGCCCTCGGAGAAGCCCTCGTCGATCTCGCCTTCGATCTTGACCATGCAGGTGACTTTATAGTAAGTGTTCTCTTTAAGGGCAATTTTCTGATACACGCGCACGTCGTTGGGCACGTTGTTGCTTATCTTTACGCATCTGCCGCTGTAGCCGTCTTCGCTGATCGTCACTCCGCCGGAAGTCTCGTCGCCGATGGAGCGCTCGTAGTTGTTGATGCTCCAGCCGTCGATCCTCTCTCCGGAGCCTTTCTCGAAGGAGTCGTTCTTGAATGCCGTGCCGCATCCCGTAAACAGTATGCAGATCAGCATGGCGGCGGCGATCACCGGCAGTATCTTCAATATGGTCTTCTTATTGCTTTTTTCAGTTTTCATCCGCATTGTCCTCCGATCTGTCATCAGCGCCGTCATCCGCGCCTTCTTCCGCGCCGCCTTCCGCTGCGCCGAAGCGAAGCCGCTTGTCTCCGGCTTTAATGACGTTTATCGAGATCAGTATTGCCGCGGCCAGCAGCGCCAGGCAGCAGGCCAGATTTATCCATGCGATGACTCTACGGTGAGTCTCCTGGGCGGCCCAGTAAAACTTGCCGTACAGGTCCTGCGTGGCTCCCGCGTTTTTAAGGGCGCCTCCCAGCTCCAGGCCCAGCATCACCGAAAGCACCGACATGAAATTGACGCCGGTGAGGACGCCGTAGATCCAGAGCAGGATCTTGTTGCCCGAATATACCACCGCGGCCAGGAGCAGCACCGCCGCCGGGAAGAAATATCTTTCGTGCATGCGGGGCCCGAACATCGTTACCATATAGACGAGCACAGAGGAGTACAGGAAGGGCAGCCATTCGTCTTCCCTTTTAGTGAACTGGTACATGACCCAGACGCCTATGCAGGTCACCACGATCATTATCATTCCGAAGGTGAAATAGGACATGCCGAACAGGAACGTGCCGTCGTCCGGAGTCCAGTTCTGCCTGATCACGTAGTAGAAGTTGTAGGAGTTGACGGTGGCACCTTTGTAGCCGTTGGCGGTGCCTACGTAGAGGTTGAACAGCCACTCTATAAAGTTGGGTTCCATCTTGATCCCGAAGGGCAGCGCCACCACCACGACGGTACCGATGCAGACCAGCAGGCATTTCAGCAAAAGCAGCACGGTGCGTACCTTGGGCTCGTCTTTCTTTTTGAAGAACCGGCGCAATAGAGCGTAGCCCATTATAGGCACCATAAAGATGCCCTGGGGTTTTAATATGATCGCCAGGCCCAGCATCACGGAAGCCGGGATGAATTTGTCTTTGACGATGAACCAGACCATCAGCAGGCAGAGGAGCGCCAGGATGGAATCCACCTGGCCCCAGGCGGCGGAATCCAGCATGGACAGCGGATTCATCACCCACAGAGCGATGAAGAATATCGTCCAGTTCTTGCTTACTCTCTTGGAGGCCATACGGTATACGACCCAGCCGATGCCTATATCCGCCAGTATCGACGGCAGCTTCATCAGCATTACGTGGCCAGCGGTCCCCGTGAGGCCCAGCCACTTGGAGATCAGCGTGTTGAACCACAGGAAGTACATATAAAGGGGCGGATAATCGAGGCTGTACGAAGCGGCGTTGGCGTAGAAGTTGGGTATGCCGTCTTCCACTATATGTTTTCCCCAGCTGCTGAACAGGTTCACGTCAATGCTGCACTGCGGCGCCGTCACCGAGGCCACGAGCCTCAGCACCAGTCCCAGGGTCAGCAGCACGATCACCGCCGCGCCGGTCCGCATGCCCTTCTCCGCGCCGTCAACGCCCGCCGGCTTTTCCTTGTCTCTCAGCACCCCGTACCGGTACATAACGGCGAAGAACAGGAAGGCGGCCGATACGATGATCAGCCCTATCTTTATTCCGTCGTAGTACTGGTTCACCAGATCGGTCTGGCTCTGGGTGGTGGCGCCGGAGGACTTGCCGCTGGAATTGTTCAGCATGGTCTCTTCGAATGAAACGGCGGTGGCGCCGGAGGGAAGTTTCGAAAGCTGCTCGATCTTTACGTCGTCGAACCAGGCCGTGCCGCTGGTGTCGCAGCTGTAGAATCCGAGCCTGAAGCAGATCTCGGCCTTGGTCTGGCCGGAGGAAGTGAGTCCGTAGACAGTGAGCTCGGTCCAGTCGTTGTCCCCCACCAGGCCGCCTTTATAGTCGTAGGAGTAGAGCGCGGAAATGTTGGCTCCGGCGGCTTTGCCCGGAGAATCCACGCCTGCGGTTTTGACCTTTGCGGTGACCTTGTAATACGAATTGGGCTTGACGTCGATCTTTACGCGGAACCTGGCGTCGTTGGCGCCTTCGCTGACGATCTTGGCGCAGCTGCTGCCGTCCGGGCCTTCGGGAACGATCGAGAAGGCGCTCCTGTCGGCATAGTAGCCGTCAGTCAGAAAGTCGCCCTGCCCTTCGCTGAAATCCCATTCCAGCAGCAGTTTGTACCCTGCCCTGCCGCTTTTTTTCACTGTAAAACACACGCTCAGGCCGATAGCCAGCACCAGCAGCGCGGCGATGACGATGGCGACGGTACGGTGCTTCTTTATAAAAGCTGCGACGCCCGGCTCCTTTTTTATCTCGCCGGACCTGCTTTCCGCGGCCTCTTTATTATCTTTATCGGATCTTTCTTCCGGTATCATATCCTGTACAACCTCTCAACAACCGATTGCTTATCTATCTCGATCTCGTTCCTGTACGTCAGTTCTCCGATCCTGCACCCGGGGCCTATATAGGCGTTCTCGCATTCCAGCGTGTCGACGGCAACGTACTCCAGCCTGGCGTTCTGCGCCTCCATAAAGTACGACGACAGCAGGAACTCTCCGTCTTTTATCCCGGGCACGTCTCCCCTGGGCTTGTATTTAACGGAGGCGTCCAGCACTTTTACCCTGGCGATCTCGGACCGCTCGCAGGAAAGTATCTCGAGGCTCTCCCCCGAAAATACCGCTCCCGTATATATGACGCCGTTTACGTTCAAACGTTCTGCCTTTATCGCGGAAGACGCATCAAGCCTGCCTCTGCTCCTTATAAGCAGCCTGGCTCCCGAGTACTTCCCCGACATGTTCATGGCGCCGTCAACGACCACCACGTCCGCCCGGAACCTGCCCGAAACGTTCAGCGTGCCGTCGACTTTCACCGATTCCGCCAGCAATCCGTCCAGCACGACTCCTTCACCGTACACGCTGAGCCTGTCGCAGCTTAGAAAACTCCTGAACCTGGCGCTGCCGAACACTTCGATCTCGTCGGCCTCCACTTCCTCGCGGAACACGGCCCTGCCGTACACCTGTAAATTGCGCACGTCGATCCGCTGGTCAACGGTCTGATCGTCTTCAATTACAATGCCGTTAAAACTTTCCAAAGCAGAACCGTCCCCCGTGGCAATAAGCTGTCGAGCGTATTCTACCACATTGTCCGCGGAAATAAAAGACCGGCCGGCCGCGCGAACGGTACCGGCCGGCCGGGGCGTCGATCCCGGAGAGGATCACTCTCCCGTGAATATCCTGATCGCCCGTTCGGCGTCCTCCTGCATTGCCAGCTGCGCCGTCAACGCCAGATCGTGGAAGAAGGTCACGTCCTGGCTGTCCAGCATTTCCCTGGCGGCGCGCACACCGGCCCTCGACATATAGCTGTAATAGTTGATCTTTCTGATGCCGTTGCGGATGGCTGTGCGGTAGTCTTCCGTGCTGACGCCGCTGCCGCCGTGCATGACCAGCGGAAGCCCGGTCTTTTGGGCTATGACCTTTACCCTGTCGAGGTCCAGTTTGGGGGTCGATTTATATATGCCGTGGGCGGTGCCGAAAGAGGGGGCGAAGGCGTCTATGCCTGTCTCCCTGCAGAAAGCCACCGCTTCTTCCGGGTCGGTGTAGACGGGGCCTACGGCTGCGGAGGCGCTGCCTTCGCGGGACGGAAGCGAACCAAGTTCTGCCTCGACTCCCGCACCGAATTCCGCCGCCATCTTCACCACTTTTCTGGTGTTGGCAAGGTTTTCTTCGTAGGGCAGCAGGCTTCCGTCGTACATGATGCCGGTGAAGCCGAGTTTCAGCGCAGCCTCGGCGTAGTCAACTTCGACTCCGTGGTCCAGCTGCACGCATACGGGCACTTTCGCCGCTTTGGCAGCCACGACCATTACGGGCCCTATGACCGCCAGAGGCGCCGCGTATTCGTGGACCTGTGCGTGCATGACTATGACGGGAACGTTCAGCTTTTCCGCCGCGTTCAGCACCGCTTCAAGGCTCTCCAGGTTGGGAGTGTTGAAGGAGCCGACGGCTATGTTTCTCTCTTCCGCTATCTTAAGTATTTCCGTAAGGCTGGCAAGCATGTTTTATCTCCTCTTTTCATCTCTGTTTCCGTTTTTCGCTTCTCTGTTTTCCGTTCCGGCAGCGCTTCATTCCGCGTCCATCAGCGGTCTCACGGCTCTGTACACTTCTTTGTAGCGCTTATATATCTTCATATATTTGTCGTGCATCTCCTGCCGCGGCAGGAAAGTCTCCGTCTCCTTGACCATAAGTCCGGCTGCTTCTTCCAGGTCTTTAAAGACGCCTATGGCGGCGCCGGTGAGCATTGCCGAACCCACGGTCCCCGCGTCGGAGGTCTTGAGCGCCGTTACGGGCATATTGAGCACGTCAGCTTTCATCTGCATCCAGACCTTCGACCTGGCGCCTCCTCCGGTGGCCCGTATCCGCGTGAACCGGATGCCCGAATCCGCCAGCGCCTCGTAGTTCAGCCTCATCTCGTAAGCCACGCCCTCCATGCAGGCCCGGTAGATCTCCGGCGCCGTGGTCTCCGTGGTCAGCCCCAGTATGGCGCCCCGGGACCCGGTATCCATATAAGGAGTTGCCGCTCCGGCGAAGTGGGGCAATACCAGCAGCCCCGTGGGTCCGTCCTTGCCGTACGCCTGCTCCAGTTCGGCATTGCCCCTGCCGCCCCCGAGATTGTCAACGCACCACTTTATCAGCGCGCCGCCCGTGTATGAAAAAGCGTACGCCGCGTACTTGCCCGGGACGACGTACGGTACAACTGAGAAGTACCCTTTTGCCATCACTTCCACGTCCGGAAGGCTGTCGTACACAGGCGTCAGGCACTGCACCGTTCCCGCTCCGTCAACCGCTATCTCTCCGTCGAAAACTCCGGCTCCCGCGGCCGCCGCCACCTGGTCGTGGCTCACGGACACCACCACGCAATCTTTGCAAAGCCCGGTGCGCTCCGCCACTTCCGCAGTGATCTTCCCGGCCACCGTACCCGTGGGCACGAGCCTGCTCATCAGCGACAGATCGATACCCGCCGCGTCGAAGATCTCCCTGCTCCATGTAAGAGTGTTGATATCGAAAGCCATCGTGCGGGTGGCCAGCGAATAATCGATCTGGGCATTGCCCGTAAGGCTCCAGACGGCATAGTCCTCCATCAGCAGGATCCGCCTGGCAGCAGCGAAAAGCTCCGGCTGGTGACGTTTAATCCACATAAGTTTTCCGACGGAATACATCTCGTGAGGGGCCAGGCCGGTGATCTTTACGATGCGTCCGGCGCCCAGCTTTTCGCTGAGTTCCGCGACCTCCTCGGCGCCCCTGGGATCCGTATACAGCATAGCCGTGTGAAGCGGTCTCCCCGCCTCGTCAGTCATAACGAAAGTCTCTCCGAAACTGGTGACTCCTATGGCGCCCATATCCGGATGCAGGGCCGCTATCTCCCTGATCACCTCGAACACGCCTTCTATAAGGCATCCCGCGTCAAGCTCGTGTCCGCTCTCGAGGCGCCTGGCCGGATAATCCCGGTAGGCTTTCCCCAGTTCCCTTCCCTTTTCGTCGAACACCGTCAGTTTGCAGCCGGTGGTCCCTATGTCAAGTCCTCCGATCTTCATCAGTCGATCTCCACCCAGTCGTAATGCAGGTACGTGGTAAAGGCCTCTTTAAGGATATCTTTCACGTGGCCTTCGCCAATAGTAGTGTGATGCTTGAAGCCGCCCCTCGCAAGCCTGACCAGCTTGTCCTGGAGCTCCGGCACTTCCGCCACACCGGCGCAGCCGAAGAACCCGTCCTCTATTGGATCGTCCGTAAACCTGGCTTCCGAAGCGTAAATTACGATCTTTCCGTCTTTCGTCTGGCAGTTGGATATGGTTATGGGCATTGGCCTGATGCGCCCTTCGTTGCAGCCCCAGCCGGAGCCCGGATCCGTCTTGTCGAACATCTTGTGGTTGGTCACGGTGCCCTTGCAGGTCATCAGTCCCTGGGCCACGGGGCCGCAGTGGAAGAGGATCACTTTATTGTCGTCGTCGCCGTAATTGTTGTTCCAGTCCAGCACCGCCGCGGGCTTTTCCGTGGCAAGGTTCAGCGCCCTCATCGTGATGGCGGAGCACATGTCGATCTCGCAGCTTGCCGCGATGCCCCGGTCGTTGAGCTCGGACAATATAACGCAGGGGCAGATCCTGAGGTGCGCTTCCATCTCGTTCCAGCAGCGTATCGCCAGGGCGTCCAGGTGGTATTCTTCGATGTAACGGTCAACGACCACGGCCAGCTTGCCCAGGTTTAGCATGTTCATCTCCGGCACCTGGGAGAAGTCGCTGTACGCTTTAAGGCGCTCGATCTTCGCCGCCACCGCCGGGTCGTCGTCCCTCATTGCCGCGATCTTGTCGAACACTTCGGAAAGGTCGAAAGATTCAACGTTGATGCCGTATTTCTGCATTGCCAGCTCGTCGAAGCGCACGGTCTTGAACGCCGTCGTCCTGGCGCCGATGCAGCCCAGGTTAAAGCGCTTCATGCCGTTGACCACCCGGCAAACGGCGGCAAAGTCGTCGAGATTGTCCCTGAATCTGGGAGAGAGCGGATGCACGGCGTGTGGCTTCATCACGGTGAAAGGCACTCCGTACTGGGTGAACACGTCGGTGACGGAGAATTTGCCGCAATATGCGTCGCGCCTGTGTGCGAAATCCATCTTGCCTATCTCGTCGGGATACGCCTGCATAAATATGGGAACGCCCGCGTCCTGAAGGGCGGTCACCGCCCCGTTTTCATCGGCGAATATTGGCATCGAGAATATGACTCCGTCGTACTCCCCTTCGTGGCTCTTCAGCCATTTAGCGTAGAGCCTGCCCTCGTCCCTGGTCTCCACGGCTCCGTAGCGGGTCAGTTCTTTGTCCATTATGATATAGTCGTACCCGGCGTCGGTGACCGCTTTCACCATATCGTCCCGGGCGCCGTAGATCAATTCTCCGGGCATGAAGCCGCGGTTTCCGAAAGCCAGCGCGAAAGTAAGTTTTCTTGCCATTTTTAAACCCTCCAAGTGTCCGGCCCCGCGGGCAATGCGCCTTTGCAGACCGGGCGATCTGTCAACTGTCTGTTAGCGGACCGCATCCGGCCCGTGTGCGTGTGATCTATAAAAATATTATATTCCGGGCCGTTCCGTGTCAATCGGTTTTTTGCCAAAGGCCGGAGCCAAATGATGTCGCTGCGCTAATGATGTCGTCCCTGCGGGACTAATTGTGGAACAATGATGATATTTCCTTAATAAGTGAGCAAAGCGAACGGCATCGTGTGCAACGCACGCATCATTTGCCCGAAGGGCAGCGTCATGTGCGCAGCACGCATCATTTGCCCGTCAGGGCAAGCATCATGTGCGCAGCACTCATCGTTGTCAGCCAAACAAAAAAAGCAGGCTGACAATATTCTCATCAGCCCGCTTTTTTGTTTCGCTTTTATCCGCGGTTACCGCGGAGTACCGTATCAGTCAGCTTTCTCCTCGACGACGACGTCAGCCTCGGGAGCGTTCTTCCTGACGGACTCGATGCCGTTCAGGCAGGACGTCTTGGCCTTGTAGCCTTCGGAAGCGCAGATGTTCTCGCCGTTGGAAGCTTTAAGGCGGAAGCGATACTCGCCGGCCTTGTCAACATAAACCTCGAATTTGGGGTGTTTAGCCTTTGCGTAATCCTCAACGGTCTGGTCCTCGAGGTTGGCTTTGATGGCATTTCTTCTGACGGATTCGACGCCCGCTTTGCAGGTTCTCAGGCTGGCATAGATCTGAGAAGTGGCAATGATCTCACCGTTGCCGGCTTTAAGATTGAATCTGAAGCCCTTTGCTGTCGGTTTAACTACGAATTTTCCCATTTTAATTTCTCCTTTACGTTTTCGGGTGGTAAAGGCAATGAAAAAGCGCGCCGTTCCCCCCTTGTTGCCTATATTATATATACGGAGCGGACAAAAGTAAACATTATTTAAACAAAAATTTTGAAAAATATGATTTTATATTGACGCCGCATGTGATATAATCAAGGCATCATTCCGGTTGGAGGAATCAATCATGAAAAAAGCTAAAATCCTTATCTTTACGTGTATTGCCGCGGCAGTGCTTCTGGCAGTGGCGCTGCTCTTTGGCTGCACCAAGGGAGGCGACGACGTGAACGCAACAGATAAACCCGGGGCTACCGAGGACAACGCCACCGAGGGTCCCACCGCGGCTCCTACTGCGGATCCCGCTAAAGTATTCACCGATACGCTGGCGAAGGTCGAACCCAATTCCGACCAGCACGTGACGATGGCCGTTACCGACGAAGGCAAAGACGTATTCGCTCCGCTGAACGGAAAATGGGGCTACCGCTACGGCCCGTCCATCATCTATTATCCCGACGGATCCATCGACGCCTGGTTCGCTACCCCCGGAACCTCCGGCGAGTGGGACTGGTTCACCTACAAACATTCCGACGACAACGGTGAAACCTGGTCTAAAGAGGTTGTCGTGCTGAGACCGACTCCGGACTCCATGGACCACTATTCCGTCTGCGACCCCGGCGTCATCTACTTCGACGGATATTACTACATCGGATACACTTCCACCATCGTCAGCACCAACGGCGGAATCAATAACAACGTTTTCGTTGCCCGCTCCCAGAAGCCCGACGGTCCTTACGAGAAGTGGAACGGCACCGGTTGGGGCGGAGATCCTCAGCCCATCGTTTACTTTGACGAAGCCGACAGCCAGTGGGGCGCCGGCGAGGTCAGTTTCGTGCTCGTTGACGGAACGCTCTACATCTACTATCAGTGGGTATGCGGAGAAGGCAGATTCACCAGAGTTGCCACCGCTCCCGCCACCTTCGACTGGCCCGCTAATATGACTTACCAGGGATTCTCCTACACGGCGGACAGCTCTCAGGACTCCTGCGACGTGGTATACATCGAAGACATCGGCAAGTTCGTGGCTTTCTCCACCTTCAACCGTTTCTCCGCCACCTCCGGCATCGCGCTGTTTGAATCCGACGACGGCATCCACTTCACACAGGCAGATATCATCCGCACCGGCATCGCCCAGTATTGCCATAATATGGGTATCTCCAAGCGTCCCGACGGTCACATCCAGCTGAAGGACAATCTCTTCGTTGGTTACGCATATTACGACGGCAGCGGCGACAACTGGGGCAAATGGCCCACCCGCTTCCAGCACGTTTCCATCACCTATTACGAAGGCAAGGTCACCTCTTCCGACAAGAACGGCAAGGGCACTCTCATCAAAGATTACTTCTGGGAAGCTCCCGCCGAGTTCTGGCCCATCGCCATCGGTTCCCTGCCTCAGCATGCTCTGACACTGCTCAGCGAAGGCACGTACACCATACCTATGTACTGGTACGACACCAACCTGGGCAAGCACGAGATCACCGACGTTTCTAAAGTGACCTTCGACGGCTACGACGAAAACATCATCTCCATAACCGGCAACGTAGCCACGCTCAAGGCCGTGGGCGACACCGAGATCACGATGCACTATGAAGGCCTCTCCCAGACGTTCAAGCTGCGCGTCCGCGGCGAAGGATTCAGGTACAATCTGAAAGAGCCCGACGTGGTCTCCTTCAAACCTGTCTACGACAACATCACCGTTTATATGAAGGACGGCGGAAAGAAGCACAAGGTCCAGATCCGCGGCTTCGTGGTATTCGAGGACGAGACCTGGGGCGAGGCGTACAACGACAAGACCAAGTCCCACAAGGATTATCCGGCAATGGTCGACGCGGGCGTTTCTAAATATCTGATGACCTTTGAAGTGGCGGACGAGTCGATCTGCACCGTCAGCAAGACCGGTGTCATAACGCCCAAGAGCACCGGTACCACCACCGTCAAGGTCGTGATGGGCGGCGACGAGAATCTCAGCTTCACCGTCACCGTAACGGTGGAAGAAGAGCGGAACTGATAAGTTCCGAAAGGAAAACTTACGTTTTCAGTCAGCCGGCGGGGCGCGAACAGCGCCCCGCCGCTTTTTTGCCCCGCCGCTTTATCCGGCCTTTCACCGCCTTTCGCCTCCCTCCGCCGCCTTGCGCCATCTTTTATATACAAAATGTCATTTATTTTTCACAATTGTCGTGTATAATAAAAACGTTGACGCGTACGTACGCGCACGTATATGCGGGAAACAGTTCCCGAACCGCGAAAAAGCGGAAGATCGACGCCGGAAGACCGGCCGGAGGGCGCCTGCCCGGATCACAGGAGAATCGACATGGCAAATAATCAGGGAAAAAGAAAAATACCGGTATTCGTATACTACCTTATTATGATCGCGGCGGTGGTGCTGATCACCAGCCTGATCGTACCGAAGCTTACAGCTCCCATGACGAAGGAGATATCATATAACAAATTCCTGGAGATGCTTGACAACGGCGAAGTGGAGAGCGTGGAGCTGGACAAATCCGCCGAAAAGATCACCATCAAACCTACTGATTTCGAAAGCACCAACAGGTATTACTACACAGGCATACTTGCCGTATCCGACGAGGAACTGGCGGCGAAACTGGCCGAATCCGGCGTGGATTACAAGTCCCCCATCGCCCAGAGAGCCACCCTTCTGGACTACCTGCTCTACTACGGCGTGCCGATCCTGCTGATAGGCCTCCTTATGTTCATAACCATGCGGATCCTCTCCAAGCGCCTGGGTTCCGGCGGCGGCGTCATGTCCTTCGGCAAGAACACCAGCAAGATCTATGCAGAGAAGTCCACGGGCAAGACGTTCGCGGACGTGGCGGGACAGGAGGAAGCTAAAGAATCCCTGGTGGAGATCGTCGACTTCCTGAACAACCCCCAGAAATATACCGAGATCGGCGCCAGGCTTCCCAAAGGCGCGCTGCTGGTGGGACCTCCCGGAACAGGTAAAACGCTGATGGCGAAAGCCGTTGCCGGAGAAGCGGGAGTGCCTTTCTTCTCGTTGTCCGGTTCCGAATTCGTTGAGATGTTTGTGGGCGTCGGAGCGTCGAGAGTCCGCGACCTTTTCAGGCAGGCAGTGGAAAACGCTCCCTGTATCGTATTTATCGACGAGATCGACTCCATCGGCAAAAGCCGTGACAACGGCCTCCTTTCCAATGAAGAGCGTGAGCAGACGCTGAACCAGCTGCTCAGCGAGATGGACGGATTCGACTCATCCAAAGGAGTCGTCATACTTGCCGCCACCAACAGGCCGGAAGTGCTGGACAAGGCGCTGCTGCGCCCCGGCCGCTTCGACCGCCGCATCATCGTTGACCTCCCCGACCAGGAAGAGCGGGTGGCGATACTGAAAGTGCACTCAAAAGACGTGAAGATGGAGGACAATATCGACCTTGACGTGATCGCCAGGGCTACCGCAGGCGCCTCCGGAGCGGATATGGAAAACATCATCAACGAGGCCGCGCTGCATGCCGTCAGGGCCGGGAAAAAGAAGGTCGGCCAGGCGGAGCTCGAAGAAGCGGTGGAGATCATACTTGCCGGCGAAGAGAAGAAGAACCGGGTGATGTCCGACGAAGAAAAAGAGATCGTGGCGTACCACGAGACCGGCCACGCCCTTGTCACCGCGCTGCTGGCGCACACCGAACCGGTGCACAAGATCACCATCATCCCCAGGACTTCCGGCACGCTGGGCTACGTGCTGCAGGTGGCGAGCAAGCAGAAAGTGCTTTATAAGAGAGATGACATTCTCAATGAGATAATCACGCTGTCCGCGGGCAGAGCGGCTGAAGAGGTGCGGTTCGGATTTATGACCACCGGCGCCTCCAACGATATCGAACGGGCAACGGAGCTTGCCCGGGCAATGGTGACGCGCTACGGCATGCTGGATGGCTTCGGCTTTACCGCCTGGGAGCAGAAAAATTCGCTGTACCTCCTGGATTCTTCTTCGGTCAACTGCTCCGACGCCACTGAGGAGCGCATCGACGCGGAAGTGATCCGGATCACCACGGAAAGCTACGCCAGGGCGAAGGAAATATTGTCCGAACACCGCGACACGCTGGATAAACTTGCCGGAGCGCTCTTCGAGAAGGAGACCATCACCGGAGAGGAATTTATGAATTTCCTGCGCGAGAACGAGCCGGAAGCGGCCAGGATCATCGACGAGCAGGCGCGGATCGAGAAGGAGAAGGCGGAGCAGGAAAAGCTGGCCAGAAAGAAGCGCGTGGCGGATCTCAAGGACAAGGTGGCGGAGGTCAGGGACAATGCCGGGCACCGCAGCGACGACGTAACACGCGACGGTTCCGAGAGCCGTGTCGACGCCGTGGCCGGCAATGACCCCGAGCCCGTCGAACGCGAGGCAGCGCCGGACAACGCAGGCAGCGACTCCGCCGGGAGCAGCGATAACGGCTCCGATTCCGGCCGCTCTGCCGGCGACGGCTTCGGCAGCGACGGCTTCGGTGACGTTCAATGAGCATGATCTACACCCTCACCCTGAACCCGGTGATCGACGTCCATTTCGCGATGGACGGGATCACGCGCGGACAGGAAAATTATACGCGCCATCGGATACGCGCTGCCGCCGGCAAGGGCGTCAACGTTTCCGCGGCGCTTCTGAGGCACGGAGTCAACGCTCCGGCCTTTGTGCTTACGGGCGAAAACGGCGCTGACGAATATATGGCGATGCTCAAAGCCACCGGCATCGAGGCCGTGAACCTCGTTGTCCCGGGCAACCTTCGCGAATACGTTTCGCTGAACGACGCTTCCGACGGCAGCGAGACACGCATCTGCTACCGCGACTTCCGCGCCAGCGATGAAGACGTATTGACGCTGGGCAATATGCTTGCCCCCCGCCTGCAAAAAGGCGACGTGGTCTGCATCTCCGGCGCGCTCCCCGAAGGCGTCAGCCCCTCCTCCGTCGTCAGGATTTCCTCGCTTTTTAAAGGGCGCGGCGCCCTCGTGGCCATCGACTGCGCGTCAATGTCCGCCTCCGCCCTCGCGGCTGCTTCCCCCTGGCTGATCAAGCCCAACCTGGCCGAAGGCCGAAGGCTTTTCGACGCGTTGACGGGCAATTACTTCGACTATTCATATGACCCTCCGGTCATGGATTACAGCGACGCCGGGCCGTCCTTTATTGCCGCGGTCCTGGGCCAGCTCGCGTCCAACGTCCTTCTCAGCCTGGGTCCCGACGGCGCCCGCTTCTCCTCCCCCCTGACGTCAATAAGCTGCCCCGCCCTGCCAGTGGAACGTTGCTATTCCACGGTGGGCGCCGGCGATAATCTCCTTGCCGGCTTCCTGTTCGGTCTGCCTGAGCGGTGCTTCGCCAATGGCGGCCCCGTCAACATTTTCGACGCCAAGGCCGCGCTGGCCAAAGGCATGGAGTTCGCCGCAGAGATCTGCGTGGAGGAAAGGTAGACGCGAGGGGACTGAATATCGTTTTATGTCCATTTTTCGAAAAGCGAGATCGCTATCTGTCGCTTTTTCGAGGGAAATAAGGTTTTTTCCCAAGATCCTCGACGTTTATGTTCATTTGATTGGCTCGTGTCTTGGGTTCCTCTGCTCTCTTCGAGGGAAATAAAGGGAAACGCAAAAATCCCTGACGTTTATGCTCATTTTCGGAGTCGCTTATACCAATAACGGCACGCCGGCGTCCTACAGGCAGCGCGTAGCGCTGCCGCTTTCGAGGGTCAACATCAAAATTGCTCAGATCCTCGAATTTTCACAAAGAAGCCTTATTGAGACAGCGCAGGCGGAATAATGTTTCGAGGGAATTAACAAAAACCGTTAGATTCCCTCGATTTTTTATGAACAAACTCCTTCGAGACAGCGCCGCGCCATTCTTAGAACTCACCTTTTCACTTCAGCAACCCACACTTTCCAAAAATCAGCTGTTGACAAAACCGAGCTCCGAGTTTATAATGCGTTGTGTCTCATATGAGACACCAACGTGGCCTGCGAAGGCCGCATCGCCAGGCCTCGCACCAGCCTCGCCCGACCACGACACCTGCCACGCACGACACAGGAGAAAGCTGTATGAAATTGCCGGAAGACAAAAAATCAACTGAAAAAGCCATAGAACTTTTGACGGAAAACCGGCTTTTCGGCGTGCTTCCCGAAGAAAAGCGCAGGGAGATTGCCGCGGCGGCGAAGGATGACGTCCGGGCCTTCGAAGCAGGCGAGCTGATCTACTCCCCCGAGCGGTTCAGGAAGGCGCTGGGGCTCGTGATCTCCGGCAGCGTCAGCGTAACGCGGCGAGGCGACAAGACCGTGCTGCTGAACCGGTTGACGGAGGGCGGCATTTTCGGAGCGGCGGGACTGTTCTGCGAAAACGCGAAGCACGGCAACGGCGCCGGCGGCGTCAACGCCGGTGGCCGGGGCGCCAACAGCGGCGCCGGCAACACCACCGGCAGCGTCTCCGCTTCCACAGCCGGCGGCAACTACGTCACCGAGATACGGGCGGACAACGCATTGACCGTGCTGTTCGTTGACGGAGACGTCGTCCGGGAGCTTGTCCGGACCGTGCCGGAATTTGCCGAAGCGTACATCTGTTTCCTTTCCGAGCGGATCAGGTTCCTCAACGCCAGGATCGTTGACTTCACGGCCCAGTGCGCGGACGCCAAGCTGGCTGGATTCCTCTACAGGAGCAGCAGAGGCGGTTCCGAAACAACCGAAAACGTCAATATGAGCGCGCTGGCCAAGGCCATCGACGTGGGACGCGCTTCCCTGTACCGGGCCATCGACAGCCTGGTTGAAAAAGGGCTCATACGCAAGACCGAAAGATCCTTCGAGATACTTGACCCGGAGGGGCTGAAACGGCTGGCAGGCGCGGGTTAAGGCGTTAACAGAATATTCGAATTCACATAAATATATAAAACCTGCAAAGGAGAGATTCATCATGAAAATGGAAAAAACAAAAAAACTCATCGCGTCAATGCTCGCGCTGGTCATTGTCCTCACGGCGGCCCTGACCGCCTGCGGAAAGAAAGATAAAGGCTCCGAGACACCGGACGTCAACGACGACTACGTGCTCAAGGTAGGCGCGTTGTCCGGCCCCACCGGCATGGGCATGGCGAAGCTCATAAACGACACCAAAGAAGGCGGCTCCATGGCCGGAAGATACGACGTGCAGATCTATTCCTCCCCCGACGAGATCCGCGCCGCCCTGCTCAGCGGGTCTCTGGACGTTGCCGCGCTGCCCGTGAATCTGGCCGCCGTCGTCAACGCCAAGACCGAAGGCAAGTATAAAGTTGCCGCCGTCAACACCCTGGGCGTCCTCTACGTTCTGGAAGCGGGCAACACCATCAACTCCATCGCCGATCTGGCGGGCAAGAAGATCTACGCCACCGGCCAGGCTTCCACCCCCGAATACATCCTCAACTACATTCTGGAAAAGAACGGTCTTGACAACGTAGAGGTGGAATACAAGACGGAACACAGCGAGCTTGCCACCCTGCTCATCAGCGGCCAGGTCACCATCGGCATGCTGCCCGAACCTATGGTCACCAACGCCCTCACCAAAAATCCCGACCTGCGCATCGCGCTGAACCTCACCGAAGAGTGGAAAAAAGTCAGCGAAGGCGAAGCGGTGCAGGGCTGCATCAGCGTTTCGACAGACGTGATCGAAAACCACAAGGCGGTGCTGGACAGATTCCTCTCCGATTACGAAGCGTCTGTGAAATTCGTAAATGAAAATATCGACGAAGCGTCCGAAATGATCGCGGAGGCAGGGATCGTTGCCGCGGCCGCCGTGGCGAAAAAGGCGCTGCCCAACTGCAACATCGTTTACATCGACGGAGACGAGATGGTCTCCATCCTGACTGAATTCTACGGCGTGCTCTTCGCGGCAAATCCCGCTTCCGTTGGCGGAACGATGCCCGGGGACGCGCTCTACTACAAGAAATGAAACGCACCCGCACAGACGATAACGTCCGCACGTTTTATAAGCGTCCCGAAAAGAACGATGCCGCCCTGAAAGCCGTAAAGGTCGTATTGACCGTGCTTGGAGTGGCAGCGTTCTGGCTGGGGCTGTGGATGATATTGTCCCTGCGGGTCGATTCGGAGCTGCTGCTCCCTTCCCCGGTATCCGTGTTCAAGCGGCTTTTCCGGCTCTCCGGCACGGCGGAACTGTGGAAAGCCACCGGGCAAACGCTGGGCAGGATACTTCTGGGCTACCTCGGAGGCATCCTCGCCGGAACCGTGCTGGCCGCCTTGACCGCCTGGTCCTCCTGGATCTCAGCCGTCGCCGCACCCGTCGGCCGCATCGCCAAAGCCACACCTGTTGCCTCTTTCATCATACTGGCCCTGGTCTGGCTCCCCGCGGGCAACATCCCTTCTTTCATTGTTTTCCTTCTGGTTACTCCCATCGTCTGGGACGCGCTTAAAACCGCGCTGCTTTCCGTTGACAAAGACCTCCTGGAAATGGCGAAGATATACCGTTTAGGCGCATTCCGCACGGTTGCCCACGTCTACTTCCCTTCCGCGCTCCCGGCGTATCTTTCGTCGGTGATCACCTCGCTGGGCCTCGCCTGGAAATCCGGCATTGCCGCCGAAGTGCTCTGCCTGCCCAGGATCTCGATAGGCCGTCTGCTGTACGAGTCGAAAATATACCTGGAAATGACGGATCTGTTCGCCTGGACAACGCTGGTGGTGATCCTGAGCGTCATTATGGAGGCGGCAATCAGGCTGGCCGTGAAGCGGTTCGTTAAAAGCGCGGCGCCTGCGCAAGGCGGAAAAACCGCCGAGGCCGCGAGGGACAACGAATCATCCGCGAGCGATGGAGAGGCGGCGGCAACTGCAGGACCGGACGGTTCCGGGGACGCCCCGGCAACCGCAGAGCCGGAGCCCGGAGTTTCGTCGGTGGCAGACGCGCCGAACTCCGGAATCACCGCAACGAATAAATATAGCCCCGCAGCTCCCGCGGCAATAGAGATCCGCGGCCTTTCCAAATCATACGGCTCCAACCACGTGTTCACAGATTATTCAGCCTCGATACCTTCAGGCGTCACCTGCCTCACCGGCGCGTCCGGCTCCGGCAAGACCACTCTTGCCCGGATACTTGCGGGTCTCGAAGAAGGAGACGCCGGCACGGTGTCCGGCGTCGATCACAACGTAGTATTCCTGTTTCAGGAGCCGCGGCTGCTGCCCTGGAGGACCGCCGCGGCGAACGTGGCTCTGGCGGCTCCCGCCGGTCGGTCCTTGAGAGCGGGAGCCGGTGCGGCAGGCGACGCTGACAGCAGGCCCGGGGCGCTGCTGCGGAAGCTGGGATTGACGGAGGATGACGCGGCAAAAAGGCCCGGGGAGCTCTCGGGCGGCATGCGGCAGCGGGTCTCCCTGGCAAGGGCGGCGCTGTCGGGCGAGGCGCTCAGGAACGCGGGAAAACGTGTGAGCCTGACGGTGCTGGACGAGCCGCTTAAAGGGCTGGATCCGGCCTCCCGCGCCGCCGCCGTGAATTTTATCAAGACGGAACTGTGCGCAGACGGAAGCCCCGTCTTGATCATCACCCACAGCCGGGAAGATATTGACGAGCTCGGAGGCAGCGTGCTTAATATCGACGGCAAAACCGGCTGACGCAAAAGCCTGTTTTTTTATGCCGTTCGTTGTCCGGATTAATTCCAGAAAGCGGTCAGTTTTTCAGAGACCTTGTCGAAATAGGCGTCAAAGTCGTTGGCGGCAAACTTGAGCCAGGGCTTTTCGGCCCATTCGTTGCCGGCAAGTTCCGACACCTTTATAACGGTGCCGTAGGGCGAGTCATATTCGTGCAGCTCCGTGGGCGCGGACTGTTCCATGCGGCAGCTTACGACGTGCTCGTCGGTAAAATACAGTACCGTCTGGGACGCATAAAATGAGTTCACGTCTTCGGCGGACGGCACATAGAACAGACGCATGCGCGGGTATTGCGCCAGCATATGCATGAGGATATATCTCTGCTTCCCTCCGATATCTGAAAGGCCTTTCGAATCCAGCAGCTTGCGCGCGGTATCGTTGTCAACGATCCTGACCGCATATATATCGTCACAGTCAACTTCGGCTGCCTTCACGTAGATATTGCCGTCTGCGTCGACGTACGCTTCCGCCGTTTTGCCCGACCCGTTATATTCGTCTGCTTCGGTCATCGACTGGAAATAATAGAAATGCCTTTCCAGTTTGTGCGGTTTCAGCGCGGCGATCTTATCGGTCTCGGTCTTGCGGATCACGTACTCTTCGTTGTCAAGGAGGGACAATCCTTCGAAGGCTTTATCTTCGCTTTTTTCGGTACCGGATCCGGCCGTCGATCTGTTGGGGTTTACGCAGGAAGCCAGCACGGTGGCAGCGGTCAATACGCAAAGGGCGATCGCCGCGATCCGGGCTATGGAACGGTTCGATTTCATAACGTTTCCTCCTATTCTTTATAAAAAAGCAGTATGTAATCACACGTTTTCGTGTCATCTGGTCAAACTGATACGTCTAGTTTGGATTATATCAGTTGTTGTTTTTTTTCAACAGGCAAAAACGGCCGATTAGTCGCATATTTTATTTTTTCTCTTTATTTTACCGCCGACCGGCCCGGCTTCGAATCAAAATCGGGCGTTGATTATCATTGTTATTGCATTTTTCCTGCATAAATGATACCATATCCTCGTTGACGGCGCATACTTCCTGCAGTCGAGCGTGACGGGCGCGGCTCGGGCTTTGAGGGCAGCAGAAAACGCGGAAGAGTCCGGCGGGAGCAGACGCCGAAGCAGAGGCAGACAAAAGGCATTGACGCGAAAAAATGCAGTAAAACGGGAGAATTGCCCTATGGAAAAGAATTGCGAAAAAAAGATCAACGTTACCGTGTGGAACGAGTACCGCCACGAACGGTTTGAAGCGGCCGTAGGGGCCATTTATCCCAACGGGATCCACGGACTGATAAAATCCTTCCTTGACGAAGACCCCGCCTTAAACGTCCGTTTAGCGGCCCTGGACGACGATCAGAACGGCCTGCCGCCGGAAGTGCTTGACGCCACCGACGTGCTTATCTGGTGGGGACATCTTGCCCATCACGAAGTGCCCGACGATCTGGTGGAGCGTATCCGCGACAGAGTGTACAAAGGCAGGATGGGCCTGGTGGTGCTGCATTCCGGCCACCATTCCAAAGTGTTCCGGTCGGTGGTAGGCACCAACGGAAACCTTTCCTGGGGACGCGACCAGCATGAGATCGTCTGGAATCTGCTTCCTGCGCATCCCATTGCCGCCGGGATACCCGATCACTTCGACCTGTTCGAAGAGCTCTACTGCGAGCCCTTCTATATCCCCCAGCCCGACGAACTGGTTTTCGGTTCGTGGTTCGAGGACGGATTCATTTTCCGCTCCGGACTGTGCTATTACCGCGGCGCCGGCAAGGTCTTCTACTTCCAGCCCGGGCACGAATATTGCAGATCATTCTATAACGAATACGTCCAGCGTATAATCAAAAACGGCGTCAAATGGGCCGCCCCCGCCGAGATCGGCTACACGGTCCCCGACAGCGCCCCGATGGTGGATTACAAGCTCACCGACAATTTCTGATCTTCATTCCCGTTGACGGGACTGATCATAAACAAAACAGGAGATGTACTATTATGAAAAAGATCATTTTACTGGCTCTGGCGATGATTTTCGCGCTCTCGATGCTCACCGTTCCGGCAATGGCTGAAGAGGCCGAGGAACCGGCCGACGTTTACGAGCTTACCGAAGGCGCCGAGATCGGCTTCTGGCTCGCTACCGTTGCAAACGTAGGCGGCAACGAATGGGAATGCTTCTCTGACGGTTACTACGTCGCGGCCACCTTCACCGCCGCCAAACCCTTCAGCGCCATTGCCGTTCCCTACTGGGCGGGCAACCCCAACAACTTCGGCGGCATCGTTCCCTGCGACGTCGAGTTCGCGCTGTTCAAGGCCGTTGACAACAATTACGGCGAGGACTACAAGTCCGAGGACGCCGTCGTGCTGCTCAACATGACCTGCGACCAGGACAACACCGGTTTCGTCTGGGAGTTCGATCAGCAGCCTGCCGGCCGCTACTGCTTCAGAGTCACCCAGCTTACCGAAGAGGGCGCTTACATCGTTATCGCCCAGGGCGCCCCTGCGGATGACGACGCCGAGTTCGACGTCGAGTACGTGGCTCAGAACACCCGCTCCGAGGACGGCGTTGCTCTGACGATCATCTACGACGCCGAAGGAACGACTCCCGCTGATCCCACCGACAAGCCCGCCGACGCTACCGACGCTCCTGCGGACGCCACCGACGTTCCTGCCGAGCCTACGGAAGTTCCGGCAACCGAAGTTCCTGCTACGGAAGTTCCGGCAACCGATGCTCCCGCCACCGAAGCTCCGGCAACCGACGCTCCTGCGACCGACGCTCCCGCCGCAACCGACAAGGCTGACGACCAGGCCAAGGACAACAAAGGTCTTTCTACCGGTCTGATCATCGGTATCGTTGCCGCCGTGGTCCTTGTCGCCGCCGTCGTCTGCGGCATCCTGATCGCGAAAAAGAAGAAGAAATAAGACGGTGAGACCTGGCGGTCTCAGCTAAATTGCGTGCCGGGCACGCAGCTAAATTGTGCTTCGCACAGCTACATTCGACTTCGTCGAGCTAAATTCGCGCTGACGCGCGAGCTATGGCCGCCTGACGGCGAGTGAGATTGAACCCTGACAGTTTCGATGAAATTGTCAGGGTTCAGTGATTTTGCGCGCTATGCGTGCAGTGATATTCGTCCTGGCGGACGAGTGATGTTCCGCTGCGTGGAGTGATATTCACACTAACATGCGAGTGATGTTCCGCTGCGTGGAGTGATATTGCCCGCGTTGCGAGTAGCGAAATTGAAAACCGCAGGCTTCCAAGGACAATGGAGCCCGCGATTTTCAGCTAAATTGGATCCTGCGGATCCAGCTAAATTGACCTTCGATCAGCTAAATTCACCCTGCGGGTGAGCAAGTGATATTGAACCCTGACAGTTTAAACGGAATTGTCAGGGTTCAGTGATATTCGGCTTCGCCGAGTATTATTCAACTTTCAAGTGAGTGATTTTCGTCCTGCGGACGAGTGATATTCGCACTGCGGCAAGCTAAATCGCCCTTCGGTCGGGGAAATCGATCTCTTCATTCTCTCATATCTGGGACCTTGCTCTGTCTCGAAGAGGTAGATGAATGAAAAACACCCGCAATTTTCCGTTTTTCCCGGATTTCTGGGCGTTTTGAAGAAGGTTGCTCTGCCTCGCAGCTTGAAACGAGCGCAAAACGCCCGGTTTTTGCCACTTTTCCCGGATTTCTGGGCGTTTTAAAGAAGGATGCTCTGCCTTGCAAGCTTGAAACGAGCGCAAAACGCCCATTTTTTGCCACTTTTTCTGGATTTCTGGGCGTTTTGAAGAAGGTAGCGCTGCCTGATGGCTTGAAATGAGCGCAAAACGCCCACAATTTACCGCTTTATTCGAATTCCTGGGCGTTTCTAAGAAAACAGCTCTGCCTTGAGGCTTAAAATGAGCGCGAGATCAAATCCACCTCCGCTCATCCGCAGTGCGAATATAGCTGAAAGCCACCGGCTTTCAATTTCGTTGCCGCAAATGCGGCAATTTAGCTGTGAGCGACAGCGAACAAATTCACTCGCCGTCAGGCGGCCATAGCTCGCGCGTCAGCGCGAACATCACTCCGCGAAGCGGAATATCACTCGTCCGCCAGGACGAATATCACTGCGCAGTATGCGCAATCTCACTCGCCGTCAGGCGGCCATAGCTCGCGCGTCAGCGCGAACATCACTCCGCGAAGCGGAACATCACTCGTCCGCCAGGACGAATATCACTGCGAAGTATGCGCAATCTCACTCGCCGACAGGCGAATATCACTGTGCGAAGCACAATATCACTCGTCCGCCAGGACGAATATCACTGCGCAGTATGCGCAATCTCACTCGCCGACAGGCGAATATCCCTCCGCGCAGCGGAACATTACTCGTAGATCAGCGACCACTTCTCGTTGGCCTCGGTCTGGATCTTAGAGAAGACGGTGTTGGCGTCGGCTTTGCCGGACAATATCTTTGACAGCGCCTCTTTCATATGTTCGCCGTTGAACAGGGCGGCGATCTCGCCGGGGGCCTGGACGTCCACCGAGGCGGGGCGCGTCAGTTCGGGGTAAGAGACGAAAGCGCCGTAGTTCTTGTCGGTCCAGACCGTACCCTTGCCCTTCCAGAAGGTCTCCTCGGAAAGAGATTTCAGCAGAGGGACGTTGCCCCCGGCCTGGCTGTGGTAGGCGCGCTGGCCGTCGGGCGTCAGGAAGAACAGCGCAAAAGCGGCGGCGGTGTCGGGATTATCCGTCCTGTTGTACACCATATAGCCGGTGGCGCCAGTGGAGACGGTGTGGGTGGGAAGCGCCGGGAAGGGGCAGAAATCCCAGGCCACGTTAAGGCGGTCGTAGGCGTTGCCCACGGAATTAAGGCCGCTGAGGTCGCCGAAAGTCTTGAAGCAGGCGGTAGAGAAATTGTCGTTGGAGATGAGGCTGAACATCGTGGAGACTTCGCCGGTGATGCCGGAGGCAAAGTCTTCGGGGTAGATCCAGCCTTCGGTGACGCCTGCGAGCATCTCATTCAGCCCCTGCATGACTTCGGTGTTGTCGACTATCGAAACGGTGTGCTTTACGGGATCGATCCAGGTGCCGCCGAAACCGCGGAAAAACACCTGCCAAACCGGATACCAGTATATCTTCATTGACGAACCGGTCTGGGTGACCTTGCCTGAATCGTCGAATTTGGTGAGCATTTTGCAATAGGATTTGAAAGTCTCCCAGTCAAGGGCTTCGATGCCGTCGTATGCGATGCCTTCCGCAGTGAGCATATCGACGTTGTACGTCATAATGTGCTCTCCGATGTTTCTGGGCGCCATATAGAGGCGGCCGTCTGATTTGCCCGTGTCGAGGGCTCCTGAGTACACGTCCCCCAGGTCGATGTTCAGGGGCTGAATGTACGAGTCCAGAGGCATTACTGCGTTGTGGATCTTGTGGAAATTGTACATGTCCGCTTCGTCGCCCCAGAACACGTCGCCAATGTCTCCGGCGGAGATCCTGGTGGTAAACGTGGATCTGGCGGCCTCTTCGAATATGACTTCGACGCCCGTAAACGCGGCTTCGAAGGCTTTTACGATGGCCCGGGAGGCCAGCGTGTCCTCCTCAGAACCGATATTCGTCTCAGAGAAAGTGATCCTCCCTCTTATTGACAGATCGCTGACCGTTTTGGACTGGTCAACGTCGCCGGACTGTATGGGACCTCTCCCGCAGGCTGTTGCCGCCGCCACGGTCAATAAAGCGATCATCAGCGCAAACAACCTGACGGCCGTCTTCGTTTTGGTGGATCCTTGCATCATATTTCGACCTCTTCTCACGCCGCGAATGCTCCGGCAACGGGTTTATTATACTTGGGCCGCGGGAAAATTACAATAAATGCAGAAAAAAACAGAAGGCAGGCTTCCGAAAAAGCCTGTCTTCCGCCGAATCACTATTAAGGGTCAATTCCGTTGTCCTGCCGTCACTCCATTATGGTCTGCCACTTCTCGTTGGCCTTGGTCTGCAGCTGGTTGAACGCGGTCAACACGTCCATCTGGCCGTTCAGCACCTGTACGAACAGGTTCTGCATAGCGGTGGTGGAGAACATGTCGGCAACTTCCTGAGGAGCCATCGTCACCACGTTGGTGGGCATGGTCTGGTCGGGATAGGACACGAAAGCGCCCCAGTTCTTGTCGGCCCATTTGACCTCCTGCTCGTACCAGAAGTCCTCGTCGGCAAGAGATTTAAGCAGAGGCACGTTGCCGCCGGTCTGTCCGTGGTAGGCGCGCTGTCCGTCTTCGGTGAGGAAGTAGAGCGCGAAGGCCGCGGCGGTGTCGGGATTGGAAGTGCGGTTATATACCAGATATCCGGTAGCGCCGGTAGATACGGTGTGGGTGGGAAGCGCCGGGAACGGGCAGAAGTTCCAGTCGACTTTCAGCGCGTCATAAGCCGTTCCGTAGGAGGTGGTCCAGCTCAGGTCGCCGAAGTTTTTGAATGCCGCCTGGGAATACGTGTCGGTAATGCCGCTGAATTTGGTACCAAGTTCGCCTCTGATGGATCCGGCAATATCCTCGGGATACAGCCAGCCTTCATTGATGGCGTCGAACAGCTCGTTCACGCCCTGCATCACTTCGGTGTTGTCCGCGATGCTGACCTTGTGGTTGATGCTGTCGATCCAGGTGCCGCCGAAGCCGCGGAAGAAGACCTGCCAGATGGGATGCCACCAGACCTTGAGGGACGCGCCGACCTGCGTAAGCTTGCCGTCGTCGCCCGTCTTGGTGAGCTGGATGCACATGGCCTTGAATTCATCCCAGGGCATTGCCACCGTGTTGTCGATGGAGATACCGGCCTCGGTCAATATATCCCCGTTGTATATGAGCAGATGTTCGCCGATGTTTCTGGGCGCCATATACAGCTTGCCACCGATCTTGCCCACGTCAAGCGCTCCGGAGAACACTTCGCCCAGGTCGATGCCCAGGGGCTTGATGTAAGCGTCGAGAGGCATCAGGGCGTTGTGGTTCGTCTGGTAGTTGTGCATATCGGTGGCGTCTCCCCAGAACACGTCTCCGATGTCGCCGGAGGATATCCTGTTGGCATAGCTGGAAGAAGCTGCTTCCTCGTAAACGACTTTAACGCCGGGATACGCTCTTTCGAAGGCGCTGACGATAGCTTTGGGGGCCATGGCGGAAGCCTCGGTGCTGCTGGCGTTGTTTTCTGTAAAGCGGATCGTTCCCTTGATGTTCAGTTCGTTTTTGGTGAGATTCTGGTCAACGTCACCTGTCTGGATCGGCGCTTTTTTGCAGCTGACGGCTCCGAAAAGCAGCACGACGGACAACACGCCCAGAAGGATCTTGGAAACGGTATTTAATTTTCTATGTTTCATCGATAACTCCTCACTTTTATTAGTTGGAATCTACAACGGGCAATTTTAGCACAAAGATGAGGGCGTGTAAAGAAGAACAGGCCGGGCCGGGATAAAGACACTTGGCTTTGTTATTGTGAGCTGCGACCAGGCGCGGAGAAGGAGCAAAGAGCGGAAATGCATGGGAGCGACCTCTTACCGCCGTGAGTTCAGGCGTTTGAGGAGCGTTGGCACTGTCTCGAAACGGCTATATGACAAAAAATCGAGGATTTTTACGTTTCATTTAAATCCCCTCGAAAGTTTTTTCGGCCTGCGCTGTCTCAAAAAGCCATGTTCTTAAAATTTCGAGGGATCACGTGATTTTGATTATAATCCTCGAAAACGGCAACACTTTGCGCCGTCTGAAGAGCGTTGCCCTGCCTTCGTAACCACTATCGTTTCCGGAAATGAGCATAAACGTCAGGGATTTTGGCGTTTTACTTTATTTCCCTCGAAAAAAACGTAGTCGCCTGTGGCACGAGCTAATCAAATGAACATAAACGTCAAGAAATGGCAGAAAATGCTGATCGTCATAGAAAAAAGGATCGCCGCGCAAAACGACTGTTGCCGCAGGATGGCCTTTACACACGTTCACCCTTCGACACCAGTCCGCCCTGGAGTTCCTGCCATCTGTTGCCGACGGTCGAACGCCGGGTGGCGCTGGTCCCTTGCTGCCGACGCTTTGCCGCTCATCCTTCCTTCTTCTTAAACAAAATGAATTTCGACTCGTTGCCGTGGATCAGCCGCACCAGATTCGACCGGTGACGCACCCACACAAAAAGGACGCAGAGGGTGAAGGCGATGCGGGCGGGAAGCGAGGGGCAGAGGAACCAGAGGGCGACGGCGCCCGCGGCAAGGCCCGAAAGCGTTGACACGGACATTATCTTGACGGTGAGGAGCAGGATTACCATCAGGGCGAAGGCCAGCAGGCCGGCGCGCCAGTCGAGCACGAAGGCAAGGCCGAGGCACTCCAGGAAGCCTTTGCCGCCTTTGAGGTCGTACCATACGGGATAGGCGTGGCCCAGGAGGCCGAAGATGCCGGAGAACCATACGCCGTTGTACCAGCCCAGGGCCATCGACCGGAACGCGAAGCCGGTGAGCAGCGGGAGCAGCACGCCTTTGGCCAGGTCGATGACGAAGACCACCCAGGCGTATTTCATACCGAAATTCCGCTTAAAATTCGAGAAACCGGCGTTGCCGCTGCCGCATTCGCGGACGTCTTTTCCGTATAAACGGCGGGACAGTATGATGGCCGGGTTCAGCGCGCTGATCAGGTAAGAGGCAATTCCGCAAGCCGCGGCAATTATTATTTTCAGTACCGGTCCCATATCGTCCGCCTCCTGTTTCGGTCGGTCATTCGATCACGATGATGTAGTCGTACACTTCCTGCCCTCCGTCAACCACGTAGGTTTCTACGTAGGGCCTGGTCCTGGCGACGTGGGCTTCGATCTCGCCGGTCTCCTCGGCGGGAGCGTCCCTGCCGGTGAATATGATGCACACTTCCCTGTCGCCGAAATCGACGGCGTCCAATAGCATGGTGGCGGTGTCCAGGCGGTCGTTGTCGGCGCTGACCACCGTCTTGCCGGTGAAGCCGATGAACTGCCCCGCGTGGAGGTCGAAATCGCCCATGCGGGTGTCACGGACGCAGCGGGAGACAGACGCGGTGATGACGCCGGACATTGACGCTTCCATATCCTTTATCATTTCGTCGGGCCCCAGCAGCGGGTTCATCATCGAAAGCGCTGCGTGGCACTCGCCCACTGTGCAGGAGCCGATGACGTTGACCGGAACTTCGCCGTACATTTCCGCCGCCTGGCGCGCGGCCAGGATTATGTTGGAATTGTTGGGGAAAACGATTATGCGCTCCGCGTTGATCATGCGAAAAGCGTCGATAAAGTCTTTCGTGGAGGGATTTCGGCTCTGGCCTCCCAGTATGACCTGGTCCGCGCCCATATCACGGAAGCACCTCGCCAGGCCTTCTCCCGGGGCAACGCACACGATTCCGAAGGGTTTGGCCTTCGTGACGATCTTTTTGCGTACCTCCCCTGCGCCGGCGGCCGTTTCCGGGTCAAGATTGCTGTGCTGCAGCGACATGTTTTCTATTTTTACCGACAGAAATTCGCCGTAGCTGCGGCAAAAAGCCAGCACTCTGTCCGGCGTCATCGTGTGTACGTGTATCTTCAGCGCGCTGCCGTTCTTGAACGCCACGATGGAGTCGCCCACGGTCTGGAGGTAGTCTCTGACGACGCTCACGTCGAAATTTTCTACGTCGCATTTGGCGTTCTGGAGCCGCACCAGCACTTCGGTGCAGTATCCGTAGTCCAGCTCGCTGTCCGCGGTGAACAGGTCGTAATCCACTTCTTTGGGACTGCCCGGTCCTGCCAGGAGATCCGCGTCTCCCTCCGCGAACTGGGCGACGCTGCCGTCTCCCGCCAGCGCGGAGCGCATGCCTTCTATTATGTAGATGAACCCGGCGCCTCCGGAATCCACCACTCCCGCCTCTTTAAGGACGCTCAGCAGTTCCGGCGTCCTGGCCAGGGAACGCCTTGCCCCTTCCGCCACGTCGCCAAGATAGCCAGCGGGGCTGTCACTGTCCGCCTGAGAAGCGAATTCGGAACTTTCCCGGGCAACGGTGAGCACGGTACCTTCCACCGGCGTCAATACGGCTCCGTACGCCTTGCGGACGCCTTCGTCGAACGCCCGGGCAAGGTTGTCCCGGTCCGCCTGTTCGAGGCCGCCGAGCCCTTCCGCCAGGCCGCTGAAAAACTGGGACAATATGACGCCGGAATTGCCCCGGGCGCACATCAGCATCCCGTCGGCCGCGGTTTTTGCCGCCTGGCCCAGCTCTTTTTCCGCGTCACCGGGGTCGCCCACGCCGCCCAGCAGCGTCAACAGCATATTGCTGCCGGTGTCGCCGTCGGGTATGGGGAAAACGTTAAGGTCGTTGACCTCGTCCTCGTGCTTTTTCAGATTGGCCGCGCCGGAACGGAGCATTACCGCGAAGTCGGTGCCGTTGATGGTGGTTGCCGCCATTTTATCTGTCCTTTCGCTGTCAAAGCGTGTTTCTGATGGGCCTGCCCACCGAGAGCAGCGCCACGGCGTCCGGTCCGCAGGAGGCTCCGATGATTGGCCCCATGATCACGTCCGTCACTTTTACGTAGCCGATCTCTTCTTTGATGAGGTCACGGATCAGCTGTATCTCCGCGGCCTGGCAATCGGCGTGAGCGATGAATATTTCCCGGTCCCCTTCCGCGGTATCAGCCAGCGACTCCTTTGTCAGCGCCACGATCGTCCTGAGAGAATTCAGGCGGCCTTTGACCTTCGTCACCGGCGTCTGGTCGCCCTCGGTGTTGGCGATGATGACCGGCTTCACGCCCATAAGGTTGCCGAAGAACGCCGCCGAAGCCTTGACCCGCCCCGCCCGCTTCAAGCAGTCGAGGGAATGGACCGTCAGGAACTCGTTGGTCCTGGAAATGACGTCGTTTATATACGTTTCGGCCTCGTCAACGGTCTTTCCGCCGCTCACGAATCTCGCCGCCATTATGGCGATCAGGCCTTCCCCCGCGCTGGCGTGGAGGCTGTCGATGCAGCATATCCGCGCTTCCGGGTACTCTGCCTTCAGCGCTTCCGCCTGCTTCCCGGCCGTAAAGATGGAGCCCGACTGCCTGTTGGAGCAGGAAATATAGATGATATCCTCCCCCGCGTCAAGGTACTTTCTGAACAGTCTGTCAAACTCTTCCGGCGGCACCTGCGTGGTGGTGATCCTCCCGCCGCTCCTGAGGATATCGTAGAACCTGTGGGCGCCCTCCGCAGACCAGGAGAGATCGGCCACCGTCACTTCGCCGTTGTAGACGGTATTCATCCTGCCGTAGTCGATCCCGTACTCCTCCATCAATTCAGGAGTCAGGTCCGAACACGAATCGGTCAACACGCGGATCTTTCTCATTATCTGCTCCTCCCCGCGGCATCGCCGCACTTTCTCGCCTGCCATACTAACACGGAAAACTAAACTGAATCTAAACGGACAGTTTACCGAAAATTCAGAATTACACCGATTTTCGCCGTCGATTCGGCAATTTCCGTCAATATCACGAAATATTACGCGATATTTTCAAAATTTACACAGAAAGCGAACGGGGGACAGGTACGCGTTTTTGAGTTTCAGGAGCGCGTTTTTCGAGTTTTTTTCAGTTATACACCGCTAATTTTCCCTTGCCACGGGCCTTCTGCGGTGGTATAATTTCCATAATAAAAAAACGCTTTCGGAGGGTTTTCGTCGTATGAGTCCTGAAAGAGCACCGTTCTCAGATCTTACACATCAGGTTGGCCCTATCGGCCTTATCGTAATGGAAAGCTGCCGCGACCTTGGGCAGCGAGTGGACAAACACCTTAAAGAACTGCACGAAGAGCACAATGAATTGATCCCTGATACCTTCATTCTGAAGAGCCGCTGCCCACGTTTCAGCAACGGAGAGGCGAAAGGTATTATCGACGAATCCGTGCGCGGCAAAGACATCTACATTCTGGTCGACGTGGGCAATTACAGCCTCACCTACAACATCATGGGCATCCAGAACCATATGTCGCCGGATGATCATTACGCGGACCTGAAGCGCGTGATACAGGCCATCGGCGGCAAGGCCAAGCGCATCAACGTCATCATGCCGTTCCTGTACGGCGGCCGCCAGCACAAACGCGCCGCCCGTGAGTCGCTGGACTGCGCCAGCGCCATGATCGAGCTCCAGAACCTGGGCGTCACCAACATAATCACCTTCGACGCGCACGACGCCCGCGTAGCCAACGCCATTCCGCTCACCGGTTTCGAGAACGTGCATCCCTACTACCAGCTGATGAAATCCATCCTCCGGGAAGTGCCGGACATCCAGGTAGATAAAGAGCACCTGATGATGATAAGCCCCGACGAAGGCGGTATCCACCGCAACCTCTACTACTCCACGCTGTTCGGGCTCGACCTGGGCATCTTCGTCAAGCGCCGCGACTTCAGCCGGATCGTCAACGGCCGCAACCCCATCGTTGCCCACGAATTCATCGGTTCGTCGGTGAAGGGCAAGGACGTGCTGATCATGGACGATATGCTGTCCTCCGGCGATTCGATCCTCGATATCGCGAAAGAGCTGAAGCGCCGCAAGGCGAACCGCGTGTTTGCCGGCGTCACCTTCGCTATGTTTACCGACGGCATCAAGCAGTTTGACCAATATTACAAGAAGGGCCTTATCGACAAGATCTTTTCGACCAACCTGACGTACCGGCGCCCCGAACTGGCCGAGCGGCCGTGGTTCGTGGAAGTCAGCATGTCCAAGTACATTGCCAAGCTGGTCGACGCGCTGAACTATGACGAGTCCATCAGCGTGCTGCTGGATCCGCGTCAACGTATAATGAACCTGCTGGAGCGCCATAATCGCGGCGAGAAGATCTGAGGACCACAGGAAGACCGTCGAAGATCCGGCGGGCAGCGATCCGTCGTGATCACGACCGGGACAATAAAAAAATCAGGGACCGCTTTTCGAAAGGCGGTCCCCTTTTTTTGCTGCCGGACGGTCAACTGTTCTCGCCTCCGGACGTTCATGCGTTCATACGTTCCTCCGGTCAACCGGTCAGAACGATATCACGTCCCTGAATAAAAGTCCTGTCACGTCGCCGATGGCGATCATTCGCCGGTTGGGATCCAGCGTCCAGTTGGACTTCTTGACGTAATACCCAAGTATCCGGCCCGTAGGATCACGGACGACCTTGTCGCCGTTGTCCTGGTTCTCGTAATAACCCACGAGGCGGTAATTCGAATCTTTGACAGGTATCCTCTCCATCGCGCTCCCGCCTTACTTGCAGAACGCAGCCAGCGACGCGGAATCAAGCTTCTCGAAGCCCCTGAAGAACGGCTCCAGCTTCCTCGCGATCTCCTTGTTGCCGCCGTTGACGTCGGACTCGATGTTCAGAGGCAGCAGCGGGTCGTGCAGCGAAAGGCGAAGCAGGAACCAGCCGCGCTCGCTGTCGTTCTCGCACCGCACGCGAAGGCCCTCGTAATTGACCTCCTCCGCCTTCCAGCCGGGCTGCGCCTTAACGTAAACGCCCAGCGAATCGATGACTTCCTGCCCGTACTTTTTGAAATCCTCGTCGGCGATGTTCAGGCGGAACTCCACGGCCTCCGCGGGCTCCTCCAGCCTGTCGATGAGCTCGTCGATGTGGCGGCCTTCCCTGCGCATCAGCGCTAGCTGGATCAGCAGTTTCGCGATCAGGTACGCGCCATCGTCCAGGAAATAGTTTTCCTTCAGCGCCCCGTGACCCGAAGTCTCGATGGCCACCGGCGTGTAGATGCCTTCATTATTAAGGCGGATGGCTTCGTTGATGACGTTTTTGTATCCCCTCTTAAAGCGGTGATGCACGCCGCCCAGGTCCTGCTCGATGAACTTTTTCAGGCCTGAAGAAGTGATGGAGTCCGTGACGATGGTTGCCCCGGGATGCTCGGCGATGGCAATGGCAGAGATCATGGCGATGATGCGGTTGCGGTTGATCTCCTTGCCGTGGCGGTCCACTGCTCCGGCGCGGTCAACGTCGGTGTCGAAAATGATTCCGAAGTCCGCGTGATTGTCCAGCACGGCCTTCTGGATGGAATCCATGGCGTTCTTGTCCTCGGGGTTCGGAATGTGGTTCGGGAACGTGCCGTCAGGCTCCAGGAACTGGCTGCCCTCGGTGTTGGCGCCCAGAGGCTTCAGCACTTTCTCGGCGTAGAATCCGCCTGCGCCGTTTCCGGCGTCAACGATGATGTGGGTCCCTTCCAGGGGCTTCAGCGCTCCCGTGGCGTTCCTGATCTTCGTCACCAGCCCGGCGGCGTAGATGGATATGAAATCCATTTTGATCTCTCTGCCGGGAGCGGCGGCGGAGTCAACGGGATGGAGCCCATCTTCTATCTCGTCTGCCAGCGCCAGCACGTCGGTGATGTCAGCTTTCTCGAGGCCGCCGTCTTTGGTGAAGAACTTCAGGCCGTTGCGGTTGAAAGGCAGGTGGGACGCCGTCAGCATCACGGAACCGTCGTACATATATCCCTCGGTCACGGTGGTCATAAACATGGCTGGAGTAGAGCAGAGGCCGCAGTTGACCACGTCCGCATGGCGTTCGCGCATTGCCCGGACAACGCTCTCCCTGATGGCCGGTCCGGATATCCTCGAATCATTGCCCACGGCCACCGTCAGATCGTTCCTGCCCAGCTTTTTCCTGAGCCACAGCACGAATCCCGCGGCTATCATTCCCGCCGCTTCGGGAGTCAGGTTCACGTGCTGCCCCTCGATGCCTTCCAGCGCTATTCCGCGCACGTCGCTGCCGTTCTGCAATTTCTTCCATTTATCCTTCATAATGACGACCTCCGTTTGTTATTTTTACGTTCGAATTATACGCTTCCCGCGGGTGGAAATGCAAGGGATGACCGCATAGATAAGCGCAGGACAAGCGCCTGCTTTCCGGCCGTTTTCCGGTCAATAAACCGCGCGCAGGCCCTTCCGGTCCGGGCGGTCAATACGGTCCCGCCTGCCGTCCGCGTGTGATGTTTTACTTCTGCACCCCGAACAGATCCTCCCTGTAAGCGGAAAGATATTCGATGCAGTATTCGTCGATCCCCAAAAGCGCCTCCGCCGCGTACACGCCGCCCAGCATATCCCTGTTCAGCGGGTCCATTATCGCGCTGTCCATGCCGAACATCATTGCCCCGATCAGGAAGGCGTGGTTCAACGCTTTCCTGTAAGGCAGCCCGAAGGAAATGTTGGAAAGGCCGCTGACGATGTGAGCGTCGGGATACTCTTCCCGGATCTTTTTCGACGCTCCGATGAAATTCAGGAAGCTGTCCGGGGAGGTGCCCACGGTGAACACCATCGGGTCGAAATAGAGGCGGTCCATGGAGATCTTGTACTCCTCTGCCTTCTTAACGATGCGGTGGAAATTGTCCATGCGCTTGTCGACGTCGTCCGGTATTCCGGTGTCGTCCAGCAGCAGCGCCACGATCTTCCAGCCCTTTTTGTCCGCCACGGCGGAAAAGATCTTGTCGATCTTGTTGCCCTCGAGGGAGACCGAGTTGATCATGCCCGGATTTTTGCACAGGGGTATGCAGGCGATGATGCTGTCGGGATTGGGGCTGTCGAGGCTGAACCGTACGTCGGGATGGTCCGCCTGGATAAGGTCGATCATCCATTTCAGCACCTCCGCGTCTCCGACCGGCACTCCGGAGCAGATATCCAGGTAGTCGGCTCTGCTGTCGAGCTGCCTGGTGGCAAGGTTCCTGACGAATTCTCCGTCTCTCTTCTGAATGGCTTCCGCCACGGACTTGATCGCGCCGTTCAGTTTTTCTCCGATGATGATCATAGCTGTTCTCCTTTTTTTATCATTTCTGTCGATTATCAGTGTTTTCTATGCGTTTCCGCCGGGTTTTCTCCGCGCTGCGCTTCGCGTTTTCTTCGCGTTTCCGCCGCGTTTCCGCGTGGGTGTTTATCTGTTCTTCAATTCCTCCATCAGTCTGGGCACGATCTTGAACAGATCGCCTTTCACCGCGATGTCCGCCAGTTTCATCATAGGCGTGGTATCGTCGATATCGATGGCAATGATGGTCTTGCACGCCTGCATGCCGATCAGGTGCTGTATCTGGCCTGAAATGCCGCAGGCAATATAAAGGTCCGTCTGCACCGTTGCCCCGGTCTGGCCGATCTGGTGAGGGTACGCGATCCAGCCGTTGTCCACCGCCGGCCTGCTGGCGCCGACAGCGCCGCCGATCTGATTGGCAAAGGCCTCCAGCATTTTGAAACCGTCGGGACCCTTCATTGCCCGTCCTCCGGCAACGATGATCCTGGCGTCTCCCAGGTTCACCGTGGGTTCCCGCCGCTCCACCGTGCTCAATATTTCTTTCACGTTCAGCGCGTCAACTGCCTCGATCTCCTCACGGATCACCTCTCCACGGCGGCCCGGCCTGGGCTCGGGAGCAGGCATGATCTTCGGGCGCACGGTTGCCATCTGCGGCCTGCAGTCGCTGCTCCGGATAGTAGCCATAACGTTGCCGCCGAAAGCGGGGCGCGTCTGGAGCAGGTCTCCGTTGACCGGGTCGATGGAGAGCCCGGTGCAGTCTGCGGTGAGGCCCGCGTGGATCTTGCTTGCGATGCGCGGAGCGAGAGCGCGTCCTCTGGCGGTGGCGGCGCAGAGCACTATTTCCGGCCTGTGTTTTTTGATCAGGCGCTCGAGTATGTTGCACTCCAGCTCGTCGTTGAAGGCCCGGAGCCTGGGGTCGTCGATAAGGATGACCTTGTCAGCGCCGCAGGCGAACAGCCGGTCCGCCATCCCCGCGATGCCGCTGCCCAGGGCAACGGTCCACACTTCCTGGCCCCTTTCGGCCGCCAGCTTTTCCGCCGCTCCCAAAAGTTCCAGCGATACGGGATCGAGGGCGCCGCCTGTGAATTCCGATACGGTCCATACACCGCAGTAGGACTGTCTGTCAAGTTCGTCGGTTATTTTCATACGCTCCCCCTTTCCAGCAATCCTCTGCGCAATATCTCATCAGCCAGCGCCTTCGCCGCGTCCGCAGGATCTCCCTCGATCAGCAGCGTATCCGCGCCGCGCAATGCCGGAGGCTCCGTTTTGACCACTCTCGTAGGAGAAGCAGCGAGCCCGAGCTTGTCCGGATCCGCGCCAATATCTTCCGGCTTCCACAGCGTTATCTCCGCGGCCCTTGCCCGCCTGGCGTTCCTGAGCGTGGGGATCCTGGGCACGTTTATGTCTTTCAGCACCGTTATGAGCGCGGGCAGTCGCAGTTTCAGCACGTCGTAACCCGTCTCGTCCGTACGGAAGACAGTGATATGATCATCCCCGATCTCCTCCACTTTCGACACGTTGGCGGCCTGCATGATATCCAGTTTCGCGGCAATGCCCGGTCCCACCTGCGCGGTGTCGCCGTCCACGGCCTGCTTTCCGCAGATGATGAGGTCAACGCCGCCGATGGTCTCGATGGCCCTGGACAATGCGTAACTCGTTGCCCAGGTGTCGGACCCGGCGAACTTCCTGTCGCAGAGCAGGAAGGCGCGGTCGGCGCCCATTGACAACGCCTCGGTCAGGACGTTTCTGGCGCTGTCGGGTCCCATTGACAGCACGATCACTTCTCCCCCCGCCCGTTCACGCAGCCTGAGCGCCTCTTCCACGGCGTACAGGTCGAAGGGATTCATCACTGCTTTCGTCCCTTCCCTAATGATCCTTTTGGTCTCGGGATCGATCCTGGCGTCCGTGGTGGCAGGGACCTGTTTGATGCAAACTGCGATCCTCATTCCGCCGCCTCCTTTTCTGCCGCAGCCATGGCTTCGATGGCCTCGTACTGGGTCTTGAATCCCACGAGAGAAAGGTAAAGCCCGCAGTCGGGATAGAAGCCCCGCAACTGATCGAGCGTTGCCAGCGGGTCGAAGGCCGCGTCTTCGGGGATGGGATAACCCACCACGTCGGAGAGCAGGAAAAGCTTTTTGGACATCCAGGCCTCGATGAACACAGGCAGTACAGGGTATTTTTCGAGCATCCTGTCAGTGACGGCGTTTTTCTCGATGATGGGCTGGGTGATAACGAAAGAGGCGCCTGCGTCAAGCTTCCTCTTCAGCTTTTCGAATTCATCTGCTTCCGGTTCGTAGGGGTTGAAGGCCACGCCCACGGTGAACGAGGGGTAGTGTTTCCGGATGTACCTGGTCAATTCCACGGAGGTCACCGACGCCACGCCTTCTGCTTCCACGTCGGAAGGCAGCAGCTTGGGCAATCTCGGGGAACCGTCTCCGCTGATGGCCAGCACGGAATTTATCCCCAGCCTTTCGCAGGCGGTGAGGATCTCGTCAAGATTTTGTTTTGTATGGAAAGTGTTCAGGTGGATAAGGACCTGGCCGGGGCGCGCCCGGAGCCCCAGTTCCTCGATGCATTCGTGGCCCTGAAATGCCAGAAGACCCATGGCGTTGTCGGTGATGGACGCCGTAAAGCCGCTTGCCATCACGCGCTCAAATTTCGAAGCGAACAGCTGAAGATCGTCTTCCAGCTTCTGAGAATCCTGCTTCGGCGGTATGAGTTCAACGTGGAAACCGGCGGGTCGGATGCGGTTTTTTGTAGGTGTCATAGGTCACCATGCCGGGCGGCAACGGCGCTGATCTGGATGTAACGGATGCCGCTGGATTTTCCGTTTTTTTCTCCTCGATTTTCATACTCTAACATACCCGAAAGGCGGGCAATTGTCAAGTGGGGAATCCTGCTCAGATCAGCCTGACGCCGGCGAGGTCAACGTATTCCAGCGAGGGCATTTCTTTGATAAATTCCAGGTCGGTCACCTTTATGGTCGTACTCCGGCTGACGGGCGAAGCGCAGATCCCCAGCACCTTAAGATTTTTAAGTTTCGCCAGCGCGGAATAGTCGTGGATCTTCACGGTCTGACCCAGAACCAGCACCTCGAGCTCCTCCAGTTCGGCCAGCGGGGCAACGTCGGTGAGGGAACCGGCGTTGGAGAGGCAGAGGAGCCTACGTGTTTAGGAAGATAGAGGAAAACAGTGCTTCACGAGGTCGGTTAAAGCCCCAGAAAGCCCTGAAAATGAAAGGATTTTCGCACGCTCACCCGACTCTTTGATCCGATACGCCTGCTATTACGGGAAGATTGAAAAAATACCGGTTTTCGAGTGCTTATGAGGTCGATAGGAGGTCGATTTTATGAAGATGCCCCATAGGTTTAGAAGCATTCGGACGATCGGTAGGAGGTCGATTTGCCGAAAGAGGTCGCACATATGAGAATTGTCTGCCCGTTCATCTGCCATCGACAAATCTTATTTGTAGATGAAAAGCATGACAAAAAAGGAGAATCGAAATGAAAAAAGAACCTAGCGTAACACCACTCTCTATATTGTAGATTAAATCGCCTGCTATTTCTTCTCCACCAATATTGAACATTCCCGTAAAATGCCTGTCCATATTATTATCCTGCATAGTTTCACCTCATTCATCGCACACGGCGAGGAGTTGCTCTAAACGGTCATCGATAGCTTCTGCTCGACGAGGAGCAGAAGCTATCGATATATTATTTCAAAATCTTCTCTATCATCGCCTCAACGCACTCCGGATCGTCCAGAGTGTAGACGTTTCGCGCTTCGCGGTACGCCTTGTTTGCCTCAACTTCCGGCGTGCTCCACCAAAGACGAAGATCAGAGGACGGCGTGCCGCTCATGATAAACGAATTCAGCACAATGGTTTTTTCCTGCGCTGTAGGAGCAAGCCGCGCTTCCAGCTCCTTGATCGTCTTATAGAATTGGATCTTCGGATCATCCGGACGAATATGCATCAAGCCCTTCGGATCAATAAACGAGATGTACTGCGTCTTCTCATCATCGATCCAAAGAATGTAATCCGGATAGAAGTTCCCCGCCTCAAAGAATCCCATTCCCACTTTGCTCTTGTTGCGGAGCAGGTACAGGGACTTACCCTTTAAGCGATCACCGTGTCTGTCCACATAATCTTTCAGCAAATCAACGAATCTCTTTTCATCTTCATTTAGGCTGACGGGAGAGACCTGAATTTTGAGATTGCTCTTTTGGAGGCAGATCAGCGGCGCATACAAGTGGGAGCGGAAATCAAAGAGCACCATTCGACCGTGGAATGCGTCTTTTTCGTACTCATCAAGCCCGCCGTTCTGATCCAGTATGGCGCTGATATCCGAAATGAACGTTTCCAGCTCGTCTCCGGTGTGATCCAGCTCACTCTGCTGAGCGTACGTGATGGCATATTCATCAACGAAATTGTTATCCGACGCATCCAGCACGGCATACTCCAGCCTGGGAGCTTCCCAGCGTTCTTTTTCGTATTTGAAGAACTTGTCCATATATGATTTCAGCGCCATGATCGCGTAATCCGTCGCCGCATCCAGCTTGGGAATAGAGTCAATTTCCAAATGATTTTTCGGGATCAGGAGCGAGTACCAGCCATCCGTGCAAAGAATCTTGATCAGGTTTTCCTTGACGATACTGATATTGAAATAGAACTTCTCGTTTTTATACTGTTCAAGTTCCTCAAAGATCCGCTCATAATCCAGAAAAGCCAGTTTATCATCCGGCAGCGTATGCTCTTCCGGCTCAGATTCGATCTTCATGCTGAATGTGGAGTCTATTGTCTGAATCTTGCTGCGACAATCGATGACCGTTTTACTTCTCAGCAAATAGCGCAAGAAACCCTCATCGGGTGCATCAAGGATCAACCTTTTTGCCTGTTTCTTGAAATTGGCGCCGTCTTTCACCTTGATCACGTGAAGGCGCTTATCCTTCGCTTCCTCATATCTGCTGATCACAGGAAGGCGGAATTCCAGAATATTATCGTTCGTCGGAGCGCCTTCCAGTTCAAGATACTTCTTGAAATCCTCCATATACTGCGCCTTGACGCCGAAAATGGTCAACGTCTCCAGCACTTCGATATCTCTCGGAGCGACAACACTACGGTTATCCAGTTTGCGGGAGCGTTTCAGACAGCCCTGATAGCCCTTCAGGCGCACGCCGCGTCCGAAAAGTTGGATCGCCTGCGATCCCTCTCCTTTGGCAAAGTTGATAAGGCCCATGGTGGAAACACGCCAGCTGTTCCATCCCTCGGTAAACTTGCGGGATCCGATCAGTACTTTGATGCGGGAATCCTTTTGGTTGATCGCACGGAACAGAGATTCAGATATAAACTCCTCTGATTTTGCAACGATCCCTTTCTGTTCACAGTTTTTGATGAGTCCTGCCGTATCGCCGATGCTGATCACACCGAAATACTCGCCGTATTCTCCGATCTTCAAGCCGATCTCGCCTGCAACCTGTTTGATGTTTTCCAGATGCAGTCTCGGTTCCTCGGCGCCGGTATCGGAATTGAAGACCGTCCGGAGAATATCCTCAAAAAGGACCGCCGGATCAGGCGTATTTCCGAAGATATGCTGCAGAGCATAGAAATCCCCGTAGAACAGCTCATTGCCTCTTCCGTCGATCAGTCCCGTGTCATCGCTGAGAACGGCTTTGATACGAGAAATGGACGTTGCTCTGTTGCGGACGAATTTGTCAATGAAGTCCAGTACTTCCTCTACGTCGGTCAGTTCTTCCTTGGACGTGGACGCCGTTACGCGGTTGCCCACAAAAACCAGCAGCGGTTTTTCAATATTGAATTCGGCAAGACCGGTCTCGGCTGTGTTAAAAAGTTTCATCTGCTGATAGAAGGACAGCAGGCATCCTGTCAGATACAGATGACGCTGTTCTTCGTCAATGCTGCCCTTCAGGTTGTAGATTCGGTAGTCTTTGCCGTAACCATCCTCGTAGAAATATTTGTAGGAAAAATCCATGATAATGGACTTCCCGTATTCCTCCATCAGGGCCCGTTCCTCTTTTGCCTTCGCCGTGTTGCCGGTCGCATTGGCATTCAACGCCTGCTTAAATGTGGCAGAATACTCGAAGGAGAAACCATCCTGGGACAGTCTGGTACGATATTCATACCACACGTTGCCGGAAAGCCCACGATGGCCTTCGTCCACCAGAACAAGGTTGTTCTGCTCGAAGCTGTCGACGGAAACCGTTTTGACCTTGCCTTCCTCCTTCAGCTTGTTCATATCAATGACGATAACGTCTTCCCGCTGCGTGATAAAGCCTCTGTCTTTTTCAAACATGGCGGCGGAAACAGAAGAAAGGGCGAGTTCGTCCAGATGCTGCAGGCTCATTCCCTCATTGGGTGCCAGCACGATGATCTTGTTGATGGACAGATTACTATTCAGCCTTTTTGCACGGCTTAAATAGTGTATAAACTGCAGGATATTCACGTGCATAATGAGCGTCTTGCCGCTGCCGGTGGCGCACATGAAGGCCAGTTTATTCATTTTCTCCGTCGTGTAAGGAGCAAAGTTCAAAAGCCCAAGCGTTTCCGACACTTTTTCTGAAAGATACTCGTTCAGGCTCTTACAGAATGCGTCCTTGTCGCTAAAAAAACGATCCAGGTACATCTCCGTAAAAAGCAGGGAGAGATACTGAAAGTACTTCCAGCGGATGGCGCCGCGTTTTTCGCTGATCTGGCGGGTATGACGGCAGATGTTCTCGTCATAAAGGCGCAGTTGATCCTCGCTCACCCTTGCGCCGTTTAACCGGCTGATGCGAGCGATGTATTCAAAGAAATATGTATTTCCGCTTTCGTTGACGCCTTCGTACTCTGTAGTGTTCAGTTTTTTGCTGATCTCCGCAAGAGATTCGATCCCCAACTCCCGCAGGAAATAGCGGAACAGGATCAACTGATCGTCAAAGGAAAGCGTGGGTGCTGTTTGTCTTCTTGCCATATTTCCACCATCTTTTCATTATGCTGCCGAGTGGAGAGTCACTAATCTTTCGTCCTGAATTGCAGGTGAAGCATCAAAAATGTTTATGTTTTGACCGAATTTCTGCTGTAGTTTGCTACTTATTACTCCTGATAGTTTTTTCCCATACATATACTTTAGCCTATCGGTTGTAAACTCTCTTTCTGCCTCAACCATAGCAGCACCGGTATCATTACCGTATAACCTTCGAGCGATTTCTACCCTATGCGCATAGAATTTTGACTTTGATTCTTCCTCGCATTCTGCAATTGCTTCTTCAATAAGGATTTGTAATTCTTCATTCGTATGTACTAGTCCCATTTTTTCACAGATGCTATTTAGGTGTTCTTTATTGCAGAAATACATCTCAATATCATTCTTCTCAGCAATAATGCACTTCACACGCTCATTAAACTCAATCTTTTGCCGTTCCTGCTCAACTTCGTTATCGTACAAACCATCTCTGTCGCGATACACAATGACACGGATACTTTCATTTAAATCCAGCAAAAACTGAGCAAACGTTTTGGCAGAATCAATCTTTGAAATACTGTTGTACGAGTATATTTTATACTCATTTGAAGCGAACCCAGAAGCCTCAAATACTTTCTCCAAATAGCGTCGACTTTTAGGGGAAGAATCTTCTGTCAGGACAACATATTGAAGCCTTCCATTTCGAATATCATCGTATTCGTCCAGCGCTCCCAATTCGAGTAATCCTGCGTAATGATCATAGGCATCTGCGGAAATGCAACCATCATGGACAAGAAAGAATGTAGCATCTTCTCTTAGGGCAGCCATCAAATGACGAGAGTGAGTAGAAATGATAATTGTAGTATCATCACGGTCTGCTAAACGAAGCATCATAGATGCCAAAAGCCTCTGATTATCTGGATGAAGATGGGAATCTGGCTCGTCCAACAAGAGTATTTCAGGGCGGAAATAGTTGACGTACGCTGCTATTTGGATGGCTTGAAGAATGCCTGTTCCGGCCAAATCAATGGGCAAGTATTCATCAGTATTATCAAATCGGAATCTAACATCAACCAATCCATCGGTATCTTCTTTGGCGTTAATGCTGATTTGGATATATGGGAAAATCGATCTTATGTCTTGCATAAAGATCTCCCATGTTTCGCTTTGGAACAGTCGGTATAGAACATTACGGAAGACGGTATTTGAATCTCCTTTGGCAGAGATACGACGCACAACTCCAACGGGACGAATCTCTTCCTCGAATGGAATACCTGCAAGACCGGGAACGTACATGCAAAAAGGATTCTCCAAAGATAGCAGTTTATCCCCTATTTCATGTCCGATGAAATTGGCGGATATATTTTTGTTTTTTCCTTTACGGAATGTTGCCTTAACGCTCTTTCCCGTTTCATCTTCTATCTTAACGCAAATAGCTTGCGCCTCGTCTTCTTTCAAAACCCCGCCTTTTGCTAATGTGTACGGGTCCTTTACTGGCGAATAAATCAACTGATTGGGGTAGACCGATGTTGCCAAAGCATCTTTATTCTTAAACTTAGGAGCAGATGGACTCAACTGTGAGGTTTGTGCGACAGATGTTGCAAATTGTATTGCTTGTAAGATACTACTTTTCCCAGAATTGTTGGCTCCAACAAGAACGTTGACTTTTCCAAGATTGAGTTCTACATGCTCAATGGACTTAAATCTGTCTATCTCTATTTTTCTAATCATCGTATTACTCCTCGAACATACGCTTCTTGAATTCGATTTCGGTCATCTGGACTTTCCAGGTCTCGTTTGCCGTGCGTAGATTCTCCAGATTATTGTCGCCGTTGACGTAAATGACGTCATACTCCCGGTCGGCGGGATTGATGCGGTACTTGGTGAAATAGGCGTCTAGGGCGGCGTTGCTCTCCAGCACGTTGTCCGACACGATACGCCAAATCACCAGCGCGCGGCGTCCGTCGGGAAGCGTGCCCTCGATCTGCCGAAACGCATACTGACCGCCGAGATCCTTCATCAGTTCCACGGCGCCTTCGTAAGCGGGATCGGCGGCAGGCTTGGCAGAGAAATACGATACCGCGCCATGATGTGTTACCGTCAAACCGATGAGATAATTGAAGGTCTCGATCAGGTCCACCGGGCGTTCTTTGCATTCGTTTTTCTCGGTGATCTTCATCTTGTAATTGAATGGATCTTTAAACGCGGAAACGTTCAAAATGCTGTCCTTGCTCTCCAAATCCAGCATATACTGGATGAGATAGTCCTCACCGAACAAGATATGCATCTGCAAGTTATCGTCTTTCAATTCAATGTTGGACAGAGCGTCTTCATAGCTTTCGAGGCGCATGTATTTGATGATCTGAGATACGCCGGTGTTGCGATTCTGAGGCTTTCCATCTTTCCAATCATCGGAATATACTACTCTTTGCATGCGCGGTTTGGTTGCCGTATCGAAATACTCCCCCATCTCAATAAGAATATACTTTCTATTAATATGATCTTCTCGGTTCAAATTAACTACAGCATGCCCTGTGGTCCCGGAGCCCGCAAAATAATCCAGGATAATTGCAGGATTTTTCTGCACCTCATTGACCGCGTAGACGCAGTCCGAAGCAGTATACAACGATTTAGGAAAGTCAAATCTCTTTGATCCCATTATATTGTTGAATAATTTGGACCCATAAATATTCGCATAATATTTTTTATCGAGCCATACTGTTTTGAAGCTTCCTTTAGATTTGTCTCGATATATTTGAACTATGTCACCATTCTTTACTGGATAGAGGTCATCTTCAACCTCTTCTATTGAGTTACGAGCAAAGACCCACTTCTTTTCTGTTCCATCATCTCCAATGGGATACACTTCGATATGTTCTTTTGTAATAATGTTTTGCGCACCGGGATGGAAATCACTGGCGCATGCTTTTCCGAAACCGAGTATGCGATCTCCTTCAAGGCTTACATAAATTGGGTAAAATGTATCTCCTTGTGGATTCCTCAAGCCGGAAGGACCCCAATCGCGAAACGGTTCGGTGGATTTTTCTTCCAATTCTTTTCTTCCGATCACATGCTTGAATTTTTGGAATATGAACATCGCATACTCATGACTATAGGAAAAATTGTCTCCTTGCACTCCTGCCGGATTATGAAGAACGGTCACTACAGTCTTATCCCATTCAGGGAACATTAAATCCAGCAACTTGGAGAGATTAAAGCCCTCATTTTCATCTATTGCAGTGATGATTGCTCCTCGTTCTGTTTTCAGATCAGCGCATAGTTGAAGTCTGTTTTGCATCATCGCAATCCACGATGAATGCTTAAAACTATTCTTATATAGAATTTCGCTCGATTTAGCATTATATGGAGGATCTCCATAGATACAACTCACCTTTTTCTGGTACTTTTCTGTCAGAAGAGTTAGCGCGTGGTAATTATCCCCGTTGATCATCAAACCAGTTGTATTATCATCCAGACGATCAATACTCGCAACCAACCGCTCCTTGAAATCCTCGTTAAAATGCTTGGTATCAATGATCAGATTCTGATTTTGGTGCAGGAAATCCAGACTGGGCGGATTCGTCCAGCCTTCGACTCCAATAGCAGGTTCCACCTCGTCAATAGCGTACATCGCAATCCATTCGTCGATCTGCGCCTTGTTTGCGATGATCTCCGGCCAAAAAGATTCGTCGACTTTGTCAAGTGTCATACACCAGTTGGTCTCCACGACGAATTTCTTTTTCAGCCAGAGCTTTTTCTGGAAATCTTCGATCTGAGCAAGGAAATCAATGATGATCTTACCGACGCGCTTGATGGCCTTTACCTTGGCAAGGTAAGTTTCAACGCGAGCTTCATTACCGGTATCCAGATCGTCCAGGTGCATGATCTCGCTTTTGATGTAGAAATCCAACTCCCGCGTCAGGAAGCCCCGCAGATCCTTATGGATGAAGTAGTCGAAGGTATTTTTTGCAACGTAACCGTTCAGGTGTTTTTTCAGCAGGTCAACGGTATCATTGCCGGGGATCGACGAGAGCAGATCCGACCACATGGGAAGGTGATTCTCAAAAACGTATTTACGGATCGCCTCGTAGTTCTCGTCAAAGTATTTCTTCTTTTTATTCTCCGGAATATCAAAGATAAAGTGGATTATCAGTTCTTTCGTCTCTTCGTTATACTCAAAGGTCTTGATGCCGGGATAGTTTTCCTCATCCTCGGTGAAGAGCATGAAGACGCGCTTGCTGTCTGCGGACTCCTTGTTGTTGTTCTGCTCCGTGGTGGCGTCCACTAACCGGAAGTGAACGGTATATTCGTCAACGACAAACGTGTAATCCTTGAAATTCTCGCTGGTTTTGATGTAATACTGATCCTGATTCGCCCAGTAGAGCTTGACTTCCTCACCTTCATATGGGATAGCGTAAACGCCTTCCTTGTACCGACGTTTGGAAATAAAGTCGCCTTCCTCGTAATAGCGATTGAAGAAGGAGTAAAGAGCGGAATATACGTCGGTTTCCAGAGCAGCGAGGTCGGTCCCTTCGGAAAGTTGCTTTTGCAGCTTCAGATATTCGGCTTTCATGGGTACGGAATCCGGAATCACAGACACATCGCCCAAAGCTTGCTCTATCTGCGCCATGCGCGCTTTGATCTCATCCGTATTTCCCTGAGCAAAAGGCGCAAGGGTATCCCTCACTTTTTCCGGCAGACCTTCCGTAAGGAACTTTTCAATTTCAGCCTTGCGGATGTTCATGATCCGGTAGATACCGAAATCAAGGTCGGACTTGTCAAGCTCAAAGACCTGTTTCATCAGATCGGTAAATCTCTGTAGTTTCTCGCTCATATCAGTTACTCCTTATCTCGTTTGCCATGTGACAACGAATATATCGTCGGTATTGGTGGTCTTGACCATCCGGCGGTCAAGCTCCTCGATCATCTTGCGGCGTTGCGTGCTGACTTCGTCTTCTCGGTCAGCCAGTTCGTTTCGCTTTTTCCGTTTTTGCCGTTCCAACTCTTCGATCTTTTTTGTGATCACTAGCTTTTCTTCCATGTTGGCGGCGCTGCGGGAAAGCCGCTCCTGCTCCCGGATTGAACGCTTTACCACGTCAAGTTCCTTTTCGATGCTCTCGATCAGGTCCTTTTCCCAGCGGAAGATGCGCTCTTCCTCTTCCCGGAAGTATCCGAGATTCCGGCTGTCGATCTCCTGCAGTTTACTCTTGGTATGCTGTGTGGAATTGGCGCCGAGCTTTTTGCGGATATCATCGGTGATGCCTCCGAATTCGGTTTCAGCGCCGCCGCAAAGAAACAGTTTTTCGCAATCTTCCTGCGAGAGGAATCGCCCGTCTTTTGTGAACGCCGTGAAGAGGCAGTATTGCTCATCGTCAAAGGCCGATACAGCCAAATGGGAAAGCACCAAATAGCCGGACTGTTTTTTCAGATATTCCGGCAGCGTTACTTTCAGCGCCAGATCATTCTCCCGGAAAGTGATGGCGCCGTCTCCCGTTTGAATCGCAAGAGCCGTATGCAATACGTATTGCGCCAACGGATGAGACAAACGGTATGGGATGCCGTCGGTCACGCAGGAGAGCAGTTCGTATTTTCCCGTCTTGCAGCCCGCCACCGGGATCAGCAAACGGAAGAAGTGGTTTTCGTCATCAAATTCGGCGTCTTTACCGAGTACGTATTTCGTCAGTTCCCAGAAGATGTGTTCATAGCGGTTCAGGAACGCGCCGGTTTCGCTTTTTGCCAGCTTCAGCCGTTCTTGAACGCCGATATCGAAGTTCTCCAGCACCTGTTCCCGGACGTCCCGCATTTTTTCGTTGATCTGATCCTGCAGGTCGTGCTGGAGTTTTTCAAAAGCGGCGTTGATCTCCGCTTCCGTGCGGCATTCCTGATAGATCTCCCAGATGCGCCGCTCGAAATCAATGGCATCGGCCTGACCCAGTACATCATCGGAGGCACCGAACACATCATTGAACAGGTGGAATTTGTCGAGCAGTAGATTATAGACACGCACATCGGCGTAATTGCGCTTGTTGACAAAGTTCACGACCACGACGTCACACTTTTGCCCGTAACGATGGCAGCGGCCGATACGCTGCTCGATACGCTGCGGGTTCCACGGGAGATCGTAGTTTACAACGAGGGAACAGAATTGCAGGTTGAGTCCTTCCGCCGCAGCCTCCGTGGCGATCATAATCTCCGCCTGATCCCGGAAGTACTCAACCAGGGCTACACGCTTATCGGCGGCCTTGATCCCGCTGGCCTTCCCGTTATAAGCGTTTCTTGCGTACCAGGCGTCATAGATGGCGCCCGATTCCGGATCGTTGTTGGAACCGTTGAACGTAACGATCTTTCCGGCGTAACCGTGCTGATCCAGATAATCCTTCAGGTATTTCTGCGTTCTGGTGGATTCTGTAAAGATCAGAGCCTTCCTGTTTGCGCCGGTCTTGGGAAGTATGGAGAAAGACTGCTCTAATGCCTGCAAGAGCGCCTCCGATTTTGAGTCGTATTTGACCTGCAGAGCTGTTGTAATAAATCCCTCTATCGTTTTGATCTCCTCACGCAGCTTTTCGAGATCGATCTTCTCATCTTCGATGAGGTTCTCTTCATCATCGTCTTCTTCGTAGAGCTCCGCCTCATCCTCGTCGAGATAGTCGGAAAGCGTAAGCTGTTTCACAGACTCGTTATTCAGCATCTGCTCCAATCTGGATTTGACGGTGGTAAGCGTGCCAATTAAGGCGTAGGTGGAGGAGGCAAGGATTTTGCGAATGATCATTGTCGTCAGCATCCGTTGACGCTTGGGGACGGAATACACGTCCTCTCTGCGCAGGAATTCGGAAACGTCTTCGTACAGTTTCGATTCGAGATCCGTTGCGTCAAACTGCTGAGTGATCGGCAGGCGATTGGTATAGTTTATGTACTCCTTTACGTCGCGGCGAAGCGTACGCTTGTAATATGGAAGCAAACGCTGCTGCAGATCGGAAAGATTCTCATCATATACGTACTCAGCTCGGAAAGAACGGGCGTCGCCGAAGATGTTGTCGTTGATGACGCTGGTCAAGCCGAATAACTCCATTAAAGAATTCTGGAACGGTGTAGCGGTCAACAAAAGCTTTTTCATAGCTGAGAGCGACTCTTTGATTGCTTGGGCAGTTTTTGCGTTTTTCTTATATACGTTTCGCAGTTTATGCGCCTCATCGATGATGGCAAAATCAAAACCACGGCGTTTGATCTCATCTTTTTTCCTGGCGGCAAAATTGTAGGAGCAGATGATCACCTTTTTTTGATAGAAAGGATCCAAGCCTCTGCGTTCGTAGTCGTTGTAGTTCCTTGCATCCAGAACTTCATTGTCGATGCCGAACTTCTCCGTAAGCTCGTAACCCCACTGTTTACGAATGGAGGCAGGGCAGATGATAAGGATCTTGCGCTTCCCGGCTGCCCAGTACTGACAGAGAACAAGTCCGGCTTCAATAGTCTTTCCGAGACCGACTTCATCAGCAAAGATAACGCCCTTTGACAAGGGGGATTTGAACGCAAAAAGCGCCGCCTCGATCTGATGAGGGTTTATATCGACGGCAGCATTCAGAAGCGACTGAGATAAGCTGTCAATATTACCGCCGATGGCTTGCCCGGCAAGCAGATTGGCATAGTATTTGGCATGATATTTTGTAATCATCTTATCCCTCTTTTTTTCAATTCGAACCCACGGGGTATCACGTCAGCTCTGTTTTCGAGCCTCGGTTTTTGAAAAACCGTCCGGGGGTTCGAATCGAAGCGGTTTTATATCTTGTCGTTCAGGTCCGAAAAATCGGTGTTGAACAGGATTTCCTTCGGCAGTTCCTGCTTTTGCAGGAACATCAGCATATAGATCGGGAAGTAGGTGACCTTGCCGTCTGTTTCGACGTTGCCGTTGCAGAAAACGTAGCCCTCTTCGATGCCGTAATCTGTCAGATTCAGCACGTTATCCATTGCGTTGTGGCGGTAATAGTCCTTGCCGGATTTGATCTCGATTGGCAGGATTTTTCCGTCCTCTTCGATCACAAAGTCAAGCTCGCCGAACTTCTTGCTGTTGTAGTAATAGAGCGCATATCCGTGGGCTGCCAGCTCTTCGGCGGCGACGTTTTCGTAAATTGAACCGAAGTTTATCGTTGTTTCATGCTGCAGAATCTTTAGCTGGATCTCATTGCCGTACTGCGCTGCGAGCAGGCCGACGTCGTTCGAGAACAATTTAAACAGGTTCTGAGATTTTGAAAGCAGAAGCGGAACTCTCGGCTCGTCTACGACGTTTGCAGGAAGCGCGACGCCGGCGTTTTTCAGCCACAGGAAACTGTCGTAATACTTATCGAAGCGCGCTTTTTCGTTGAGATTCTTCAGGATAAAGCGCTTATTCTTTGCGTTCAGCTCGCTGGGGATCAGGTCGAAGATCTCATTGAGATACAATCGATTCTTCTCGTCGTATTTCGAAATATCGCGTTTATACAGCCGGATGATTGCATTCTGAGTATCGGCGACCTTTCGAAGGTTCTTCGTTTCCAGATAGGCGGAGACCGCCTCCGGCATTCCACCGACGATGAGATAAAGCTCAAACAGGGCGATCATACGCTCGTGGATGAACTGATCCACCGGCGTCTTTTGTTCAAACGATTTACGAAGCGCATCGATGACCTTTGTACCGACGCTGTTTGCCCACGCAAATTCCTCAAAGTCAAGCGGAAACATCGTGATGATATCCATATATCCCACCGGGGCGGAAATGATGTCCTTGAAAACGGTTCCGAGCAGGGAGCCGCTGAGGATATACGAATACTTGCCGTCCTGAACAAGGTACTTGATCTGCGTGATCAGTTCCTTGCACTCCTGCACCTCGTCAAAGAAGATCATCGTTTTTCCCGGGATCATCCGGTCGCCGAAAAGCGCAGAAAGGCGCAGCAAAATCTCATCCGCACCCTGCGCACCCTCGAAAAGCGGGATATAATCCGGATTCTCGATGAAATCCATTTTGATCACGCTGTCGTAGTTTGCTTTTGCGAACTGTTCGATTATATAAGACTTACCGACCTGACGGGCGCCGATGATCATCAGCGCCTTTTTCGGGTTGCCCTTGTAGAACTCTTCAATTTGCTTTGTGATTTTACGTTGGAGCATTCTTCATCCTCCTATAATTCTCGATGGTATTATCATAACACAAATCCACGGAGAAATCAAAATATAATTTACACTTTTCCATGAACTTTTTCGCCGCATCGTCGCACTTTTCTTGAAGCGTTCTTCCGGAAAATTGTTTTCGGAAGTTGATAAGCGAAATAAGCGAAACAAATTACGCTAATTTCGCTTCATTTCGCATGGATTTCGCTTAGGATTTCGCATTCTTTCTTGTTGAAGTTCTTTCTCTTTATCGGGAAAGGACTTTTTTGTTTTCAAAAAGCAGTCTTTTCTCTCCGGGGAGCAGCTTTATACACGGCAAACGCTCAGATGCAGAATTCTGGCTTGACGACGATGAGCTCGCCTTAGTCGATAAAAACGCAAAAAAACAGGGCTGAACCGCTGTGCGTATATCCGCAAACTGATGAGTGAAACAGAGGTCATCCCGGCAACTGACATTGATTACGCGCTTTATGCGTCGGAATTTCGCCGCCTTGGAATGAACCTCAACGAGCGTCTGAAGCGGATGAACACGACCGGCGAGATCGACTGCGATGAGATCGACAACATCCTGCTTGAAATCAAGAAAACAGCCGATCTGTGGCAAATTCCAGGTTCGGCATCGACGCGGACAAAGTGTACAAATATTGTTCGGTGGCGGACAATTTCCTGCTCATATTCTTATTCGTGCCTCCCTGCCGTGGGTTTTGGATAATTATATTCGAGGGCGGCCGGAAAACGCAAGTCTGTCCCCCGTTCGCCTTCTCTTGCAAACCCGCCCCTCCATCTGTATAATATCCCCCGAAAGGCAGGAATCAGCATGGCTTTTAACGTAGTTTACACCGATCCCACCAGAAACGCCGGCCCCACCGGTTCAAATACGTCTTCAGGCGCACCTGTTACCGAGAACGTGCTTCTCGGAACGCTGGGCGCATTGTTGTTCGCGCTGGGCGGAGGCGTCGTCTGGGTGCTCATCTCGCAGGTAGGGTTTATTGCCGGCATCGCCGGATTGCTCACCATCTTCCTGGCAATAACTGGCTACAAAAAATTCGGCAAGAAATTGACCAAGCGCGGCATCGTCATCTGCATCATCATATCGATCATAGTGATATTGCTGGCGTCGTTCATTTCGTTGACCATCGACGTGCTGTCGGCGTACCGGCAATACAAGAACGAGGGCCTGATCGACCGCATGCCTACCTTTGTCCAGGCCGCCGCCATCGGCATCCAGCTGCTGTTCCAGGAGCCCGACTTCGCGCTTCAATATTTCGGCCAGCTTGCCCTGGGCCTGCTGTTCTGCATCATTTCATCCGTTTTCTACATCCGCGTACAGCTGCAGAACGTCAAGAACGAGAAGGAGCGCGAGGCGAATCAGCCGCCTTTCGTGGTCTCTTACCAGAATGCCGTGGAGGAAGTGCCGGTTGAGGATACGACGGGCGTCAACGTTATCGACGTGAACGTGGTATCGGACAATGCCAATGAAGCTTACAGTGCTGCCGAGAACGCCGCTGAGAACGCTGCAGATGCTGTCCGCAGCGATGCGGCCGATACGGTCAACACCGCCGTGGATTCGTTCAACGGCTCTGTTGACAGCGCCGTTTCGTCCTACGGCCCCGTTGACGAGCAGCTCTCGAAGCATGTGGACGACGCCTTTACCGTCAAGGACGTGGAGAAATAACAGTCGTATTTTATATGGATCCAAAAAAGCGGCAGGCAGGACCTGCCGCTTTTTTATCAAGGTTTTGATCTTTCTTAAAACCTTTAATAATCACCTTCAGGGACTCGCCGCTGCCTCGCCTTATTCCCTTCCTGGCTCGCCCGCTTCCTGCTCGAAGCACAGCTTCTCGCGATTCAGCCGCCGGAATCTCCCCCGGAGATTTCGTTTCGCGGCTGAACCCTCTCGGGTTCGAGTCCCTGAAGGCGCACCTTTTTTCTGCAGGCCTGCAGGTCTGCCTTATGAAATAAAAAAAGCAGACCTTTCGGTCTGCCTTGGACGTGCACCTTCAGGGACTCGAACCCTGGGCCCGCTGATTAAGAGTCAGCTGCTCTACCAACTGAGCTAAAGGTGCATACGCTTTCGTGAAGCGCAGGACGCATTATACCACCCGGAAATTGTCCTGTCAACAACAAAATGCGCATTTATTTTACTTTAGATAAAGCGGTCTTCTTGCCGGGTCTGCGCGTACTCGAACGTTGCCGTTCCGGGCTGACGTTCGGCGGTCCTGCGGCGGGCGCTTTCGGCCACCCAGCCGATGACGCTGATCAGCAGCGCGATCAGGAGAACGATGATGACGATCACCAGGAGATTGCCGCTGAGGACGCGCTTTTTCTTCGACTGCTCCACTTCCATCTCGGGGATCTGGCGCACGGTGACCACGGCCTTTTTGCGGGCAGGCACGGGATCGGGGCCGTCGGGGGCGTTGTCGGAGCGCCCGGTCCAGCTGCCGGTGGAGACTCTAACGGTGGTGGAGGAGCCGCCGGCTTCACCGTCTATGAACAGGCTCTGGGGCTGGGTGATCACTTCTTCCTCGTATTCGCGCTCGGGCTTTTTCCGGTACACGCTGTCAACGTGGCCGTCGCTGAACGTCTCGATAGACTTTCTGAGCCTGGCGCCGCTGATCTCCGCGGCGGAAACAGACAGTTCCTCGTCCACCAGTCGGTCGTATATGCGCATTGCCCGGGAACGCTCCTTTGGGGATCTGACGGAGTTGAAGATGCGCATTGCCCCGGTGCGGTCACCGGCACAGAAGGTGCAGATGCCGTACAGGATCACGGCGTAGTTGAACTCGGGGCAAAGCACCGTTGCCTTCCGGAGGCTGCTCCTGGCGGAGGAATAGCTGCCCGCGGCAATATCGCTGAGCGCAGAGTTATACAGGCCGCACGCCGCTCTCATGGCGTCGGTCACGTTCTGCGTTTCTTTAAGTTTCGCCAGGTCAACGGGATCGAACCCCGCGGCCTCTTCTTTCAGCGTTGCCATCTCTTTGCTTCCGTTCCGGTGCGGTCATCGGCCGCCCGTTTTTATTCATCCATTCCGCAGCAATCTTTGTATTTCTTGCCGCTGCCGCAGGGGCAGGGATCGTTCCTTCCTACTTTGGCGGTCTTCCTCACGAAGGTCGCAGGCTTGCCGGGGCTCTGGGCGGGAGGCTCGCCGCCGGATCTGCCGTTGCCGCCTCCGGAACTGGCCGCAGCGATGCGCTTGGCAGCCCTTGCCCGCTCCGCTTCACCTTCGAAACCGGCCTTGCCCGGACCCGCCACGCTCTTGCGCTCCAGACGCACGTTAGGCCTCAGCTGGACGCTGAACATCCTTCTCACGGCTTCGTCCTGGATCGTCTTGTTCATATCCTCGAACATCTGGAATGCCTGGAATTTGTACTCCACGATGGGGCTCTTCTGGCCGTACGCCAGCAGCCCGATGCCGTATTTCATCTGATCCACCGCGTCGATGTGGGTCATCCAGTTCTCGTCAACGCTCCTGAGCAGTATCACCCGCTCTGCCTCGCGCATGATCTCTTCTCCCAGTTCCTTCTCTTTCGCGTCGTACCTGGTGATGGCGTCCGCAATCAACTCCTCGATCATATCTTCCGGCTTCGTATGCTTGCCCGTCTGCCTGTATTTCTCTATGATGTCCGGCGACCCGATTCCCACCAGATCCGCCTCCACGGACTCCAGGTTCCAGTACTCGGGATCCACGTCTTTGTTGCAGTAAAGCTCCACAGTCTCTTTGATGCGGCTTCTGATCATGCCGTGGAAGCTTTCCTTGAGGTTCTCTCCGTCAAGCACTCTGCGGCGCTCGGCGTATATGATCTCGCGCTGCTGGTTCATCACGTCGTCGTACTGGAGCACGTTTTTACGTGAATCGAAGTTCCTGCCTTCCACGCGCTTCTGAGCCGTTTCGATGGCGTTGGACAACATCTTGTTCTCGATGGCGTATTCTTCGTCAACGCCCAGCGCGTCTATCATGCCCATCATCCGCTCGGACCCGAACAGCCTCATCAGGTCGTCTTCCAGGGCAATATAGAACCGGGACATGCCGGGGTCTCCCTGACGTCCGGAACGGCCTCTCAGCTGGTTGTCGATACGCCTTGACTCGTGGCGCTCCGTGCCCATTATGAAGAGGCCTCCCGCCTCCAGGACCTTCTCCCTGTCGGCTTTCGTGTCGATATCGTGGTCCGCCACCAGTTCCCTGTAATGGGCCCTCAGGCTCAGCACGTTCTCGTCCTTCGTATCGGCGTAGCTGTCGGCCTGGGCGATCTGCTCCTCCGTGTAGCCTTCCCGGCGCAGGTCCTGCTTGGCCATATATTCGCTGTTGCCGCCCAGCACGATATCGGTACCGCGGCCTGCCATGTTCGTGGCAATGGTAACGGTGCCGAACTTGCCGGCCTGGGCAATTATTTCCGCCTCTCGCTCGTGATTCTTGGCGTTCAGCACGTTGTGCTTTATCCCGCTGCGGCCCAGCAGCTTGCTGAGGAATTCCGACTTCTCGATGGAAACGGTACCGATCAGTATGGGCTGCCCTTTTTCGTGGACCGCCTGGACGTCCTTCAGGAGGGCCTTGTATTTGCCGTTGACCGTCTTGTAGACGCTGTCGGGATAATCGATCCTGATGACCGGCTTGTTTGTGGGTATGACGATGACGTCTAGGGAGTAGATGTCGTTGAACTCCTGCTCCTCGGTCTGGGCGGTACCGGTCATACCGGAAAGCTTATGGTACATTCTGAAGTAATTCTGGAAGGTGATGGTGGCCTGGGTCATGCTCTCCTTCTGGATCTTCACGTGCTCCTTGGCTTCGATGGCCTGATGGAGCCCTTCGTTGTAGCGGCGCCCGAACATCAGGCGGCCGGTGAACTCGTCCACGATGATGATGCTGTCGTCCTTGACCACGTAGTCGATGTCCCGCTTCATTATGCCCCGGGCTTTCAGGGCCTGGTTGATGTGGTGGGATATTTCCGCGTTTTCCGGGTCGGACAGATTTTCCAGATCGAAGAACCGCTCCGCCTTTTTCACGCCCACGGTGGTCAGCGTGGCGGTCCTGGCTTTTTCGTCGACGATGTAATCTTCCGTTACGTCTTCCATCAGATCCTTGCTGTCGGTCTCTTTGATGACAAGAGCCTTCAGTCCGGATACGAATGTGTCCGCGCGCTCGTAGAGCTCGCTGGACTTGTTGCCGGCGCCGGAAATTATAAGGGGCGTACGGGCTTCGTCGATCAGTATGCTGTCTACCTCGTCGACGATGGCGAAGTTCAGGCCCCGCTGCACCAGCTGCTGCTTGTACAGGACCATATTGTCACGCAGGTAGTCGAATCCCAGCTCGTTGTTGGTGGCGTAGGTGATGTCGCAGTTGTACGCGGCACGGCGCTCGTCGGAGGTGAGGTCGTGAACGATGCAGCCTACGGTGAGTCCCAGGAAAGTATATATCTTGCCCATCCACTCGCTGTCGCGCCTGGCCAGATAGTCGTTGACCGTGACCAGATGGACGCCTTCGCCGGTAAGGGCGTTGAGGTAAGCGGGAAGCGTCGACACCAGCGTTTTGCCTTCGCCGGTCTTCATCTCTGCGATCCTGCCCTGGTGGAGCACGATGCCGCCGATCAGCTGCACGTCGTAATGCCTCTGGCCCAGCACGCGCTTGGCAGCCTCCCGGACAACGGCGAACGCTTCGGGCAATATATCGTCCAGCGTTTCTCCGGCTTTGAGCCTCTGCTTGAATAAATCGGTCATCCCCCGGAGCTCGGCGTCGGTCTTCTTCACCATTTCCGGCTCGAGGGCGTTGATCTCAGCCACTACCGGCTTGATCTGCTTGATGGCTCTTTCGCTGTACGTTCCGAATATCTTTTCAAATAATCCCATTTCGAAATCCTCTAAAATCTATTGCCTGCCTGCAGTCCCGCCGCTCATCCGGCCAGGGGCCTGTTCAGGTCGAATATCTTGATACCGTCGCTGTTATACACCAGCGTGTAGGTCTCCTCGAGGTAATCCTCTATAAAGTCGCCCTTGTTAAGGTTGTTGCGCTCGTATTCTGAAATATATGCGTAATCGAATCCGTATTCTTCTTTGTAGCGCTCGAACGCGTCGCGGTCGTTGAATATGGAGGTCAACGCGCTCTGCCTGTCCGCGTATCCCACGTCGTGAGAGTAGAGGAAGGTGCCCGAACCCACGAATATGTTGCGCCCCGTCAGGCAGGCAATGGCGTTGTTGTGGTTGTTATAGCAGATGAACATTGAATCCGCAGGGGTGTTGTCCTCCACGAATGCGGCGGCCCTTACCGCTTTGGCGTCGTACAGTGAGTAGGACTGGGGGCGGAAGCCTGAATATATCTCTCTGCCCATGGTCAATACGGCGGCATTCGTAGCAATGATCAGCAATATCACGGCAATAACGGAGCGGCCCCTGATCCCTTCCAACTTCTTGTAGCAGTTGACCAGCAGTTCGGCAACGATCAGCGTGGAGAAAGCGTACCACATAAGGTACAGCTTGTTGTTGTCGTAGGCGAAGGTCTGGAACTTGACGAATTCCGTGACGACGAATATGAGCAGCCCGGCGCTGTACATCAGTTTCAGCTTCTTCGACGCGCTGATGAAGGCAGGCAGCAGCAGTATAAACACCAGCCCCACGTTCTTCACCCAGAACCAGAGCCAGTTGTCCGATTCGTTATACGCGTTGAACGCGATGCTTATGAAACTCTCTCCTCCCACGGCGCCGAAGATCCATATCTTAAGCTGGGGTATGGACAAGGCCAATGCGGGTATGCCGAAGCAGAGCCAGGACCGTAAGATCGGCCAGCGGAACTTGTCCCGGATGCAGGAGTAAACGAGCCAGGCGATGGCAACGAGGCCGATCGTGAAGTACGAATACGTCTGGACCATCGGGAGCAGTCCGGCAATGACGCCGGCGGCAATAAAGTGGCGCTCTTTCGGCTCTTCCCTGCCCTCGAACACAGAGTTGTAGAGGAGGAAGATGGCAAGGAACAATACCATCCACCCGAACAGCGTTGCCCGCTGTGGCAACATCATATCCACCACCGTGTTGGTCCAGCAGATGTTGGTGGTGCCTCCCTGGGAATTGACGAAGTTGGTGGGAGTGTGGTAGTACTCCGTGAATATCTGAGTGAAATTGCCCGGATCCTTCCGGAGGTTGTCCAGGAAATAGAAGGTGCCGAAGCCGCCGTTCAGGAAGAACAGCAGGAAAGCCACGGAAGCTTTCGGGAACGATTTGAGCACCGCTTCGGCAACGAACCAGAAGCCCATGAACACGAACAGGAAGCCGAATATCATGGGGAGCACGTAGGCGGCCCGGAGGCCCATGCCCAGCAGGTAGAGCGAGGAGGACACGGAGTCGCAGAGGAAATAATAGTCAAGCTGATTGCCCGGGCAGATGCTGTAGTCAGGCGGGAACGTGCCCTGCTCTTTAAGGCTGGTGATGATCCCCAGGTGGAAATTCATGTCGCCGTAGGTGCACTGGCCGGTGTAGTACGTGCCGTTGACGTCGTAAAACGAGTGGTTCAGGAGGCAGACGATGCCGAAGATCATAAAGGGCAATACGAGCAGCATGAGCCTTCCGTCGTCCTTCACGAAGCCGGAAAAGTCTCCGAACAGTTTCCTGGCCCAGTCCCTGGTGGGAGCCAGCGTCACGCCGTCTTTTTTACAGCGGTAGAAGTACAGTGCGAAAGTCAGCAGCACCGTGAACGCCAGGCCGCACAGGTGAGAGGCGACGGTGAAGCCGAATATAAAAGAAAAAGGCACGTTGGACCACATAAAGGCGATCATACCCATGACGCCTCCGGCCCATAAACGCACCATAGGCCGCTTCTCCGGCAACAGGCAGGCGGCCATCATTATTCCGAGTACAAGATATATTGTGAATACCAGTGCTCCCAGCATTTCGATTCCTCATCCGGTCAATTTAGTTTATTTTATCTCGAACCTCAGCAGCGAAAGGCCCAGGAAAGCGCAGCCTCCCGCGTAGCACATCAGGGGCGCCATGAAGCGGTAGGTGTTGTACGAGTCATACCTGTTTCCGGCAATGGCGCTGATAATGGTGAGGATCAGGAAAACGGCGGCAAATATCGCCACGATCGCCAGTATGTGCTTGCGCTTCAGTTTCAGGAACGCTTCTTCGGCGAAGGTCCCGGCAATGCTGAGCGTCAGCCAAATAAGGGCGCCGCCGATGATGAAGTCAACGGCATAGGCGATCATTATCTCTACCTGCAGAAAGCTGTGGCTTACGTAGGAGAGGCCGTCCATTTTAAAGGCGTAGCAGATCTTTTCGGTGAGCCCGAAAAGGAGTTTGGAGGCAAGGAATCCAAAGGCGATCAGGTCGATAAGCACTACGGCCAGAGTAAGGAGCGACCAGGTCTTGACCTGTTTATCCGTATATCCGAGAGGATGTCTGCTCTTTCTGGCGCCGGCGAAGTAGGAGCCGGAGCGCACGGAATTACGCCCCGTGGGGGTTTCGGCGCGTTCAGACTGCTTTTCGCCGTCTGTTTCGCAGCTTCCCGGGACGATAAACTCTTTTAGCTTTTTTACCCAATCTTTCATATGATCCCTCCGGAGGCCTTTTACCTCAAATTTTAGTATAACATACGGCGGGGGTGTTTTTCAAGGTTATAAGAGCGCAAAGCTGTTTCTTCTTTCCGTGAAGATATGCCGGTACCGCAGATGATCCGGGCTCTGTTTTCGCATTAAAGCCACCGGACTCTGTTTTAGCATTTGGGCTGCCCTGCTCTGTAACCGCATTCAAGCCACCGGGCTCTGTTTTCGCATTTGGGCTGCCCTGCTCTGTAACCGCATTCAAGCCACCGGGCTCTGTTTTCGCATTTGAGCTGCCCGTCTCTGTAACCGCATTCAAGCCACCGGGCTCTGTTTTCGCATTTGAGCTGCCCGTCTCTGTAACCGCATTTTGTAAAATTTAAAGTTAAGTAAAAAACGTGTTTTTCCATGCTTTTACTTAACTCTGCTCTGCCTGTTCGTCAATATCGCCCATTTGATTTCAGTGTTAATTTGGGATTGGCAGCGTGGTTTTATGAATATTGTCATTCTGTTTATTTAAATCGCAATTTTGAGAAGGTCTTGTGTCTGCCGTTCGATCATTAACCGACAGGCGCCCCTGTCCTGTCCAAAATGATGGACGGTTTTGGATCGAAGACAGCGCCTGACGGGTAAAATGAGCGACAATGTTAAGTAAAATCGTAAAAATCAGGCCATTTTACTTAACTCCCCCTTTTTTGAACGTCCGAAATGGGCAACAAAATGGCAATGACGGCGCCTGAGCCTGTTTTTCAACGTGAGTAAGGTACGGGTCCGTGCCGGTTTTTGCCCAAATTGCTTTTCGGCGCTCGCCGAAACCGCGGCCCGGCCTGTTCAGGGGTTATGCCGGTGCTGTGCCGGGCCTGAGCCGGGTCTGTGCCTGTCAGGCCGCAGCGAATGGGGTGGCTCTGTGCCTGGCGATTCTGAGCCTGTCAGGCCGCAGCGAATGGGGCGGCTCTGTGCCTGGCGATTCTGAGCCTGTCAGGCCGCAGCGAATGGGCCGGCGCTGTGCCGAGCCTGAGCCGGGTCTGTGCCTGTCAGGCCGCAGCGAATGGGGCGGGTCTGAGTCTGTCAGGCCGCAGCGAGTGACGCCACGTCTACAGCCGCATTTCTTCCGACTCGCTCCCCATCGTTAGCGTGAACGTGCCTCCGAAGGGCCTCAGTATGGGGGCAATGCTCCTGAGCGCCCGTTTGGTGTCGAACCGGTCCCACACGAGGCAGTCTAAATAGACGCCGTCTTCCCCGTAGCTGAATCCGAAAAACTGAGCGCTCCCCGGAGCTTCCAGCATGGCGGTCAATTTGTTCCTGATATAGTCCAGCATATACCCCTCGGGCACCGTGTCCAGCCTCAGCACTCCGGTGGCGATATCTCTCTCCCACATATAGGACAGCACGCTGTCGCCCCCCAGCAGGAGGTCGAAGGTCAACTGGTCGCACTGTGTCTCCACGAAGGACACGTTCCTGAGCTCAGCCACGCCCTCCAGCTCCAGGGTCTTGGCGCTCTTGTCCGGCAGCAGCTTCGATTTGTCCCTGATCTGAAGGTCTATCAGACGGTCGAACTCCTCGGTGGTCACGGTGTTGCCGTCGTATACCAGCTCCGACGCTGGGAACATCGTCAGTTCCAGGCAGGCGCCCCTCAGGCGGTCCTCGCCTATTATGCTGGCTATGTAGAGGTAATTGGCGCAGAACACTATGCCGGGCACTTCTTCTTCGGAAAACTCGAAATCTTCCGGCAGCGTCTCGGGCGCCAGCTGTTCCAGCTTTTCCTGGTCCCATTCCGCGAACACGAACACCTGGAAACTGTCCTGCTGCTCCAGGTAGGTTGCCCGCATCATAGGAGGCCTCGAAGCCACGTCCAGTTCGGAAACTATGGGCCAGTACCCTGAAAGGCCGCGGACAACGTAGGGATACACGTCCCAGTCTTTTTTCAGCTTTTCCGGCATCTCTTTCACGAAATATTCGGCAACAAGGTTCGCGGAAAGGAATCCGCCGCCGGTCAATATGAGTATGTACCGCTTGATCCTGTTGCCCTTCCCGTCCACGTAGCTGTATTTCGACAGCGCGGGAAAAAGGTATTCCGAAAAGCCGCAGGAGTTCAGTATGTCCGAAACGATCTTCGTTGCCCCTTTAGTGTCGCAGTTGTCCATGGCTTCCTTCAGGTCCCTGGATCTGAGGCCGAAATCGTTCCAGAAGTCGTCGACGGAGAATACCGGCTCGTACCCCGTTTTAAGGGATCCGGTGGAATCGAACTGCTTCTTGTTCAGTTTGTCGTGGCAATCCTCGAAGAGCATCGTTTCGTAGTAGTAATCTTCCAGCCGCGCCGGATCTCCAGTGTATCTGTGGCAATGCCTACACTGGTTCTCGATCCGTTCCCTGAGGTTCCTGTCGTACTCGTCCCGGGGCATAAGGAAGACGCGGACCGGGAACACGAACCGGAGGTCGATCTCGTCGATCACGCTGTCGGAGATGGAATTGTCAGCGAAATATGGAGGCAGGGACCGCTCGCGCCCCAGGCGCCGCACGTGCAATTGCCCCCCGCTGCCCCGCAGTTTCCGTACGTAGGTCCTGAGCCCGTCGACGTCGTTCACGTCGCCGGGGTAAAGGTAGTATTCGTTTTCGTAATAAAAAGCGTTGATCTCGATCATAACCGTGGTCCGGGGCCGCCCGTCCGCCGTGCTGCCCGATCCTTAAGTAAAGCCGAATGACGGCCTTGCCCGCGGCGTCGAGCCGGGCCAATGACCGTCATTTCGTTATAAGTCTGCTTTGTTGTCAGCGTGCGCCGCCTCGCGTCCTTTCAGAAAGCGAGGATCATTCGTCTTTGGTGTTGGGCTTCTCGGAGAAGAGGTACGCCATCCTGCCGAGAGGAGCCGCGTCGCCGTTCTTGTAGAAGGAGAACACGTCAAGCTTGCCTTCTTCGTCATACTGGTAATTGTCAGCCCATTTGAACTTAACGTCCAGCACGGTCTTGCCGTCGTTGTCCGGGATGCCCAGAACGTCGCGGGAAACTTCGATCATGATCTTGTTGCCCTCGACCTTCATAGTGCCCTTGCCGGCCTCGGACCAGGTGCCGTCGCCGTTGAATTTGGAGATGACCACTTCGTTGCCGTTGGGCTTCACCAGGTTCACCGCGTAGTCGAAGAGCTGCGCCCAGACAGGATTGCCCTCCACGCCGCTGGCAATGAACAACGTCATCCAGTTGTCGTCGGAGGGATCGGTGATGTCCGCGGCAGTCTGCGCGTAGAAGTACAGCTTTTCGGTATCTCTGGCCATCTTGATGGACACGAAGTCGTTGCGGCCGGTCTCGTCGACGTATTTGATGTTTCCGAAGCCTTTGGTGCTTCTCTTTACCGTGTCATTGGCGTAGTCGGTATATTTTGCGGTGATGGCCGCGTTATCCCACTGGTCGAAGCTGCCGTTGATATCGATGGTGACGTTCTCGCCTACGTTGACCCTGTTCTTGATGCCTTTGTAGAGGCGGATGTAGTGGATGAGGCGCATATAATAGTTGTCCCCGAACAGTCCGTTCACGGGCTCCGCGTCTCTCGAAGTGTTGGGATCCGCGCAGTCCACGAAGATGATGGGGTGCTTTTTCTGAGCAGGCTGGCGCTGGGCTACCCACTCGTTCCAGCCGGTAACGGAGACCATTTCGGGGTCAACGCTGATGGCCCATTCCCACTGCTCCGAGAAGTTGTACGCGTAGTTGATGGCGCCTTCGGAAGTGTCGTTGGAGCCGTTGTGCCAGCTTCTGGTGCGGTCGTTGGCGCCGTACCAGGCGGTCAGCGACATGGTGCAGGTGGCGTCGTGCTGGGCAATGGATACGTTGACCACTTCCTTGCGTCCGTCAAGCCCGTACACGGCCTCGTCGGTCATATTGCGTCCGAATTCCATCCAGGGGAATCCGTCGTCGTATCTGACGTCGTTGGGCCATACGGTATGTTTGATGCGGAAGTAATCTTTGCACTCCTGGGAAAGGGCCCGATCGTCGGGATCGCCGATGATCATGGGCTTGCCGTCCCATTCGAAGAACAGTTCGCTGAGCCGCGGGTATTTTTCGTTCAGTTTCTTGTTGGTGTAAATGTTTTTATAGATGGTGTTGATGGTGTTGCCGGAAGAAGAGTTGGTGTAGTAGGCAAGCTTGGGAACGTCGTAGCCTGCTTCGAGATACTCGTACCACACTTCGATCAGCTTGCGGGCCGAGTTGGTGTAATCCACCGCGTTGGTGGTGTCGAAGAATATGAAATCGACTCCCGCGTCGGTGAGCATCTGGCAATGTTTGCGCATTACCCAGGCGTCGTTGGAAGTGTAATAACCGAACATGGGTTCGCCCCAGAAGTGGTGCGCGCCAACGCCGCCGCCTCCCGCCTTGACCCAGTTCTTTTCAGACTTTATGGCGTCGGGATCGTTGAGCACGGTCTTGTAGTTATCGTAAGGTCCGTCGGTGCCGTGCTGACCCTGCCACAGGAAGTAGAAAATACCCACTTTCCTGTCTCTGAGCTGTCCCGCTTCGGCATCCGTGGTGACAACGCGCCCCAGATCGTCGACGGCGTAATACGCTCCGTCAACGTCGGAGTACGGTCCGGAGTATCTCCAGATGACCTCTTCTGCGGGCTCTGCGGTCGCCTTGTTGTTGTCGCCGCCCTTGTCCACGGAGCATCCCCATGCGGCAGTCAGCATCATTACCGCCACCAGCGTCAATACAATTATTCGTTTCATAGGATTCGCGTTCCCCTTTCATGAAATTCCCGGCTTGTTTTTTCGAGTTCCGGGATTTTCTGCCTGTCTCTCAGTTTACGCTAAGGTCCGCTGTTAATTCTATCTGCCGCGGCCGGATTTGTCAAGGACGAAGAGCTTTGTGCCAGGGGGGAGTGAGATTCTGCTGCGCGGAGTGATATTGAATCCTGATGGTTTGTCTTTTTTTCAGGATTCAGCTAAATTCACCCTGCGGGTGAGCGATATTGACCTTCGATCAGCTGAATTCACCCTGCGGGTGAGCGAAATTGCCGCTTTGCGGCAGCTAAATTGAAAGCCGATGGCTTTCAGCTAAATTCGTCCTGCGGATGAGCGAAGGTGGATTTGATTTCTCGCTCATTTTAAGCTGTCAGGCAGCGCCGCTTCTTCTCAAACGCCAAGAAATCCGGGTCAAGGGGCAAAATCCGGGCGTTTCTTGCTCATTTTTTATTGTCGGGCGGTGCAACCTCCTTCCAAACGCCAAGAAATCCGGGTAAAGGGGCAAAATCTGGGCGTTTCTCGCTCATTTGCGGCTTCAGAGGCAGCGCCGCTTCTTCCAAAACGCCCAGAAAATCGAGACAAACGGCAAAATATGGGCGTTTCTTGCTTTTCGCGGCTTAAGAGACAGCGCCGCTTCTTTTTAAACGCCCAAGGATCCGGGGGTAAGCAGTAAATCATGGGTGTTTTTTCCTTGCCTTCCACTTCGAGACAGAGCAAATCCCTTGGTACGAGCGAAGGAAGCGGTTCCCTGCTCGCAACGCGCGCAATATCACTCGCACGTTAGTGCGAACATTACTCCGCGCAGCGGAATTTAGCTGGATCCGCAGGATCCAATTTAGCTCGGCGCAGCCGAATTTAGCTCGGCCGCAGGACGAATTTAGTTGTGAGCGCCAGCGAGCAATTTAGCTCGG
>JAEEGJ010002799.1_pt1 | contig 78039 bp, 70 predicted proteins | sample 8958761 | NCBI WGS metagenome assembly JAEEGJ01 (sample SAMN16246546, study PRJNA631951) | gut metagenome | biome: gut microbiome; feature: rumen; material: RS-attached | host: Bos | place: Iran: Karaj | collected 2018-10 | reverse complement strand
GATATGCTTCGGGAGATGCTTCAGTTGTTGAAGCGGGACGGTTACCGGCAGGTTTCCCTGTCGGTCCAGAAAGCGAATTATGCCTTCCGAATGTATCAGAAGGCTGGATTCGAAGTGTTGAAAGAGACAGAAGAAGAGTATTTAATGTTCTGTAATCTTAAGAATCAATGAAATAACTATGGACAAGAATGGACTCTTCCTGCAAGCCATCGGCAAGTTTCTGCTCGGGGTTATCGTCATTGGCTTGTTGCTTTTCCTGCCGGCGGGGTCGCTTCAGTATTGGCAAGGTTGGCTGCTGATGGGAATTCTGTTTGCGCCGATGTTCTGTGTCGGCCTGGTCATGATGGCGAATAATCCGGAACTGCTTCGCAAGCGGCTGAGTGCCAAAGAAGAAGAGAAGGAGCAGCGGACGGTCTTGAAACTCAGCGGCCTTCTGTTTGTGGCCGCATTTGTCGTGGCGGGCCTCAATTGGCGTTTTGCATGGTGCATGCTGCCTGACTGGGCTGTTTGGGTATCGGCAGGACTTTTCCTGTTCTGCTATCTGCTCTATGCGGAGGTTCTGCGGGAGAACACATACCTGTCCCGGACAATAGAAATTCAGGAGAATCAGAAGGTCATCGACAAGGGGCTCTATGGAGTCGTCCGGCATCCTATGTACATGGCTACAACCGTCCTGTTCCTTGCAATGCCGCTGGTGCTGGCTTCACCCCTCTCTTCCCTCATCATGTTGCTGTACATCCCGCTGATCGCCAAACGAATAAATAATGAAGAAAGGGTCCTGGAAGAAGGGCTGGAGGGTTACAAGGAGTACAAGCGGAAGGTGAAGTACAAAGTGATCCCTTTCGTCTGGTAAAATCCTCTTTATCGGTGGCGGGATTCGCTTGGTGTTGTGTGCACCTATCCGCAGGTGATGTTCACCCTTTTCCGTGACATCGATCTGGACGGTAAGCTTTCGCGGTAAAACGACTTTGGAAATCGATAGCAAAACAGTATCTTTGGATATGAAAAAGATATTTCTGTTTGTCCTGTTTTTGCTGTTGTTTTCCGCTTGTAGGAGCAACGATGAAAAAGCGGCTGTGGCGCTGGCTCGTCGAGTTATGGGTCCGCAGGCCAGTGGGATTGCTTTCGAGCGTATATCGGCCTCCGAAGACTGCTACGAGCTACGCCAGAAAGGGAACAAAGTCCTCATCCGGGGAAATAACGCCAATTCCATGGCCGTTGGCCTGAACCGCTATATTCAGGAGTATTGCCTCGCTGATGTGAGCTGGTACCACTACAATCCGGTGGAGCTGCCTCCCGTACTGCCTTCCGTGCCGGAACCGGTGACTGGCAAGGCGGAGATGCCGGTCCGCTTTTTCTTGAATTACTGCACGCTGGGCTATACCATGCCCTGGTGGCAGTGGGAAGAGTGGGAGCGCTTCATTGACTGGATGGCCCTGAACGGAGTGAACATGCCTCTGGCTATCACGGGCGAGGAAGCCGTTTGGCAGAAAGTCTGGCGCAAATACGGCCTAACTGACGAACAGATTCGAGCTTTCTTCACAGGACCTGCTCATCTGCCCTGGCAGCGGATGTGCAACGTGGACCGCTGGCAGGGACCTCTACCTCAAAGCTGGATAGACGGCCAGGCAGAACTGCAAAAACGTATTTTGAAAAGGGAACGCGAGTTGAACATGAAGCCCGTGCTACCGGCCTTTTCCGGCCATATTCCCCGTGAGCTTGCCGGTGTGGTAGACCAACACCTGGACACCTCCCAGGTGGCCCGCTGGGGGAATTTCGCCCATGATCGCCGTTGTACCTTCCTAAATCCCACGGACCCCATGTTCAGCCGCATCCAGAAGGATTTCCTGGAGGAGCAGACCCGTATGTACGGCACTTCGCACATCTACGGTCTTGACTCTTTCAACGAGGTGGCGCCTCCTTCGTGGGAGCCCGACACGCTAGCCATTCTGTCCAAGGGCATTTATGAATCCCTTACTTCGGTAGATCCGGATGCCGTTTGGCTGCAGATGGGCTGGCTGTTTCTTAGCAAAAGCTGGACGCCGGAGCGTATCAAGGCCTATCTGGGTGCCGTGCCCCTGGGCCGGCTCATCCTGTTGGACTACGAAAGCGACTACTTGGAGATCTGGCGCAGGACGGAGCGGTTCTACGGGCACAATTTCATCTGGTGCTACCTGGGCAACTTCGGAGGCATGACATGCATCGAGGGCGACTATCACCTGAATGCGGATCGTATTGCCGCCACCAGGGCCGAGGGAGGTCCGGGGTTCGTGGGCATCGGCTCCACACTGGAGGGCTTCGGCGTCAACGAACCCATTTATCAGGCACTGTTGGATCAGGCGTGGAGCAACCGTCGGCCTGTTGAGGTCTATATTGACAACATCGCCGACCGCCGCCTGGGCAGGCCTGACTCAACGTACCGTGCCTACTGGCACAAAATCGTGAACCAGGTGAGCATCACCCACACCAGCACTTCCTCTTCGGACATTGTCTGTGCCCATCCCAACCTGGAGGGCATCTGGAACTGGACGACGGAAATTAAACGTGCCTATAATCCGGCCGACCTGGAAGACGCCCTGGCTATGCTGGAGACGGTGGATGGGGATTCAGATGCTTTCCGCTTCGATCTGGCAAACGCCCGCCGGCAGGTGTTGGTGGACAGAGCCCAGCCCGTGCGCGACCGCTTCACCACCGCCTATTATACCGGCGACCGGGAGGGAATGACAGCGGCCAGGGATCATTTTCTCTCTATCTGCGACTCATTGGTGGCCGTGCTCAAAACCCGGCCGGAGTTCTCCTTGGAAAAATGGATTTCGGCTGCCCGCGCTTGGGGTAGGACACCTCAGGAAAAAGATTATTTCGAACGGAACGCCCGCACCATCATTACGGTCTGGGGAGACTCCTATTACCTTTCAGACTATGCCAACCGGGACTGGGACGGCCTTGTGGAGACATTTTACAAGCCACGTTGGGAGATGTTCTTCAATGCGGTGATGGACGCCTTCGATGCCGGAGAACCCTTCGTGAATATGCAATCCCCAAGGAATCGCTCCCCGGAGCAGGAAGCCTGCCTGCGAGGCATGGCCTTAGATGAAGCTATCTGGGACTTCGAGTGCCGCTGGACTGGAATATCGGAAACAGAATCTAGTGATCTTGGTGCCAATTAATTGATATTCATATGGTTCCTGTGAGTTCGCTCATAATGATGGCTGTCAATGCTGTTTTGGGCATTGCCGTTCCCGTCTGCTTGTCTGTATATCTGGTACGTAAGCATCATGCCAGATTATCCACCATTCTTATCGGTGCCGGGACATTCATCCTTTTTGCCCTGGTTTTGGAAAGTATCATGCATCAACTGGTCCTGAAGGGGCCGTATGGGGAATCCATTCTGGACAATACGCTCCGGTATGCCATTTATGGCGGTCTGGCTGCCGGTGTCTTTGAGGAAACCGGCCGTTTCCTCTCCATGAAGTTCCTGATGAAAAAGGAATCATCCGCACCGCTTCCTGGCATAGCTTACGGTATAGGGCATGGAGGTGTTGAAATGCTTATTATCTTCGGCATAACCATGATTAACAACCTGGTGATTTCGGCTTTGATCAACTCCGGGCAGACGGATGTCATTTTCTCCAAGGTTCCGGATGAGGCCGTCGAACAGTTGCGGTCACAATTGGATCAGTTGCAGACGATTGGTGCCGGGACCTTGATTATCGGTATTTGGGAGCGTTTCTCCGCCCTTGTGCTTCACTTGGGACTTTCCTTGATGGTTTGGGTGGCTGTCCGCAAAGGTGGCAAATGGTTGTGGTTATTCCCCGCGGCCATCGCCGTCCATGCTATTGTCGATACCGGAGCGGTACTGCTTCAAAAGTCGGCAGGAATGGTTTCGCTTGAACTCATCGTTATGTCCGAAGCCATTGCTGTCGCCGCCATCGGTTATATGCTTTCAAAGAAGTTGTGACCCTGCGAAATACAGTTATCGAGCGTCTTCATATTCCAACCCTTTGACGGTGATGCCGATGTTGATGGGGAGATGGTTCATTTTGCCCAGGGCAACTTCCCGGAGGTAGCTGCTCTTCAAATAGATTCTGAAATCCATGGTCATTTCCCAGATCTTCCGCTCTTCTTCCGGCTTTGCAAGATAATCCTGGAATGCCTGTTCATCGTATCCGACAATCTGGAAGGAGATGAAGTACCGCCCGGGGTCCAGCAGAATGGTCTCTTCCGGTTGTATATCGAAACTCTGCGGATCGTTGGAAACAGCGACGTTAAAGTATATGGGCTTATGGAGCACGTTGACAAAATCTTCTTTATTGCCCTCAATACGGTAGATGTTGACAGATGCGACGCAGCCCGGAATATGGTTGCTATGGACGGATAGCAGGATATCTTTCACCTGGAACGGTTTCTTCGGGTTGGCCACAGATCCTAGTTCCCGCCCCAACGGATTCTCACTTCGAAAGGCGAAACTGACGACCCCGATATTCTTAAGCAGGTTTGAACCGGGGCGGACAAGATACTTCTCTTTTGTGTTTCCGCCAATGAATACGGCAGGCTGTAATTCCTGTTCGTGAAGGACTATGGTAACATCATCAGATGCGCCTGTGACAGAATAGGATGCCGGTTGGTATGAGACGTGGAAAAACTCAAGCGTGTCGCGAGGAACCTCTATCTCAAACAAACCATCTGCAGTGGATATAGTCCCTATTTCGCGCTTGGGGATACCTATCTGGACGTATTCGACGGCTTCCCCTTGTTCATTGATGACGCGCCCTTTTATGGTGAAACGCTCCTGCGCCGATAACAACGCGGGCAACAATAAGATGACAAAAGCTAATTTAGTCCGCATAGATATCATCCTCTAATTCAACGCCTTCCGGATCCGGCTTATAGTCCAGGATGTCTCCTGGGAGGCAGTCCAGAACTTTGCATATTTTATTGAGAGTAGTGAATCGGATGGCGCGGCCTTTCCCTGTTTTGAGCAAGGAAAGGTTGGTCATGGAGATGCCTATCTTCTCAGATAGCTCCGAGAGTTTCATGTGCCGCTCCCAGAGCATTTTGTCGAGGTTAACGGTGATCATATCGCGAGCTTGCTGTCTTGTTCCGCCAGATAGGCCATTTTGTAGAGTCCAGCGAAAAGAAGGACAATGAGAGGAATCAGAATGGTGTTGGATTCAAGCATCAACTCGGATTCACCTTTTACCACAGCCTCATAATTGGAATGGACAAAGGCGAGAAGTCCTGCGACCAAGGCCGCCCAACGAATGAGTGTGATGTTTGATTTGGGGAAGATATCGCCGTCTTTCAGCCCCTTGTTGGTACGGTGCAAGAAAACACAGCACAGAGTGAAAAGAGAAGTGATCCCGATAAAACGCGCCGCAAGTATGAATATTTGCCACCCCTTCATTTCCGGATTCCAGGTTAAGGGATGAATATAGCTGCTTACCCATAACTGGGCTATCATCTCCCAGATAAGATAGGCAAGTGTAATACCACCAATAATCAGGATGGCGATGGAGAGCCTTTTGATGCTCCGTTGGGTTGAATTCGTCATGTCTTTGTCTGTTTTAATAACCATCTCGACAGACAAAGATAATGCCAATTTTACGAATATCGTAAAATATATTTATGAATTACGTAAAATTTACTCCTTTGAGAGCTCTTTAAAATAAGCGAGAACCGCTTTCAACGCTTTCGCGTCGTTGTTCTTTTGCTTGTTGTCGTCCTTCCCGTAGTACGCTTTAAGGAACTGCTCAGATCCGGACCATATAGTGTGGACATAACCCTGGAGTTTGCTTGCCGTGACCTTGGTCGTTTGTGAGCGGAACTGGATCATGTCTTTGATTTGTTGGACCGCCGTCACAGGGTTCTCATATCCACAAGATACCACCGGGAGGCCTTTCATGGCGAAATACACTCCGGTGAGATCCGCCCGTCCATAATGCCAGTCACAAATGAGGATGTCCTTCGGTATCATGTCGATGGCTCGCCATGTGTTGTTATAGCTGGCTTCCCACTCTCCTATACCAGTTGCGCGGCCGTCCAGCAGACGGTCTCCCCAAATCATCATTTGGCGGCCGGATAAGGCGAGATGGTCATGGATGGTTCTAACCTCACCGGCATAAAGCTCGGACTTGTCCAGCCCATTGCAGCGGGGGCATTCCTTCTCTCCGATATAGAATACCTCGTCCATTCCGGCATGGAAGGCATCTGATTGGAAGGCATCACAAAGCTCATCCACGACATCAAAGACGATTTTATGCACCTCCGGATGAAGAGGGCAGTAACTCTTGCAATACAGACCCTGCGGATTAGGCCAGCCTTCGTAATCTTCGGTCTTGACGGAAGGCGTCTCGTCAAACTCCGGATACTCTCTAAGAAGGGCATTAGTATTCTTTGCCCACGATTGGTGCCCCAGGAGGTTGATGTGCGGGACTAGCCTGATACCGTTCTCCCGGCATACGGCAACCAGTTTATTCACATCGGAACGGGAAAGAGGATTCTCGTCCCTTAGCTCCGGATGTGACTCGTAAGCATATCCCCAATCTACCCTGAGAATCAGAAGATTCACTTTTGCGGGTACGAGTTCTTCCTTGATGAAGCGGACGAATAAATCCATATCTTGCGGGGTAGGAGCCGCTACGGCTAACCCGCGTACAGGAAGCTTCTCGTCAAATGTCTTGGCCGGTGCGCTGAAGCCGACGACAATAGCGATGAGAAGAAATAATATTCTTTTCATAATACAATCAATCTGGGACGAAAACACTATTGGACGTATTCCATCTCAAGGACAATCCTTGCGGGTTTGACCTTGGGAGGACATTGGAACGTGACGTTTCCGGCTGGAGTGACCTGCACAGGGACAACGGTGGTCTCACCATTAGCACTAATCAGCGTTGAGATTCCATACTGGTCTGTGGAAGGAGCGAAGGCGGCCGGAATAGTGGCTATTGTGACGGTGCCTTTCACCGGCGATGTGATGTCAGCGTCAATGACAAGCTTGTTTGCCTCGCTTGCGGGAGTGGAGAAGCGGGTGTTGTCACCCATCACCCCGTAAGAGCGGCGGAACTCCACACCAGGGGCCGCGACCGGGCTGAATTTGCCCACATTTCCACTAATCCCGGGATTGAAGAAGCAATGGGATATCTGGATATGGTGGTTCTCCTCGTTGCTGATCCTAACATCCAGCCCTCCTGTGTTGAAGCTGGTGCCCTCGAGAGAGATAGTCGCCTGCTTTGTCAACTCAGGCTTTGTGAAATGGAAAATAACCGGAGGGTTGGGGCTGTCGTAGCAACGTGGGTTATTATAGTAATAGCAACCGATGAGCCTCAACACTGATGGGCCATCGATGACATACCCTTTCTCAGCGGTGTCGCAATAGGATTGCTCGAAATGGGCGAGACCGTCCACCAGGTGAACGAAAACGCTTCCCTCAACATTCTTTGACAACCAGGAGTGTATCTTGTCGTAAAAATTGATGCTGGTCAACTGGAATATGGCAGTGTGGGCGTTGATGATCACGATGTTATCGAAATGACAGTCGCCGGTGTCCATGTAGATTCCGTAGCTCTCAGGTCCTGTGGTGCAATGAATATGGGAGTTGGTCACAAAAACCTCATAACCTTTAACGACCCTGAAAGCCTTTAGGCTGCAGTTGCGGACCATCAGAAAATTGAAAGAGGTTTTGGCGGCCCGGGGGCAATAGACTCCTCCGCTCATGGAATTGCAATCCAGGACCAGGTTATTCACCACGTTGCTGTGGCCTATTCTGTCAGGGATATCATAGTTGTCGAGATCGATAATATGCTCCATGGGTTTGATGGCCATGATGACCGCACCTCCGAAATCAATCTGTATATCATTGGTGGTGTGTGCCATTATTGTCTTTGACACGGCATAAGTCTTCCCTTTATGGGCAATCAGCTGGCGATTGTTCGCGAGGCAGAAATCAAAAGCTTTCTGAAGAGCCTCCGTGTCGTCTGTGATGCCGTCACCGACACAACCGAAGGTCTCAGGGGTGATTATTTGGTCAGCAGGCGGGACATCATTCGTCGCCAAAAGTATGAGCCCTATGGAAAACAGGAGGGCGAGCATGGTCAGTTTTCTCATGATGTTATCTGTGTATGTGGATGATAATATTGCTGGCGCAATTTGCGTCTTGGACGTAAATTTACTAATTTTATTGGGTTAAAGAAAAGAAACACCACACAAAAAATGAAACCTTTTAATTGGATGTTGTTAGCCTTGCTGGCGATTCTGGCAGGTTCATGTTCCCAGATCAATCCAAAGGCTGATATCGATAATATTCCCGTTACACCTGCATGGGCTTTGGGCCATATTGTCTGGGAGGATGAATTCAACACTCAGGATGCGGTGAACCGTCTGGTTGATGGGTATTTGGATAGAGGCATTCCAGTCAATGGCGTTATCATCGACAGTCCTTGGTCGACCAGCTACAACAATTTCATTTGGGACACGAACCGTTACCCGGAGCCCCTGAAATTGACGTCCGGTCTTCTCGACAAGGGTGTCCACTCAATCCTTTGGCTGACCGGTTGCGTGAATACCGTCAGCGCGGATTGTCCGGTCGATAAAAGCTCCAATTATGACGAGGCCGTTTCTAAAGGCTTCGTTGTGAATGGTGGAAAGCCTTACAATTGGTGGAAGGGCACGGGAGTCCATATCGATTTCACAAGTCCGGAGGCCACCGAGTGGTGGTATTCGCAGCTTGACAAGGTAATGGAAGGAGGGGTGTATGGATTCAAGGTTGACCAGGGAGAATTGAGCATTCCGGAGCCCGTCGGGACCAGCATAGGGGAAATGTCCAACAAGGAATACAGGCATTTCTATTATGACGCCATGTACGACTATGTGAACAGCCGCCGTCCAGGCATGGGAATGATTCTGGCCAGACCATATTCATTCCAGGGAGACGCGGATAACTCCAGCAAGAACAAACTCAGTCTTGGCTGGTGCGGTGATTTCACTGGGGATTGGCAAGGACTGAAACATCAGATCAAGAACGTCTATATATCTGCCGAGCACGGCTATGGTGCTGTCGGTGTGGAGGTCGGAGGCTTTACCGGCGCGGCTCCTGACAAGGAGCAACTCATAAGATATGCTCAGTTCGGCGCCCTAACGGCTGGCATGGTTAACGGAGGTGCCAACAAGCCGTTCGAGAACCATCTGGCTTGGTGGCACGATGAGGAGGCCGCGAAGATCTATAAAGATGTCGTATTACTTCATCATCAGTTGGTTCCATACATATTCTCGACCATTGTGGACGCTCATTTGAATGGCGGCACCTTGCTTCGGGACGTTGATTTCGAGCAGGAGAGCCACCTTCTCGGACCGGACCTTTTCACAAAAGCGATAACTGATTATGACTCACATGTTTCCTTCACTCTTCCCGAAGGGGACGATTGGATGGAGTGGGGCACAAGGGAGCGTCTGAAGGGAGGCTCGGTCGTCGAGAAAGAATATGCTCTCGACGAGTTCCCGCTTTACGCCAGGGTCGGAGCTGTCATTCCGATGGATCAGGGCGATCATATTGATATACTGATAGTTCCCGGGAATGAACCTATTGATGTGACCCTCCATCTACCTGATGGCGAGGGAACCGCTTACAGTGATTGCAGGGTGAGGTATAATCCTCTGACCGGGAAGACCAAGATCACCGGGAAGACCTCCAAGCCTTGCAAGGCAGTGTTAAGGAAGCCAATGGTCGGTTGGGAGGCCTCCTGGATAGGCATCACTTCTCCTGAGGATGTCAGGACCGGTGATGTGTCCCTTCCGGCGAGATATTTAAGAACAACCTTCCAGTCAGGCAAGACAGTCCGCGAGGCATGGTTGCATATTTGTGGCCTGGGCCTTTATGAGGCATATATCAACGGGTTCAAGGTTGGGGGAGCGCAGGTTCTGATGCCCACTGTCTCCAACTATGATAAGACCGTGTATTACAATAGTTTCAATGTCACTGGCCTTTTGAAGAAGGGCGTCAATGCGATGGGCGTGGCCCTAGGCACAGGGCGTTTCCCCGGGGTCAGGGTGAACTGGGACAATATCAACACCTACAAGCGGTACGACAAGCAGCTGCCCTGCCTTATCTGCCAGCTTGAGATTCTTTATTCGGACGGAAGCATCCAGAAGGTCGTGAGTGATAAGAGCTGGAAAGCTACGGTCGACGGACCGATACGCTCCAATAATGAATATGACGGAGAGATCTACGATGCCAGAATGGAACAGGATGGTTGGCTTGATCATTCGTTCGACGACAGTTCATGGCAACAGGCGGAGGCGGCTGAGGCTCCTTTGGGGAAACTTACCTTGCAACCGAATCCTAACATTGAGATCCAAGACATCCTGAAACCGGTGTCAATCAGTCCTTTATCCGGAGGCCGGTTTATTCTTGACATGGGTCAGAATATGGTCGGTTGGTTGCAGGTCAAGGCGAGGATGAGTGCGGGTGACACTTTGAAGATGCGATTCGCCGAGACGCTTCAGGATAACGGCGAGCTATACACCGAGAATCTTCGTACCGCCAAGGCCAGGGATTATTACATCGCCCGGGACGACAGGGAGTTTGTCTGGCATCCTTTGTTCGTGTACCATGGGTTCCGTTTCGTCGAGATCAGCGGCCTTTCTTATCAGCCTTCACTTGAGGATTTCGAGGGACAGGTCATTTATGACAAAATGGCCACTACCGGCCATTTCGAGTGTTCGGATCCTGTGATTAACCAAGTGTATAAGAACGCGTTCTGGGGGATTCGGGGCAATTACCGGGGGATGCCTACTGATTGCCCTCAGAGGGATGAGCGTATGGGCTGGCTTGGCGACAGGGCTACAGGGTGCTACGGTGAGAGCTGGATTTTCGACAATCATGCCCTATATTCAAAATGGCTGGATGACATCGCCACCGAGCAGAACGATGAGGGGCAGCTTCCGAGCGTGGCTCCCAATTTCTGGACGGTTCGTCCCGACAACATGACTTGGCCGGGATTGTTCATCGATGCCGCCAGGATGTTGTGGATGCGTTTCGGTGACGAGGAAATCATCGTGAAGCATTACCCGGCAATGAGAAAGTGGCTGTCTTACATGAAGGACAGGTATCTGGTGGACGGGATTATGACAAAGGACAACTACGGCGACTGGTGTATGCCTCCGGAATCCTTGGAAATGATTCATTCTCAGGATCCCACGCGCATCACGGCTCCCGCTGTTATAGCCACGCCGTACTATGTCCATTATTGTGAGGTCATGAAGGAGTTCGCCCCTGTCGCCGGTTATCCCGGGGATGTGGAGTATTTCGAGGCTGAACGTAAAGCTAGCGTCGAGGCTTTCAACAGGAAGTATTACAATGCCGAAGGAGGCTTTTATGACAATAATACCGTGACAGCCAATCTGTTGGCGTTATGGTACGGGCTTACACCCAAGGAGGAGCAGCAAAGGGTCTTCGCCTCTTTAGTGAATAAAACCGAAAACGAGTTCGGCGGTCACGTGAGCTCTGGAGTCATTGGTATCCAGGTACTTATGCGGACTCTCACGGAGTTCGGCAGGCCGGATCTCGCTCTCAAGATCGCCTCTGACGACACCTATCCTTCCTGGGGATATATGGCCGCTCATGGCGCCACAACGATCTGGGAGCTGTGGAACGGTGACACTGCCGATCCGGCGATGAATTCGGGCAACCATGTCATGCTTCTCGGAGACCTGATCACTTGGGAATATGAATACCTTGCGGGGATACGCCCTCTCAAGCCTGGCTTTGCGGAGATCGAACTCAAGCCTTACCCGATCAATGGACTTGATTATGTGGACTGTTCGTATAATTCGGTCCATGGCAAGATCTCTAGCTCATGGAAGGTAGAGGATGGGGTCTTCAAGTGGGATATTGAGGTCCCGGAAGGAATTCGTACAGAGGTGTTTATCCCAGGAAAATCATCCCCGGAAATCATCTCCGGCGGGAAGCGCCACTTCGAGACCAGCCTGTAGGGGGAGGCTGGTTGTTCATTGCCCACAATTGTTCCTTTCGTCCCAAAAGTTAGCACGAGGGTAACAATATTAATGGATATTGTTCCTTTCGTCCATGTTTCCGGGACGTTAGGATTATTATGGTGAATGTTTCGTGGAAATTGATTAAATTTCGGATGTATTACTTAATTGACTTAAACCATGATGATTTTAGACCAATGTTTTAGTATCCTTGACTTGGTGTCATTGGATTGGAAGTCGGAACGCAAAGCGATAGTTGCCCACTCGTGCAGGGTAATGGCCAAAGCTAAAAACTTCGATGAGCAGATTGTCGGCTTGATGCACGAAGTTTATGGTGGGTCATCTTATGCTAGATTGCTGTTTTCTTGTGATGTGACTGAAGCTTCACTTTGGAAGCCGGTACTCGATCTTTTTGCTTACCCACCTTTTGAGGTAAAAAAAAGAGTTTCTGAGGATGTGGATGATGTTGACCTTCTTAATATTAATAGACCTCAAAATCTTAAAGATAATGAGCTAGAGGAGTGGTTCCTTGCGAAAACTCGTTGGTCGGAAGCTTATAGGAAGTATCTGATCCCTATCGCATCAAACAGGATCGCCAGGAATGTTATGATCTATGATCTGGAAGATAAACTGGATATTCTCGGCAATCCTGGCAAGTATGAGAAAGAATATGGTCCTCAGTATTTTGCGCTTCCGTGGAAGAAACACTATTTGGTAGATATTAAGAGAGGAAGGAATAGTTATATTTCAGCTCGTATTCCACAGGATGATGACGGATTGTTGCTCCGCCCCCTCACGGATATTGAAAGGGAGAACTTGATCGCGAAATACACTCGTGCCCTGGAATACTTGAATATGTTCGTTAGCGCGGATGGCCTTCCATACGATTTTTCACCTTTCGAATTGATGATGAATGCTCATAATGCCAAGAGCATGCTTGAGGAGTGGTTGATTGAAACCTATGAGTTGGAAGAATATCATGAGGAAGGTATGGAGGAATATATGGATTTGCCTTTCTGATTATGAGATATTTCCTTGTCACAACCGAACATCTTGAAAATAAGGTGTGGTTTAGGGACTTCGATGATTTCAGGACCGCGATGAATCTTGTAGCGGTCGTGTCTATGACTCTTAGAGTCAATGTGCTGGCTTTTATTCTGATGTCGAATCATGTCCACTTTGTCTTGGAGTGCGAAAAATGGAAGGCGGAAATGTTTACCAATGAACTTAAGAAACAGTATTCTAGGTACTTCCGCTTAAAGCATGGTGTGAAGGAGCTCTTGCGGGGCAATAAGAATGACATCCAGGAGGTAAGTTTGGAACAGGAGTCTCTGGAAAGGGCAATAGCCTATGTGTTAATGAATTGTGTTGCCGCAAACATCTGTGCTAACCCGTTCTCATATATATGGGGGACAGGGAGTTCATATTTCCGTGGAGCTCCAGCTGATGGGAAGCGTCTAGATCGTTTTTCGGGGCGGAGACAGGCGAGGCTGCTTCACAGTAAAGCGAAACTGCCTGGAAGTCTTCTCGTCGGGAAAGATGGTTTTATCCTTCCTGAATCATATGTGAAGGTTGGTTTCGTGGAGTCCAATAGAATCTGTCATTAGATACCTTGACCGGCTCTGAAGGACATCAAAGCCTGATTTCCTTTTCCCAAAGGTCGGCCATTTTCCGGTGACCGGCAGGGGTGGGGTGTACTCCGTCCCAGATCCAGTAGGTCGGGCGAGGCTCGGACTTGATCAGATCTTCGAACATGGTGTCGAATGGCACACATGTGGCATCCAGCTCAGAGGCCAGCTCCCGTACTATTCCCGCGAGGCGGGTCACCATTTCTTTGCGGTCATCATAATCGGCTAATTGCCCGGTGGAGCCTTCCTTGGCCAGGAACGGAACGCAAAGGACAAGTTGTACAGATGGGTTCTTCTCCTTTGTCTTGAAAAGCAACGAACGATAGCGTTCTTTCCATCCTTCATAATCGAAAGGAGTATCGTCTTCTTTTTTGTTTCTGAAATAGTTCCCCATGTCGTTTACCCCTACCAGGACCGAAAGGACGTCTGGATTGAGATCCAGCACATCCTCCTGCCACCTGCCCTCTAGATCAGCGAGTTTGTGGCCGCTGAATCCACGGTTGTAAAACTGGTAGTCCGCTTCCGGATGCTTGGCCTGGAAATCCGAGGCTATGAGCATCATATAGCTATGGCCATATATGTGGTTGAAGTCGGTGTGGCTCCGCTCAGCGGAGGTTGGTTTGTAGCCATTTACACAACCCCAGTTGCCGTCGGTGATGGAGTCGCCTATGAATACCACGTGTTTTCCTTTGGAGGGTCTGTCCGCACAGGAGGTGATAAATAATGCTCCCAGAATGAGTGCTGTGGCTTTGAGTAGAAGCTTTTTCATGTCATAAAGATACTCTTTTTTTCGTATATTGCGGCTCGGATTTGACAATATGGCTTCCAGAAAGGCTCTATATCATCTTTTGGCCCTCGCCGTTGTGGCGGTCTGGGGTGTGACATTCGTCTGCACCAAGACCCTGATCGGGTCCGGAATGCATCCCGCGGCCATATTCTTCATCCGTTTCTCTTTGGCTTATGTCGGAATATGGATCCTGACTCTGACTGGGAAGGGCAAGACCCGTTTATTCTGTGACAATTGGAAGGACGAGCTGATGTGCCTGTTCCTTGGGGTCACAGGGGGATCTTTATATTTCCTTACCGAGAACACGGCGCTGGCATATACCCAGGCGGCTAATGTAGCCTTCCTTGTCTGTGTGGCCCCTGTTTTCACGGCCATATTCACTCTTGTCGGGAAGAAGTTCCTGAGGGGCAGGTTCGCGGATGGTCTTGAGAATATCAAGGTGGGATTCCCGCTTATCACGGGAACGTTATTGGCGCTCGCCGGAATGGCGATGGTCCTCTTTGACGGCTCCCGATTGGAGTTTTCCCTTGCCGGAGATCTTTTATCGATCGCCGCGGCATTGTGCTGGGCTCTCTACAGCATGTTCATGGGGCAGATGACAAGTGATTATGGGTCCGTATTCGCTACCCGTAAGGTGTTCTTCTATGGTCTGTTGACTATTATCCCGTTTTTGGGGACCACCGCCGGGTCGTTCTCGCCCGACGTCCTCGGTCAACCGGTCGTCTATCTCAATTTGTTGTTCTTGGGACTGATTGCTTCGCTGGCTTGTTTCGTGGTCTGGAATATAGCTATGTCGAAACTCGGAAATGTCACGGTGACCAACTATGTCTACCTTAATCCGGTCTTCACTCTGATCACGGCGATCATAATTCTCGGGGAGAAAATGACCCATATGTCCCTTATAGGATCGGTGGCTATTCTGGCTGGAGTGATCCTGGCTGGCCAGAGGTCCAAGTCTTAATATTATTTCTTATTTTTGTTCATTGGTATGGACAATTCGCTCGTGATATTCGACCTTGACGGAACTCTTATCGACACGATAGGTGATCTTTCCGCCGCCGTGGAGTACGCCTTGTCGGAGGGTGGTTTTCCGGGGCATTCAGTCGAAGAATATAGGGCGATGGTTGGCCATGGGATCCGGAATCTTGTCACAAGAGCCCTTCCCGAAGGTGCTTCTGATGAGGTTATTGAATTGTCCCTCAGCCGTTTCCTTGAATATTACACCAGCCATATCGATGTCCTGTCCCGGCCATATCCCGGCATTCAGGATTTGCTCCGTGAGCTTTCTGATTCGGATGTCAAATTGGCCGTGACCTCAAACAAGTTCCAAGCTGGAACTGAAACCCTGATACGGCGCTTCTTCCCGGATATTCCCTTTGCCAAGATTCTCGGGAACGCCCCCGGCCTTCCCCTCAAACCCGACCCCGAAGTCGTCCGCCTCGCCATGGATGCCGCCTTTGCCGGCTTTAATGCGGCAAGGCCCGATCCCGTCTCCCTGCGCTTCGCACCCTATCCGGGTAAATGGTCGTCGGAATCGACCTTGCCGCATTCGTCATCTTCAGCGGCAGCCGGCTGCGCCACTGGCCATCGGCCGTACTCAGCCGCAGCGAGCCCTGAGCGAAGTCGAAGGGCGACGCGAGAATGGACGCGGCCGAGGTCAGGTGGCGAGCCGGCCTCTGTCGAAGCCTTGCCTCCTCATGACTCTGGTGGATATGTGGTGCTGGTGGGGGATTCGGCGACGGATATCAGGACGGCGAGGAACGCCGGGATAGGGGCGATCGGGGTGTCTTGGGGCTTCAGGCCGAAGGCAGACCTGATGGAGGCCGATGTGGTTGTAGATACCGTCGACCAATTGAGGGAAGTACTTCTAAGAGAAACAGATAACTTAAATACAGATTAAAATGAAAAAGATCATTTTTGCCGCCGCGGCGGCGCTGTTTTGTGCCCTGACACTCTCCGCTCAGGACCTCCCCGACAACGACTGGGCCAACTTCAACCGCTACGCCAAGGCTAACTCCGAGGTGACCGCCAAGCCCCTCGCGGTTCTCATGGGCGACTCAATCACCGACGGCTGGTTCAGCCAGGATCCCGATTTCTTCAAACAGAATAATCTCCTTGGCAGGGGAATCAGCGGACAGGTGACTTCCCACATGGTGGTCCGTTTCCGCAGGGACGTGGTTGACCATCACCCCAAGTATGTCGTGATCCTCGCTGGAATCAATGACATCGCCAGGAATAACGGTTATATCTCCCTTGAGGACACCTTCGGCAACATTGTCTCCATGTGCGAGATCGCCAAGGCCAACAAGATCAAGCCTGTCCTCTGCACCCTCGTCCCCTCTGCTTACATCAGGTGGCGTCCCGCGCTCAAGGACACCAAGGAGCAAGTCGCCAAGCTCAACGCGATGATCAAGGAATACGCTAAGGCAAAGCATTATAAGGTGGTTGACTACGCCACTGTTTTGGCCGATGCCAACGGAGAGACCCGTTCAGACTTGTCCGGAGACTCGGTACACCCGAATCTCGCCGGTTACAAGATCATGGAAGAGACTTTGATGAAGGTTATCCGCTAAGGGAACTTATTCACCGAATCTTTCGGCAAAATGGTGTTGGAGCCGTTCCAGCCTCTGGGCTTTCGACTGGAGGTAGTGAAGTTTGACATGGGCTGACACACCTTCAGGGTAGGGCGATCTTAAAGAGTCAACCCAATTATCCAGATCCATCGACGCCTGTATCGCCTTTGTGGCGATGGAGGCGTCGATCGTTGTGTCGATAGTGAACATAGCCTCTGTGGACCTGTCTCCAAGTTTTCTGTCTATCATATCATCAAGACGATCCCTGGTCAGGATCTCGTCATCTTGGATCGTCTTGAGAGAATCTATAATCTGATAGCTGGCGGCCAGCGCTGAGCGCAGGCTGTCCACGGAGTTGTCCATGTCGTTGAGTTTCAGCCTGATTTTGACTGAATAAAGACACGGGACGATGATCAATGCGGCGATAATCAGGTTCCTGAGAGTTCTCAGAAGCCTTTTCCAAAAGCTGCTGCCAGTATCACCGTCCTTCCCCATATTACCTGATATTGGCTATGCTCATAATGTCCGCGAACACTCCCGCTGCGGTGACCTCCGCTCCAGCTCCATATCCCTGGATCAGCATCGGGTGCTTGTTGTAGCGTTCCGTGGTGAGAAGGATGATGTTGTTGGATCCGTCCAGGACATAGAACGAGTGCTGCATCGGGATCTCTTTAAGGGAGACGGAGCACTTGCCCTTGTCGTTGGTAGCGACGAAACGCCATCTCTTCCCTTCGGCCTTGAGCCGTTTCCTGTCGGCCTCAAACTGGGCGTCCAACTCAGGGAGCCTGGCCCAGAACTCATCCAACGAGCAATCGAAGAAGGACTTGGGAATGAATAAATTAGCCTCAACATCCTCCATGTTGACCTTGTAGCCAGCCTCTCGGGAGAGGATAACCAGCTTGCGGATCACATCGGTGCCAGAGAGATCCATCCTGGGATCCGGCTCGGAAAAACCTTGCTCTTTGGCCATCCTGACGGTCTGGCTGAAAGGAATATCCTCAGAAAGGGTGTTGAATATGAAATTGAGGGTACCGCTGACCACGGCCTCCATCTTCAGAATCCTGTCTCCACTGTTGCGAAGATCGTTGATGGTGCCGATGATCGGAAGTCCTGCTCCGACATTTGTCTCGAAAAGGTATTTGACACCCCTCTGACGGGATATGTCCTTGAGTTTCTTGTAGTTGGAATAGTCGGACGAGGCGGCTATCTTGTTGGCCGCGACCACAGATATTCCCCGTTTGAGGAAGTCTTCATAGAGGGCGGCGATATCAGCGCTGGCGGTACAGTCGACAAAGACGGAATTGAAGATATTCATGCTTGTCACCTCATCACGTAACCTGGCCGGAGTGAGAGGAACGCCATTCTCGAGTCTTTCCCTCCAATTGTCCAAATCTATCCCGTCCCTGTCGAATACGCCTTTGACACTACGGGCGATACCGACCACATTGATCTTAAGGTCATGCTCGTCCATCAATTTCTGCCGCTGGCTCTGGATCTGGGCGATAAGCCTGCTTCCGACGGTTCCTATACCGCAGAGGAAGAGATTAAGTTCTTGATATTCAGAAAGGAAGAAGCTATCATGGATGACGTTGAGGGATTTGCGGAGCTGGCCGCGATCCACTATAAAGGAGATGTTCGACTCCGAAGCATCCTGGGCGAAAGCGCTGACGCTGATACCGTTCCTTCCAAGGGTGGCAAAGAGTTGCCCGGCTATTCCAGGAGTGTTCCTCATGTTGTCCCCGATGACGGACAAGGCGGCAAGCCCATCCTTGACCTTCACAGGAGAAAGGGAGCCATTGTCGATTTCACGGGCGAAAGTCCAATCCAGGACACTCTTAGCGCGATATGCGTCTTTGGCGCTCACGCCAATGGAAATACCTGTCTCTGAGGCGGATTGGCAGACCAGGAAGGCGCTGATCCTCTCGAGGGCGAGAGCCGTGAATACCCTGCAGTTGACTCCGACGACACCAGCCATTGATGTACCGGCCAAAGTGATCAGACTGACGTTGTCGATAGATGATATTCCCCTGATGGCCTTTTCGCCGCTGTGACTGTCTTTACAAATGGTCGTCCCAGTTCCATCCGGATCGAACAGGTTCTTGACCACTGTCGGGATCCCTTTCGAATTGACCGGGAACAGGGCTGGGGAATAGATCAGACCTACCCCGAAATTGCAGAGTTCCATGGCTTCCCGGTAGCTCATCTCTTTGATGAGGTAGGCTGTTTTCACCGATGCGGGATCAGCTGTCATGAAACCATCTTTGTCGGTCCATATCTCAAGTCTCTCCGCGTCATTCGAGGCTGCTATAAGGCTGGCAAGGTAGTCGGGCGCTCCGACTTCAAGGTCAGTCAACTCGCTAACTTCCAAACCGTCAGGGATTATTCCCGGCACTATAATCTTATCCGAATGAGGAGTGAATATCTCGGGGTGACCAGCGAGGCAAGTCTGTGGAGGAACGACCTGTGATCCCGGTATGGCCGACTGCAAGGCCTTGGTCTGTCTTTCCGGGACGACAACTATCACTCTCCCTCCAGTGGCTTCCACCACATCCTTGATTCTCAGTATATTCTGTTCTTCTTCAAAGAGCCCGGCTCCGAATTTGAGGACTTTCATCGTATGTTTGTTTTTTGCGGCTCCAAAGAAAACCATTTTTTCTTTTTTTTCCGAATTAATCGCCGTATATTTGAATGTTTCAATCGATAAGCGCCATGAAGAAATTCCTTCTGAAGCTCCTGATGGGAGCGTCACTGACGACATCAGTATTCATATTCCAGGCTTGTTACGGCCCGGCTATTCCCGAGCCTGCCGACCTGCCGAGGAACCTGACCGAGTTCCAGGAAGCTGTCCCCGAAGAAGCGGTTGATCCTGAAGTGGAAGATGCTGAGGCATTGGAGGAAGTCTCCGAGCCGGAAATCTAGTCCAAGGTTTCCTTGATATTGTATTTGTTCCTGTCCTGGGAATTGCGTGAGATCATCTCGCAAATGAATCCAGCCAGGAAAAGGACTACACCAAGCATAACCGCCAAGAGGGCGAGATAGAACAGGGGCTGGTCAGTGACCGCCCTGTAATGTATTCCATGCGCCTGGTGGACCAGTTTCGCCACAATGATCCACACCGTCATAACGAAACCGACTAGGAACATCAGCAAGCCCGAGAAACCGAAGAAATGCATCGGTTTCTTCCCGAAAGTACTTAAGAACCAGAGTGATAGAAGATCAAGGAATCCGTTTACGAACCTTTCCATCCCGAACTTGCTCTTTCCGAACTTCCTTTTCTGGTGGTGGACAGGCTTCTCGGTGATCTTCCCGAAACCGGCGTTTTTGGCGAGGTAGGGGATGTAACGGTGCATCTCACCGTAGACCTCGATATTCTTGATGACTTCGTTCCTGTAGGCCTTAAGGCCGCAGTTCATGTCGTGAAGCTTGATGCCCGTGATCCAACGGGCGGTGGCGTTATAGAGTTTCGAGGGAAGATTCTTGGTGACCTTGTTGTCCTTGCGGTGCTGCTTCCAGCCGGAGACGACATCGTAACCGTCCTCGACAATCATCTTGTACATCTCAGGAATCTCCTCAGGAGAGTCCTGCAGGTCGGCGTCCATAGTGAAGACCACTTTCCCCTCGGCCTTCGCGAATCCATGGTATAGGGCTGCGGATTTCCCGTAATTTCGGCGGAAAGATATTCCTTTTACCCTGTCGTCTCCCTCAGCCAGCTCCTTTATCTTCGCCCAGGAACCGTCCGTGCTTCCATCGTCCACGAATATGACTTCATAGTCATATCCTCCAGCGTTCACGACACTCCTGATCCAAGCCAGGAGTTCTCCTAAAGACTCTTCCTCATTGAAAAGAGGGATTATAATCGAGAGATCTTTTGAATAACTCATAATCTATTGGTTGTCAATTTGTTCATCGGGCTCAGAGAAAGGATCGTCCGGTGCTGCCGACTTGGCGAAAATAGTGGCATACAGCCAGCCCCATATAAAACAATAAATCAGCGATCCAATAGCCATATAATAGGGCATCTTGGGCATCATCTTCTCAAGGGCCGCCTCGGAGTTCGAGTCAAGCATCGAGGAGTAACTGGTCCTCATCACGTCCATTATCTCCTCGAAGGATGTCGGATTGATGAACAGGAGGTTGACAGTGGAATACGCGGCGACGATGAGCGAGGAGAACAGAGCCAGTTTCAGACCATACCTTTGCATCTGGGGATACTCGACGCCATCATATGAGGACTTGAACTTGAGCATGAGATACCGGAACAAGACCGCGCAGAGCACAAGTTTGCCTGCCCATGCGATGAATCCGAGGAAACCGCCGGCGAAACCGCCGATCTTCCCGCAAAGAGCGGATACGAACTCGGCCGCTATGGTGGCGACAGCCAGGATAAGCCCCGCTATGGCGGCGCTGTTCCATGACTCGCCGGATGTGAATTCTTTCTTCATATTCGTAAACACCGTAGATTGTGCAAAAATAGCAAAATAATTCTTATCTTTGTCGGCTATCAAATAATATAAGTTATGATAAACATCACATTTCCTGACGGCAGCGTCAGAGCGTACGAGAAAGGAGTAACCGGTTATGAGATCGCCAAGGGCATCAGCCCGAGGTTGGCTGAGGAGGTTTTGGCTGTGGCCGTAAAGCCTGCTGGCGACACTACAATCGGTAAGGGAGAGACAAGGGATCTCAACCGTCCCATAGAGGAAGATTGCTCTATCACGCTCCTGAAGTGGGAGGATGACGAGGCCAAGAGAGTTTTCTGGCACTCATCGTCGCACCTTATGGCTGAGGCTCTTGAGGACTTGTTCCCTGGGGTCAAGTTCGGTATCGGACCTGCCATCGAGAATGGTTTCTATTATGATGTCGATCTCGGAAGCCACCAGATCACTGACGCCGATTTCCCGAAGATTGAGAAGAGGATGCTTGAGCTTGCCCGCGAGAAGCAGGACTACACCAGGATTGATGTGCCCAAGGCGGAAGCGATGAAGCATTTCGAGGAGAAGGGGGATCAGTACAAGTGCGAGCTCATCAGCGAGCTTGAGGATGGTACTATCACATATTACACCAACGGCCATTTCACCGATCTTTGCCGCGGACCTCATCTCCGCAACACTGATGTGATCAAGGCTGTCAAGCTGACCGCTCTTGCCGGCGCTTACTGGCGCGGCGATGAGACTCGCGGGCAGCTGACCCGTATCTACGGAATCACCTTCCCCAAGAAGTCGATGCTCGACGAGTACCTCGTGGTGCTCGAGGAGGCTAAGAAGAGGGATCACCGCAAGCTCGGCAAGGAGATGGAGCTGTTTACCTTCTCTCCCCGTGTCGGAATGGGTCTTCCTCTCTGGTTACCAAGGGGTTCCGTGATGAGATTCGAGCTTGAGAAGTTCCTTCGCAAGAAGCAGAATGAATATGGCTACCTCCCGGTCGTGACTCCTCATATCGGCAGCAAGGACCTGTACGTGACCTCCGGCCACTATGCCAAATACGGGAAGGATTCCTTCCAGCCGATCCACACCCCGCAGGAAGGAGAAGAGTACATGCTCAAACCGATGAACTGCCCTCATCACTGCGAGATTTTCCGTTCCGCCCCCAGGTCCTACAGGGATCTGCCGTTGAGGATGGCTGAGTTCGGAACCGTTTACCGTTATGAGCAGAGCGGTGAGCTCCATGGACTGACCAGGGTCCGCTCATTCACCCAGGACGACGCCCACATGTTCGTGACTCCCGACCAGCTCAAGGGTGAGTTCGAGAAGGTTATCGAGCTGATTCTCTATGTGTTCAAGATCTTCAAGTTCGACAAATACACCGCCCAGGTTTCCCTGAGGGACCCTAATAATAAATCGAAGTACATCGGTTCTGATGAGAATTGGGAAAAGGCCGAGAACGCTATCATCGAGGCGGCCGCTGAGATGGGTCTCAAGACTGTCGTGGAGTACGGTGAGGCCGCTTTCTACGGTCCGAAGCTGGATTTCATGGTCAAGGACGCTATCGGCAGGAAGTGGCAGCTCGGTACCATCCAGGTGGATTACAACCTCCCTGAGAGGTTCCAACTTGAGTACACCGCCGCTGACGGCAGCAAGCAGCGCCCGGTCATGATCCACAGGGCTCCTTTCGGATCCATCGAGAGGTTCACCGCCGTGCTGCTTGAGCACACCGGAGGACACCTCCCTGTATGGCTCAGCCCGGATCAGGTTAAAGTCCTGCCTATCAGTGAGAAATATTCAGATTTCGCTAAAAAAGTTTGCGGATTGCTGAATAATTCCGATATTCGCGCCTCTATAGATGACAGAAACGAGACTCTCGGGAAGCGTATCCGTGAGATTTCGTTGCTGCGCGTCCCTGTACTGGCTATTGTGGGAGAGAAGGAAGTTGAGCAGGGCACGGTTTCTGTTAGGAAGGAAGGCGCCGACGCGGGTGTGATGAAAGTGGAAGAGTTTGTGGCGTGGCTTAAGGACCAGATGGCCCAAGAGCTCGCCTGAAGTAGATAGATAAAACATATAGGAGATTTTTTAAGAGTTTAATTAAAAACAGGAATGCCTTACAAGAAACGTTACGGAGGTTCAAGACCATCGACCGGATTTAAACCAGCCGGAGCGAAGCCCGCGGCCGGGGTTCGTGGCCAGCGTTCATTTGTCCGTCAGAAGGCGGATGATGAGCTGAACATCAATGAGGAGATTACCGCTCCTCAGGTCCGTCTTGTCGGCGACAATATCGCCGAGCCAGGCATTTATCCTATTTCCAAGGCTCTGGCGATGGCTGATGAGCTGGAACTCGACTTGGTAGAGATCAGCGCCAAGGCTGAGCCGCCGGTCTGCAAAATCCTTGATTACCAGAAATATCTCTACCAGCAGAGGAAGAAGGCCAAGGAGATGAAGCAGAACGCCACCAAGGTGACCATCAAGGAGATCCGTTTCGGTCCCAACACCGATGAGCATGACTTCCAGTTCAAACTAAAGCATGCGCAGGAGTTCCTGGAGGAAGGTTCCAAGGTCAAGGCGACTATCTTCTTCCGCGGCCGCTCCATCATGTTCGCCGACCAGGGAGAGAAGCAGCTTCTGAGGTTCGCCGTGGAACTCGAGGAGTTCGGAAGGGCCGAGAATATGCCTTCTTTGGAGGGAAAGAGGATGACGATGATGATCGCCCCTGTCAAGAAAAAGTAAAAAGTGACCGCCGTGAGAGCGGTAACAATATTAACAGTATTAATTATTTAAAACAATGGCAAAGCTTAAGACCGTCTCCGGTGCCAAAAAGCGTTTCGCGCTTACCGGAACAGGAAAAATCAAGAGGAAGCATGCTTATCACAGCCACATCCTCACGAAGAAGACCACAAAACGCAAGAGAAATCTTGACCACTTCGCTCTCGTCGAGAAGGACGATCTGAAGAGGGTAAAGGAAATGTTGGTCCTGTAGTTTATTTTATTGTTTAACTTGGAACGCAGCCGAAAAGAACCGCCAAGCCGCGGTCGCTGCCTCCGGAAAAAGATCAGATTATGCCAAGATCAGTCAATTCAGTAGCCTCCAGGGCTCGCCGCAAGAAGATTCTTAAGAGAACCCGCGGTAATTTCCTCTCCAGAAAGAATGTCTGGACCGTAGCTAAGAACACTTACGAGAAAGGTTTGACCTATGCCTATCGCGACCGCAAGGCGAAGAAGCGCAACTTCCGCGCCCTCTGGATCCAGAGGATCAACGCCGCCGCCCGTCAGTATGGCATCACCTATTCCCAGTTCATGGGCAAGCTCGCGAAGCAGAACGTCGGTCTCAACCGCAAGGTTCTCGCCGACCTCGCCATGAACAACCCTCAGGCGTTCGAGGCCATCGTCAATTCCGTCAAATAGTTCACCGGGTCCCCGAAAGTGAGCTTGAACACCTTATACCACAACAAATGGGTCAGGATGAGTTTCTGGGCCATACTTTACACGTTGTGGGTGGCCTGGCTCGGAAACTGGTGGTGGATCCTCGGCCTTGTCATTATCTTCGACCTGCACATAACCAAAAAGGTGAAGTGGCTGTTTTGGAAGAAGGAATACAAGGAAGGGGAGAAACGCAACGTATGGCTGGATTGGCTTGACGCCATCATTTTCGCTGTTGTTGTGGTGACATTCATCAACATTTTCTTCTTCCAGGCGTTCAAGATCCCTTCATCTTCGATGGAGAGCTCCCTTTACACCGGAGACCACCTTTTTGTCAGCAAGCTCGCGTACGGCCCCAAGGTCCCTCAGACACCGCTCACGATTCCTTTCACGCATAATGTGATATTCGGAAAAGAGTCTTATTCGACCCTTATCCAGAATGATTACCGCCGTCTGAAAGGTTTCGGGCACGTCAAGAGAGGTGACTATGTGGTGTTTAACTTCCCTCACGGAGACACGGTCTTGACCCGTTTCCCTTCGGAAGACTATTACGCATGGGTACGTAACGCCGGCAGGGCTTACACGATCGCCAATGGAGGGCCTGTGAAGGTCCGTCCTATGGACAAGGAAGATCACTATGTCAAGAGATGCGTCGCCATCGCCGGAGACACTCTCCAGGTTCGTGACGGACTTGTCTGGATCGACGGTCAGCAGCAGGAGGTTTATCCTGGCGTCCAGTTGACCTACAAGGTCGTTACCAACGGCCAGCAGATCAACCCCAGGACCATTGATAAGCTCGGTCTGAACACCTCAGAGTTGTTCTATGACCCAAGTCTGCCGGGTTATCCCGCCATGCCCCTCACCTCGGCTATGTTTGACGAGGTCAAAGGGTACTCAGCGGTCGTGAGCGTGGAGCCGAATCTGGATGTATATCCTCCGGATTTCCCTGATTCTTATCTGAGTATCTTCCCCTTCACGGAGAACTCTGGTTGGACAAGGGATAATTTCGGACCGCTCTGGATTCCCGCCAAGGGTGCCACAGTGGAGCTGACGCTCTCTAACCTGCCTCTTTATGAGCGGATTATAACCTCTTATGAGGGACACGAGCTGAAGGTGGATAAGGATGGGAAGATCATCATCGACGGGAAGGAGACTTCAAGTTACACTTTCTCCCAAGACTATTATTTCATGATGGGGGACAACAGACATAATTCCCTTGACTCAAGGTACTGGGGCTTCGTGCCCGAGGATCACATAGTCGGGAAACCATCTGTCATTTGGCTGTCCACGAATGCGGGCAAGAAGTTCCCCAACAACATCAGGTGGCGCAGATTCTTCAAATTTGTTTAGGAAATGAGGTCAAGGACTTGCGATTCTGAAAAATTTACACGAAATTTGCGGCCCCAAAGTATTTTGAATCAATAAAAAAGTAAGATATCATGGCAAAAGTTTGTCAAATCACAGGACGGAAAAGGATGATCGGCTGCAATGTCGCTCACTCCAGGCTTCACACGAAGCGTGACTTCGCCCTCAACCTCAAGACCAAGAAGTTCTGGTCTGAGGAGGAGCAGAGGTACATCACTCTCAAAGTTTCCACCAAGGGCATGAGGACCATCGAGAAGAAGGGCCTTGACGCTGCCCTCAAGGAGGCTCAGGAAAAAGGATATGTAGGCCTTGTCTAAAAATTTTTGAACTATGGCAAAGAAAACGAAAGACGCGAGAGTGCAGGTCATCCTTGAGTGCACTGAGCAGAAGGCGACCGGAGTCCCCGGGATCTCCAGGTATGTCACCACAAAGAACAAGAAGAATACTCCTGAGCGCTTGGAGCGCAAGAAGTATAACCCTTACCTCCACAAGGTCACTGTCCACCGCGAAATCAAATAAGGAGATTAAGTTATGGCAAAGAAAGCAGTCGCTACATTCGCCGCGAAGGCCGGCGCCAAGAGCATGGTGAAATGCATCCGTATGGACAAGTCTCCCAAGACGGGCGCTTATTTCTTCACCGAGCAGCTTGTGGAAGCTGAGAAGTCAAAGGAATTCTTCGAAGGAAAGAAATAATCTTTGAAGAAAAGATACTGTTGGGCGGACGTTTTGATGACGTCCGCTCTTTTTTATTTACCCCGAATTTGTGTATATTTGTAAGATTACATTTTGAGTGTCATGGGACTTTTTGATAAAGGCGTTCAGAAAACAAAGCAGGGCTTCTTCCAGAGGCTCTCAAGGGCGGTTGTCGGCAAATCCAAGGTTGACGATGATGTGCTCGACGCTATCGAGGAGGCCCTGGTCGCCTCTGATATGGGCGTGGACACGACCCTGAAGATCGTGGACAGCCTCGAGGAGAGGGTCGGGAGAGACAAATACATGTCGATGGATGAGCTCGTGGACATGTTGCGGGACGAGATCGGCAAGATGCTCGATGTGGATGAGGAGCAGGCGCCTGAAGAACCATTCGACCTGAGCCATAAACCACTTGTGGTTATGGTGGTGGGCGTAAATGGAGTGGGCAAGACCACCACGATCGGCAAACTGGCGTCGAGGTACAAGGCGATGGGCAAGAAGGTCATTGTCGGTGCCGCGGACACTTTCAGGGCTGCGGCCGTTGAACAGCTGGTCATCTGGGCCGAGAGAGCCGGGGTGGACATCGTCAAGCAAGGTATGGGAGCCGATCCCGCGTCTGTGGCTTTCGACACAGTCAAGTCAGCTGTGGCAAAGGATGCCGATGTTGTCCTTATCGACACCGCGGGCCGTCTCCACAACAGGATAGACCTGATGAATGAGCTGACAAAGATCCGCAATGTTATGCGCAAGATCATTCCTGACGCTCCTCATGAGGTTCTCTTGGTACTTGATGCCTCTACCGGGCAGAACGCTTATCAGCAGGCCAAGGAGTTCTCCAGGGCTACTGATATCACATCTCTCGCCGTCACAAAACTGGATGGTACCGCCAAGGGCGGTGTCGTGATCGGTATTGTCGACCAGCTTAAGGTTCCGGTGAAGTTCATCGGCATCGGTGAGGGCGTGGATGACCTTAAAGTGTTTGACAAAAAAGAGTTCGTGAACTCTCTGTTTTCAAAGGAAGATATTGATAAATAAATAATTATGAAGCTCTCTTACAATTGGCTGAAAGATTATCTCGAGTTTGACCTGACCCCCGCGAAGATCGCTGAGGTGATGACTGACATCGGTATCGAGGTCGACTCTGTCGAGGAACAAGAGGAAATCCCTGGCGGACTGGCTGGGGTGGTTGTGGCGGAAGTTCTTGAGTGCGAACCGCATCCGGATTCGGACCATCTCCATGTCACAAAGGTGAATGACGGTTCCGCCGAGCCTGTCACCGTGGTTTGCGGAGCCCCGAACGTGGCCGCTGGACAGAAAGTCCTGTTCGCCAGGATCGGCACCGTGCTTCCGGGCGATTTCAAGATCAAGAAGTCCAAGATCCGTGGGGTCGAGTCCATGGGTATGATATGCGCCGAGGACGAGCTAGGCATCGGAGAGGACCATTCCGGTATCATGGTGCTCCCTGCCGACGCTGTCGTGGGCACTCCAGCGAAGGATTATCTCCACCTCAAGACCGAGGCTGTCATTGAATATGAGATCACGGCCAACAGGGTTGACGCCTCTTCCCATATCGGAGTGGCTCGTGACCTGTATGCATGGATGAAACTCAACGATATTCCCTGCTCCTTCAAGTATCCTTCGATCGAGGCTTGGAAGCCGGGCGAAGGTACCGCTATTCCAATTGATGTCCAGGATCCCACCGCGGCTCCGAGATATTGCGGTATCACAGTCAAGGGTGTCAAGGTCGGACCTTCTCCCGAGTGGCTCCGCAAGAGGCTTATGGCCATAGGACTCAGGCCGATAGACAATGTGGTAGATGTCTCCAACTTCATTCTTTGGGAGCTCGGCCAGCCTCTCCACACCTTCGACGCTGACAAGATCGCCGGGGGGAAGGTCATTGTCAGAAGGGCCGCTGAGGGTGAGAAGATAGTCACCCTGGATGAGATGGAGAGGAAGCTTTCCGCGGAGGATATCGTGATCGCTGACGAGAACGGCCCGATGTGCATTGCCGGTGTGTTTGGCGGTATCGATTCCGGTGTGACTGAATCTACTACCAACGTGTTTATTGAGAGCGCCTATTTCGATCCCGGTTCCATCCGCAAGACATCCAAGAGGCACACCCTCCAGACCGATGCCTCGTTCCGTTTCGAGAGGGGATGCGACCCGGCGATAGGTGATTACGCCTGTAAGCGCGCCGCCTTACTAATTAAGGAACTTGCTGGTGGTGAGATTGTTGGCGACATGGAGGAGTTCTATCCTGAGAAGATCGCCAAGAAGGTCATCGACCTCGATTACGACCGCATCGAGAACTTCATCGGGAAGAAGATCGGCCATGACACTATTGAGAAGATTCTCACGTTCCTGGCTTATGACTTCATTGAGAAGAGGCCTGGTGGCGCAAAAGTCGCCGCTCCGTCCTATATGGTTGACGTTGAGAGGGAGTGTGATGTGGTCGAGGAGATTCTCAGGGTCTACGGCTACAACAATATCGATCTTCCCCGTCACATGAAGATGTCCGTCAACGCGACCCCCACTCCGGAACCCGAGGCTATCCGTAACGGAATATCCAATTTCCTGGCCGCCAACGGTTTCGTCGAGATGATGAACAATTCCCTGACGAAAGCCGCATATTACAAAGGCCTTACGACCTATCCGGAAGAAAGGTGCGCCACTATCGTCAACCCCCTGAGCTCTGACCTGAATGTCATGAGGCAGAACCTTATATTCAACGGTCTCGAGGTGATGGCTTACAATATCAACCGCCAGATATCCTCGATGAAACTCTTTGAATATGGTTCCGTCTACAGCCGTGATCCCCAGGGTGACGGTACGACTCTCGCTTCCTACGAGGAGCACCAGGCATATTCAATGTTCATCACCGGTTCTCCCGAGAAGTCCTGGAACATCCAGCCAGGGAAGAGCAGCTTCTTCGAGTTGAAGGGCTATCTGGATCTTCTCTTGAGGCGTTTCGGTGCTGACATTTACCAGATGGAAACCACTCCCGCTCCTGCTGACATTTTCAGCGAGGGTGTGTGCTACGCCCTGCCGGGCTCTCATCAGCCTCTCGCGGTTGTCGGTACGGTTCTTCCTTCCCTCGCTAGGAAATTTGACGTCAAACAGCCCGCATTTGCGGCTGAGGTCAACTGGAACACCCTTTTCAAACTTGTCAAGAGGGATAAGGTGGCGTTCAAGGAGTTGCCCAAATTCCCCGAGGTGCGCAGGGATCTCGCCCTCCTTTTGGACGAAGATGTATGCTATGCCGATCTTTACAAGAGCGCTTTCAAGGCAGCGAAGAAGCTTCTTAAGAGCGTGACCTTGTTTGATGTCTACAGGGGCGACAAGATTCCCGCGGGCAAGAAACAGTACGCCTTGGGCTTTGTCCTTCAGGATCTGGAGAAGACTTTGACTGACAGCGATGTGGAGAGAATTATGGACAAGTTGCTGTCGACATTCACTGGTGAGTACGGAGCTACTTTGAGGTAAGGTATGACGAGGAACAGGTTGGTCGGATCTTTTGTCGCCGTGGCGCTGGCCGTCTCGGCGATAGCCTCATGCACCAAGGAGCCGGGAGTGATCCCGAAGCGCCAGATGGAGAAGATCTACCATGACATGTTCCTGGTTGACCAGTGGGTGATGGAGTCCGAGGACAGGAGACGTCAGGCTGACACGGCCTGGCTGTACGAGCCGATATTTGAGAAATATGGCTACACTGTCGAGGATTACAGGACAAGCGTGAATTTCTATCTTTCCGACCCGAAGCGCTATGCGGAAATGATCGGGAGAGTGGTGAAGACCTTTGAGGATGAGTCCGCGGCCATTTATAGGGATATCCGCCAGCAGGAGAAGATCCGTCACAGGGCCGACTCGATCGCCAAGGCTATGAAAGTCTACTCATCGGATGATTTCACCAATTATGGAGACGTTTTCTATGTCAATTCGATGACTGACAAGATCAAGATGGAAAAGAACAGCAGAGGAGTCTATCACCCGGTTCCAGTGGTTGAAGATACTGTTTTCCATGGTCCTGAATTGATCATAAAGGATTCATCCTCAGTAGTTGAGCCATCTTCAGTCAAAAAACCTAAGCCCATACCATGGCGAGAATAGCCGCTGAATATCTATACACCCTGGACCGTCCCGAACCGATTCGGAACGGTTATGTGGAATATGACTATAAAGGCACTGTCACCGCAATCGGTGAGTGCCAGGAGCCCGATTCCGAAGAGATATTCCTGGAAGGGGCTGTTGTCCCTGGCTTCGTGAACTCCCATTGCCATGTGGAACTGTCGTATATGTGGAAACTTTTCCGCAAAGGGACAGGGATGGCCGGTTTTATCGACCAAATCAACGCTCTGAGAGACACGAAACCTCTCCAGGAGAAGATAGAAGACATCCGCAAGTGGATGGACTTGATGTGGGAGAGGGGAGTTTCCGCGATGGCGGACATCAGCAATTGCGATGACTCTTTCGCCATTAAAAAAGAGTCCCCGATGTACACCAGAACCTTCCTGGAGGTGTTCGGGACCGAGCCTGAGGACTGCGCTGACGTGATAGATTCCGTTTTGAAACTGAAGAAAAAGGCTGATCGGCTCAGGCTGGACGCCTCTCCAACCCCTCACGCGTGCTATACTATGAGTCCGGAGCTTGTCACGGCGGTCTCTGCCGAGGGGCTCAAAACCGGCTTCCTTTCGTTCCATAGCGAGGAAACGGAAGAGGAAGAGGATATGCTTAAATATGGCAAAGGGGCGATGTGGGACAACCGAAAGGCGGCTGGAATGAGTGTGCCGCCAGTGACCGGAAAGTCATCCCTGTTGTATTTTATAGACAGGCTCGAAAAGGCCCATCCGGCCCCCTTCGATGAGCATATTCTTTTGGTTCATGAGGTTTGTATGGACCAGGAGGGAATAGATGCGGTGAAAAGGGTTATGCGGCATCCGTATATCGCTCTTTGTCCCTGCTCCAACATATTTATACACAATGCCCTGCCTCCGGTTAACCTGATGCGCCGAAATGGGCTTAAGCTGACTGTCGGTACTGACTCGCTCTCCAGCAATGACGATCTTGACATGGTCAGGGAACTCTATTGCCTTCAAGGACATGTCGATGGGCTCACCTTGGGAGAGCTGCTCACCTGGGCTTGTCGCAATGGCGCCGAGTTCCTTGGAAAGGAGAGCATTTTCGGAACATTGGAGATCGGCAAGAGACCAGGAATTGTGTTTATTGACAACCTCGACGCCAACGGCCAGCTGACAGCTGGAAGTACCTCATTTAGATTGGCTTAAGGATATGATGCGAGAGGAGATAGTCTTTGGCCCCATACATTCCAGAAGGCTGGGCTCGTCCTTGGGAATCAACTTGCTTCCCGAGAAAGGTAAGCTGTGCAACTTCGATTGTATCTATTGCGAATGCGGCTGGAATAAGGATGGGCAAGGCGACAAGGATATTCCGGACGCCAAGAAACTCAGAAAGGCTCTTGAAGCTAAGTTAAAGGACTGCGTCAAGAATAGTGTGGGGATAGATTCCATAACGTTCTCAGGGGACGGGGAACCAACTTTGAATCCTGATTTCCCGGAGATAATCTCCATAACTATTGAGTTGAGGGACAGGTATTTCCCTTCTGCCAAGGTGTCTGTCTTATCCAATGCCACACGAGTAGGGAAGCCCGAGGTTTTCGAGGCGTTGAAGAAGGTGGATAATCCGATCCTGAAGCTGGACGCACCCACTGACGAACTTGTCCGGAAGATTAACCAACCCCAGGGAGATTATCATGTGGCCGATGTGGTCGAGTCTCTTCGTAAATTTGACGGAGATTTCGTGCTTCAGACGATGTTCCTCCGCTCCCCGGATTTCGACTCATCCTCCCCGGAGGTCCTTGACGGTTGGATGGCTATTGTCAGGGATTTGAAGCCAAGGGAGGTGATGGTCTACACATTGGATCGCGAGGCCCCGGCCGAAGGCTTGGAAAAGTTCACCGCTGAGGAGATGGAGATTCTTGTACGTCCTCTTATCGAGGAAGGTGTTAATATTCAAATACGTGGATAGATAATTGATTACTAAAGATATACTTGACATGGAACCTTTATTACAAAAGTACGGTTACAATCCTGACGCGGAAAAGATCGGGAAGAGATTGGACACTATCGCCGCCAATATCGACAATGTGACGACCCCTGAGGTCCTCAAAACTTGCATGTCCATCATGGACCTGACAACTCTCCGCACCGAGGATACTCCTGACTCCGTCGCCAAACTGGCCGCTAAGGTCAACTCTTTCAAGGAGGATTTCCCCGCTTACCCGCTTCCGGCTTCTGTCTGCGTGTTTTCCAACATGGCTTCAGTGGTGAAGGACACCTTGACCGACAAGAGTGTCCATGTGACCGCGGTGTCCGGTTGTTTCCCGACTTCCCAGAGCTTTATCGAGGTCAAGGTCAAGGAGTGCGAGATGGCCGTCGAGGCAGGTGCTGACGAGATAGATATAGTCCTGGCTCTCAACTCTTTCATGGCAAAGGATTATGAGTCCGCAAGGAAGGAGATCAGGGCGATGAAGGAGGCGATTGATTGCGCCGCCAACAAGCTCGGAAAGAAGGTTGTCTTGAAGGTGATCCTGGAGACTGGTTTGCTGGTCACCCCTGAGAGGATAGCGGAAGCTTCTTTCCTGGCTATGGAAGAGGGTGCCGATTTCATAAAGACTTCCACCGGTAAAGTGAGCGTCAACGCCACACCTATGGCCGCCTACATTATGTGCGAGTGCGTCAAGGCTTTTTATGAGAAGACTGGAAGGAAGGTCGGTTTCAAGGCCGCCGGAGGCATCTCTACCGCCAAAGACGCTGTCTGCTACTATTCCATAGTCAAGACAATCCTTGGAGATGAGTGGCTGGATAAGAGCCTGTTCCGCTTCGGAGTGAGCCGTCTGGCCAACTCGCTGATGTCAGCCATCGAGCAGAAGACGGTCTCGTATTTCTGATTTTCTTGTCATTTTCGCTCTTTTTGAAGAGCAAAAAAATGCCTTGGAACGCCGCCTAGCGGCGTTTTTTGTTTTTATCCGTTGAATATTTCATCCAACGGATAGTCTGCCTTACCTTTGCCTCTGAAACAAAACTATCTTTTATTATGAAAAACTTCTTCAAACTTTTGCTGCCGGCGCTGTTGCTCGCGTCTTGCGGCACCGAGGAGGGGTCTCCTCTCGCGTTGGACCCCCAGAACTCAAATGACAAAACCGAGGTGGTGGCTCACGGGATGATCGAACTTGGAAAGAAGCTCGAGAATCCCTATTCACGCTCCAACATGGCGGCAGCCCTCTCGGAACTCTATCCAACAAGGTCCGAGGCTCAGATTCCGGTCACGGATCTTTATGTCCGGTTCCTCCCGAAAAGCTCCGAGGATTTCTCCCAGCTTGAGAACCTCGGTGTCGATCTCTTTGACTATCCACTTGATTGTGAGATTATCACGGATGGTGACTATTACCATGACCCCTCAATTCCAGAGGGAGAAATCTCATGGCAGTACGCTGTTGTCCCTTCTGACTTCGTTTTCCCTTCCGGCATCGAGTGTGAGGTTCTTGAGGACTGCTTCATTCCCGACGACACTGTGCCGACAAGAGGCTTTGAGGACGTGGATTGGGATGTCGTGGAGACACGGTCCTTCGAGGCGACTGGTAACGGAGATATGATTCCTGTGGCGACCAGGGCTAAGACTAAGTCCAAACCATCCGGAAAGATAACTATCAAGGATGACAAGTTGGGCAAGACGGTCGGCGTCTCCGGAGTAAAGGTCACGGCCAATGTATTCGTCAAAGTCTCTACGACTTACACTGACGAAAAAGGAAACTATTCATTTTCGGCCAAATTCTCAGCCCGGCCCAAGTACAGCCTATGCTTCCAGAACAAGCTCGGATTCACCATTGGCCTGAACCTGGTACTTCTCCCGGCCTCCGTGTCGACTCTCGGGAAGGATGATCCGGACGGGATCGATGTGACAATCGACAGCAAGTCCGACGCCACATTGTTCCGCAGGTGCGTGGTCAACAACGCCGCTTATGATTATTACCAGAAGTGCGCCGCGACGGATGTCATCCTGCCTCCCAAAAAGCTGAGATTCTGGATTTTGAACAAGCTGAATCCTTCTAGCGCACTAATGATGCATCAGGGAGCGATCCTTGACAGCAAGCTTGTCAGCAACTTCCTACAGGCGTATAAGGTGGTCGTCCAAGTATTCTCTCCGGACATCACGATCGGCTCCAAGGACAAGAACGGGAAATATGCCGACCTGTATTCAACAACTACCCACGAGATGGCTCACGCTTCCCATTTCACGATGGTAAGAGGTGGCTACTGGAATCCTTATGTGACCTATGTCCTTTCGTCTTATCTGTTGACCGGATCATGCTACGGCACAGGAAATGGGGAGAACGCCGGGTATTGTGAGGTCAGCGAGATGTGGGCCTACCATGTGCAGAACATGGTCTACAAAGAGCGGTACGGGACCAATCCCCGGCAAGGATATTCCAACTGGTTCCGTCCGGAGATCTTGACCGCTCTTGAGGAAGGCGGAGTCACCCGGGCGCAGATCTGTGAGTCACTGAAGCCTTCGGTCACCAATGTTGACGCGTTCAAGAACGAGTTGATCAGCGTCTGCCCATCGAAGAAATCACTCATCACCAACACCTTCAAGAAATACAACAAGTAGAGAAGCTTGTGCCCGCGCTATTTTTATTTGCGAATTCGATAACAATTCGTATCTTTGCAATCCACTTGAAAAGCGCGGGTGGCGAAATGGTAGACGCGCTAGTTTCAGGAGCTAGTGTCAATTGCGACGTGTGAGTTCGACTCTCATCCCGCGCACGGAAACGGCCTCAGAATCTCTGAGGCCGTTATTCGTTTTACCAGAGGATGTTAAGTCCGGCGACCATATTTGGCGCCCCTTTGGATGAGGGCAGGAAGGCCGATCCGGAAGTGCCTATCAGATTCTCTGTTCCGGCGAATATATTCAGGAAACCGAGACGTGCGTTGGCGAAGGCTCCGAGGCTCACTCCAAGGCTGCCGACTCCGACACTGCCGATTAACTCCACTACCTTTACCGGCTTGTAATTCACGCAGCCGCGTAGCTCGTAGAACGGGCAGATATCGTCATAACGGAAAGTCGCCAGACCTCCGAAAGAGATGTCAGACAGGTACAAGTACTTGGCTCCCAGACGCACGGTCAGGGGGAGAAGCCCGAGAGTCTGGAACTCGTCTTCCATGATGAAATTAGCCGCATCTCCAAGCAGGGCGCCGATGTCCGAGAACTCCCTTTCCATAGCACTCCCTTTCTGGTGGGGCGTGTAGACCTTTGAATACTCTTTAACCGTTGAAGGGGAATGACCATAAAGGTTATGGAACCAGAACACACATCCGATGTCCGAGATCGAGGCTGACAGCTGCCATGAGCTGTCGTCATACAAGACGCCCACATCAGCGCCGACGCCATATCCGTTCATTATGCCCTTAGGTTTCCCGACCTCAGTCTTGCTGAAATCTATCAGGTCAACAGAAGGATCGTAGTACGCCGGTTTGGGGGCTATCCGATAACCGTCATAGGCGGAAGCGATTACTCCTGAGGAGTTTACGGTCCAGTTGTCTCCGGAATGGTTGATAGTGAGCTTGTCCATGTCAATATAGGAATTGACAAAACCAATCACACCTTTGAACCTCATTCCGAGTGTAAGCTTGCGGCTGGTTTTCCAGGACGAAGTGATGCCTAACTCGAAAAAGGTAGTGGAATGCATATTCAGCCCTGACAAGTCGTAGGATCCGTCAGTTGTGGCTCCGTCTTTAAGGAAACTCGCCAAGTCGCCGGGAAGCTTACCGCTGGTGTAATTCCTGACATTGACATCAACGATGTTGTATAGACCACCGGACCTGAAACCTATCGCGGCGAGGTTTGTGTAAGACTCCGAGCTGAACTTGTTCAGACCTTTTTTGAAGTGGTCCAGGAACTCGGATGAAGCCACGCTGCTATTCATGAAAGTGACCGTCTCGCCACCATTCTTATAGAACAGGTTTTTCAGGGCAAAGTCTCCCTTGTACACGCCTGAAGTCACTCCAATGAAGGGTAATCCGACAAAACTGTAATCCGAATGGAACGCGGGATTGAGTCTGTAGGAATATACGAAATCATCGGAGAGATAGGCCGTCTGCAGGGTTTGGGCATTTGCCGCCACGCAGGCGAGAAGGCCAAGGATTGGGAGTATTATCTTTTTCATATCCAACAAGTCACAAACAAAAACTCTCTAATATAGCGAATGCCTTTTAGAAAACAAAATGTCCTTGGCCTATCTCATGGATAGTGTAGCTGTCGTCGGACAGCGGAGCTGACATCGCGGCGTCCAGGCTCTTGGGGACATAGATCGTGGCGGTGGAGCCGAAAGGCACTGTGACCTCGACTTTGACCGTCTGTCCGTCATGGGTCACCTTGGTCGCCACAGTACCATAAGGAGTCTGAGTCGAGTAGTTGACTTCGGGGAGATCTTTCACCGGCATTGGCCTGACAATGAAGTGTTTGAAACCAGGATTCTCCGGATCCGTGACCACGCCGGCCAACATGTTCGAGAACCATGTCAAACCGCCTCCGAACATCGGGTGGTTCCTTGAGTCTGTGCCGTTCCACTGCTCCCAGGAAGTCGTGGCGCCCTGCTCGATCCACCAGCCGAAACTCGGGAAGTCCCTCTGGTTCATGATGGTATATGCCACGTCACCCATGCCGTTCATCGCTAAAGTCTCGAACAGGTAGCGTGTGCCGATTATTCCGGTGTTGAGGTGGCCATTGTTCTTCACCATGAGCTCTTCCCTCAAAGTCGCCTTGACATCCTCAAGCCTGTCGGCGGGAACACCTATGTACAAAGCCAGTACATTGCTTCCGTTGTCTCCGTACGATTTGGTATCCTTGTCGTAGAAGGTCTCGTTAAATGATGCGGCGATCTTGTCCCTCAATTCTGAATATTCCTTCTCAGCCGCCTTGTCACCAAGGACACCTGCGGCCCAGGCGACGTTCCTCACGCAAATCCAATAAACGAAGGTGTGGATCAAGGCCTCTGAAGGGATCTCATTGTTTTGGGGAGGCAGCCAGTCTCCGAGGTTGTACCAGTAGAACGGCTGGCCGTCCGGGGTGGCTTTGGCGACCAGGATAGTGCCGTCCGGTCTAGTCCAAGTGCCGAGATACTTGACATACCCCTTCATCCCTTCGAAACTGTTCTCCAGCAAGGACTTGTCTCCGTAACGTAGATAGAATTCCCAAGGCATCACGCAGATGGCGGCTCCCCAGGCGGGACCTCCACCGCACATCGGCTCCCAAGGGGCTCCGTTCGGAACGTAACCCGTCTCGGGATTCTGGCTTCCGATCACATCGCCTATCCATTTGTTATAGAACGATGCCGCGTCAAAAGACGACAGGACAGCGGCCATCGCGACTTCTCCGTCCCCAGTGTAGGGGAGTCGCTCCCTATGGGGACAGTCGGATGCCACGGCACTGTGCATGTTATCCATCTGTGAGCGCTGGAATATGGTCAAGATCTGCTCAAAGAGCGGATTCGAGGATGAGAATGAGGAATTGACCGGGACATTAGTGTTTACCGCTTCGGCCGTTATCTGTGTCGCGTCAAGCTCTTTAATGCCGCTGACTATCGCCTCCCGGAACACGAACCAGGTGAATCTGGGGGCGAAGTCGACAGGATCATTGCCGGCGAATATAAACTCGCAACGGGGGCTTGCGTATTCCCCGAGATACTCAACCTTCAAGGTGTCTCCGGCATTGCCTTTTATGCCGTTGAAACGAGCCCAACCGGAGATCACGGTGCCGAAGTCAACCTTATAGGATCCGTCGGCCTGCTTCTCAAACGAGATGGGTTTGAAGACTTCGGTGACCTTGTCCGTGGGACCGTTATTGGCGGTCAGAGGACCGTCAGGGGTTGTCCGGACCACGGCTGAAGCCCAAGCGGAATCGTCAAATCCGGGTTTGTCCCAGCCAGGTTGTTCCTCACGGGCGTCATAAGCCTCTCCCTGCCAGATGTCTCCGAATATGAATGGAGATTCGGCCGCTTTCCAAGATGTGTCAGTGCTGATGTGCTCCCTGTGGCCGTCTTTGTAGGTCAGCTCGATCCTGGCGATCAGTCTCGGTACACCATAAGGCTCGCACTGGGCTGACTGGGCGGTCGGACGGGTGTGGAAATATCCATTGCCGAGGGTCACTCCGATGGCGTTGGCTCCTTGTTTCAATTGGCCGGTTATGTCATAGCTGAGGTACAGGGTCCTGTAGGCCGTGACTTCCGGATCCAACGGGATCCTGGGATTCTCACGCAGGAACGGACGTAAAGTGTAGTCGGTAAGTCCAGGGGCAAGGAAATCGTCTCCGACCTTCCCGCCATTTATCCGGGCCTCGAAATATCCCAGGCCGCTTATGAACATGTTGGCGCTCACGAGATTGGCTCCGACATTGAACTCTTTGCGGAACATCGGGTAGCGGGTGTACCAATTGCCTCTTACATCCTCCTGCCACGGGGCTCCGATCCACTGGGCGTCCCAGCCGTCTTCCTCTGGTCCTGTGGTCCAGCGGGCAGGCTCGCTCCATTTGGTCGTCTTTCCTTTCCCATTCCAGGTCCTGACGGTCCAGTAATAGTCTGTCATGGGCTCCAAGGCGGGACCTCCGTAAGGCACAAGGTGTGACTCTCCGGAGTCGATCTTTCCGGAATCCCAGACGGGATCCTTCCCGTTCTTATTCTTGGAAACAATTAACTGACAAGCGGTTTGCTCAGAAGAATTGATCCAACTCATCCTCGGTGCTGAGCCGACTTCAACCAGCACGTCACCTTTCTGGTACTCGGTACGGAGATCCGTCGGCCCGACCATCCCACATCCAACGGCGCAAATCAGCGCCACCACGGCCGTGAATAACCTGTTAAACATGGGCGATGGAATAGACTGGAGCGATCTCGGAGAGCCGGTCGCGGCCGTTAAGACCGTCAAGCTCAACGATGAATATGAACTCGTTGACTTTGACTTTGAACTCCTTGCCATCAACATCGAGTGTGGTGGCCTCCAAAGCCTTGGCGATGCCTTCGGCTGTTCCGCCTGTGGCCAGGACGTCATCCACGATAGTGACGTGGAACACTCCGTCCTCGGCCTTACCGGCAGCGATGTCGGAGTTGCGGTAGATCAGCTTGTCGGCGCCATATTCTTTCATTATCTCTATGGTCTGCAGGTCGTTGCCGCTATAGGGGAGCTTGCCTCTCTTGCGGAACAAGATGATGTTGTCAACTCCGCAGTCGTCAAGAAGCAGCGGGGAGGCAAATAGGAAAGCCCTCGCCTCGGGGCACGCGACTGAAGGGGCAGTCACAAGACGACCGACCTCCGCGGTCACTTTGGCGAAAACCTCGCGGTCCTGGAGATAGGGGATAATGTCCACGAACTTGATTCCCGGAGTGGGAAAGTCCTGGTAGAATTTCAGATATTCCTCGAACATGATTGTTGAAAACTTTGTGGATTATTGCTTAACAAATATATGGATTTTATCTGACTATAGGATTAATTTTGTAAAGACTTTGCAAGAGTATCGTCCAACTTATTTATAAATTATGTCAACAAAACGCATCATCGCGGCCGCTGTCGCCGCTCTGGCCTTCTCTTTCATGGCCAAGGCCCAGACAAATGTCCAAGTGTTCTATGATTTCGGAAAGGATCGTCAGTATATGACGACTACCTTCGAGATGTTCAAAGGTGACAAGTTCGGAGACACCTTCTTCTTCATCGACCATTATTACACGCAGAAAGACCAGCGTCCGGATGTCGCTAGTGCCATCAATGGAAGCTACTTCGAGATCGAGCGGGGAATCAATTTCTGGCAGGAGAGCGACTTGAAGGATTTGAGTGGCCATGTTGAGTATGACGGCACAACTTGGGGTCAGGGTACCTGGTGCTTCGGAGCGAAATACTTCCTCCATTCCCAGGACTTCTCCAACATGCTGACTCTTTACGCGATGTTTGAGACTTTCCAGGGTTTCGGAAAAGCTGATATCCCCGTGAAGTTCACCGCGGTCTGGAGCATGGCTGACCTGTTTGGTGTCAAAGGCCTCACCTTCAAGGGCTTCGCCGATCTTTGGGGCAACAATACCCTTTGGGGACTTGGTGATGAGACCAAATTCACCTTCCTGACCGAGCCTCAGCTCTGGATGAACCTCGGCAGCGTGTTCGACAACCATCTTGACATCGGATGTGAGCTCGAGATCTCTTGCAACTTCGCAGGTAACAAGGGATTCATGCTCAATCCTTGCGCCGGTATCCGTTGGGCTTTCTAAGTATTCCTGATCCAACACTCTAACTACTAATAACACTGTCATGGCTGAATCTACTACCGCAGCCAAGGCCCCTGAGAAGAAAGGCTGGCTGACCAAGTTATTCGGTTTCGACGCTTCCAAGATGAAGGTCTCCACGGAGATCATGGCCGGAATCACCACATTCCTCGCCATGTCCTACATCTTGGCCGTCAACCCCTCCATACTCGCCGACACGGGAATGGACAAGAACGCCCTTTTCACCACCACCGCGATTGCCGCTATAATCGGCACGCTGGTGATGGCTCTTTACGCGAAGCTCCCGTTCGCCCTCGCCCCGGGAATGGGACTCAACGCGTTTTTCTGCTATTCGGTCTGTTTGGGAATGGGTTATTCCTGGCAGTTCGCCCTCACAGCTGTCCTGATCGAAGGTTTCATATTCGTGATCTTGACGCTGACTAATGTGCGAGAGGCGATTGTGAATGCCCTGCCTATGTCGATGCGTAAGGCGATCGGAGCCGGTATCGGCTTATTTATCGCTCTGATCGGTCTCAAAGGCGGCGGTATAGTCGTTGATAGCCCCGCTACGCTGGTCGATCTCGGTACCCTCACCAGCGGCCCCGGTCTGCTTTCCGTGATAGGTCTGATCATCACCGGCATCCTTGTGATCCTCAATGTGCCAGGCGCTTTGCTGATCGGTATCATCGTGACTGCCATCATCGGAATTCCCATGGGCATCACCAAGCTCACCGGCTTCATTTCAGCCCCTCCGAGCATATCCCCGATTTTCTGCAAGTTCGACTTCAGCCAGGTTTTGAGTCTCGACATGCTTGTTGTGGTCTTCACCTTCCTGTTCGTGGATATGTTTGATACCATCGGCACCCTCGTGGGAGTGACCACCAAGGCTGACATGGTTGACGAGAAAGGCAAACCGGTCCGCCTCAACCAGGCTTTCCTGGCTGACGCTATCGGCACCATGGCCGGCGCCGCCCTCGGAACCAGCACCGTGACCACCTATGTTGAGAGCGCCTCGGGTGTCGCCCAGGGAGGCCGTAGCGGTCTCACCGCGGCGGCGACTGCCGGATGCTTCGTCCTGGCTCTCTTTTTCGCCCCGATCTTCACGGCGATTCCCGGATCGGCTGTCTGCCCCGCCCTAGTGATAGTTGGTCTGTTCATGCTCAGCCCTATCAAGGACATACCTCTCGAGGATTTCTCGGAGTCTATTCCCGCCTATCTGACCATGATCCTGATGCCTATGACTTACTCCATCTCCCATGGTATCCTCATTGGCTTGATCGCCTATGTGGTTCTTAATCTTTGCACTGGGAAGAAGGAGAAAGTCAGTTGGTTCATGATTATCTTGGCGATATTGTTCGTGCTCAAGTATATTTTCCTGTAAGTTATTGAAGGTAAACGAATTAACAATATCGTTACCTAGTTGTTGATAACTTTACGTTTTTATTTGAGCGAAGGGGCGATTTATCTATTATATTTGCGTTGGAATGTTCGGACTGCTCGTCAGTCCGAACCTCTTTCAACCCCCACACATGCTGATAACTGAAAATCACGCAAGAATAATATATATATGGATGTAACTGTACGCAAGACCAACGGTTCGTTTGAAGAGTACGACAAGGTCAAATTGATGAGCGGTATCCGCGAGGCCTATAAGACGGCCGGAGAGGAGTGTCCCGAGGCTGTGGTGGTATCAATTGCCGAGAACCTCTACATTTACGACAAGATCACAAGCCGTGAGATCCGTCGCCAGGTTGAGGAAAGCCTCATGTCTATCAACAAGAAGGTCGCTATCGCCTATATCGAGAAGTTCGACGCCGGGCTCGACCTCCGCAAGAAGAGGGACTTCATCAAAGACTACATCGCCGCTTCAAACGCCGCGACGGGATCAAAGTTCGATGCCAACGCCAATGTGACCCGCAAGAACATAGTGACGCTCGGCCAGGAACTCTACAAGGAGAACAACATCAAGCAGAATCGCTACATCATGAAGGACAAGATCAAGTCCTTGTACGGCCGCGGACTCGCGAACCAGTACATCAAGGATCTTGAGAGCCACGTCCTTTACAAGCATGACGAGAGCGGTACCCCCGGGTACCCTTACTGCGTGGCGATCACGATGTATCCATTCCTCGTCGACGGTCTGCGTAACCTCGGTGGCGTGTCCATAGCCCCGACTGACCTCAAGTCCTTCTGCGGCGAGTTCATCAACCTCGTGTATTCCATCTCCTCCCAGTTCATGGGTGCGGTGGCTACTCCCGAGTTCCTGATGTACCTCGACTATTTCATCCGCAAGGACTACGGCGACGACTACATCGACCATCTTGAGGATGTCGTCGAGATGAACGTCAAGAAGAGAACCCTTGTCAAGGTTATCGACAACTATTTCCAGCAGGTGGTGCACTCCATGAATATGCCCGCCGGCAACCGCGGTTATCAGACCGTGTTCTGGAACATCAGTTACTTTGACGAGCCTTACTTCCGTGGCGTTTTCGGCGATTTCCGCTTCCCTGACGGCACAGCTCCCAGGTGGGATACTCTCTCCTGGCTCCAGAAGCATTTCATGAATTGGTTCAACGAGGAAAGGAACCACTACATCCTGACTTTCCCCGTGGAGACCATGGCGCTTCTGACCGACGGATCTGACGATTTCGCCGATATGGAATATGCCGATTTCACCGCCGAGATGTGGTCAAAGGGTCACAGTTTCTTCTGCTACCTGTCCGACAGCCCGGACAGCCTCGCCAGCTGCTGCCGCTTGCGCAACTCCCTCAATGACCTTGACAAGTCAGACTCTTCCCACAACCACACCACCCACCAGTATTCGATGGGAACAGCTTCTGTGTCAACTGGTTCCAAGTCTGTTATGACAATCAATCTCAACAGGCTTATCCAGATCGCGACCAGGCGTTACTTCCTCGAGAAGAAGGGTGTCATGATTGATGGGGGCAAGGCTCTCAACAGAGGGGATTACGACAAGAACCAGCTCTACGATTACATCCGTGAGGCTGTCGCTGAGGAGACGGAGAAGGTCCACAAGTATCAGACCGCTTTCAATGAGATTATCAAGGACTTCCTGAAGGCCAAGATGTTGGATGTTTATCAGGCCGGTTTCATTGACATGAAGCGTCAGTACCTCACTATCGGAGTCAACGGTTTGACTGACGCGGCTGAGTTCCTCGGCCTGACGATCAGTCCCAACCCCGAGTACAACGAGTTCGTGGACACTATCCTCGAGACCATCAACAGGTGCAACAGGAAGGACAGGACCGCGGATGCGATGTTCAACACCGAGTTCGTCCCTGGAGAGAACCTTTCCGGGAAGAATTACAAGTGGGACCAGAAGGACGGTTTCTACGTGTCGCCTAAGCACAACATGTACAGCTCGTACTTCTACAACCCCGAGGATGACACCCTCTCGATGATTGACAAGTTCAAGCTTCATGGCAATGACTATGTCAAGCATCTTGACGGTGGATCCGCCCTCCATATGAATGTGGCTGAGCATCTGTCGAAGGACCAGTACAGGCAGCTCTTGAAGACCGCGGCCCATTACGGGACCAATTACTTCACCTTCAACTGCCGCAACACAGTCTGCAACGACTGCGGCTACATCAGCAAGGACACCCTCGAGGTCTGTCCCAAGTGCGGGAGCCACAACCTCGATTACCTGACCCGTGTTATCGGTTACCTGAAGAGGGTCTCCTCATTCAGCGAGATGCGTCAGGAAGAGGCGAAGCATCGTTTTTACATCCATGAGGGAGCCAGGGAGACTGTCAAGGCCTCGGCTCCGGTCTACGTCGAGAAGACGAAGATATGATTAAATATGTCCCCCAGATGACCTCAGTGGTCATTGAGGAGATACCTGACAGGGTTACCTTGGCAGTTGACATCAGCAACTGCCAAGGTAATTGCGTCGGGTGCCACTCGCCGTTCCTGAAGGATGACATAGGGGAGGAGTTGACTAACGAAGTCATAGACAAACTTGTCGCTGATAATTTCGGAGTCAATTGTTTCCTTTTCCTTGGCGAGGGCAATGATCCGGAGGCTTTGATCGCATTGGCGGACCATGTCAGGGAGATCGGGCTTTCTCCGGCGCTTTATTCGGGACGGCGGGATGTCGAGAGGGCTCTTTACATGACTTTCGATTATGTCAAGATCGGGCCTTACATGGAGCATTTCGGCCCGCTCAATTCCCCGACCACGAACCAGCGTCTTTACAAAGTCACTCACGACACCTCCTCCAAACCTGACTACCGTCTCACCGACATCACGTCCCGCTTCTGGCATAAGGGCATTGACCCGAATGCCAAGTGAGAGATTTGTTTTTCGGAAATAGTTGATAATCAGTATATTTTATCCGCCCTGCGAGAGTTTTTTCGGGGGCGGAAATTTGGAGATATTCATAAAACCGTCGTAACTTTGCATTGTGAAAAAGTATATAATCATAGAGTCATGAAAAAGATATTAAGTTACGTTGGAGCGGCCGTTGTGGCCATAGTCGCCGCGGTGTCATGCGGAAGCAACGGGAAGGCGCTTCTCCCCAATGTCAGCGGAAAGGCTGGCGAGGTCATAGTCGTGATCGATAGGGAAGGTTGGGAAGGCAACCTGGGCAACGAGGTTCGCGGGCTTCTTGCCAGGGACTGCGAGTTCCTGCCCCAGAGGGAGCCTCTGTATTCGTTGGTCAGCCTCGCTCCGGGCTCCTTCACGGACATGTTCAAATATCACCGGAACATAGTCATATTCAATGTTGACACCACCGTCCAGAAGCAGGGGGTTATCTATCGCACGAACGTCTGGGCAAAGCCGCAGTGTGTAATCCAGGTCAACGCCTCCAACGCTGACTCGGCCATTGTGGTCCTGCAAAAGGATGGCGAGAATATCGCCGGAGCTATCGAGCAGGCGGAGCGCAACAGGGTCATCACCAATACTCTGCTTTATGAGGAAGGCCAGCTTGCGGAGGTAGTCGATAAGATGATCGGTGGAAAGGTCCATTTCCCGGTGGGCTACAACCTCAAGAAAGTCGCCGACGATTTCATCTGGATCGCCGATGAGAAGCAGTACACCACCCAGGGCGTGTTTGTCTACAAATATCCGGCGACCGAGGACGAGCCTTTCACCGAGGAGCGGATCATCGCCCACAGGGACGCCTTCCTTCAGAAATATGTCCCCGGCATGTTCGACAACACCTACATGATCACCAGCCAGTTCATCACGCCAGGGGTCAAGTTCCTTAAATACCACAACCTTGATTTCGCTGAGACCAGGGGACTCTGGGAGGTCTACAACGACTTTATGGGCGGTCCTTTCGTGTCGCATTCCTTCTATAGCAAGGACGGTAAGGACATCATTGTTTTGGAGGCTTGGGTGTATGCCGCTAAATACGACAAACGTCAGTATCTGCGCCAGGTGGAGTCGCTGCTCTATTCATTTGAATGGGATAAGGAGGAAGGTCAGTGAAAATAAGACGTTTCTCGCTCAAATTTATTTTGTCGGCTCGAAAATAATCTCTATATTTGCAACCCAATTTGGCGTATAGCGCCCAAATCGGGTATCCGGTGGGTTCGTATAACGGTTAGTACTCGGGATTTTCATTCCCGCAATAGGAGTTCGATTCTCCTACCCACTACCAAAAATATTAAAAAATAAAACAATGGCAAATCACGCATCAGCAAAGAAAGCCAATCGTCAGAGCGAGAGGCGCAGACTGCATAATAAGTATTATGCGAAGTCGACGCGGAATGCTATCCGCGCTATCAGGAACACTACAGACAAGAAAGCTGCCGAGGAAGGAGCACCCAAGGTGTACGCAATGATCGACAAACTCGCGAAGATCGGCGTTATCCACAAGAACAAGGCTTCCAACCTCAAGAGCGGCATCGCTGTCTACATCAACAAGCTCTCCTAAAGAGCAATCGGGATGTAGCGCAGTTGGCTAGCGCACTACGTTCGGGACGTAGGGGTCGTCCGTTCGAGTCGGATCATCCCGACATATAGAAAAGCAGTCAGAGCAATCTGGCTGCTTTTTTTGTTATATTTGCGAATCGTGAGGTGGAAATCTTTCATAGTGGTCGTGCTGTTGTCTTTCTCTGGATTCTTTTCTTGTGTGCCGGAGAATGGAAGTGAGGACTTTTTGGCTCCGGAGATTGTCTCCGCGGAAGCGACTGTGGTTGATACCACTGTATCTTTTGATTGTGAACTCTCATCGCCTAGGGTTCAGACCTGTGGTTTCGTGTTCTGGACAAATAATCAAGAGAAAAAGATTATAACTTGCGATCTGTCATCTACTTCCTTCAGCGCTGTCGTTTCGGATTTGTTGCCAGGAATGACATATGAGTGGTATGCTTTCGCCAATTCCGGTGAGAGTGAGATCCGTTCGGATACTAAGAGGTTCGCCACGAGAGAAATAGTCCCTGAGGTTAAGGGGATAGATATTCCGGACCCATATTTCAAACGATATCTCCTGGACAATTTCGATGCGAATGGTGACGGGATTCTTTCAGAATTGGAGGGTTTGATAATCAGGAAGATAGATGTCGTTACGGACAAGATTTCCTCGATGAGAGGAATAGAGTATCTCAAGAACCTGGATTCCCTTATTTGCCGTGGAGCGGATGTCTACGAATACGACGATGTCGGCCATCCGGGTCTTCTCGATTCCCTTGATGTCAGCGGCAACCGCAAACTCCGCTACCTCGCCTGCGACAAGAATATGCTCAGGTCCTTGAATATTTCGGACAATCCTTTCCTGGAGGAGGTACTATGTTCGTACAATCTTTTGGAAAGTATTGATCTTTCAGCGGTTCCAAGGCTTATGCTCCTCCGGATGTGGGTCAATAACGTAGGTTCTCTTGATTTTTCAAACACCCCTTTATTGCATACTCTCGAGTGCGGAAGCAACCCGATCACTTCCATCGATGTTTCCAAGTGTCCGAGGCTCGGGGTTCTCAATGTCGGGGATTTGAGAATCAAGGAACTGGATTTGAGTGGCAATCCTAAACTGGGTTGGCTAGGAATCTACGGTACGGACATCACTACGATCGACCTTTCTAATAACCCTAATCTTGATTGTCTCAATTGTCAGGATCTCTCAATCGCGGAGCTGGATCTCTCCTCGTGCGTTAATCTGTATGAGTTGAAGTGTTGGAATTGCCAACTTGAGGAGTTGGACGTCAGTATGTTGCCGAGGCTCAAGATCCTTGAGTGCTCTCCGATGCCAGGCACTACAGGGAAGAATCTACTTCGGAAACTCTATGTCTCGGAGGATCAAGAGATTCAGGGAGTGACCGTCAATCGTTCCGCGAAAAATGTCCCTGAAGACACGGATATTGTTCCTATCAAGGCAGGCACGGTGATTATTCCTGACCAGGCTTTCAAGGCTTGGCTTGTCTCAAGGTTTGATGTTGACCTTGATGGAGAGATATCTTATATGGAAGCCGCTGATATTCATGAGATTGACTTCTGGTCTAATCAGCTCGGGGTTACCTCTCTCCGCGGGATTGAACACATGCCGGAGCTTGAGGTCCTTCGCTGCCCTGGAGAATGGGTCAGTACTGTCGTACTTAACAAGGAGCATTACTATCTGAGCAAGCATTACCATTGGGATGAGTGTGTAGGTCCGGTGGGAACACTTAGACAAGTTGATGTCTCCAAGAATCCAAAGCTGAGAGTCTTGGATCTGTCTAACAATAGCGGTATCGGCGAGACTGGTTCTGGAACCCTTGACCTATCTCGCAATCCGCTTCTTGAGGAGCTGCGTCTCCCGATGTGCTATATCAAATATCCGGATATCAGCAGCTGTCCTTCTCTTCGGGTTATCAACTTATCCCATGGCAGAGGGGATATGCCCGATTTCTCCGGGTTCGGCGAGTTGAGGTTCTTGGACGTCAGCCACGACAATAGTGGAAGGCTCCAGCCTGTTAATGTTTCAGGATCTCCTTATATTGAAGAGATTAACGTGGACGCAAGCGCCTCAAGTCTTTCGGATCTAAGGAATAATCCGAAGCTTAAAGTGTTGAAAATCAGTTGGTGCGCCGACATCAATCCGGATCTCTCCGCAGTCCCTCTGCTTGAGGAATATGAGTGCATTAGTTGCGGATTGCATTCTCTTGATCTATCGGGACTGGAGCATCTCAAATCCTTGGCAGTGTCAGACAATCCACTTGGTAGCCTGGACCTGTCTTCCATAAGCGGTCTTGAGCGTTTGGTCTGCAATTCTTGTGGTCTTACGGAATTGGATGTGAAAGGGTTGAAGAATCTCACTGAGATCTATGTCGCCGATAATCCATTGGGATCCATAGACTTGACTTCAAACGGAAAGCTTATCAAACTGTTTTGTGCCGGTACAGGATTAACTGAACTTGATGTTTCCGCCAATCCTCTTCTCTGGGACCTTCGGTGCGACCATAACTCATTGACCTCAATTGATGTTTCTTCCAATCCTAAGCTCTGGGGACTGTATTGCGGCGATAATTCCATTACCGAATTGAATCTTTCTAATAACCGTGAGCTTCAAGAGCTGGATTGCTCTTCGAACCAGATTGAGTCATTGGATGTTTCCTCCTGTCCTTTGTTGCGCTGGCTAGTCTGCGGGAACAACCAGATCCGGTCTTTGGATATTAGCCAAAATCCTCATTTTGAAGGGCCTAACGGTGATGACATCACTGGTCTGTTTTGTGCTCCAATGAATGACCGTGATGGGAATAATATCTTGGAGACACTCTCTGTCGCCAAAGGGAAGAGCATTCTTGGTGTGACCGTGGATAGGTCGGCGAAACATGTGCCTGTGGGGACAAGAATTGTATCCAAGTAGAGTATGCCGGTTTTGAACCAACGTGGACTTGATTGAACCGGTGTGAAAGAATAATTTCGCAGTACTTATGGGAACACCTTTCATTCCGGAGCTGGCGGAGCTCCTTCGCCAGGTTGAAGAAAAATTCGGTCATCGTTTATCGACCACAACAGATTTTGAGTTGCTGTCTTTTGTGATTGAGCGGGAGACTAGCGCTGTGATTTCCGCTTCCACTATCAAAAGGTTGTGGGGGTATGTGTCATATTCATCAACTCCTAGAATGGCGACTATGGACGCTCTCAGCCGATATATCGGTTATCGGGATTTCAAGTCTTTCCGTGAAGCGCTTAAGGCCTCTGGGGCTATCGTGTCGTCATTCTTCTCCTCCAAGACGATCGAAGCCTCTTCGCTTAAAGAGGGGACTGGGATTATGCTCGGCTGGGCTCCCAATCGTATCGTTGAGCTAAAATTTGTTGGCGATGCGACCTTCGAAGTCATTTCCGTCCAGAACGCCAAACTCCAAAAAGGAGATCGTTTTGAGGCTTCCGAGTTCATCCTCGGCGCTCCATTGTTCATCGCTTCCATCCGTCGCTCCGACGGCACCGTCACTCCGCCTTACGTCGCTGGCAAGGTCGAAGGACTGAATGTCCTGGAGGTAATACCCGCGGAATAAATCAGAAGCGGATTCCGAGGCCAATCTCGATGGTGGGCTTCTTCAGGGCGATTGTGCTGATTCCGGCGGAGGCCTGGAAATAGCTTTTAGTGAATAATATACCAGCATCGGCGCATACTCCTTTAGCGGAGTAGTCGTCGACCTTGGCCCATTTGCCGGCGGCATCTTCCCATAGTGTCTCGGAGTGGCCGTAGCCGGAGCCGGCATAAAGACTGAAAGCATTTGATAATCTGATTATTCCGCCGGCTCCAAGGCTCCATTCCGTGTGACTTTCCTCGCCTGTTGTCCAGATTGGAGCTCCGCCTGATGTCCCATCGCTTAGGCAGGAATATGCGGGGGTAACCTGACCCTTGAGATTTGAGCGGCCCTTGATATAAGCGCCAAATCTCCCGCCTGTTATCGTTGCCATCGCTCCGTAGGAGAGTGATTTTGGGGTCCATCCATCCAGAATGGTCAGGCCTAGTGAGAGATCCTTCGGTCGCTTAGCTCCATCAGGATGACGTGATAGTTTGTCAGGCTGACGTGATAGGCTTCTAATGTCATTCTGAGCGGAGCCGAAGGCAATATGTGAATTGTCATTCTGAGCGGAGAGAAGAATCTTCCCCTCATTATCCGCCCTTGGTAAATCCATTGCGTGTCTCGAGACCTTAAGAACTGGTCCGTCAGCCATGTATCCTTGCTCTGTGAAAGCCTCTGTGTAACGACTCTTTATTCTTTCAAATCTTTCTTTTTGTGCCTTGGACATACTTCCGGATCCTTTTTGCAGAGTGGCTCTAAGACTGGAGACTTGTTCAAGAAGCGAAGTGAGTTCCTCAGGGGCTATCTCATCACCCCTTAAAGAACGTTCTCTCAATAGAATGCATTTGTCGCAGATGGTCTGGTAGCTATCCAGGGCACGGTCCCAGCGGTCGCTCTGAGCCCAGGCGTCTAGGCTAATGAACAACACCAACAACAGGAGGATGTATGAGAGGGGAGTCCGCATAAGTGTCACAAATGTAGTCAAAAATGTATATATTTGAGCATGGAAAACACCTCCGAGTTCTTCGACACACCTTCAGGAGAGGCTCTGGCTTCGTCTGGAAGCCGTGAGATCATAAGCGACTCAGAGTCGGGTTATTGCCAGCTTTGGCGGCTCGACAGAGGAGGTCGTTTTCGCATACTTAAATGCCTCAAGGAGATATATCGGGAAGATCCTCTGTATGAGCGACTTCTTCTGAAGGAATTCGAAATCGGGTATTCCTTGAGCCACGGGAACATATGCGAGTATTATTCCTTTTTCCGGGATCCGGAACTGGGCAATTGCATTGAGATGGAGTGGGTCGACGGTCGCACTCTTGAGGAGTTTCTGGCGGAAGGTCGACATGAGAGAAATGTCTATGACAAGGTCGTTGGCGAGATTTGTTCCGCCTTGGCTTATATGCATGCTAAGCAAGTGCTGCACAGGGACTTGAAGCCGTCGAATATTCTCGTGACATTCAATGGCGACAATGTCAAGCTCATCGATTTCGGCCTGTCCGACACTGATTCTTCCTCCATTTTGAAAACTCCTGCGGGAACCGCTGTTTTCGCCGCCCCTGAGGTTCGTTCCGGGGGGAAGGCTTCCGTTCGCAGCGATCTGTATTCTCTAGGGATGGTGTTGTCGCTTTTCCCCGTCAGGAAATATTCCGGTATTGTGAGAAAGTTGTGCTCCCAGGATGCCGGAAACCGTTATGCCTCAGTGCTTGAGGTACAGAAAGCGCTTAAGAGCGATTGGTCCGCTGTGGCAGGGATCGTCTTTATTTTGCTTGTCGCCGCGGTCGCCCTTGTCCCGATTTTCGACAGATGGTTCCGCCGGCCTGCCCCGGCCACTGAGCCAGCTTCGTTACCGGTCGCTGAGCCTGTCGTTGAGCGGGATTCAGCCTCTGTCATTCTGAACGAAGTGAAGAATCTCCCTCCCACCAAGAAAACCACCCCCTCAACCAAGAAGTCCAAAACCACCGATCCCCGCCTCATCGACGAGCTCTTCCGCCAAGCTACCGAGCTGTTCGAATAGCCCGGCTTTTAAAGGTTACCTTCTTTTAGGTCGGCCGCGTTTTGCTCCCTTGAATGACGCCGAATCATCGATTTTGATGGTTCCGGCGTCATTTTGATATGTGTTTTGACGCCAGAGAATGATCATGCCGTAATTTGGACTAATGTGAACTTGACAAAGGTTCTGGTAAGACGTATCTTGCTAAGTCATTAATTAATGGACACGATTATAATTTAACCATAATTAGATAGTATCATGAAAACTGAAATGCGAAAAGATTATGTTGAGCCAGAAGCAGAACTAATTATGCTCGATCTCGATGGGAAAACATGTCAGACAGTAATAACTAGCGATCCTGAAGGTGAAACACCAGGTGGAGGCTGGGGTTGATTGTTATAATGCTATGAGAAAGATTCATAATTTGTTACAGACATTGATCATCTTAGGATTATTAGTGTCATGCGTTCCTAATCAAGAGAAGATAGACGTCGGTGATTATATACAATATACCTCGATCACTGCGGAGACACCAAATTACAATTTCGAAGGGGAAACAAGAACTACCTTTGATTTTTCTACCGCAAGGTTTTTGTGGTCAAGTGGCGATAGGGTTGGCATCATCTCAGAAGCTGGCAGCCAATTGTGTTTCCCAATTCGGGATGAAGATTCTGGAAAAACTACTGCAACTTTTAATGGAAGGGGTTGGGGTTTGTTGTCCAGTAGTAAATACCTGGCTTACTACCCATTTATTTCAGATTATGATCTAGATTATTCTTCTGTTCCCGTTAGCTATCTAGGTCAGATTCAAGTCGGGAATAATGATTACTCACGCTTGGGAAATTATGCTTTTTGGGTAGCAGCTGGGGTCTCTCCTGACGTAGGGAATCTTCATTTCTCTTTCAAGGATGTAGGAGGTGTTATTCGTTTTACAATCCCAGCGTTCGCTGCCAATTATCGGCGAATAACACTTTCAATCAGTGAACCGCTTTTTACTTCAAGGGGATTTGTCGATTTATCTTCGGGAGATGGCTTAATCATCAACCCGGAAAAGTGCGATGAACTTAGTTTGGAACTGGAAGAATGCGAAATCTCAGATGACGGATCATTGCTGATTGGTTACTTGATGACAGCACCTTTGGATTTAACTGGAAGTACTTTAAGTGTTATTGCGGAACAGGATGGAGGAACGTCTTCAATCTCTGCAATCGCTGGTCGTGAATTCATTGCTGGTAAAGCATTTAATATGGTTTCAAAGATGACGGCCTATCCTTATGAACAAATTGTTGGCAGTGATGCTGGAACATTAGAGGTTAAACTGTTGACCAACAATGTTAGCGCAACGATGTCATCAAATGATACTTGGATTACGCCTTCATCTTCATCGGTAGATGGTGATGTCACCACCTACATTTTTGATGTAGCGGAAAATAACGGTGTTGAGCGTGTGGGAACCATCTCATTCACAGAAACTTCCACAGGATTGGTCAACACCGTCACGGTTATCCAAAAGAAGGCCGGAACTGTCATCGGCATTGGCGGATGGGCCACTGAGAATCATTCAGGAACTGCTAATTAATCACATAAGGATATGAAAATCAAAAAGATATATTTAATTGGGGGCATCCTTGCCACTGCCGCTTTGGCTTTCGGCTGCCAGCTGGATGAGAGTTTTGATGTTCCGGTAGAGGAGAAGGTCCCTATCTCGATGAAAGGCGACATCAACCAGCTTGCCGTCACGAGGGCATCTGACAATGGTTTCGCCGCCGGCGATCAGGTAGGAATCTGGGCCGTCAATTATGCCGAAGAGGACACTCCCGGCGCCCTGACTCTGAAGGACAATCAGGCTACCAACGTCCGCTTCACTTTTGATGGCTCTTCAACCTGGACTCCTGACTACGACATCTACTACAAGGACAAGAATACAAAGGTGGACATCTACGGTATTTATCCGTACACATCCGCTATTTCCTCGATTGAGGCCCAACCTTTTGAGGTTCAGGAAGATCAGAGTTCGATTTCCGCTCATGGCGCCATGGGTGGATATGAGGCCAGCGACTTCCTTTGGGCTAAGAGGGAGGCGGTGACTCCAAGCCCCAGCACAGTCCAACTGCTTTTCCAGCACAAGATGAGCTGTGTGGTCGTGACATTGGAGGAGGGGACAGGCTTTGCGTCCGGAGAATTCGCGGGGCTAAGCCAGTCCGTCCTTATCAATAATGTCAAGCGTAACGCCACCATCAATCTTGTGACAGGTGAGGTGACCGCCACTGGTGCGGTTCCTGCCCGCAGCACTGTCCCGGCAGCTTATGAGAATGGCTTCAGGGCTATCGTGGTGCCTCAGACCGTATCTTCGGCAAGTACCTTGTTCTCAATCACTTTGGGTGGTACGGCATATACTTACAGCGAAGGATCCGCGTTTACCTATGTTCCTGGCAAGCAGCATAACTTCACCGTGACTGTGGACAAGAAGGCTGACGGAGGTTACAATGTCACTGTCCAGACTACTATCTCCGCCTGGACCAATGATAACTCCTCCCACGAGTTCGTGGCCAAGGAATATGTCGTCGTGAATGTCGAGACCCCCGGCACCCTGGGCGAGACCCTTACCTCCGCCGGCAAGAATCCTGATGCGATCAAGTACCTCAAGGTTCTGGGTACCGTCAATGCTGAAGACTTCTACTTTATGAGGGACAATATGGCTTTGCTGCAAGGTGTTAATATGCAGGAAGTCATTAAGGTTGAGGAGTTTGTTGGAATGGAATACGGAATGGAAGATGCGATTCCTGAGAATGCGTTTAGGAACAAGTCTTATTTGAGTTCTTTTATTTTTCCAGATAATAGTATCTCTTATATTGATAATGATGCATTCAGGGGAACTAATCTTTCTGGTGCGTTAGTTATTCCTAATGGAGTTACAGATGTAGATGCTGACGCATTTATGGAGACTAATATTTCCAGCGTTAGTTTGCCTGAATCATTATCAAGGATTCATGCTAATTCTTTTTGGGGTTGCCGTTTTTTAACCGAGTTCAACATTCCTGAATCGGTTACGGTAATTGAACATGACGCATTTAGTGGATGTCCTATTGCCGGAACCCTACATCTGCCTACAAACCTGGAATGTCTTGAACGATCAGCTTTTAGCGGCTGTGTTAATTTATCTGGAACTGTTATAATCCCTTCAAAAATAACAGTTATTAACGAATCTGTTTTTTATGGATGTAAAGGTATAACGTCAGTTCAATTACATGATGGAATTAACAGTATCGATAATACTGCATTTGCGGGAAGTGGCCTCAGAGGTGAGATGAGGTTGCCATCACAATTAGTAAAGATTGGGGATGGAGCTTTTGGCAATACGTTGATCTCAGGAAATCTAATCCTGCCTGAAACGTTAGTTTATTTAGGGAGAGGTGCTTTCAGTGGGTGCCATTTTTTGGAAGGTTCAGTGAAGATTCCTACGTCTGTCAGAATTATAGATGCTGAAACATTTTCAGATTGTTCAAATATCCAAGAGATTGTTTTGGATAAGGACGTGACAAATATTGGATCCGCCGCATTCCGTAATTGCTTTAATTTGAATTCTATTATTTGTTTAGCAAATACTCCACCTACTTTGAGCGATAATGCTTTTTCAGGAGTCTCTAAAGAGAATTCTTCTGTTGAGGTGCCAGAATCTAGCGTCAATGAGTATACTTACACTTATAGTTGGAATGAATTCAAAAGGATTACTGCCCATCGTGATTTCTCAATAAGTCGCAGACTTTATAAATTGTTAAACTCAGAGGAAAGCCGTACTTTTATTTTAAGAGCAGAGTCTGGTGCATCATGGAATGTTGAGGACAAGCCTGACTGGGTAACTGTTTCTCCTTCTTCAGGGACTGGTAAAACAGAAGTAACCGTGACAGTCAACTCACTGACAGCAGGTTCCGGCGATAGAACCGGGGAAGTGGTTTTCCTTTTGGACGGGAAAGACTATCGTAGCACCCTAACCGTTGAGCAATATGATTACAATTATTCTGACGGCTCGGTCGTTACTAAACAGACCCATACTAAAGGATTAGGTATTCCCATTGTGTTCCTTGGTGATTGCTACGATGCGGCGGATATCGCATCTGGCAGTTATCTTGCAGATACCGAGGAGGCTATAGGGTATTTCTTTGATATTGAGCCATATAAGACTTACAAGGATTATTTCGACGTCTATATCGTATTTGGGAAATCGGAAGACAGCGGAGTAGGAAGTGTCAATACCATTCGCGAGGCCAAGTTCGGAACACAATATTCATTGACAGGTGGCGCCCTTCAGAATAGTGGAACAGAAGCATTTAACTATGCTCGTTTGGCTGACCCCAGCATGGATATCGCAAAGGGACTAGTGGTGATGGTCCTTAACAGTACCGATTATGGCGGAGTAACCTATATGTGGAACGATGGTTCTGCCATTGCTATCTGCCCGAAGAGCGCAGATCCTTATCCATTCGATTTCAGAGGACTTGTCCAGCATGAGGCCGGAGGACATGGTTTTGGAAAACTCGCAGACGAATACATTTATGTGAATGCGTTTATTGATGCCTGTATTTGCGGATATGAACACCTCAAAGAATTTAGGGCTGCAAAGGCGAATGGCTGGTTCAAGAACCTCTCAGATACTGCCAATCGAGATGAAGTTCCTTGGAGCCATCTGATGTACCATCCGACTTATTCAAATACAGTTGACATCTACGAAGGCGGCTTCTTCCACACCCGTGGAATCTTCCGCAGCGAGCCTAATAGCTGTATGAACAACAACATCCCATACTACAGCGCCATTTCACGCCAGGCAATTGTCGAGCGGATTATGGACTACGCCGGGGTGCCGTTCAACCTTGATGACTTTTACGCCAACGATGCCGCTGCTATCGGCACCAGGGCAAGCGTCGCCGCCACTCCCGCCTGGGTTCCCAACTCAAGCGCTTCCACAAATCTCAAACATCATCACCCCATCATCATGGGCGATCATCCAATCATAAAATAAATCTTGTCATTATGCGTAATAGATTTGTACAGTATTGCCGCAATAACCTGACTTTTGATGTCAATGGATATGAGTACTATCCTAGTTTGGCTCTTTGTGCTTTGGATGCGAGTTTTTCTGCAAGAACAACTTATCAGTCGGTAATTAATGTGCTTGACCGTTTTTGCCAATGGGCAAATCATAATGGTGTGCAGCTTCGTTTTGAACATCAACCAGAGTGCTATCCAGCGATTGCGCAGATTACTGTTTCTGAGATTATTCACTTACTCGGCGGCCAAGACGCAGAGTCGTTAGCCGATATTGTAAATAATCATTCAAAAGTGGCGAGGAGACTAAAGGCGGGTTTGTTTTTGGATTTGCTGAATGTTTTTCATGGTTTTCGGATTGAGACATATCAAGATTTTCAAGAGCAGTTTAATAATCAAGATATAGCGGATGCTATTTTGGAGTTAAGAGGTGTCGGGAGTGCTACTTTTAGTTATTTGTATCTTCTTGCAGGTAATCCTAATGATGTCAAGGTTGATGTCTGGATTAGAAGGTTTTCCACAGAAGCAACGGGTGTTAACAATTTGACTGATTTGCAAATAAGGGAGTTGTTCATCTATGCTGCTGGTATTATTTCGCAAGAACATCATGGCTTGACCGCAGCCCATCTGGATCATATTGCTTGGAATTATCAACGTGGACAGTAATAATATGAAAAAAGCATTGTCTTTATTAGCGTTTTTCTCGCTCATTGTGCTTTCCTGCCAGAAGCAAGAAATCAACTGTGATCCCGCTCCGATGGACATCCAGTTCATCCATCCTTCGGTTGTGACAAGGGCGACCGAGACGGCTTTTGAGTCGGGTGATAAGATCGGCCTATATGTGGTCGAGACTCCTGCTCCGCTGCAGGTAAGTGGCAACTATGTCAACAACCTGCAGGCGACCTACAATGGGTCTCAGTGGACTGGGGACTCTGGCCTCCGCTGGCCTTCAACGGAGAGTGTCTGCGACATCTACGCCTATTATCCCTTTATGGAGGTCAGCAAGATTACCGCAGCCCCGTTCTCAGTGCTTGAGGATCAGTCAGATGGCTTCGGAACTTGTGATTTCTTATGGGGTAAGGCGGCTTCCGTGGCTTACACGACGGATGCGATTCCAGTACAGTTCAACCATAAACTGTCAAAAATCACTTTGAGGCTTGTGAAGAGTGAGACCTATGTCGGTGACCTGCCGTCTGATGCGGTGTTCTATGTCCATAGCACCGTGCCTGATGCGACTGTTGACCTGACTACTGGATCCGTAACCAAGGATCCTTACGGGACCGCCAGGACAATAACCTGCCACAAGGTCTCCGATGATACCTATGAGGCGGTCATAGTCCCGCAGCGTCTTGCCTCCCGTACTCCTCTCTTCGAGATGGTCGCGAACGGTGTATCTTACCTTGTCGAAGGATCCTTCAATTTCAAGCCTGGCATCAACTACACCTTCAGCGTCACGCTCAACACCTCCACCGAATCCATCCGCATCGAAATTGGCGGCGAAATCGAGGACTGGAACTAAGCCAGATTATATCTATTGACGTTTCCCCCGGGCAAGGTCGAGGCCATGAAACCCGACCTTGCTAGTCCCCGTCCTGAAATCCGTCCAGTCCGGGGGTTATAAAATACTGGCTTAGGCGAAGATGCTGTTCAAGTCTTTGCAGAGGGTGCGGAAACCGGAGTCTAACCTGCGGGCCTGGGCTTTGCGTGGTTTTGTACCGTGCATGTATGACCAGAGTTGCTTCTGGTTGATTCCCGAGATCTTTTCCATGCCAGCGAGCGAGAGGATTCCCGCTCCGACGTAGTATTTCAATAGACTCAAAGAATCTATGGAATAAACGATCTCATATTCTCCATCGAGAAATGCCGGATATTTGAAGCCCTCCTTGATCGCGGTTTCCTTGTAGAATCTCATCTGATTCAACATGTCCTGTTTGGCCTCTTCGATGGTAGTTCCCGCTCCTGAGAATATCTCTTTCTCGCAGTAGACGCAATAAGTTCCATCTTTGGCTCTCTCTATTATAGCGGATATATTATTCATAGTATTGTCTTAATTACTTCAGTTTCATTTCTTTCCTCATTTTTGCCTCCAGTCCTTTGCCTATTTCCTTTCCTTTGTGGTATGGAACAGGATATGTTTGTCGACCCTTCTTGTAAATGATATGGCTGGTTCCCATCTGGCGTAGTTTGATCCAGCCATTGAGCCGAACCAGTTTATGGAATTCGTCGAATTTCATAGTTTCTTTGTTTAGCTCAGCAAATATAGGTAAAATTTCTATTGATCAAATTATTTTTCAATAGAAATTTTACTATTAAATCCGACCTTGCCGGGCAACTTAACCACCTTAAGGAAAAAATCCGTATCTTTAGACGATTATTCTGACCTGATGGGTAAAAAGTTATTAATTAGCAAGGAGGGCCTGCGGCAGGCTTTGGGGCTGAAAGGCCTGGTGGGGAAGTGTGTGGCCGGGGCCTTGTATGGGATCCTGGGCATCGGGAAGCTTAACAAAATTTATCCCTATGTGGCCGATCTCCAGGGACCTGAATTCTCAGAGGAAGTCTTGAAAAGGTTCGGAATCTCGTATGAGGTCCCGGAGGATCAGCTGGCGAATATCCCTTCCGAAGGCGGTTTCCTGACAGTATCCAACCATCCTTTCGGAGGAGCTGACGGGCTGATTCTCAATGCTATAATTAATCCCAGAAGGAGCGACTTCAAGATCTTGACCACCTTCCTGCTGGCCAAGGTTGCCAACCTGACAAAGTGGTTTATTCCCGTGGACAACTTTTCGACTGGAGGAGCGAAGAGCATTACCGGAATACGTACCGCGCTCGGTCACATCGCCTCAGGGGGAGCCTTGGGGCTATTCCCGACAGGCGAGGTCTCGACCTGGCAGAAAAGGGATAGGCGGACGGCTCTGGGACCATCGGCCTTGCGACGTGGCCAGGAACCGATCAAGGGAAGGGTAATCGAAGACAAGCCCTGGCCGGAGAATATTATAAAGCTTATAAAGAATTCCGGACTTCCGGTTGTCCCGATTTATTTCGACGGGACCAACACCACATTCTTCCATCTGCTGGGCAAAATCCATCCGAGGCTCAGGACCGTCCGGCTGGTCCACGAATTGACCTGTAAAAACAGTACTCTTGTGAAAGTGCGGATCGGCAAGGCTATTCCGGCGGCCGAGGTGGCCAATATGGATATTCCTACTTTGCGGGAATATCTTCGCAATAGAACCTATGCCCTTGAATCCCAGTGTGTTCCGCAAGGGAAAGAGGCTCCCGTCACTAAAATGGCACCAGTCGCCGATCCTGTTGATCCGCGGATCGTAAAGGAGCAGATGGGACGCCTGGAGGATAAGATTGTCCTCCAGACCGGTGACTACAAGGGCTATGTGATTGCCGCATCCGACGCTCCGGATGCCATGCGCGAGCTATATCGCCTTAGGGAAGAGACTTATCGCGCGGTCGGGGAGGGGACAGGACAGCCACTTGACACGGATCCTTACGACACCTACTATAAACATCTGATATTGTGGAATATACCCAATGAAGAGATAGTCGGAGCCTACCGGATCGGTTTCGGTACGGAGATAGTCCCCAGCAAGGGTTTGGATGGACTATATACAGCCAGTCTCCTTGACTTCGGGCCGGCCGCTAAAGAGATTCTTTCCCATGGGATGGAACTTGGCAGATCATTTATAGCCTGCAAATATCAGAGAGAGGTCATGCCCCTCAAATTATTGCTCGCTGGCCTTGCGGTAGCGATGTCACGGGATCCCGAATCCATTTACCTCACTGGAACCGTGACCCTCAGTTCCGGAATGCCTGATCTGTACAAGAGCCTGACGGTATATTTCTTAGAGAGGGACTTCGGCCTTCCTGACGCGGAGTCTTTCGCGAAGCCAACCCATCCATTCAAGCCTGATTTCCTGCGGGTTAATCCGGAAGGTCTTCTCTCAGGAGTCCCAAAGGGAGATATCGATGCGTTCGACAGGCTGATCGGAGCCATCTCGAATGGAGAATACCGGCTCCCGGTATTGTTCCGGAAATATTTCAGTTGTGGTGCGAAGGTGGCCTGTTTCAACGTGGATCCTCTTTTCAGCGATTGCCTCGATGGTATGATTGTGCTGAAAAAGAACGATTACCCAGAGGCTATTATGCGTTCGCTTGTCCGCTCCTTCCCTAAGGAGACAGGAGAGGCCGTGCTCCGGCATTTCTACGGAGCCAATAATTCAGAATAGGCATGGATAGTCCTGTATGGGTATATCTTCTCGGATTGGCCGGGATGGGCATCTATGGCCTCCGACTCCTGATCCAGTGGTACATGTCGGAGAAGTCCCAAAGGGTGGAGTCTCCGGGAATATACTGGGTGCTGAGCAGTATCGGGGCTGTGGTTCTCTATCTTTACGGTTGGCTTAGGAAAGATTTTTCCATCATTTTCGGAGAGAGCGTGGGCTACTACATCTACATGTGGAACATTAGCATCCTTGGCCTTTACAAGAGAGTCCCTCGCTTCGTGGTTATCCTTCAAGCCCTCTTCCCATTAGTGATTTTGGCCTTGATAGTCAGGGATTTGCCTACGTTCTCGGAGACTTTCCTCCACAATGAATATGTGCCTATGCGGCTCCTTCTTTTCGGAGTCATGGGCCAGGCGGTGTACGAGCTCCGCTCGGTCTACCAACTGGTCTATAGCTACCGGCGCAGGGCCTCGATCCTTCCCACTGGCCATTGGGTCATGGCTGTGGTGGGATCGGTAATGATAATCATTTATGGCTTGATCCGGCACGACTGGGTGCTGGCGATCGGCCAGTTCTCCATAGTATTCTCAATACGTAATCTTATGATTTCAATCGCTTCCGCGAAAAGGATCAGTAAAACCACCAAATTACTGATGGTGAGGCCAGTCCGCTTCGGCTACAATGAGCAGACAGCCTCCAGCAATCCTTTTCAGATGAGGATCGAGGAAGAGGACATCCAGAGGCGGGCGCTAGAGGAGTTTGACGAGATGGTCAATCTTCTGAAGGAGCATGAAATCCCTGTGCTTGTGGCACAAGACACCCCGGACCCTCAGACCCCGGACTCTATATTCCCCAACAACTGGTTCTCCACTCATGGAGACGGCTCGCTGGTATTGTATCCTATGTTCGCCCCGAACCGTAGGCTTGAGCGTGATCCGGCCATTATCAGGATGATTATGGGAGCCGCCGGGACGAAACGCATCCTGGACCTTTCTCATTGGGAGGACAAAGGTAAATTCCTGGAGAGCACCGGAAGCATGGTTCTGGACAGGAAGGCTAGAATCGCTTACGCCTGTCGCTCTCCCCGAACATCTGAGGTCGTCCTGGATGATTTCTGCCGCAAGATGGGTTACAATTCCATTCTCTTCGATGCGGTTGACAAGACCGGATATCCTATCTACCACACTAACGTTATGATGTCTGTGGGTGAGAAGTTTGCGGTGGTTTGTGAGGATGTGATCATTTCTCCTCCAGAGTTGAAAGAGATCGAGTCCAATTTGTCAGCTTCCGGCAAGAAGATTATCCGGATAACCGCGGAGCAGATGCATCTTTATGCCGGTAATATCTTGGATGTCAGGAATATCAATGGGGATCATCTCATAGTCATGTCGCAGACGGCCGAGGATTGTCTCACTCCAGAGCAATTGGCAGCCCTTTCTGAATGTGGAGAGATTCTCCCGGTCCATATTCCTCATATTGAGGAGGTTGGAGGAGGGTCGGCGAGATGTATGCTGGCTGAGGTTATTTGCTGTTGATGTGAAGCACAAGGTATTCAGAGCGGGTGCCTATTCGGATCTTGGCGCCCCATATTCCTAGACCAGAGCTGACATAATAGTTAGTCGCGCCACGCTGGTGATGGCCCCAGGCTTTCTCGTACATGGCGTCAGTGATCCATGAGATCGGCCAGACTTGGCCCCGGTGGGTGTGGCCGCTGAACTGGAAGTCGATTCTGGCTTCCTCGGCTTCCTCCAGATTATACGGCTGGTGGTCCAGCAGAATCGTGAAGGGCTCGGTCTGAGGAAAACCCTGCCCCAGGCTCGCTGCGCTTCGCGCCCTATCCGGGTAAATGCTCGCCTGGGGCAGGCTTCCCTCAGAACCTGAGACATCTGCATTTTCGCTTTGCCGCAAAATCTCCCAAAGTGCCGGCCGGCTGGGGTGGGAACGGTCGTTCCGGCCTACGATGCGGATGCCGAGAGTGTCGATGTAACTGTCTTTCAACAAGCTGATTCCGGCATCTTTGAAAAACATCTCCGAGCCTTCGACATCGCTGTAATACTCATGGTTCCCAAGAACGGTCCAGATCGGAGCGGAAAGCCTCTTGAACTCCGTGGCGTAGTTGTCTCTGATGACCGGTCTCAAACTCCTGTCGATAATGTCCCCGCCGATCAGTACCAGATCCGGACTCTCGGCGTTGAACAGGTCTATCCAGCGTCCCAGTTCAGCCTTGCGGTTGTGGTAGCCGAGATGGAGATCGCTGGCGAGAACCACCGTTAAGGGCTTCTCCAGAGGTTTTGAAGTCTCTAGTGTCAACTCTTCCCGGTGCTTATTGTGATAGTGTATACCTCCCGCAAACAAAAGCAGGGTAACAGCACCGGCGATTGCTCCAAGCATTGTCCAGGACTCTTTTAGGAAACCCTTTGGAAGCAGATGGCAGAGAGACAGGATATCCAGGATTATGAAAGCCAGGGCCAAGTATAAAAACGCTATCAGCCAAGTGTTTCCGATCTGATAAAGGGGAATGGCCGCCCTGTACGGGATCCTCTCCAAGAAGGCGAATCCTATGAAGAAACTCGCCATCCAAGCCAGGAACAGTCCCACTATCACTAACCTGAGGAACCATCCGGACGGAACCAGCCGCCAGATATGCCAGGCGACATAGAAAGTGGTGGCGAATACCACCACCATGAAGGCGAGGAAAAAGGCTTTCATTTATTTGTTCTCTTCTTCGAGAGTGAAGGCTGACGAGCCGTCGAAGCAGTGGAGGCAAAGATCCTCCCTGGGGAGTCCGATACTCTTGACAAGAGTCTCGATCGTGTTGAATTTCAAGGAGTCGAGATTCAACTGGCGGGCGATCTCATCTACCATGCGGGCATATTCCGGAGTAGTCGAGTCAGTGTATTTCTCGACATTTTTGTCGGGGTCGCCTTCGAATTGCCCGATGATCCTGCGGGTGATCAGCTCCATCTCAGTCTTGCTCGTCGAGAAGTTGAGGAAGGGGCATCCGAACACGAGGGGAGGGCAGGAGATTCGCATGTGGATCTCTTTGGCTCCGCTCTCATGTAGTTGGCGTGTATTGTCCCGAAGCTGGGTGCCGCGGACAATGCTGTCGTCGCAGAATAATACCCTTTTGCCCTTTAGCATATCCACATTATGGATAAGCTTCATCTTAGCGACAAGATCCCTCATGCTCTGATAAGAGGGCATAAATGAGCGGGACCATGTCGGAGTGTATTTGGCTATGGTGCGCATGTAAGGGACCTTGTGGCCGGCCGCGAAACCGACCGCCATGCCGATCCCGCTGTCCGGAACGCCACAAGCGCAATCGACATCGATATCATCATGCTCTCCCATCTCCTTTCCGCTTGCGAACCTGGCTTCCTCGACATTCTTCCCGTCATAGCAGGATGTCGGGAATCCGTAATAGATCCAAAGGAAGGAGCATATCTGCTTGCGAGGATTCGGCGCCCTCAGCTGTTCGATTCCATCCGCCCTCAGGCGAACGATTTCGCCTGGTCCGACGAATCGGTCAGTTGTGAATCCAAGATTCGCGAAAGCTGAGCTCTCCGAGCTGACAGCCATGGCTCCGTCCTTGGAACCGATGGCGATAGGGGTACGTCCCCAAGCGTCCCTGGCGGCGATGATACCATCCTCGGTCAGGATCAGCATCGAGCAGGATCCTTTGACTTCCCGGAACACGTTCTCAATGCCTTCCACAAAGGTTTTCCCCCTTACTATAAGCAGGCTGACAAGCTCCGTGATGTTGATTTTCCCGCTGCTGAACTCCGTAAGGTACATTCCTTCATCAAGGAACTTTTTTGCGAGAGCTTCGGCGTTCCCGACCCTGGCCACGGTGACGAGGGCAAACCTCCCGAGATGGGAATTGACCAGCATTGGCTGTGCGTCAGTGTCGCTGATGATTCCGATTCCGGAATTGCCTGTGAACTTGCTGAGCTCATCCTCAAACCGGCTGCGGAAATATCCGTTCTCAAGGCTGTGGATGCCTCTCATGAATCCCCGCTCAGGGTCGAAGGTCGCGAGACCGCCGCGGCGGGTCCCAAGATGGCTGTTGTAATCTGTGCCGTAGAAAAGGTCGGTGGCACACTCCCGTTTTGAAATAGTTCCGAAGAAACCTCCCATGGAAAAAATATTTGTTAAATCCGTCCTTCGAAAGGAAAGGCGAATTTAATCATTTCCGCGGAAATATCAATGAAAATATTAATGGATAAGACGGCGGATGTCGTTGCCAAAGGCCAGCACCATAAGCAGCAACAGCAGGATCATGCCGATTATCTGCGCCACCTCCAGGAACTTGTCGCTAGGCTTGCGTCCGGTCACCATCTCGTAGAGGCAGAACACGATGTGGCCTCCGTCCAAGGCGGGGATCGGGAGAAGGTTCATCACACCCAGCATGATTGAAAGCAGAGCCAGTATGTGGAGGAACCTGAACCAGTCCCAAGTGGACGGAAACACTTGACCTATAGCGATAAAGCTTCCAACGGACTTGTAGGCTTCGGTGCTTGGGGACGCCACGAGCTTGAGGTCTCTAAGATAGCCTCCGATCGTCTCGAAGGTGAGGTTGAATCCTGCGGGTATGGCTTGAAGAACTGAGTAGGTCCTGGTTGTGTAGGAGGGAACTTGGGTATATACCCCGATCCTTCCTTCCGAATCAACCAGCACGGGAACGCATAGAGTGTCGGTCCCGCGTGTTATCACAGCGACAACAGAGTCTCCCGGAACGGTCGCCAGATAGGCCTTCATGTCCTGGATGAAAGGAGTGCTGACGCTGTCCAGGGCGACTATCTGGTCACCTCTCATAAGCCCTGCATCCACATTCGGGGAGCCTGCCATGACTGAGTCTATCACGAAAGGAACAGCCAGGTCGAACATCCCAGGAGAATTCAGAACCTCCCCGATCTTGGAGTGGTCGATATAGACTTCGACTGTGTCACCATCCCTGAGGACGACCACCTTTCCAACGTTCCTGCGAGCCAGGTCGGCCTGGAGCATCCCGAAGTTCTCGGGGACATAGTCATCCATCCTAAGTATCTGGTCTCCAGCCTTGAAGCCCATATCGACAGCGAGGGCGTCCGGATAGATCTTGCTGCCTTCGTTCTTGATGTAGGAGCTGCCCCAGATAGCCATGATGGCGATGTAGCAAAGGATGGCGAATATGAAGTTGTACAACACGCCTCCAATCATCACCAGAAGCCTCTGCCAGGCCGGTTTGGTGCGGAACTCCCATGGCTCGGGATCCTTTTTCAGGGCCTCGGTGTCCATGCTCTCGTCAATCATTCCGCTGATTTTGCAATAGCCGCCCAAGGGGAGCCAGCCAATCCCGTATTCAGTCTCCCAATCCTTCGCTTTCGGGAATAGCTTCGTGAAGAAGCGTCCCTTGGTACTGAATAATTTACTGCTTCCTATGTCGAAGAAGAGGTAGAACTTCTCGACTCTGATTCCGAAAAGTTTGGCGAATGAGAAATGACCGAACTCATGGATTACGATCAGTACCGAAAGCGCAAGTATCACTTGCAGAATTTTCATCAACACATCCATCTGGCGTCAGGCTTTCTTTCTGATAGTGAGTATGTTCTGGTCCGCCATAGCGCGGGCTTGCTTGTTTGTCTCGAATATTTCGTCAATCGTGGGCTCAGCTATGAAGGGCATCTTCTCCATGCACTCTCCGACAACATCCGAGATTCCGTAGAAAGGAATCTCATCCTTGAGGTAGGCGGCTACCGCGGACTCATTGGCGGCGTTGAGGACGCAAGGGATATTCCCGCCTCTTTCCATCGCTTTGAAAGCGAGTCCCAAGGCGGGGAACTTGTCCAAGTCCGGTTCGAAGAATGAGAGTGTGCCGAGGGCGGCGAAATCAAGTTTCTTATTGCCGAGAGGCAGCCTTTCTGGGAAGCCTATGGCGAACTGGATAGGCTCCCGCATGTCGGGGGAGGCCATCTGGGCTATCACGGCTCCGTCCTCGAACTCGACCATGGAGTGTATGACCGACTCGGGGTGGACTACCACGTGAATCTTGTCCACTGGGGTGTTGAAGAGCCACCTCGCCTCTATCACCTCGAACCCCTTGTTCATCATTGTCGCTGAGTCAATCGTGATCTTCGAACCCATGCTCCAGTTAGGATGCTTGAGGGCCATGGCTTTCGTGGCGGCCGCTATCTTCTCCTTTTCCCAGGTCCTGAACGGGCCGCCGGAAGCGGTGAGGTGGATTTTGCTGATCTTGTTGCCTTGGGCCGCCATCAGGCATTGGAATATGGCCGAATGTTCAGAATCGACCGGAAGGATCGGGGCGTTGTACTTCTGGGACAGGCCCATCACTATCGATCCTGCGGCAACCAGAGTCTCTTTGTTGGCAAGGGCGATCACCTTCCCGGCCTTGAGAGCGGCGATTGTCGGGGCCAACCCGCTGAACCCGACCATCGATGCGACCACTATGTCCACATTGTCGGAAGTGACCAGGTCGCATACCGACTTCATGCCCGCAAATACCTTAGTGTCAGTACCTTCCAAAGCATCGTACAAGGCCTTGTACTTGGTCTCGTCACATATTACCGCATTGTTCGCGTCAAATTCCCTGGCTTGGGCGGCGAGGGTGGTGAAACTGCTGTTGCAAGTCAGCAGCTCGACTTCGAAAAGATCCGGATGTTCCCTGATGACATCCAAGGTCTGTCTTCCGATGGATCCTGTTGATCCGAGTATCGCTATCCTTCTTTTCTCCATCAGAAACTAATGTATTTTGTGGGGTCAACGGCCTCGCCCTTGTGCCAGAGCTCAAAGTGGAGGTGGTCTCCATCAGACATTGATCCCGTGCCTCCCACTATCGCTATCGGTGTCCCGGCGGTTACCTTGTCGCCGGTCTTCTTGGTGAGTTTCTGGTTGTGCTTATAGACAGAGATTATGTCTCCGTCATGCTGGAGCCGGATAGTGTAGCCTTCCTCGTCTGTCCATCCGGCGGAGATGACTGTTCCGTCCAACACGGCCATTACCACGGAGTTACCTGGCGCGGTGATGTCTATGTAGGGGTGAAGCGCCTTGTCGTAGCCTTGGGATATAACTCCCTTTAGGGGCGTGAAGAAATGCATTCCCTCAATCGGGAGGGACTTGGGGCCCGGTGAGGTGATGTCGAAGCGATCCTCCGCGTTCACTTCCTTGCGGAGCAGGGAATCCTTGGCGGCGATCTTTTTAAGATCCTTCTCAGACATCTCCTTGGCTTTGGACCTGGCGGTCATGATGCTGTCGATTTTCAGCGGCGGCTGCCCATCGACAACCCTGCGCAGATTCTCCGAATAGAGTTCCCACTTTGTGATGACATTCTCAAGGGAGTCGATCCTGATGGCGTTCTGGATGGCCTCGTGTTTGGTCCGGGCATCCGGATAGCCGGGAATAAGGGTTTTGACCGGAGTCAAGGCAACGACGCACCAGAACAGCGCCAAGGTTACCACAAGAGCGGTGATTATCCAGACAATGAGGTTCAATTTGGTGAACTTGCGCATCCACAACTCGTCATGGGTGTCATCATCCACCAGAGTGAGCCTGTAGTTGGTTGTTGACCTAAGTTTTTTATCTTTAGACATATAATTTTTGTCTTGAACGTCTTTTTCCGTATCTTTGTCAGTTCATGGACAGGATAATAGGCATAGATTACGGACGCAAACGCGTCGGAGTCGCGGTCAGCGACCCGCTTGGTATTTTCGCCTCGCCCCTGGACACGGTTCCTGCTGCAAAGATAATAGATTATATCAAAAAATATGCTGAAAAGGAGACTGTGGCCCGTTTCGTGGTAGGTTATCCGATGAATATGGACAACACCCCTTCAGAAGCCGCGGCGGATGTGGATGTCTTCCTGAAGAATCTCGCCAAGAGTTTTCCGGCGGTTCCGGTGACTCTCGAGGACGAGAGGTTCACATCTGTACTGGCTCATCGGGCGATGATTGAAGGGGGCATGAAAGCCAAGGATAGGCGAGACAAGAATTCGGTTGACCGGATCAGTGCCGCCATCATCCTGCAGAGCTATTTGGACAAGAATAAAAAAGAAGATTGATTGTTATGGTAAGACCTATATATCTTTATGGATCAGAGGTTTTGAGGGAGAATGCCGCCCCGGCGGATCTTTCCGACAAGGACTATCTGACCAATTTGGTGGCGGATCTGAAAGAGACCTTGGCGAAGGCTGAGGGCTGCGGTCTTGCCGCTCCGCAGATAGGGGAAAGTGTCCGTGTCCTGATTGTGGACGGAAGAGACATGACCGACATCTATCCCTATTTGGAAGGGTTCACGAGGGTTATGATCAACCCCGTGGTGCTTGAGGAAAGTGACAAAAAGGTAGTCTATTCGGAGGGTTGTCTAAGCATTCCCGGGATCTATTGCGATGTCGCGAGGCCTGATTCGATGACCGTCGAGTATTATGATGAGAATCTCCAGAAACAGACCGAGACCTTTGACAAGTTCGCTTGCAGGATGGTTCAGCACGAGATGTCACATCTGGATGGGGACCTTTTCGTGGATCATGTCCCCCCGATCCGTAAGAAGATCATTTCCAAAAAGTTAATTAATATTTCAAAGGGCCGTGTGCCCGCACGTTACACCACTAAAATAAAATAAACACCATGGGAGCTTTTCACGCATATGACATACGCGGAGTCTATAATGTTGACTTCGACAAACACACCGCCTACAAGGTCGGCTATTTCATCCCTGAACTTCTATCGACTGACAAAGTGCTCGTCGGTAGGGATTGCAGGGTCTCTTCACCTGAGGTGCATGAATATCTTGTCAAAGGCATAACTGACGCCGGAGCTGATGTGTACGACATCGGCCTCAGCACCACACCTATGGTGTATTTCGGCACCGCCAACTATGGTTTCAAGGCATCGGTCCAGATCACGGCATCGCACAATCCTCGGGAGTATAACGGGATGAAGGTGTCCAGGGAAAACGCCCTCCCAGTGGGTTTTGACACCGGTTTGGGACAGATCCAGGAATGGATCGAGTCCGGAAGACCGACTCCTCCTGCGGCAGTCAAGGGAAAGGTCGTCGAGATGGACATCCACAAAGATTATCTTGACTTCCTGTTGAAGTTCAAGGGCGACTATTCCGGCCTGAATATCGCCTTCGACCTCTCAAACGGCATGGCTGGTCTCTACGCCAGGGAAATATTCGGCGATGAGCCTTCTTACATATTCGAGGATCTTGACGGAACTTTCCCCAACCATGAGGCTAACCCGCTGATTCCTAAGAATGTGGTTCCTCTCCAGAACCTTGTGAAGGAGGTCGGCGCCGATGTTGGTGTCATCTATGACGGGGACGCTGACAGGGTCATGTTCGTTGATGATGAGGGCAAGTTCATTTCCCCTGATCTTATGATCGCTGTCCTCGGGCATTATTATGTTGAAGAGAGAGGTTTGAAGGGCATTGTCTTGCAGGACATCAGGAGTTCCAAGGCTGTTGGGGAGTACCTTGCTCCAATGGGTTGCCAGATGGAGACTTGGAAGGTCGGCCGCGCTTTCGCCGCGAAGAAGCTTCGTGAGTTGGACGGAGTGTGGGGTGGAGAGCTTGCCGGCCACTACTATTTCCGTGACTTCTTCTACTCTGACAGCGGCCTTTTGGCCTCAATGTTGATCCTGAGGGTTGTCGCCGCCATGAAGATGCGCGGCATAAGCTTGAGCATGCTTATCAGAAGAATCGCCCGTTACAAGAATTCAGGAGAGATCAATTTCCGTATAGAGGACAAGAAGGGAGCTATGGATGCTGTGCGTGAGTACTTTACATCCGCTGAGACCCCGACCGCCACGATGGATTTCGACGGTTACAGGGTCGAGTTCCCGGACTGGTGGTTCAACATCCGTCCTTCCAACACGGAGCCTTATCTCCGCTTTATCTGTGAGGCCACATCCGACGAGCTTCTCGAGGAGAAGGTCTCCGTGACAAAGAATTTACTTATAGAAAGATTTGATGCGAAGATTTAATAGTTTATTGGTGGCCGTAGCGGCCCTATTCATCGCGTCCTTCTCCGTGACGGCCCAGGACACGATCATCACAAGTAAGAAACAAGCGGAGCTGATCATTCCACGGCCAGCGCTGCAACCAGTTCAGTCGATGGACCAGAGTGAAGCCAATGCGGTGGATACTCTTTCCACCGCCAACCCTCACATCAAGATTCTCCTGATGTCCGACTACACCTGGAAGTACATCAAGGATCCTTCCTATGTTGTCGCTCAAGAGGTGTTTTCTGAGTATTGGACCCATGACTATCCTGATCCGTACCGGGTCTCGCTTGAGAGCCTTCCCAACGAGATTGGCATTTGGGTCGTTGACTCCTTGAGCCAGTATCGTTGCCCGAATCAGACTAAGGTGTATTCAAAATTTGGTTACCGCCATCGTCGTCGCCATCAGGGTGCTGACCTGCCTCTTCAGACAGGGACTCCCGTTTACGCCGCTTTCGATGGCAAGGTGCGTCTCGCCAAATACTACAAAGGTTATGGCAACCTTGTCATCCTGCGTCATGAGAATGGCTTGGAGACATTCTACGCCCACTTGTCGAAGATCATGGTCAATGAGGATGACTGGGTCAATGCCGGCTCGATCATAGGCTTGGGAGGATCCACTGGACGTTCTTCCGGCCCCCACCTCCATTTTGAGACCAGGTATAAAGGCTATGCCTTTGATCCTGAGTGGCTTATCGATTTTGAGTCGGGTGTTTTGCGCCATCGTTTCTTCACCTTGAAGAAGAGGTATCTTAACGCTTCCAGCAATTATGTCCCTGAAGACGAGCAGGAGGAGATAGACATCATTGAGGGCGACACACAAGACAAGGTTGAGGCTGAGAAGAAGGCTGAAGAGGAAAGGAAGGCGGCCGCTGCCGCACAGTACCACACTATCAGGCAAGGAGACACTCTTGGAGCCCTTGCCCGTAAGTACCACACCACTGTGAAGAAGCTCTGCCAACTCAATGGCATCTCCGAACGTACTGTCCTTCGATTAGGGAAGAAGCTAAGGGTCAAATAGCAATCATCTCGGTTAAAATTGTTAATAAATATTTGCGGAATTGCTTTGAAAATATAAGGGAAAGGCCTAATTTCGCAAATAACTTTTAATTGATCACTCTAACCATGGAATTAAAGAACGCTGTGGCCGGCACTCTCGAGTCCGGGGACATCATGATCCAGATTGGACCGGGTGAAGGCCTTCAGGTGGAGCTTCAAAGCTCTGTGGCCGCCCAGTTCGGGCGACAGATCAAGTCTGTGATCACTGAGACTCTTGAAGGTCTCGGCATCTCTGACGCTTATGTCAAAGCAACGGATAAGGGTGCCTTGGATTGCACCATCCGCGCACGTGTAACCGCCGCCGCTGTCCGCGCCACCGGCAAAGATGTCTGGAAATAGTATGGAAAGGCTTAGAAGAACAATGATGTTCGTTCCCGGGAACAATCCGGGGATGATGGCGGATGCCCATATTTATGGGCCCGATTCCATTATGCTGGACCTTGAGGATTCCGTGACAATGGCTGAGAAGGACGCTGCCCGCCTTTTGGTCTATAACGCCTTAAAGTCAATTGATTACGGTGACACCGAGATGGTCGTGAGAATCAATCCGTTGAACACTCCATACGGCCGCAAGGATGTGGAGGCCGTGGTCAAGGCGGGTGTCGATGTGATCCGTATGCCTAAGACTGAGACGGCCGACGAGGTCCGTGAGCTTGAGGCAGAGATCATCAAGGTCGAGGAAGAACTCGGTTGCGTCGGACGTACCCAGATCATGGCCGCCATCGAGAGCGCTCTCGGAATCGTCAACGCTTACGAGATCGCCACCGCTTCCAAGAGGATGATGGGTATCGCTCTCGGAGCTGAGGACTATACCGCTAACCTCAAGACCCCCCGTACCCCAGAAGGCTCTGAGCTTCTGCTCGCGAGAGAGACGATAGTCGTGGCCGCCAGGGCCGCTGGTATCGCTTGCTTCGACACTGTTTATTCCAATCTCGATGACATGGAGACCTTCCGTAAGGAAGTGGAACTAATTAAGAATCTGGGATTTGACGGCAAGTCCATCATCAACCCCCGCCAGATTCAGGTGGTCAATGAAGTCTTTGCCCCGAAGCAGAAAGACATCGATAAGGCTATGCGAATCATCGCTGCCATCAAGGAGGCCCGTGAGAAGGGTTCAGGTGTCATTGCCGTCAACGGTAAGATGGTTGACCGTCCGGTCGTGCTGCGCGCCGAAAGGGTGATCGCCTTGGCTGTCGCTTCAGGAATATTGAATGAGGAGGAATTGTCATGAGAAACACTAAAGTAGTCTCTTTGGAGGAAGCCATCCGCCGCTCTGGCCTTAAGGATGGTATGACCATATCTTTCCACCACCATTTCCGCGGTGGTGATAAGGTCGTCAACTTGGTTGTCGCCAAGTTGGCTGAGATGGGTTTCAAGGATCTCAAACTTGCCGCGTCTAGCCTCTCGGATGTACATGCTCCGTTGATCGAGCATATCAAGGCTGGTGTCATAACCGGTATTTCCACCTCTGGCCTTCGCGGTGAGTTGGCCAATGAGATTTCCCATGGCCTTATGGCTGAGCCTGTCGTGTTCCGTTCCCATGGTGGCCGCGGAAGCGCTATAGCCAATGGTGAGCTCCACATAGATGTGGCTTTCTTGGGCGCTTCTTCTTGCGATGAGCTCGGCAACGCTTCTGGTTGCCCTCGCAGTGAGAACGCCAAATCCATCTGTGGCTCACTTGGTTACGCTCTTCCTGACGCTAAATACGCGGATCATGTCGTGGTCCTGACTGATGACTTGGTGGCTTATCCTAACTTCCCCAAGTCAATCTCCGCTTGCGATGTTGAGTCCGTAGTGATTGTGGATTCGGTTGGTGACAGCTCCAAGATTTCCTCGGGCGCCATCCGCGATTCCAAGAATCCCCGCGACATATTGCTCGCCCAACAGGCTGCTAAAGTTGTGATTAACAGCGGTTTCTTCAAGGACGGTTTCTCGATTCAGACCGGTACCGGCGGAGCGTCATTGGCTGTCGTCAAGTACATCAAGGAGAGCATGATAGAGAAGGGCATCAAGGCTTCCTTCGCTCTTGGTGGCATCACCGCTCACATGGTGAAGCTCCACGAGGAAGGATTGATCGACAAACTCATTGATGTCCAGTCGTTTGACAAAGTTGCCGCGGAGTCTATCGCCTCTGACCAGACCCATCAGGAGGTCAGCGCTGTCGAATATGCCAGCGCCGATAATCCCGGGTCCGCCGTCCATGCCCTTGACATTGTGATTCTTTCCGCTCTCGAGGTTGACGTTGACTTCAATGTCAATGTCCTCGTCGGCTCTGATGGCATCATCCGTGGAGCGGTTGGCGGTCATCCTGACACAGCGGAAGATAGTGCGCTGTCTATTATCGTCTGTCCTCTTCTCAGGGGACGCATCCCTTGCGTAGTCCCGAAGGTCACGACCTTGATCACTCCAGGTGCTGGAGTCGATGTAGTTGTCACTGAATATGGTATAGCCGTCAATCCTCGCCGTCCTGAGATAGCTGAGCGTCTCAAAGAGGCTGGGCTGAAGGTTGTCGACATCCATGATCTTGCAGCGAAGGCTACCAGCGTGATTGGCGTTCCTGACGCTCTTCCGTTCGGTGACAAGGTCGTCGGTATCGTTATGGATCGCCACGGCAAAGTCCTCGACAAGATCTACAACATCCAGTAGGTGACTCTGGAAGAAATATTGGAGAGCCGTGAGGCCAGGGTGAGGCGGCAACGTGAGTTGCTGGAAGCCAATCCTGGCCTCTCGCTTTTATGTCTCACTGTCCAGTTGCCGGGTCCTGTCAAAAGAAACCGTTCGTCATTGGTCATCGCCGAGGCTGGCGTCAAGGCTGTTAGAGAAGCGTTTTGTGTTGATTCAGAGGAACTTCGTGATTTGGAAACAGGTTATGAAGGCTTCTTTCTCGTCTCCATGTCTCCAGTCGATGCCAAGCGTCTTGCCTGCCAAATCGAGGACTCGCACCCTTTGGGCCGCCTTATGGATTTGGACGTGATAGTCACGATCACGTCCAAATCCTCTTCCACCCCCCTGCACCCCCGGGGGGGATTGAGGGGCGTACCCCTCAAACTCCCTGCGTCGCTACGCTCCGAATGCCTTGAATCTGAATTGGAGCAGACTTCGTTGAGAGGCGGTCAAAAGTCCCTCTGGCGAGCATTTACCCGGATAGGGCGCGAAGCGCAGCGAGACGGAGGGACTTTTGCCGGCGTAAGCTGTCCGGCAGAAACGATTGTCGCTCCGATCGGGCGTGAGGATCTGGGGCTGGAGCCGAGGAGGTGTCTGTTGTGCGGAAACGAAGTCCGGCATTGCATGAGGGCTAAAACTCACACCACTGAAGAATTGCTTGCGAAAATCGACCAAATGGTCGATGATTATTTAAAATTATAAGAAAACCTTTGTTTTGTTGTAACGATTTGTTACATTTGTGAAGTTGTTCCACAGCAGGCGGAACCGGTAGTATTGGAATGCTTGCGACAAGGTGCAGACAGAAGAAAACATAGTAGAGGTACAAAGAGTCCCACTGGGATCTTCCCGTTTCAGGAAACAGGTCGAGAACTTCCTCGCAACCAATGGTTTGCGCTTGGAGGTTGTCGACGATTATTTTTGTGTCCTTGAAGAGGATGGCTCAATGGTGGCTGGCGCCGGGCTTGCTGGAGATGTGATCAAATGCGTTGCCGTGGAAGCTTCCGCTCGTTCGAGGGGACTTGTCGCTCCTTTGGTGTCGCGCATAATCGCCTATGCTTCCGAAAAGGGAATCTGTAATCTAAAGGTTTTCACCAAACCTGAGAACGAGGCTGTGTTCACCAGCCTTGGTTTCCACACCATAGCATCCGCCCCTCTCGCAATCCTCATGGAAAACGGTCGTGGCCTCGAAGACTATCTCAAGTCGCTCTCATGCGCCGGAGCAGCCGTCGAGCTTGGGCCGTACTCAGCCCCAGATGGTGTGATTGTCATGAACGCCAACCCGTTCACATTGGGGCATAAGTATTTGATAGAAAAGGCTAAGGAGCAGGTTGAGAAACTGTTCGTGATCCCGGTCAAAGAGGATGTATCGTTGTTCCCGTATGAGGAACGGCTCGAGATGATCCGTTGTGGCTGTGGTGGGCTCGCCACTATCTTGGAAGGTAGTGACTACCAAATCTCCGCGACGACTTTTCCGACATATTTCCTGAAAGACCTTACCGAGGCTTCCGAGACTCAGATGAGACTCGATCTCGATCTCTTCGCCAGGCACATTGCCCCGGCTCTTGGCGTGACTGTCCGTTTCGTCGGCACTGAGCCGTCCGATCCGCTTACAGCCCGCTACAACGAGTTGATGAAGGAGGTTCTCCCGTCCTATGGCATCTCAGTCATCGAGATTCCCAGGTTGAAGGAGATCCCCGGTCAGGCCGGGGATGACAGGCGCCTTGTCGGGGATGACAAGCGCCTTGCCGGGGATGACGAAAATGTCATGGCCGGCCTCGACCGGCCATCCCCAGCGCCAATAACAGCCACAGAGGTTCGTAATGCATTGGAGCAGGGGAGTTTCCAAGCAGCCGCGGCCTTGACGCCCCCGACGACATGGCCTTTTCTTGTGGCAGAGTTGATGGCCCGGGCTCTCAGGATCGAACTTGACACTCCTATGAAGCCAGGACTTGTTGACAAGTGTAGCACCGGCGCCCACAGCGATATGAACTATGCCCTCATGAAGGGTAGCATCGATGTTATTCGCCGCTCTTTCATCCGTCATTTTCCTATTATTATCGATTTTATCCGCGGCCAGAAGGAGTACCGTCTCTCAGACGCCTCGCTCCGCTCGGCCCCACCGCTCGCTTCGCATAGCGAAGCTCCGGTCCCCCCTCTTAACATGCCGAGGGTGGCAGTGTCTTCGATGGCGGTACTCCTTCTGGCTGCTGGTGATTCAATAACTGAGTTCGGGAAGGCGATTGAGGCGGAAGTGCTGGAATATACCCGGGGAGTAAACACCTATCGCGGAGCGATATTCGCCTTAGGCCTCGCCGCAATTGCGGCTCTGATAATTGCCTGTGATTCGCAACTAAATGAATATCAAGATAATAGGCA